>Ga0299907_10000841_pt1 | contig 16236 bp, 20 predicted proteins | sample RVTome_16_FD_198680 | JGI IMG/M metagenome (GOLD analysis project Ga0299907, IMG submission 198680) | Soil microbial communities from uranium-contaminated site in the Upper Colorado River Basin, Wyoming, United States - RVT152D67 (version 2) ...
GCGGTTCGGCGTGGCGAACTCGGCGGACGAGGTTCGAAACGCTGTGCGGCGGATCCTCCACGGCGGGGCCGACTTCATCAAGGTCATCGCGACCGGCGCGGTGCTGACCGAAGGGACGGTTCCCGGTACACCGGAGTTCAGCGAGGAGGAGCTTCGCGCGGCGGTCGAGGAGGCCGCGCTGTACGAGACGCACGTCGCAGCCCACGCCCACGGCGCGGAGGGCATCAAGCGCGCCGTTCGCGCCGGTGCGCGGTCGATCGAACACGGCTCCCTGATGGACGACGAGGCGATCTCGTTGATGGAGGACGTGGGCGCATATCTCGTCGCGGACGTGTGGAACGGTGACTGGATCGCACAACAGGGCCACGCGAACGGGTGGTCCGCCGAAGTGCTGCGCAAGAACGACGAAACGACCGAGGCGCAGCGGGAGGGGTTCGCGAAGTGTGTCGACGCCGGCGTCAAGATCGCGTTCGGGACGGACAGCGGTGTGTACCCGCACGCGATGGCCGCGAAGCAGTTCGCCTACATGGTGAAGTTCGGCATGACGCCGATGCAGGCCGTGCAGAGCGCGACCGTCGTTGCCGCGGACCTGATGGGGTGGCGCGATCGCGTCGGATCGATCGAGCCTGGGCTGTTCGCCGACGTGATCGCGGTGGCGGGTGACCCACTCGAGGACGTCGACGTGTTGACCGACGTCGGGTTCGTCATGAAGGGTGGCGAGATCGTCAAAGGCGTGTGACGCGTTCGCCCGGGCGTATCGGTAGGCTTTCCTCCGTCTCGGCCGAAGGAGCGTTCCATGAAAACGTGCCCGTACTGCGCGGAGGAGATCAAGGATGCCGCGATCCGCTGCCGTTGGTGTCAGACGTGGCTGGTCGACGAGATCCCGGCGGGGGCCGAGGGTGCGCGGCCCAAGGTGGAAGAGCGAAAGAGCGGGGTGAAGGATGTGCTGAGGCCGGAGCCGCAGACGACGGTGGTTCAGCCGGTACCGGCGGAGCGTCCCGCGCAGCCCGCCGCGTCCGAGGCGAAACCACCTCAGCCGACGCTGGCTGCGACGGTACCTGCAGCGCAAGTCCCCACGCCGCAGCCCACGAGCGTCCCCACACCCGCGGCCCACCCCTCCGCGCCCTCGGCATCTCAGACGTCATCGCAATCGCAGCCTCCGGCAGCAGAGGAACCTCCTGCGGCGCACGACGCGCCGGCAGCCGCACAGACTGCAGCGGCTGCCCAAACCGCGCAGCCGACGTCCGACGTCAAGATCGAGTTCACTCACACCGGATCGCAATACCTGCTCGGCTACGGGGCCGACTACTTCGGGATCTGGGACCGGAACGCGCCGCAGCAGCCCGTCGAGCGCTTCCCGCGCAACGACCAAGGATGGGTGACCGCGTGGCAGAGGTACGTCTCGATCGAAAGGAATTGGATGGACCTCCGGAGCGGCCAGAAGTCGAGCTAAGGGGGCAAGGCGTCAGAACTCGCTGCTACGCTTCGGATGCACGCGGGCGTAGCTCAATGGTAGAGCTCCAGCCTTCCAAGCTGGTGGTGCGGGTTCGATTCCCGTCGCCCGCTCCACCCCGTGTCCTAGATGATCGCCCGCGCCGTTGCCGTCGCGGCGGCGGCGATGACCACGACGAACAGCAACCGCGCGTCGTAGCTGAGCCTCCTTGATGGCGCTTTGACCATGAGAGCGATCGCCGCAACGAGGACGCCGACGACGCGTTCGTCGAAGACGAGCGCGCGGCCGGAGCCGAAGGTCTGAACCGCCACGAGCGCGGCCAGCAACGCCGGCGCGAGAAGTGCGACGACGCCGGTGAGCCGCCGGGGGAGCGGTCGACCGCCCATCAGCACCGGGCCCACCGCCTTGATGGCGATCGTCCCCAGCCCCACGGCCGTAACGACGATCCACGTCGACGTCATCGCCGGAGCCCGAGGAGACACGCCGCGCTCGCAGCGATGATCGGGATCCCGGCGGGCGTGATGGGCGTGAGCGCGAGGGCGATCGCCGCCCCGAATAGCGCCGCCATGATCGGCGTGCGACCGCGCAGCTGCGGAACGAGGAGGGCTAAGAACAGCGCCGGGAACGCCGCATCGAGTCCGAGGGTGGCCGGGTCGCCGAGCGCGTCGCCCGAGATCGAGCCGATCGCGGTTCCAAGCACCCAGCTCGCGTAGAGAACGAGGCCGGCGCCGATCAACACGCGGCGGTTGAACCGCCCGTCGCCCTCGGATGCGAGCGCCCACGACTCGTCGACGACGAGCTGGGCGCGCACGAGCCGCGACCATGACGATCCGGTGAGAGGGCGCGACCGATACGCCGATCGGTCCGTACCGAGCGTTCAGAAGGAGCGCCGCGGTGACCGCCGCGGCAACGCTGCCGGCGTCACGGATGATCGAGACGGCCGCGAACTGCGCCGATCCGGCGAACGTCGTCGCCGACATGACGATCGGCGCGAGCCAACCGAACCCGGCACTTCGCGCCAGGACGCCGAACGAGACCCCGAAGCCGCCGACCGCGATTGCCAGTGGCAGAGCGGCGCGTGCGCCGTGCCGGTAGCCCTTCGCCTCGATACCGCGCTCCCCGTTAGCGGGCGACGACCCCTCGCGCATCCTCGCCCGTTTCTCGCTCTCCCGGGTCCGCGGACCTAGCTCGTCTCGGCTCGTCTCCAGTCCCCGGCCCTCCGCGAGTCCTCGCCGATGGCGATCGCCGCCAAGCCCAGGATCCCGAGAAGGGACGGTGCGGCGATCCAGGTCCACCCTGCCATCCACGCCGCCACCGTGCCGACGAGCACCGATGTCATGGCCAAGCCGGCAAGCCCTTCACGCCCCGCCCGTCGCGATGCCGTCACGACTGACCTCCTCGAGATGGGATCCAATATGCAGGCCAATCGGCTTGCGCTTCGCCCACCTCCAGGCGGATAATCCGCCCAATCAGCGGACCACTCCATGGCCAATCGGGCCAGATTGGATCGAAAGTGTGGCCACAGCGCAGTCCGGATTCGCGTTCGGAGGAACGGGCCTGGTGCCGTCGCTCGCGGGGTGGACGTCGATGGGCTCCGGACCGCTCTACCGGCGCCTGGCCGAGGCGATCCGCGGTGCCATCCGACGCTCTGAGATGCCGAGCGGCACGCGTCTTCCGACCGAGCGCGCGCTCGCCGTCGAGCTCTCCGTGAGTCGGAGCACGGTCGTCGCCGCGTACGACCTGCTCCGCGAGGAGGGGTGGCTCGAGAGCCGCCAGGGGAGCGGCACCTGGGTGCGCCGTCACTCGTCCGTCGTTCGGTTCGGTGAGGACCGTGCGGGCTTCGTGGGCCGCGCCACCGCGTCGTTCCGCGCGCTGATCGAAGGGCCCGGCGAAGGGATCGAGTTCACCTGTGCCGCGCTGACCGCCGGCGACCTGTTTGCCGGTCCGGCCATGGCTCGGGCGCTCGAGGATCTCGACCGGGCCGCTCGCGACGGGATCGGCTACGAGGCGATCGGGTACGCACCGCTCCGCGCGGCGATCGCCGATCACCTCACTCGGCGGTGGTCGATGCCCACGACGATGGACGAGGTCATCATCACGACGGGTGCGCAGCAGGCGGTGGGGCTCGCCGCGGCGCTGTACGCGCGCCCCGGTGACGTGGCGCTCGTCGAGGACCCCACGTACCTCGCGGCGATCGACATGTTCACGGCCGCCGGGCTTCGATTGCTCCCCGTTCCGATCGGTGTCCAAGGCGTTCGCGCCGACCGACTTCGCGACGCGGCGATCGCGAGCTCGCCCCGCCTCGCCTACCTGATGCCGACGTACCACAACCCGACCGGGGCGCTCATGCCGGCACGCGAGCGGATCGAGATCGCCGCCGCGGCGAACGAGCTCCAGCTCCCGATCGTCGAGGACCTCACCGTCGCCGACCTCACGCTCGGCGATGAGCCGCCGCCGCCGATCGGCGCGTTCCAGGGCGATGTTCCCGTGTTGACGATCGGCTCGCTGTCGAAGCTCCTCTGGGGCGGTCTCCGCATCGGATGGATCCGAGCGCCAGCCCCGGTCGTTCAGCGATTGGCTCGCATGAAGCTCGTGACCGATCACGGGACGTCGACGGTGAGCCAGATCGTCGCGCTCCACCTGATGGACGATCTCGACGCCATCCGTGAACGGCGGCGAGAAACCGTTCGCGAACGGAAGGCCATGCTCGATGGGCTGCTCGGGGAGTGGCTCCCAGGGTGGACGTGGGATCCGCCAGACGGCGGGCTGTGCCTGTGGGTTCGGATCCCCGTCGGAGACGCGACGTCGTTCGCGCTCGCCGCGACGCGACATGGTGTGACGGTCGTCCCGGGTCCCATGACGTCCGTCGACGGGAAGTTCTCGGATCGGATCCGCCTGCCGTTCGTTCTCGACCCCGATGCAATGCGCGACGGTGTCGAGCGGCTCGCCTCGGCGTGGCGGGAGTACGAGGCCGAGGCCGACGGGGCTCCGCGCGCCGTTCGTATCGTCGTCTGAGCGGCGTCGCAGCGAGGTTGCGCTCGCGGGGGTACGGGTCCCACACGCTGCCTCGACGGATCTCCGAACCCCGCGATACTGTCGGATGCATGCGCGCGCGGGTCGTTGTCCTACTCGTCCTGATCGCCGGGAGCCTGGCGTGGGTCGGAACGCGCGCACTCTCGGGCAACCTCGTCTATTACGTGACACCGACCGAGCTGTTGCAGCAACATCCCCCGGCGGGCGAGCGTCTTCGTCTCGGGGGCCTGGTTGTCCCGGGGTCGGTTCACCAGAACGGTGACGGCGTCGACTTCATCGTCACCGACGGAACGACCAGGATGACCGTCGTCCATGGAGGCGGCACCCCCGCGCTGTTCCGAACCGGCATCGGCGTCGTCCTGGAGGGCACGTTCGGCGCCGACGGCGCGTTTCACTCGGACACCATGCTGATCAAGCACGGCGAGGAGTATCGACCGCCGGCCTCGGGCGAAACGCCATCCCCTGCCCTGATCGGCTGACGTGACCGCGTTCGTCGGAACGGTCGCGCTGGCCATCGCCCTCTCGCTCGCCGCGTACGGCGCCATCGCTTCCATCGTCGGGGCTCGGCGACGCAACGCGTCGCTCGTCGAGAGCGCGCGAACGACCGCGTACTCGGTGCTGGCGCTCGTGGCCGTGGCGAACGGCGCCATGTTCGTGGCGCTGCTCTCGAACGACTTCTCGGTCCGCTACGTCGCGACCAACTCCAGCGTCTCCACGCCCACGTTCTTCAAGGTCCTGGCGCTGTGGTCAGCCGACGAGGGGTCGCTGCTGTTATGGAACCTCGTGCTCGCGGGCTTCGTGGCCATGGTTGCGTTCCGGTTTCGAGCGCGTAGGCCCGAGACGTTCCCGTGGGCAATCGCGGCGATGTACTGCGTCGTGGCGTTCTACCTGCTCTTGGTGCTCGGGCCCACGACACCATTCGAGACCCTCGCGTCGCCGCCCGCTGACGGCCGGGGACCACTGCCGCTGCTGCAGAACCATCCCCTGATGGCCGCGCATCCGCCGTTCCTGTACCTCGGGTTCATCGGTTTCACCGTTCCGTTCGCGTTCGCCATGGCCGCGCTCGTCACCGGGCGGGTGAGTGACGAGTGGATGCCGATCACGCGCAGATGGACGCTCGCGGCGTGGATCTTCCTGACGATCGGGCTCGTCCTCGGCGCGCTGTGGTCCTACGGCGTCCTCGGATGGGGTGGCTACTGGGCGTGGGATCCGGTCGAGAACGTCGCCCTGCTGCCGTGGCTGACCGGCACCGCGTTCCTGCATTCGGTGATCGTGCAGGAGCGGCGCGGCATGTTGAAGGTGTGGAACCTGTCCCTGATCGTCGGCACGTTCGCGCTCACGGTGCTCGGCACGTTCCTCACGAGGGGCAGCATCCTGGCATCGGTCCATGCGTTCGCCGAGTCCATCGTGGGGCCGCTGTACCTCGCGTTCCTCACGCTCGTGCTGCTCGTCGGGTTCGGGCTCATCGCGTGGCGGCGCGACGCGCTTCGGTCCGAGGCTGCGTTCGACACTCCCTTGTCGCGCGAGAGCGTGTTTCTCGGCAACAACGTCCTGCTGCTGGCGCTCACCGCGACGGTGCTCGTCGGAACGATCTACCCGCTCCTGGCTGAGGCCGCCCGGGGCACCAAGGTCTCGGTCGGCGGTCCGTACTTCAACCGCAACACGGCGCCGGTTGCGCTGCTGCTGCTGTTCCTCATGGGCGTTGGACCGCTGTTGCCGTGGCGCGCCGCTTCGGGCTCGGCGATCGTTCGGCGCCTGCAATGGCCGGTGTGGGCGGCAGCCGGGACTGCGGTCGTGCTCGCCGTCGCCGGTGGAGGAACCGCCGGGACCGTCGTGTTCGCACTCGCCGCCTTCGTTGCGGTGGCTACCGTGTCGGAGATGGTGCGTGGGGTGCGCGCGCAACGGCGCGCACACGCCACGTCGTGGACGGAAGCGACGTCGGCCGCCATCGTGCGGAACCGACGGCTGTACGGAGGGCTCGTCGCCCATCTCGGCGTGCTGTTGATGCTCGTCGGTGTGGCGTGGTCGGCGATCGCCGATACGTCGGCCGAGGTGACGATCGCCCGAGGCGAGCGCAGACCGGTCGACGGATACGAGATCCGATTGGACGGGATCTCGTCTCGTGAGGAACCTCACCGCCGGATCGTCCTGGCGCACCTGACGGTGTTCGACAAGACGGGCGACGAGGTGGTCCGGCTGCAGCCTTCGCTGAACTTCTATCCAGCGTCGTCCGAACCGATCGGCACCCCGTCGCTCCGCGTCGGAACGCCGTGGAACGGACTCCGCGACCTCTACTCGTCGCTGGTCGCCGTCGACCCGGAGACCGCGTCGGCGACCATCCGGTTCATCGTCAATCCGGGCATCGGGCTGCTGTGGGCGGGTGGGTTCGTCACCGCGGCGGGTGGTCTCCTGGCGGCGTTTCCCTCTCGGCGGCGGGGCGTGTCCGCGCCCGAGCCGGCGCACCCTCGCGTCCGCGAGGAGGTGCCCGTGTGAACGCGCGTCGCTGGCGCGTCGTGGTGATCACCGCCGTTCCGGTGCTTGCGTTGGTGCTCCTTCTCGCGTCGGGGATCGGCAACGACCCACGCGACGTTCCGAGCGAGCTCGTGGCGGGGCGCGCGCCGTCGTTCTCGCTTCCGTCGCTCACAGGTGACGAGACGATCTCATCCGCCGACCTGGGCGGTCAGGCCGTCGTGCTGAACTTCTGGGCGTCGTGGTGCGTTCCGTGCCGAGAGGAACACGGTGCGCTCGACGCCGCGTGGGACCGGTACCGAGAGCGGGGTGTCGTGGTGCTCGGCGTGAACGTCGAGGACGCGCGCCCGGACGCGCTCGAGTACGTCGAAGAGTTCGGCGGTAGTTGGCCGCTCGTCACCGATCCCGGATCGCGGACGTCGATCGCCTTCGGCCGGTTCGGCGTCCCCGAGACGTTCGTCATAGCGCCCGATGGGACGATCGTCGCCAAGATGGTCGGCGCCGTCACGTACGAGTGGCTCGTCGACAAGATCGAGGGTGCGCTCCGATCCGAGGCGACGTCGTGAAGCGCGCAGTCGCGTTGATCGCGGTTGCCATTGCCGTCGCGATCGGCGCGACGATCGTAGCCGGACGCGACGATCCTGGATCGGGAACCGTCGCCGACCGAGCCCGTGACATCGCGGCCGGCTTGCGTTGCCCGGTCTGCTTGAACCTCTCCGTCGCCGATTCGCCCTCGAGGCTCGCCGGCGAGATGCGAGCCGCGATCGCGTCGAGGGTTCGCTCGGGAGAGACCGACGAGGAGATCCGGGCGTACTTCGTGGACCGCTACGGGGAGTGGATCCTGCTGGAGCCCACGCGCCGCGGGCTGAACCTGCTGCCCTGGGCGCTTCCGGTCGTCGCCTTGGTTGCGGGGCTGGCCGTGTGGTTGGCGCTCGTCCGGCGCCGTCCACAGCGCGACGACATGGCAGTGTCGCAGAGCGAACGTCGCCGGATCGAGCACGAGCTGCGCGGCCTCGAGGAGTCGACGTGACCCGCGCCCAGGCGTCGGATCGGGAGACCCCGTGAACCCGGTCATCGCCGCGCTGACGGTCGCGTCCCTATCCGCGGTCGCCGTGGCCGGGGTAGCCGCCGGTTTCCGGCGCCGCGATCCCGTTTTGATCGAGGGACCGGCAGATCCGCTCGAGGACCGTCGCCTCACGCTGCTACGGTCGCTCGCCGACCTGGAGGAGTCCTGGAGGAGCGGTGCCCTCGAGGAGACGGAGTACGTCCGGCTTCGCCGCGAGACCGACGGAAGGATGGCGCGGCTGCTCCGAGCGATCGACGGTGGCTCGATCGCGGCGCAGGGCTCGGCGATCACACGAGACGGCCGCGGAGCGAGCTTCCGTGCAGCTGTAGGCGAATCGGCCCCAAGCGGCGGGGACGTCGTCCCCGTTCCGGCCTCCGGACGTGTGCCACCGTGGGTCGTGGCCGTGCTGCTCGTGGGCACCGTGGGGTCGGTGGTCGTGACCGGGTTGCTACGTGACGCTGAACCGGAGGTGTCGCCCGCGGCACCGAGCGTCGCGGGCGACGACCCGTTCGCCTTCTTCGAAGACCGCGTCGAACGCCAGCCCAACGACGTCGCCGCGCGACTCGACCTCGCGCATCGCTACCTGGACGCCGGTCGCATCGAGGAGGCACTCGCCGAGTACGCCGTTGTGCTCGAGCTCGATCCCGACGATGCCGAGGCGAACGCGCATGTCGGCATGATCCTGTACCTCTCCGATCGTCCGGGAAGCGCGCTGGAGTCCGTGGATCGGGCACTCGAGGCGGCGCCGGACTACCCGGAGGCGCTGTTCTTCCGGGGCGTCATCCAGCTTTGCGGGCTCGACCGGCCGAACGCTTCGATCGCATCGTTCGAGCGTTACCTCGAGGCGGCGCCGTTCGGCGCGGAGCGCACGATCGTCCAGGACCTCATCGCCGATGCCGAGCGAGGCGGTACTGGCCGGTGCCGCTGATCCCGAGCAGTCGGAGTCCTCGAGTCCCTGATCAGGGCAGGACGCGAACGAGGGCGCGCAAGCGGGAGGTCTGGCAGCTCAGACCCGGCGTCGCGCGGCGACCGCGTCGGCGCGCTCGCGGGCGCGACGCGCGCGGACGAACAGCCGCAGCGCGTATCCGCCCAGCGCCACCGCTGTGATCGCGTATCCGGCCACGACGTAGCCGATGTTCGGTTCCATCAGCGCGCGGCCTCCTCGACCTCGCCGAGCCGCGGCGACAGGGCCTCGCGCGCCGCGCGCTCCTCGAGTCGCCCGACGCGGAGGCGAACCGCGATCAGGTACGCGTAGACGATCGTGAACGCGCCGACGGCTACCAGCAGCGCCGTGAGCATCGAGCCCTCGATCTGGGGGCCTCCGAGTCGCAACACCGTCGACTGCTGGTGGAGCGAACGCCACCACACCACCGACAGGTGCACGATCGGCACGTCGACGAACCCGACGACCCCGATCACGGCCGACCATCGAGCGCGTCGCGTGGGGTTATCCGTGATGCGCCGAACCGCGAGGTAGCCGATGTAGATCAGCAGCAGCATTGCCGTCGTCGTCAGCCGCGGGTCCCACGTCCACCACGTCCCCCACACCGGCTTGCCCCACAGGGCGCCGAGGACGATGGCCAGAGCCGTGAACAGCACGCCGATCTCGGCAGATGCAGCTGCCACGCGATCCCATCTGGTCCGGCTGGTCCGCAGGTACGCGACGCTCGAGACGAACACCACGAAGAACGACAGGTACGCGAGCCACGCGGCGGGGACGTGCACGTACATCAGCCGCTGTACCTCGCCCTGGAGCGCGTCGGGCGGCGCCACGACGAGCGACAGCGTCGCGCTCAGGCCGAGCCCGAGCAGCGCCGCGACGCCGAGCAACCGTTCGCCGCTCCGCGACGTCGCAGTTCCGAGCCCGCGCGCGGCGATCTCCACCTCAGTCCTCCATCAGGAAGCCGAACACGAGAACGCCGAGCGACACGAACACGACGTCGAACGCGACCAGGAGGCCAAGCCACACGATCGCCTCGTCGGTGCGTCCCGTGGCGGCGAGATCGGTGGCCCGAACGCCCGCGACGAGCACCGGCGTCACGAGGGGAAGGACGAGGGTGGGGAAGAGCGCCTCGCGCGTTCGCGCGGCCTCCGCGAGGACGCCGAACAGACCGCCCACTGCCGCGAGCCCGACGGCACCGAGCCCGAACGCGGCGGCCAGCACGAGCGGATCGCGCACCGTGAGGTCGAACAGCACGACGACGAGCACCAGCGCGCACGCGACGAGCATGAGGAGTTGCAGCGCGACCGCGGCAGCCTTGCCGAGGAATACTGCGGCCTTGTCGATCGGCGCGAGCAGCAACCCCTCGAGCGCGCCGTCCTCGCTCTCGATCTGGTATGCGCGTCGCGCGGCGATCACCGCCGCGAACAGGACGGCCATCCACAACAGGCCCGGTGCCGTCCGGAGGAGCACGTCGCGGCCCGGCCCGAACGCGAAACCGAACGAGACCAGCAACGTGGCGGCGAAGGGGAGCAGCGTCGCAATCGCGTGTTTGGCCCGGATCTCGGCGCGAACATCCTTCGCGGCGATCGTGGCTGCGTGACGGAGGAGGCTCATGGCTCCCCCTGGCGAACGATGCGCCCACCGTCCATGAACAGGACGCGGTCCGCGAGCCCCCGCTGCATGGCGTGGTGCGTCGCGACGACAACTGCGCGACCGTCCCGCGAAGCCTCGCGGATCAGATCGTCGACCGCGTGGTGCGCCTCCGCGTCGAGACCGGTATAGGGCTCGTCAAGCAAGAGGATCTGCGGGCGCCGTAAGAGGGTCCTCGCCACCGCCACACGCTGACGCATGCCCTGCGAGAAGCCGCGCACCCGTTCGCCTGCGACCTCGAGGAGCCCGACGCGATCCAGTGCCGCCTGGATGTCCGCCCCGTCCACGCCGAGGAGCCGACACCAGAACCGCAGGTTCTCCGCCGCCGAGAGGTCCTCGTACAGGCGCGTTCTGTCAGACATCAGGTCGGTGTGGCGACGGATCGCGTCGCGCTCGCGGACGAGGTCGAACCCCAGCACGGAACCGTGTCCGTACGTCGGGGAGAGCGCGGTCGCCATGATCCGGAGGACCGTCGTCTTGCCGGCGCCGTTCGGGCCGCGGAGCACCAGCACTTCACCGGGTGAGACGCGAACGTCGGCGCGGACCAGGGCCGGATTCGCGCCGAACAGCCGGGTGACGGCGTTCAGCTCGACGGCCGTGACGGTGCTGCGAGCGTGCTTCTCGTGGAGGTCGTGCACGGACCCTTTGTAGCACCCACGCGCGACGCGCCGCTCCGCGGGGTCGGAGGACGGGCGGGCCGCTGGCTACCCGAGCGCCACTACAATCGGCCCGCCGGGATGTGGCGCAGTCTGGCAGCGCGCGGCGTTTGGGTCGCCGAGGTCGCCGGTTCGAATCCGGCCATCCCGACGGATCGTCGCAGGCGATCGACGGCGGCGAGGGGACGCGGGTCCGCCGAGACCGTTGCGGCGCAACATGAACCCCGAAATCTCACCGTGGCGCTACTCTGGCGCCATGCGCCTCCGCTCGTTCTGTGGCGACCTCCCGCTCGGCACCGTTCGCCGGATCCTGGCGGGGCTGCCGGAGGCACGCGGGTTCGACGTCGTGGTGCGGCCCCTGCGGTACCGGGAGAAGCCGCACCTCGCCGCACAGACCGACTTCGGCGAGCGCACGATCACGCTCCAGGTGCCCGAGCCCTTCTACCCGTTCGGCGAGGTCGTGGCGTTCGGGGCCAAGCGCCGGGCGGGTCGGTCGATCCGGTTCATCTGGCTGACCGAGGGCGTGACGTTCCGGACGGCGCGCGAGGTGCTCAGGTTCCTCTACCTCCACGAGTGGATGCACTGGTACCTCCACGTCCACCACGGCCGCGGCGGCTCTGCGGAGACGACCTGCGACCGGTTCGCCCTGCTGAACTACAAGCGCCGGGTGGTCACGATGGCGGACGCCGAGGCGGCGCTCCGCCGGGTGCCGGCCGAGCCGTCGCGGCCAACGGGCGCCGTCGCCGCTCGCCGCCGCATCGCCCGGTAACCGCCTCGCCCGCCCCGGCGTCCCATCACGGGAACGAGAGCGCCGCCCGGTCGAGGCCTTTGATCGTGTGCTCGATGTCAAACCCGAACCCGACGCGGAAGCCGTTCCTGAGCCCGAACATCTCGCCGGGAACCAGCAGCACGCTCTGCTGCGTTCGGATGCGATCGATCAGCTCTCGCGAGCCGATCGGCAGGTCGTAATCGACGTAAGCGATAGCGCCGGCCTTCGGGCGGACATACGTCAGCGCCGGCTGCCCGGCGATCCATCCCTCGAGTCTCGGGAGGTTCGTCCGGATGATCCCGCGCGTCCGCGCCAGGAGCTCCTCGCGTCGAGCGGGCTCCATCGCGATCTGAGCGAGCGAGTCGGAGAGCATGCCCGGCGTGAGTGTCGTGTAGTCGTGCCGGATCCACAGCTCGGCGATCGTCTCCTGTGACGCGACCGCCCATCCGACCCGTAGACCAGGAAGTCCGAAGGCCTTCGACAGTCCGCTCGTGACGATCACCCGATCGGAACGTCCCCAGAACGTTGGCGTCGTCCGGTCCGTGTCGACCTCGGCCCCGCGGTAGATCTCGTCGGCGACGATCCACGCGCCCACGTGTTCGGCCGCGCGGACGATCGCATCCATCTCGTCGGCAGTGAGCACATAGCCGGTCGGGTTGTTCGGGTTGCACACCATCACCGCCTTCGTCCCCGGACCGATTGCGCGCTCGAGCGCGTCGATGTCGAGCGACCATCCGTCGCGGCCGCGGACGAGACCGAACGTGTCCGTCGTATCGCCGAAGTGACGGCCGAGGCCCCACCCCTGGAGATAGTTCGGAACCATGAACGCCAGACGGTCGCCGGGTTCGAGCAGCGACCACAGGGCCACGAGGTTCGCCTCCGATCCGCCGTTCGTGATCGTCACGTTCTCGACGCCCGCTCCGTCGTACCACTCCGCGACGAACGCACGCGTTCGTTCCGAACCCTCGGACAGCGGATAGCCGAGCCTCGTGTCGAGGAGCGCTCGCCTCGCGTGGTCGTCGCGGAGCACCTCGTCGAGCGAGAGCGGTGCGACGCCGCTCTCCGACAAGTCGTACTCGACCTCGTGCCAGTAGAGCGACTGCAGCCGCTCCATCTCGAAGACGTCGATCTTCGCCAACCGGTTCTCCCTTCGCGCGGCGCGACGCTACCAACGCCGCCTCGACGAACGCAATGCGATCGCCTGACGCGCGGAGGCTAGACGCCCCGCGCCGAACGCAGTCGCCCGACGACATCGTTGTGCAGCACGCCGTTCGTCGAAAGCACACTCCTGCCGTGCGCGAGGGGCGATCCGTCGAGCTGGCTCATGGTCCCGCCGGCCTCCTCGACGACGACTTCGACCGCCGCCCAGTCCCACGTGTTGAGCTCGCGCTCGACCATCACATCGGCCGAGCCGCGTGCGACGAGCATGTGCGCCCATGCGTCGCCGAAGCCGCGAGTGCGCCGCGCCTCGCGCATCAGTTGCTGCACCCCGCGCGCGTTCGGCCCGTCGAGCCAGTCCGCCATCCCGCCGAACAGGACGAACGCCCGCGACACCGAGTCGGTGCGCGAGACGTGGATCGCCTCGCCGTTCAATCTGGCGCCGATGCCTCGCGCGGCCTCGTAGCGCTCGCCGATCGCGGGCATCGACACCACACCGACGACGGGAACATCGTCCACGGCGAGCGCGATCAGCGTCGCCCACATCTGCACGCCGTCGGCGAAGTTCTTCGTGCCGTCGATCGGGTCGACGATCCAGCGGCGTGACGCATCGCCCTCCGATCCGCCCTCCTCGCCGAGGACGCCGTCGCGGGGGAACCTCACGCGCACTGCCGCGCGGATGGCCCCTTCGATCGCGATGTCCGCCTCGGTGACGGGGGTCCGGTCCGCCTTCTCACGAACCTCGAACGACCCGCGGAAGTACGACAACGCGATCTGGTCGGCCTCGTCGGCGAGCTCGTTCGCGAACGAGAGCTCGTGCTCGTACATCGGCGCGGAGCCTACAGTCGGCCGCTCTCGTTCACGTCTTCGGGCGTATCGGGCCGGACTGCTACATTCGAGCTTGGATGCAGACGACCGTCGAAGAGACCGACAAGCACAAGGTACGACTCACGATCGAGGTTCCGCCGGATGAGTTCGGCAAGGACCTCGATCGCGCCTATCGCAAGGTCGCGCGACAGGTCAAGATCCCCGGTTTCCGCAAGGGCAAGGTTCCGCGGCAGGTCATCGACGCGCAGATCGGGCGGGACGCCGTCCTCGGCGAGTTCCTCGAGGACTCCGTTCCGACGTACTACCGCGACGCGATGCGGGAGAACGACCTCGCGCCGATCGCACAACCGGACATCGATCTCCAGCAGGTCGAGGAAGGCAAGCCGCTCGTCTTCACGGCGACGGTCGAGGTTCGGCCGCGGTTGCGGTTCGAGGACGCCGACTACAAGGGGATCGAGCTCGACCGCCCGACGACCGAGGTTACGGACCAGGACGTCGACGCGATGATCGACTCACTGCGAGAACGATTCGCCGAGCTCGAGCCCGTCGCCCGTCCGGCGCACGCCGACGACTACGTCGTCATGGACATACGCGCCAGCGTCCACGGCCAGGAAGTGGCCGACGCGACACGCCAGGACTACCTCTACGAGGTTGGATCCGGGGAGTTCGGTCCCAAGCTCGACGCCGAGCTCGAGGGTAAACGCGCCGGCGAGATCCTCAAGGTGAACGACGTGCTTCCCGAGCGCTTCGGCGATGACGCTGGGCGCGAGGTGTCTCTTCAGGTGTTGGTGAAGGACGTGAGAGCCAAGAAGCTCCCTGCGGCCGACGACGAGTTCGCCAAGACCGCCTCCGAATTCGACACGCTGAAGGAGCTCCGGGCCGAGCTCGCCGAGCAGATCGCCCAGAGCAACGATCGCGCTGCCGACGGGATCATCCGCGACGCGGCCCTGGGCGCGCTGATCGAACGGACCAGGGTCGACCTGCCCGATAGCCTCGTTGACGAGGAGACCGGGCATCGCGTGAACCACGCGCGCGAGCGGGCGGAGCGGGCAGGCACCACACTCGATCAGTTGCTCTCGTCGCAGGGCTTCGACGAGCTTCGGTTCCGCGCCGACGCGCGCCAGCACGCCGAACGCGCGATCATCGCGGACCTCGTCCTCGAGGCCATCGCTCGCGCCGAGGACATCCAGGTCACTCCCGAGGAGCTGGCCCGAGAGATCACCGGACTCGCCGCCGCGCTCGGACGCGAACCGAAAGAGGTTGCGAAGACGTTGGAGAATAGCGGTCAGATCGCATCATTGGCCGGTGATATCATCCGCTCCAAGGCGCTCGACATCCTCATCGAGCACGCGAACATCCGGCTCAAGGAGGACGGGATCCCGTCCGACGCTTCCAATGAGCCCTCATCAGAACCGGAACAAGACAAGAGGGAGACGCCATGAAGGACTACCTCGTCCCCGTCGTCGTCGAGCAGACCGCTCGCGGTGAGCGTTCGTTCGACATCTACTCGCGTCTGCTCAAGGAACGGATCGTGTTCCTCGGTACGCCGGTGGACGACAACGTCGGCAACCTCATCATGGCGCAGCTCCTGCACCTGGAGTCCGAGGAACCCGACAAGGACATCAACCTGTACATCAACTCGCCGGGTGGGGACATCACCTCGCTGTTCGCGATCTACGACACGATGCAGTACGTGAAGTGCGACGTCTCGACCACCGTGATGGGACAGGCGGCGTCGGCGGCCGCGGTGCTCCTGCTGGCCGGCGCGAGGGGCAAGCGGTTCGCGCTCCCGCACTCTCGCGTCCTGCTTCACCAGCCGCACGGGCAGGCAGGTGGGCAGGCGGTGGATATCGAGATCCAGGCGAGGGAGATCATCCGGTACCGCCAGCTCTTGGATCAGCTGATCGCCGAGCACACCGGCCAGCCGCTGGAGAAGGTCGGCAAGGACACGGACCGCGACTACATCCTCACCGCGCAGGAAGCGGTCGAGTACGGGGTCGTCGACGAGGTCATCACGACCCGCAAGTTGAAGCCGGAACTCGCGGCGGCGGCCGCCGGCGCATCGTAGGATTCGACGGCTACCAGGCCGGGCGGGGGCCCGGCCGTTCGTTCAGGGGGACGGGGGCATGGCGAGGATCGGCGACTCGGACCTGCTGAAGTGTTCGTTCTGCGGCAAGTCCCAAAAGCAGGTCAAGAAGCTGATCGCCGGCC
>Ga0299907_10000842_pt1 | contig 16233 bp, 14 predicted proteins | sample RVTome_16_FD_198680 | JGI IMG/M metagenome (GOLD analysis project Ga0299907, IMG submission 198680) | Soil microbial communities from uranium-contaminated site in the Upper Colorado River Basin, Wyoming, United States - RVT152D67 (version 2) ...
CCCGCGCTCACGCACCACTACGCCCGCGCGGCCGCTCCCAACGCCGAGACCCTCAAAGTCGTCAGCTATGCCACCCAGGCCGGCGACCGTGCTCTGGCCCAACTCGCCCACGACGAAGCGGCGGCGTACTACCGCCAGGCCCTCGAACTCCAGGCGGTGGCCCAAGGACCGGTCGATGAGTCCCGGCGCCTGGAGTTGCTCATCTCCCTCGGGGAGGCCGAGCGCCGAGCGGGCGACCCCGCCCACCGCGACACGCTCCTCCAGGCCGCCGGACTGGCTCGCCGCCGGGAGGACGTGCCGGCGCTGGTCCGGGCCACCCTGGCCAACACCCGGGGCCTCTTGCCGACGATCCTGGGCCGGGTCGACACGGAGAGGGTGGCCATGCTGGAGGCCGCCATAACCGGCGTTGGCGACCAGGACCCGGGGGCACGGGCCCGCCTGCTGGCGACCCTGGGCGTAGAACTCGTCTTCGCCGGCGACTGGCGCCGCTGCCTGGCCCTGAGTGACGAGGCCCTCGACCTCGCCCGTTTCCTGAACGATCCGCACATCCTGGCCCGCGTCCTACTGGCCCGTTACTTCCCCACCTCCGTGCCCGAACTGCTCGGGGAGCGCCTGGCCAACACGGCGGAGCTCCTGCGGGTGGCCGAGGCCGTCCCCGATCCCGCCCTGGTGGCCGAAGCCCACCTCCTGCGGGGCCGGACCGCCCTCGAAGCCGGCGAGGTGGAGGAGGGGGATCGCTGCCTGGACGTCGCCGACCGGTTGTCGGCCGGCCTCGGTCAACCGGCGCTGCGGTGGCGCATGAGCTACGTCCGGGCCTGTCGGGCCATCGTCGCCGGGCGATTCACCGAGGCCGAGACGCTGCTGTACGAGAGCCGGGAGTTGGGTCAGGTCGTCGGCCAGGCCGACGCCGACTGGGTGTTCGCCGCCGAGATGTGGCACCTACGGGTCGAGCAGGGGCGCCTCGACCGCGAGACGATGACGCTGCTCCAGGACCGACAGCGACTGGTCGAGGTGCCCTGGAATGAAGCTCTCCTGGCCTTGTCGGCCTGCGAACTGGGCCAGGACGACGCCGCCCGGGCGGCCCTGGAGGGCCTCGATCCGGCGTCAGTCCCTTACGACATCTACTGGCTCGCGGCCATGACCGGCTGGGCCACGGTCGCCGCCCGTCTCGGCGACGTCGCCCAAGCCGAGCGCCTCGAGGCCAGCCTGCGACCCTATGCCGCCCAGGCCATTCCCTTCTGTGCTGCTCCCACTCCCTCGGTCGCCCACCATCTCGGCCTGCTGGCCGCCACGCTCGGCCGCTACGACGAGGCCGAGCGACGCTTCGGCGAGGCGGTCGCGATCCACGAAAGGATCGGCGCTTCGCACTGGGCGGCCCGCACCCGTCTGGAGTGGGCCCGGATGCTCCTGGCCCGGGGCCAGGCCGGAGACTCCGAGCGGGCGCAGTCACTCCTCGTGGCCGCGGTGGAGGCCTATCAGTCGCTCGGGATCAGCACCTGGGCACGCAGGGCCGAAGAGATGCTCGGACGCCGTCCGCACGCCCGGAGCCGCCTGCCCGGAGGACTCACGGAACGGGAGGCCGAGGTCCTCCGGCTGGTGGCGGCCGGGATGTCGAACAAGGCGATCGCCGCCGAACTGGGGTTGAGCGACAAGACGGTCGAGCGGCACCTGGGCAACATCTTCGCCAAGCTCGGGGTGAACTCCCGGGCCGCCGCGACTTCCTTCGCCCACCGTCAGAGGATCGTCGACTGACCCGATCCGTTCCCGCGGCATGGGGGAAATCCCCCACGCATCCGAGCCGGGGACGAGACCGTGCCCCAGTTCCTGAGTGCTGGATTTCCCCGATGCGCATGGGCGACCTCCGCTCGTACCATTGCTGCAGCATCTGGATCCCGGGGGGAGGCGCCATGCGCAGGTACCGGTCGCTCGTTCGGCGCATCGTCGTCCCCCTGGCCGTCTCGGTCCTGGTTCCGTCCGCGGCCGACGCCTCGGCGCCCGCCGAGACCTCCGCTTCAGCCGTCGCCGTCGAGGCGGTCACGTTCCAGGTCACGAATCCGTTGGTGTCCGGTGAGACCTACGCCGTGCGGGGCTTCCTGTACCGGCCGGGCCGGGCTCCCGTCTGCTCGTCCTCCGTGCTCCTGCTCCTCCACGGCACGGCCGGCGGAGCCTGGGGATGGGACTTCCCGGTCCGGCCCGAGAAGTACTCCGTGGCCCGGGCGCTGGCGGCGGCGGGCTACCCGGCGGTGGCCATCGACGAGCTGGGCTACGCCAGCTCCGACCATCCCAACGGCCACACGCTCACGATCCCGTCCTACGCCGCCATCACGGCCCAGATCATCGAGCAGCTCCGGGCGGGGTCCTACCAGGCGGCAGCGCCGGTCCCCTTCGACAAGGTGGGGCTGGCCGGCCATTCCGCCGGCGCCGAGATGGCCGAGTTGACCGCCGGCACCTCGGGGAACATCGATCTGCTCATGGCGCTGGGCTACACGCACTTCATCAGCCAGGAAGTGGGCCAGGTGTTCATCGCCGAGGAGCAGGCCCGGGCGCTCCAGCGCGACTATGTGTACTTCTGGGGGACGCGGGAACGTGTGCACCGGTTCCACCACAACCCCGACTACATCGAAGCCGACGTCCTGGCCAAGGTCGACGAGCTCACCACCCTGACCCCCTCGGGCCTCGTCCTCTCGATCGGGAACCAACCCTCCAGACATGTGATGAGTTCGATCCGTGTCCCCGTCCTGCTCGTGCTGAGCGAGAAGGACACCATCTTCCCGGTCGAGCACGGGGCCAAGGAACTGGCCCTGTTCGCCGGGGCCTCCGACAAGACGCTGCAGGTCGTCCCGCTCGCGGGACACTCGTTCCAGCTCGAGCCCAACGCTCCGGAATCGTTGGCGCACATCGTCGGGTGGCTGCGCCAGCGGGCCGCCGCACTGCCGTCCTGCTGAGGGTGCGCCGGCCCGGATCTTCTCCCGCATGTTTCTCCAGCATTGGCCTGGCATCCGTGATGGGTTTAATTTCATCCCATGATCGGGCGCGCCCCGGGCGCTGTCCCTGCCCCCCTGCATCCGCAGGAGAGGGATCGCCTGGCTGCGCTCATGGGCTACGACGTGCTCGACACGCTGCCCGAAGCGGCCTTTGACGACATCGTCTTTCTCGCCTCCGTGATCTGCAACACGCCCATCGCGCTGATCAGCCTGGTCGACGAGAGCAGGCAGTGGTTCAAGGCCCGGGTCGGGTTCGAGATGGAGGAAACGAGCCGGGAGGAGGCGTTCTGCGCCCACGCCATCCTCCAGCCCGAGGAGATCCTCGTCGTCCCCGACGCGCTCGAGGACCCCCGCTTCGCCACCAACCCGCTGGTGACCGAATCGCCCGGGATCCGCTTCTACGCCGGCGTGCCCCTCAACAACCCGCAGGGCCTGCCGCTGGGAACGCTGTGCACCATGGACAGCGTCCCCCGCCGGCTGACCAACGAGCAGGGCCGGGCCCTGGCCGCCCTGTCCCGGGAGGTCATGGTCCACCTCGAGCTGCGCCGAACGGTCTCCCGGCTGGCCGACCAGCTGGGCGTCGAGAACCTCCCTGTCGATGATCTCGGGAGCGAGGTGGAGGAAGCGGGCCGGGCCGCGGCCGGCGCCAGCACCCTGGTGGCCGAAGCCCTGGAACAGGTGCTGGAGGCCGAGGGTCGCCTACGGGACCTCGTCTACCGGATGCACAGCATCCAACGTCAGACCCTCCCCCGCCTCCCGGCCTGAGCCTCCCGCCTCTGGCCCACGTAGCCTGGAGCCCGGCCCATCGTGCCGGTCGCTTGGGGGCAACGTGAAGTGCCGGTTGTGCGAGCGGGAGAACGCCGCTGACGCCGCGTTCTGCATGCAGTGCGGGAACCGGTTGGGCGCCGTCTGCGCCGGGTGCGGTCGACCGGCACCCGCCGATGCCGTCTTCTGCCCGGGGTGTGGCCTGCGGGTCGGTTCGCAGCCTGCCCCCACGCCCGTCGTCCTCACGCCCGAGCATCTCGCCGAGAAGGTCCGCGCCTCCCGGCCGGGCCTGGAGGGCGAGCGCAAGCAGGTGACGGTCCTGTTCGCCGACGTGAAGGGGTCGATGGATCTCCAGGAGGACCTCGACCCCGAGGAGTGGCACGGGGTCATGGACCGCTTCATGCGGATCCTCAGTGACGGAGTGCACCGGTTCGAGGGAACGGTGGACAAGTTCACCGGCGACGGGATCATGGCCCTGTTCGGCGCCCCTGTGGCCCACGAGGATCACGCCCGCCGCGCCTGCTACGCCGCGCTCCATCTCGCCGACACCATCGGACGCTACGCCGAGGAGCTGCGCCGGACGAAGGGCCTCAGCTTCCATGCCCGTATCGGCCTCAACTCGGGCGAGGTCGGGGTGGGCGCCATCGGCGACGACTCGCACATGGAGTACACGGCGGTGGGCCACACCGTCGGACTGGCCCAGCGCATGGAGGCTCTGGCCGAACCGGGGCGGGCCTTTCTCACCGAGCACACCGCCCGTCTGGCGCAGGGCTACTTCCGCCTGCGGGACCTGGGCCCCATCGCCGTCAAAGGGGCGCGGGAGCCGGTGGGCGTGTTCGTGCTGGAGGGAGTCGGCGCCCTGCGCAGCGCCTACGAGGTGGCCCGGTCGCGGGGCCTGTCCCGGCTCGTGGGCCGAGGCGACGAGATGGCGGCGCTCGAGGCGGCCCTGGCCCAGGCCATGGAGGGCGCCGGCCAGGTGGTGGGGGTCGTCGGCGAGGCGGGGGTGGGGAAGAGCCGGCTGTGCGGGGAGTTCGTCCAGTCCTGCCAGGAGCGGGGCATGACGGTGTACCGGGCCCATGGCGTGTCCCATGGCCGCAACCTCCCCCTCCTGCCCGCCGTCGAGTTCCTCCGCCAGGTGTTCGGGATCACCGACGCCGACCCGCCCCAGGGCGCCCGGGAGAAGGTGGCCGGGAGGCTGCTGCTCTACGACCTCCTCGAGCCGTCCTCCGAGGAGCTGCCGATCATGTTCGACTTCCTGGAGATCGCCGACCCGGAGCGCCCGGCATCGCAGATGGCGCCCGAGGCCCGCCTGCGGCGCCTGTTCGCGCTGCTCCGGCGCATCATTCCGCGCCGCAGTGAGCGGGAGACCGTGGTCATCCTGCTCGAGGACCTCCACTGGTTCGACCCGGCCAGCGAGGAGTTCCTGGAGATGCTGGTCGAGTCCTACCCCGGCACCAGAACCCTCCTCATCACCAACTTCCGCCCCGAGTTCCAAGCCGGATGGATGCGCCACTCCTACTACCGCCAGCTTCCTCTGGCCGCCCTGGGGCCGGCCGCCATCCGCCAGTTGTTGGAGGACCTCCTCGGCACCCACCCTTCGCTCCAGCAGCTCTCCGACCACATCGTCGAGCGGACGGGCGGGAACCCCTTCTTCGTCGAAGAGGTCGTCCGGACGCTGGTCGAGGAGGGCACCCTCCAAGGCGCCCCCGCCGCCTACCGGCTGACCTGCCGTCTGGAGGACCTGCGGGTACCCGCCACCGTCCAGTCCCTCCTGTCGGCCCGGATCGACCGGCTGGCGCCCACGGACAAGCAGGTCCTCCAGACCGCCGCCGTCGTCGGCCGGACCTTCTCCGAGCCCGTCCTGCAGCGGGTCACCGAGCTCAACGGCGACGTGGCCTCGTCGCTCCGGGCGCTGCGCTCGGCCGAGTTCATCCAGGAGGAGTCCCTCTACCCGGTGGCCGAGTACCGCTTCTGGCACGCCCTCACCCAGGAGGTGGCCTACGGGTCGCTCCTCGGGGAGCGACGCTCACGGATCCACGCCGCCGTCGCCGGCGCCATCGCCGAGCTCGACCCCGAACGCGCCGACGAGCGGGCCGCCCTCCTGGCCCAGCATTGGGAGGCGGCGGGGAACGCCCTGGAGGCCGCCCGGTGGAACGCCCGCGCCGCCCGGCGGGCCGGCTGGAAGGATCTCGGCGAGGCCAAGCGACTCTGGCAGTCGACCATCCGGCTCCTGGCCGACGTCCCGGAGTCCGAAGAGACCCTCCAGTTGGGCGGCACCGCCCGGGCGCTGCCCGGTACCCGGAGATGGGCGAGCGTGCCTTCGGGCTCAGCATCCCCGACTACAACCTCTTCTGGCGTGCCTGGCTGCTGGCCCGCATGGGCCGGTTCGAGGAAGCCGCCTGGGCCGCCGACCAGGCCGTCGCCGCCGGCCGGGACCGGTCGGGGTTGGAGCTCGTCGCCTGGGCCCTTCCCGTGCATTCCCTGATCGCCTTCCTGTCCGGCGAAGGCGGAGGCGTGGTCGGGCGGGCCGTGGAGGCCGTCGGGATCGCCGATGAGCTGGGCAGCCCGTTCCACACCGTGTTGGCCCTGGAGGGCCTCGGCGCGGCATACCTGGCCGCGGGGCGGGGAACGGAGGCGCTCCGGCCGCTGCAGGACGCCCTCGTCCTGGCCCGGGACCGTCACGTCGGGCGGTTCGAGGAGTCCAGCTTGTTGGCCTACCTGGCCGACGCCCATCTCCACGTGGGCGACGGGGCTGCCGCCCTACAGGCCGCCGAGGATGCCCTGGCCGTGGCGCAGGCGCAGAAGGCGCGCGTGCACGAGTGCCAGGCCCTCGTCACCCGCGCCCGGGTACTGCGATCCGTCGCCGGCCTCGAGGCCCAGAAGATGATCGCGGCCGACCTCGCCGCCGCCGAGGTCGCCATCGACGAGGTCGGAGCGCATGCCTGGTCGCGCTTCGTTCATGAAGAGCGGGCGCGAATGGCTGACCTCGAGGCGAATTCAGGCTCCGGCCAAGACGCGCCCTAGCCGCCGGCGGGGACGGGTACCTCCAGCTCGACGTCGACGTCGTCGCGGACTTTGAGCGCGCCCATGAACGCCTTGAAGGGCTTGATCCCGAACTCGGTCTGGACAACCGTGAAGGTCACCCGGGCCTTGCCTCCGTTGAGATCGACGTTCACCGTGGTCGGCCGGGTGGCGCCGTTGATGGTGAGCTCGCCGGGGACGGAGAACCTGCTGCCGTTGCCGTCCGGGGCTCCGGTGGTCCGGAAGCTGATGGTGGGCGAGCCGTTCAGGATCTTCTCGTCGATGTTCTTCTTGATGTCGGCCTTGTCGGTCCGGGACAGGGCCTTGGTCCCACCGGTGCCCTCCAGCACGCTGAAGGACGGGACCTGGGCGGTGCCCTCGATCGACGTCTGGCTCAGGTCGTCCGGGTTCACGTCCGCCTTGGCGCTCCAGTCCTTCACCTCGATGGTCAGGTCATGGCCCATTTTGGAAGCCACCCCCTCCCGGAAGACCTTGAGCAGCAACTGGCCGTCCTGGGGCCCGAAGGCGTGGGTGCCGGCGGGAACATCGCTCATGACAACTCCTTCTGGGGGCGAAGATCCTTCTGGGGGGACGGTCTTGGACCCTCTACCCAATCCGAGGGTAGGGGCCGCCCCGACGAACCCCGAAATCGTCGTCCTAGGGAAGCTCTCCCGCCGGCGGGAGGTCGAGCACGAAGGCCCAGCCGGTGATGGCTCCCCACTGCTGGTCGAGGTCGGGCCGACGCACGAAGCCGAAGCGCTGATAGATGCGGTGGGCCGTGGTCATCCACGGCGTGGACCCGATGAGCATCCGGGTCCGGCCCGCCGCCCGGGAGCGGAGCACGCATTCGCCGACCAGGGCGGGTCCGACCCCCCGGCCCTGCGCGGCCGGATCCACCGCCAGCATGCGGAAGCCGCAGTCCCCGTCGACGCCGTGGATCCATTCGAAGAACGGACTCGGGGGGAGGACGAGAGTGACCGCCCCGACCACCTGCCCGTCGCCGTCCTCGGCCACCAGCAGGATGGCGCCCGAAGCCGCCCGGCCGGCCACGTCGGCCAGCTCGGCGGCGTAGTCGTCGCCCACCCAGGTGGGCAGCGCCCGGTAGGCGGCCACGGTGAGCCGGGCCACGGCGCCGAAATCGGCCGGGGTGGCCTCGCGGATCTTCACCGGGTCGCCCATCAGGGCCCGGGAGCGTACCGGACTAGGTTCGCCGGATGGCCAACAGGCCCGAGCCACCGGGAGCCGCCGGCCGCCTGCTCCGCCATCCGCTCGACCGGGAGATCGCCCGGCTGGCCCTGCCCGCCCTCGGCGCCCTGGCCGCCGAACCGCTCTACATCCTGGCCGACACCGCCGTCGTCGGGCATCTGCTGGGCACTCCCCAGCTGGGGGGACTGGCGGTGGCGGGGACGCTGCTCACCACCGCCATCTGGATGTTCAACTTCCTGGCCTACGGCACCACCGCGGCGGTGGCGCGGGCCTGGGGGGCCGGTCAGCCCGACGCCGCCGCCCGCCACGCCGCCCAGGCCCTGTGGCTGGCCCTGGGGCTCGGCGGCGTCCTGACCCTGGCCGGGCTGGCCGGGGCCGAGGTGGCCGTCGACCTCATGGGAGCCAGCCCGGAGGTGCGCCCGGAAGCGCTCACCTACCTGAGAATCTCCGCCCTCGGCGCGCCGGCCATCCTGGTCGGGCTGGTGGGAGTCGGCTATCTGCGGGGCCTCCAGGACACGACCGCCCCGCTGCGCATCGCCCTCCTGGCCAACCTGACCAACCTGGTGGCCGAGGTGGCGCTCATCTACGGGGCGGGCATGGGCATGGCCGCCTCGGCGGCCACCACGGTGGCGGCCCAGTACGGCGCGGCGGCGATCTTCGCCCGCTGGATCGTGCGCCACGGCCGGGCCGCGGGGGTGTCATGGCGGCCGGACCCGGCCGCCCAGCGCCAGCTGGTGGTGGTGGGTCGCGACCTGTTCGTGCGCACCGGCTCCCTCCTCGGGGCGCTGGCGCTGGCCACCGCCGTCGCCTCCCGGTTGGGCACCGCCGAGGTGGCCGCCCACCAGGTGGCCTTCCAGCTCTGGAGCTTCCTCGCCCTGGTCCTCGACTCCCTGGCCATCGCCGGCCAGGCCATGGTGGGACGCCTCCTCGGGGCCGGGCGGGCCGCCGAGGCCCGAGTGGTCTCCCGGCGCCTCCTGGAATGGGGCGTGCTGACGGGTGTCGCCTTCGCCGCCGGCGTCGTCCTGGCCCGGCCGCTCCTTCCCGGGCTGTTCACCGACGATCCCCGGGTGGCGCACCTCGCCGCCCAGGTGCTGTGGCTGGTCGCCGTCCTCCAGCCCGTCAACGGCGCCGTCTTCGTCCTCGACGGCGTGCTCATCGGCGCCGGGGACCTGCGCTTCCTGGCCCGGGCCATGCTGGGCGCCCTCATCGTGTTCGCCCCCGCCGCCTGGGCGGTGGGCCTCCTCGACCTTTCGCTGCCCGCCTTGTGGGGTGCCCTGGCGCTGCTCATGGCCGTCCGCCTGGCCGCCGTGGCCTGGCGCTTCGCCGGCTCGGCCTGGGCCGTCACGGGTGCGGGCCGCTGAGCGCCCGGCCGGCAGTGCTTGAGTCGGGGCTGCCCAGCGGGGAGACTCGGGGGCATGCGTCCCGCCCTGATCCTCGCCGCCGCCGCCCTGGCCGCTCTGGTCCTGCCGCCGGCCGACGCCGGAGCCCAGACGGCTGACGGCTACCGGGCCACGCTGGTGCACTGGCGGGCGGCGCAGGGGGGCTTCGCCGGCTGGGACCTGGCCGGAGCGGCCCGCAACGACCAGGGCGCCGTGGTCCTCGACCCGGCCACCGCCCAGGCCGGCACCGACACTCCCGGCGCCTTCCACAACCGGAACTTCTACAACGGGGCCGGCTACGGCGTCGGAGAGGCCACCAGCCCGCTGACCCCGGTCGGGTTCGGCTTCACCCGCGCCGTCGCCTCCTGGAACGCCCTCACGCCCCCGGGCACCTGGATCGAGATCCAGGCCCGGCTGCAGGTCGGCGGGCACTTCAGTCGCTTCTACAACCTGGGGGTGTGGGCCCAGGACACCTCGACCGTCGAGCGCCATTCGGTCGACGGCCAGCGCGACGACGACGCCCGAGTGGCCGTCGACACCCTCGTCCTGGCCGACACCGCCCCGCCCGCCGACGGGATCCAGCTCCGGGTCCGGTTGTTCTCGACCCGGCCGGCGGAGATCACGCCCACCGTCAACCTGGCCGCCGTCACCGCGTCCACCACTCCGCAACGTCCGGCGTCCGCCTCGACCGGCGATCCCACCCGCTGGGGCAAGGTCCTGGACGTGCCCACCTGCTCCCAGCGTCCCTACCCCGACGGCGGCGAGGTGTGGTGCTCCCCCACCTCCACGTCCATGGTGGTCGGGTACTGGACCAAGGACACCGGACCCTGTGAGGCCCGGGTGCGCGCCGCGGTGGCCGGCGTCTACGACTGGGTCTTCGAAGGCCACGGCAACTGGCCCTTCAACACCGCCTACGCCTCCTCCGCCGCCGGCCTGGAGGGCTACGTGACCCGTCTGGCCAGCCTGGCGGAGGCGGAGGGCTGGATCGCGGCCGGCGTCCCCGTGGTCATGAGCTACTCCTGGACGGAGGGACAGCTACCCAACGCCCCGGTGTCGTCGTCCGAGGGTCACCTGGGCGTGCTGGTCGGCTTCGACGCCTCCGGCAACCCGGTCATGAACGACCCCGCCGGCGCCACCGACGGCGAGGTGCGCCGCACCTACCCCCGGGCCGACTTCGAAGCGCTGTGGCTGGACCACTCCGGCGGGACGGCCTACGTCCTCCACCCGCCGGGCCATGCTGTGCCCTGAGGCCTACTTCGGCCCTGAGGTACTTCGGCCCTGAGGCCTACTTCGGGTCGAACTCGATGACCCAGCGGTCGTCGACGCCCAACTCGGCCGGGTAGCTGGTGGCGTCGTTGACGCCGGTGAGAGTCACCTTGCCGGTGCGCCCGGCATAGGCCCCGGTACCGGCGATGATGCCCTTGCTGGAGGGCAGTGAGGCCACGAGCACCCATCCGGGTCGCTGCGGGTCGAACACGACCGAGACCTGGGCGTGGTTGGTGAATTCCCCGTCGGGCAGCTTGAAGGTGGTCTTGGCGTCGAACACCTGGCAGGGCGGCGGCGTGGCCGTCGAGCAGAAGATGTCATCGATGGCGGTCCCGATCTTCTCGCCCGTGGCCAGCGAGTAGAGGTCGAACTCGTACACCTGGCGCATCGAGTCGGAGGAGGTGTTGGGCGCCTTGCCCCGGCTGTTGAGGGCCATGAAGTCGCCATGCTTGAACGGCGGCGGAGCCTCGGCGGGAGCCGTCACCGGTAGGACCAGGGCGCCGGCCGCCACCAGGGCGAGCGATACGGGCAGAGCGCGGAGGATCCGGCGGGTGAGGCGGGGCATCGACGTGTCTCCTTTGGATGCGACGAAAGCTGCGAACGGAGCGAAAGGTGCATTTCCCTCTCACCCCCGATATTACCGGCGCGGAACTACCGGCGGAAAGGCGCCGGGTCCAGGCTGGCGGCCAGACCGGGGCGCACCACCAGGAGCGCGGCGTAGGCGGCCAGCACCAGGCCCGCACCCGCCACCACCGGCCGGACCCCCACCTGGTCGGCCAGCCAACCCTGAAGGAGGGCGCCGAGGGGGTAGCCGCCGGTGAAAGCCATGAAGTACAGGGCCACCACCCGGCCCCGGAAGCGGGGTTCCACGCTCTCCTGGAGAGCGGTGTTGAGGGCGCTCACCACCACCAGGTAGCCCGCCCCGATGCCGAACATGGCCAGCAGGCCGCCGGCGTAGACGGGCGTCAGACCCATGGCCAGGAGGGCCAACCCGTAGCCCGCGATGGCGGAGGTGGCCAGCCGGGAGCGCCGCAGGCCGTCGCCGTAGGCGCCGAGCACCACCGCCCCCACCGTGGCGCCGATCCCGAAGGCGGCGGCCAGGTAGCCGTAGGCCGCCTCGTTGACGTGGAACACCTCCCGGGCGAAGACGGGGGCGAGGAGGACCACCGGGCTGCCCAGGAAGGCGACCACCCCGACGGTGACGATGGTGAGGAGGATCCCGGAATGGCCCCGGGCGTAGGTCAGGGCGGAGCGGAAGCCGGCTTCAGCGGGTCCGGCCCCGGCCGCTTCCGGCGCCCGGCCGGCGTGGACCACCAGGAGGGCGCCGAGCACGGCCGCATAGGACAGGGTGTTGACCAGGAAGGCGGCGGCCGGGCCGAAGGCATGGAGGCTGACACCGCCGACCAGGAAGCCCAACGCCCGGGAGGCGTTGAACTGGGCCGAGTTCAAGGCCACCGCGTTGAGGAGCGACTCCCGGGGCACCAGCTCGGGCACGAAGCTCTGCCAGGCCGGGATCCCGAACCCGGAGGCAATCCCGCCCACGGCCACCAGCGCCACCATGAGGCCGGGATCGACCTGGCCGTCGCGGATGGTGAGCCACAGCGTGAAGGCGATCACCATGGCCACGGACTGGGAGACGAGCAGGATGCGCCGGCGGGGGAACCGGTCGGCGAAGGTCCCGCCCACCGGGCCCATGACCATGGCCGGGATGAACTGGGCGAAGCCGGCCAGGCCCACCCAGGTGGCCGAGCCGGTGGCCTCGTTGAGGACGTAGGGCACGGTGACGTTCTGCATCCACATCCCCGTCGAGGAGATGAAGGCGCCGGTGAGGAACAGGGCGAAGTCACGGTGGCGCAAGGCCCGGAAGGCGTGGCGCAGGCCCCGGGAGGGTGCGGGAATCTCGGGTCCGGCGCCCGTCGCCGCTTGATCGAGCGCCATATCAGGACCTGCGAAGCAGGGACTGGCGGTTGGGGCTGGGGCCCCCGGCCTCACACGACCCGCACCACGACGTCGCTCGCCATCTCGACCACCGTTCGGGACGATAAAGAGCCGCCAGGCGAAGAGCCATGATCCAGTGCAAGATACCGTTGAGCTCGTGGCTGCCGACCGGGACCCGCCCACCATCGACCTGACCGCCGAGGAGACGGCCGTCGCCTCCGGCCCGCGCCGGGGCGGCGAGCTCGTCCTGGTCGAGCCGCCGGCCGGGCCGGCCGGGGTTGGCACCTCCGATGTCGACGCCTGGGGCCGCAGCGAGCGGATGCGGGGTCTGGCCCGGGCCCTCTTCGACCCGATGTACCGCCACTGGTTCCGGGCGGAATGGGAGGGACTGGAACGCATCCCCCGCCAGGGCGGGGCCCTGCTGGTGGCCAACCACGCCGGCGCCATCCCCTCCGACGCCCCGGTGATCATGCACGGCATCGAGTCCGAGCTGGGCCGCCCCGTCTACGGCCTGGCCGACTACTTCTTCCGGGCCGTCCCCGTGGTGGGCACCCTGTGGTCCCGGGCCGGCGGGGTGGCCGCCCATCCCGACAACGCCCAGCGCCTCCTCCGGGACGAGGGCCAGCTGGTCCTGGTCTTCCCCGAGGGCGTCAAGGGGCCGTCCAAGCTCTACCGGGACCGCTACCGGCTGAAGCGCTTCGGGCGGGGCGGCTTCGTGGAGACGGCCATGCGGGCCGGCGTCCCCATCGTCCCGGTGGCGGTGGTGGGGGCCGAGGAGTCGATGCCCATCCTGGCCCGCTCCAACACCCTGGCCAAGCTCACCGGCCTGCCCTACGCCCCGCTCACGGCCAACATGCTCACGCCCCTCGGGCTCCTGTGGTTCCCGGCCAAGTTCCGGCTCCGGGTCCTCCCCCCCGTGAGCTTCGACGTCCCTCCCAACCTGGAGCGCTACTCCCGCAGCCGGGTCATGGAGGAGGCCGAGACCATCCGGAACACCATCCAGGACGCCCTCTACGACATGCTCTCCCGCCGGCGCAGCGTGTGGTTCGGTTGATGACATTGCCCGGGGCGCCGGGGTGTCCCCGGACATGAGGGTTCTCGTCACCGGCATCGGCACCTTCTGGGGCGGGCGCCTGGCCCAGGTGGTGGAACGGGACCCCCGGGTGGAGGTGGTGGTCGGCCTCGACACCCGGGCGCCGTTGGTGCCCCTCGAGCGCACCGAGGTCGTCCGGGCCGACTCGTCCTACTCGATCCTGTCCCGCATCGTGCAGGCCACCGAGGTGGACACCGTGCTCCACACCCACCTGGAGGTGGATTCCACCGCCCTGGGCTCCCGGGCGGCGCACGAGACCAACGTCATCGGCACCATGAACCTGCTGGCCGCGGCGGGGGCGCCGGCCAGCTCGGTGCGCAAGGTGGTGCTGAAGTCCTCCACCCTGGTCTACGGGTCGTCCCACCGGGATCCGTACCTGTTCTCCGAGGAGATGGGCCGGTCCCGACCCGCCCGCACCCAGGTGGAGCGCTCCCTGCTCGAAGTGGACGGCTACCTGTCCGACTTCGCCGCCGACCGACCGGACATCGTCGTCACCCTGCTCCGGTTCTCCAACGTCCTCGGCCCCGATCTGGAGACGCCGCTGTCACGGGCGCTGCGCCTCCCGGTCGCCCCCGAGGTCTTCGGGTTCGACCCCCGCCTGCAGTTCACGCACCAGGACGACGTGCTCGGCGCCCTGTGCCACGTCGCCCTCAACGATCTGCCCGGCACCTTCAACGTGGCCGGCGACGGGTTCGTCACCTGGAGCGACGTGTGCGGGCTGGTGGGCCGGCGCCGGGTGGCGCTTCCCCCTTGGGGGACGGGGGCGGCCGCCGGGGTGCTGCGCCGCCTCGGGGTCGTCGATCTGCCCCCGGAGCTGCTCGACCTGCTGCGCTTCGGCCGGGGGGTGGACAACTCGCGCTTGAAACGGGCGGGTTACCGCTACCGCTACACGTCGCCGGGCGCGGTGGAGGACTTCGCCCGCACGTTGCGTCTGGAGGCCACCGTGGGCCGAGACCGGCCCGCCTACCGGTACGACGCCGACGTCGAGGAGTTCTTCCGCCGATCGCCGGCGGTCACCGAGCGCCCGGGCGGCGCCGGCGACCTCACCTGACGAGGACCTTCGAGAACCTCAGACCCGGCTGGCGCCGAGGAAGGATTCGGTCAGCTCGGCTTTACGGCCGGACCACTCGTCGGCGGTCATGGCGTAGCGGACGTGGTCCTCCCACGCACCGCGGATCTGGAGGTAGGCCCGGGACACGCCTTCCTCCCGCAGGCCCAGCTTCTCCGCCACGCGGCGGCTGGCCTGGTTGCGGGGCACGATGTTGACCTCCATCCGGTGCAGGGACAGCTGCTCGAAAGAGAAGCGCAGGATCAGCACCAGCGCCTCGGGCACGAGGCCCTGGCCGGCGTGGCTCTCGTCCATCCAGTAGCCGACGTGGGCGCTCTGGAACGGACCTCGCTGGATACCGGAGAGGTTGATCTCACCGCACAGGGTGCCGTCATGGAGGAAGATGCCCAGCGGATAGGCGGTGTCCAGGTGGCGCTGGCGGGAGGCCGAGGCGCACCGGGCCCGGAAGGCGGACGCATCCCGGAGCAGGTCGGGCGAGCCGGGCTCGGGAATGGGCTCCCATGGCTCCAGCCACTTCTGGTTGCGGCGGCGGACCTCCCGCCACGCGTCGCCGTCAGCCGCCTCCAATGGCCTGAGCACCACCCGCGGACCGACGAGCCTGGTCGTCATGGTCACAGAAGATACCGGGCATCCCTGCAGGCTTCCGAGCCCGGACCGTCCGAAATGGCCCGGTCCGCCCCGCCGGCCCACCGATAGGCTGGGCCGGTGCTCGAGTCCCCCGATACGTGGCGCTGGATCTGGACGGCCGCCGCCGTCATCTTCTTCGTCGGCGAGATGGCCACCGCCGGCTCCTTCTTCGCCCTCCCGTTCGGGCTCGGCGCCGCCCTGGCCGCCGTCTTCGCCTTCGCCGGGGTCGCCGTGACCTGGGAGTGGGCCGCCTTCGTGGTCGCCTCCGGGCTCGCCTCGGCGGTGCTCTGGCCGCTCGGGAAGCGCATGGACCGGCGTGGGACCCCCACGGAGGGCACCCCCGGCTCCCGGCGCTGGATCGGCCAGCGGGGCGAGGTCATCCAGGGAATCCCCGGCGGCGTGTCGCAGACGGGGGTCATCCGCCTGGAGCGGGAGCAGTGGCGGGCCGAGAGCGTCGACGGCACCCCCATCGAGCAGGGCGCCGTCGTGCAGGTGGTACGGATCGACGGGACCCGCGCCGTGGTCGAGCGGGTGGCGCAGTGATCATGGCTCTTCGCCTGGCGGCTCATCGCGGCGTCGGTGGGGGCCCCTGCCCCACCTCCAGCGCCACTGGCGTGGCGCAGTGATCATGGCTCTTCGCCTGGCGGCTCATCGCGGCGTCGGTGGGGGCCCCTGCCCCACCTCCAGCGCCACTGGCGTGGCGCCCTAATGGAGGGGCGCCGGAAAGGACACGTAGTCCGATGACAGAGCTGGCCATCCTGCTGGGCGTCATAGCCCTGGTGCTGTTCGTGTTCGTGGCCCAGGGGGTGAAGATCGTCCGGCCCTACGAGCGGGGCCTCGTCGAGCGCCTGGGCAAGTACAAAACCACCGCCAACCCCGGCCTGC
>Ga0299907_10000843_pt1 | contig 16223 bp, 9 predicted proteins | sample RVTome_16_FD_198680 | JGI IMG/M metagenome (GOLD analysis project Ga0299907, IMG submission 198680) | Soil microbial communities from uranium-contaminated site in the Upper Colorado River Basin, Wyoming, United States - RVT152D67 (version 2) ...
GGTGCCTCTCTTGTCGGGGAAGCTTGGGTGTTCAGCGACACCAATCGTCCCTGCAACCGAGGCACTTTTCGCGGATACGCGACCTCAGCCCCATGCGCTCACCCGCTCACACCGGTGGATCGAGGCTTAGCGAAGCGCGGCGACGGCGGTGATCGGGAACGGCGGCGGGCTGGCGCCGAGCGAGCCGCGGAACACGGCGTCGCCGAAGGTGAAGATGCCGCCGTCCTCCGCCACCATCAGGTAGCCCCGCCCGAACGGCACCATGCCGGTAATCGGCTTGTTCAACGGCGTCTGGCCCATCGAGCCGTAGAACTCGGCTTCGAAGGAGAAGATGCCGCCGTCGGAGGCGACCAGCCAGTAGCCCGTGCCGTCCGGATCGCTCGTCAGGGACTGCACGGGCTGGTTCAAGCGGGTGTGTCCCATCGAGCCGCGGAACACCGCGTCGCCGAACGTGAACACGCCGCCGTCCGAGGCGACCATGTAGTAGCCACGACCGGACGGCGTGGTCGTCGAGTCGAGCACGGGACCGTTGAGCTTGGTGCCCGCCATGTCACCGAGATGGTCGGCGTCGCCGAACGCCGCCACCCGCCCGTGGCTCGTGAAGAGGCGGTAGCCCTTGCCCGAAGGCGTCGCGGACAAGCTCGTGACCGCTTCGCCCGGTTGCAGCGAGGAGAAGCCGCCGTGGTAGCCGGCGTCGCCGAACGCGAACACGTGACCCTGCGCGTCGACGACCCAGTAACCGTTGCCCGACGGCGAGGCTTCGATGTCGTTGGCCGGCACCGCCCCCACGGCTGCGTCGCCGGCGTGCGCGGCGTCGCCGAACGCGAAGACCTTGCCGGGCTCGCCCAGCATCCAGTAGCCGACCCGCACGGGCGCACCCGCCGCGCCAGAACTGCCGGACCCGCCGGGACCGCTCGACCCGCTCGCCACGTTCGCAGCGGGTACCACTGGCGCCGCCGGTGTCACGACGGGCGAGGGCTCCGACGGCAGGCTCGTCCCAACGGCGTTCGTCGCGCTCACTCGAAGTGTGTAGCCCGTGCCGTTCGTGAGCCCGGTGACAGTCGCGGTCAACACGTTGCCACCGACCGGCACCACAGGTCCCTCCGTCGACCCTATGTAGGCCGCGACGGTGTACTCAGTGATCTCCGCTCCCCCGTCGTCGGCGGGCGGGTCCCAGCTCACCGTCACCGTGCCGTTCCCCGCGACGGCGGACACGATGACGGGCGCCCCTGGCACCGTCGGCGGCGGGATGCCGATGCGGCGGACGCGGTTGTTGAGCGAGTCGGCGACGAACACAGTGCCGTCCTTGCCGGCGGTGACGCCTTGCGGCAGGTTGAGCTGCGCGCCGCCCGGCACCTCGCCGTCGCCGCTGAACCCGGCGAAGCCCGTCCCCGTGAACGCCGCGATGGTGCCGCTGGCGACCGTCCGGATGGCGTGGTTCAGCGAGTCGGCGACGTACACGACGCCATCCGTGTCGACGGCTACGTCGCGCGGCAGCCGCAGCTTCGCCTCGTCCGCGGGACCACCGTTGCCGGACAATCCGCTGGAGCCGTCGCCCGCGAACGCGCTGATCGTGCCGTCCTCGACCTTGCGGACGCGGTTGTTCAACGTGTCGGCGATGTAGACGATGCCGTCCGCATCGACCGCGACCCCGTGCGGCTCGCTGAGCGTTGCCGACGTCGCCGCACCGCCGTCGCCCGTGTTGCCCGCGTCGCCGCTCGTGCCCGCGACGCGGGTGACGATGCCGTCAGCGACCTTCAAGATCGTGTGGTCGTTGGTGTTGGCCACGAAGATCGCGCCGCTCCCATCCAACGCGACGTCGTGCGGGTGATCGAGCGCGACGTTGGTGTCGAGGTCGGGCAGCGAGCCGGACCCGACGCACGTTCCGGGCTTGCCGGCCACCGTCGAGATCTCACCGGTCTGGTCGTCGACTCTGCGGATGCGGCAGTTGCCCTCGTCGGCGATGTAGAGGTTGCCGTCGTCGTCGACGGCCAAGCCGCGTGGTGTCGACAGCTTGGCGGTGATGGCCAGGATGTCGTCGCCGTTGTAACCGGCCATGCGCGTGCCGTCACCAGCAACGGTGGAGACGTTGCCTTCGGGGTCGATCTTGCGGACGACGTGGTTGGCGGCGTCGGAGACGAAGATGCTGCCGTCCTTCGCGACGGCCACGCCGATCGGGTTGCTGTGCTGTGCGCCGGTAGCGGCCCCACCGTCTCCGGAGTAGTTCACGCGGCCGTTCCCCGCCGCCGTCGACAGCGTTGTGCCGGCGAGTCGGCGGAGGCGGAGGTTGCCGCGGTCGGCGATCAGGACGCCGGAGTTGCTCACCGCGACGCCGCTCGGTGCGTCGAGCTTCTTCGGCGGCGCACCGTCCTCCTCCTCGTCCAAACCGCAGGTAGCGCCGACACCGGCTACCGTCGAAATGGCTCCCGCGGCGTCGACTCGACGGATAGCGCAGTTCCCGCGGTCGGCGATGACGAACGAGCCGTCGCTCAACACTCCGACGTCCACCGGGTCCTTGAGACGGGCCGCGGTCGCGGAGCCGCCATCGCCGGAGAACGTGCAGCCGGAGCCGCCCGCAACCGTGGTCAGCGTGCCGCTCACGACCTTGCGGATGCGGCAGTTGCCGGCATCCGCGATGAACAGCGCGCCCTCGTGGAAGTCGACGGCGGTTGGTGTGTTGACCTGCGCCGCGGTCGCCGGGCCGTTGTCCGGGCCGTTGCCGGGCAAGCCCGAGCCCACGACCAGGTTCACGCAGTTGCACGCCGCGAACACTTTGAGGACGCGGTGGTTGCCGGTGTCGGCCACCACCATGTCTCCGTTGTCGTCGAAGGCGATGCCGGCCGGCCGCGTGAGCTGGATGTCCGTCGGCCCTGCACCGGCGGCGAACGTCGAACCGGCCACGCCGGTGCCCATGACCGTGGTGATCACTCCGCTGCTCGACACCTTGCGGATGACGTGGTTGTGGGTGTCGGCGATGTAGAGGTCGCCCCCCGGAGAGACTGCGAGGCCGGGCGGCGGGTCGTTGACGCCGTCGAGGAGGCGAAGGGCAAGGGTAGCGTTCGTGGCCAGCCCGCCGTCGCCCGTGTAACCGACCTCACCGGTGCCGGCGAAGACGTCCTCGTCGCCGTCCGCGGAGATACGGCGGACGACGTTGAAGAACGTGTCGGTGACGTAGGTGGTTCCCTCCGCATCGACGACGACGCGCGCCGGCGCCTGGCCGACGTTGGTCGCGATGCCGGACCCGAGGCCACCCGAGTAGGTCGATATCACGGGTACCGCAGCCGCTCCCGCGGGGCGCGCCACCGGCACGACGACGACAACGACAGCAGCGAGGACGACACCCAGCACCGTCATCACCACCGCCTGCGACCACCGGCCGCCCGCCCCTCGCATCGTCGGCCGAGCCGTCAACGCGTGTCTGCTCGCTTCCAGCGGCGGTTGCGCCGCATGCGACCCACCACGACGTACAGCGCGGATGCAGCGAGGATCACGCCACCCGGCGCGATCGCCACCGACGAGATCGACTGCACGTCGCCGAGCTCGTGCACCGGCGGCGGGGCGACCGCGTGGCGGATCGGCTGCCGGGCCCGGCTCGACCGGATCGAGCCGACCTCGGTCCGCGGCTGCGCGGCGAGCAGCTCGGCTGCTGCCGCAGGTGCGCCCTGCACCGACGCCGCGGCGAGCGCCGCTTCGGCCAACCAGCGGTCGAGGTACGGCACGGGGTTGACCGGCGCGCCGCCGCCAGGATGGATCTCGTAGTGGAGATGCGGCGACGTGCCGTCGGCGTTGCCGGTCGCGCCGACGAAGCCGAGCACGTCTCCCTTGCCGACCTCCTTGCCTTCACGCAACGTCGGCGAGAAGCGATCGAGGTGCGCGTAGTAGAAGTACGTACCGCCCACCGTCGTGAGCCGCAGCGACGTGCCGCCGACCGCGCCGCCGGTGACGAAGTGGCTCACCTTGCCGCCGGCAGACGCGATGACCGGCGTGCCGAACGCGGCGAAGATGTCCGTGCCCTCGTGGCGGTGGGTGAACGGGTTCAGGCGCAGCGCACCCCAGTCGTCGCTGTAGGTGGCCGTTCCGGCAACGGGGAACGGTGCCAGCACCTGGGCGATGATCGACGGCGCGAGGTCGAGCCCGGCCAGCCGGTCGAAGATCGGGCGCGTCGAGCGCCCACCCGGCAGCGCCTGCGCGGCCGCGATTGCGGGCGCGTCGAGCAGCACGACCGACCGCGCCGGTAGGCCGGACGCCGGCAGCGCCGCTGACGCGGGGGCGTCGCCGGCTGGCGCCGCTGTAGGCGCGACGTTCCGGAGGGAGCCCCCACGGTGGCTCGTGGCCGTGTTGCGTACGGGCCGCGCCACGGGCGCACCGTTGCCGAGCCCGTCGGGTTGCGGCGTGGTGCCGCCGTCACCGTCGTCGGTCGACGGATCGACGTGCGCAGCGGCCGGCGCGGTCGTCGTCGTGGTCGTTGACGTCGTGGTGGAAGTTGACGTCGACGACGAGCCGGGGTCGAGCGGCGTGCCGTCGATCGCGCTCGCGATCGTGCCGTCGACGGTCTCCGGGATGGTGTCCGCGACCTCGCCGGGCGACGTGGTCGTGGTGGTCGCCAACCACTCGTCCGGCATGGGCATGGGCAAGCCCTCGGCCACGCTCGAGAACTGCGCGAGCACCGCGGCACCCGCGGCGACGGCGACGGTCGTGACGATTCCGAGAGCGCTGGAGCGGCTACGGCGGCTTCGTGTCATCTTCTCTCGTTCTCCTGGTCGACGGGCGCGACGAGCCGGGCAAGCGCGTCTTCTGCCCGGTCGTAGGTTCGGTCTGCTCCCCGCCCGAGGGATGCGGCCTTCCCGAGGAGGGCCTGGCGGTCCTCGCCCGAGGCCGCCACGGCTTCGCGCAACGTCATCGCGACGCGGACGTAGCCGTCGAGTGCTCGCAGGTACAGGTTGTGAGTGGAACCGAGGACGTCCCGATGTTCGAGCGCGCGGATGCCGTCGCGCACCGCCTCGAGATCGCTGATCCAGGCATCGGTCATGCCAGTCAGCACCGGAGCGGGATACCGCTCTTCGCGGATGTCGGTGAACCCCGGCTTCAGCCCGCTGATGACGACGTTGGCTCCCGTGTCGGTCAAAGGCTTGAGCTGCTTCTTGTAGGACGCCGCCTCACGCGCGACCTGCCGTCGCTCGCCAGCCCCGTCCGAGCCGTCGCCGGACACGGCGACCATCGCGATGACCGCCGCGAGAGCGGTAACCGCACCAAGGGCGACCCACCGGAGCCACCGCAGCAGCGCCGACCTCGGGCCGGACGCGACAGGAGTCGCCACCGCCGTCATGCGTCGCTCTCCGCGCCGTGACGGGCCTTGCCGTTCGCATGGCTCGTCGCGAGCTCCCCATCGGCGGCATCCGCGGCATCGGCGACGTCGACCTCGGCTTCGCCCAGGTACGCGGCCATGAGCTCGGGAGAACGAAGGAGCTCCCTGCTCTCGTCTTCGAGCGCGACCTCACCCTTCACGAGGACGTAGGCGCGGTCGGTGTGCTCGAGCGCCATGTGGACGAACTGTTCGACCAGGAGCACGCTCGTGCCCTCGGCGTTGACCTCGTCGAGGATCTCGAAGAGCTGCGCCACGATCTTCGGCGCGAGGCCGAGCGACAGCTCGTCGACGACGAGCAGCCGCGGCGTCGACATCAGCGCGCGCGCCACGCCGAGCATCTGTTGCTCTCCACCCGACAGCGTGCCGGCCGCCTGGCTCGAACGCTCGCGAAGGATCGGGAAGTGATCCATCACGCGGTCCATGCGCTTGCGGAACTCGCGCTTGCGGCGCAGCGTCCAGTTGCCGAGCCGGAGGTTGTCGACCACGGACATGTCGGCGAACAGCTCGCGCCCCTCGGGCAGGTGGGCGATGCCGGCCGACACGACCTCCCACGGCGGCTGGCCGTCGATGCTTTTGCCGTCGAAGCGGATCTGCCCGCTCGCCGGCGCGAGCAGCCCCGACACCGTGCGCAACGTGGTGGTCTTGCCCGCGCCGTTGGCCCCGACGAGCGCGACCATCTCGCCCGGCTCGACCCGCAGCGACACGCCGCGGAGCGCCTGGATCGGGCCGTAGAACACGTCGATGCCGGAGACCTCGAGCACTACCGGTCCTCCGCCGGCGCTCCGGCCGCAACGAGCTCGCGATCCTCGGCCTTGCCAGGCTTGCCGAGGTACGCGGCGATGACGGCCTCGTTGCGCTGGACCTCCGCGGGCGTGCCGTCGGCGATCGGCCGGCCGCGCTCGATGACGTACATGTAGTCGGTGAGCCCGGTCACCATCTTCACGTCGTGCTCGATGACGAGCAGCGCCACGCCGAGCGATTGTCGCACCCACAGCAGCAAGTCGGTGAGGCGGTCGGTCTCCGCGTTGTCCAAGCCGGACGCGGGCTCGTCGAGCATCACGAACGGCGCGCCCGTCACCAACGCGCGCGCCACTTCGACGAGCCGGAGGACGCCGAACGGCAGGCCGGTGACCGGCCGGTGCGCGACGTCCTGCAGGTTGAGGATGTCGACCACGTGGCGTACTCGCTCGCGCGACGCACGCTCCTTCTCCACGGCGCCCCACGAGGCGGTGAGGTGGCCGACGAAGCCGGTGGCGTTGCGGACGTGCGTGGCAACCAACAAGTTCTCGAACACCGAGAGCTGGGGGAACAGCTGGATCATCTGGAACGTGCGCCCCATGCCGCGCCGCGCCCGCTCGTGGACCGGCAGGTTGGTGACGTCGTTGCCGAAGAGCTCGACGGTACCCGACGTGGGCTCGTTCAACCCAGAGATGGCGTTGAACAACGTCGTCTTGCCCGCGCCGTTCGGACCGATGAGGCCGACGATCTCGCCTTGGCGAACTTCGAGCTGCGCCGTGTCGACAGCGGTGAGGCCACCGAAGCGGACGGTGATGTCGCGTGCCGCGAGCACGATCGGGCGCTCGGGGCGCGGCGGCAGGTCGATCTTCGTCGCGGTGCCCGGCTCGTAGTGCACGGCCGGCGTGGCATGGGCGGCGACGACGGGGGCGTTCGGTTGCAGCTGCTCGGGCACGACGCCCATCGCCTCGGCGGTGACCTTCACGAGGGTCTGCGCCAGCGCGTCGGGCGTGTTCACCGGGCCACGCCGGGAGGGAACCCGCAGCCGCGGCTGATGCGCTGTGGCCGTAGCCGGGCTCGGAACCGCGGCGTCGTCTACTCCGCCTCCACCGGCGAGCGCGTCCGGCATCTCTTCGGACCTGTCCGTGGGGACGTGCCCGCGCGCCCGCCATGCGGCGAGGATCGAGGTCGGTGCCGCAAGCAACCAGCGGCCCACGACCCGCGCCGGCGCGTCGAGCCGCGACGGGATCCCCGAAAGGCCGGCAGGGAAGAAGAGCAGCACGACCGCGAGCAAGCCCGCGGACACGATCTCTAGGAAGCCCGACAGAGCTTCGACGCGGTAGAAGAGCTCCTCGAGCGATGCGAACAGCACGCCGCTCGCGACCGCGCCGGGCAGGCTCGTCAGACCGCCGACCACCGCGATCGCGAGGTAGAAGAGCGAGACGTTCGGGGCGAACGAGCTCGTGGTCGCGACCTGCTGGTGGGTGATGACGAGGTTGCCGGCAACCCCGGCGATGAAGCCGGACACCGCGAACGCGAGGAGCTTGTAGCGCGTGACGTCGATGCCGAGCGAAGCGGCAGCGATCTCCGATCCCTTCACCGCGAACCAGGCGCGGCCCGTCTTCGAGTCGCGCAGGTTGGCGGAACCGAGGACTGCCGCGGCGAGCACGGTCAGGAGCACGAAGTAGAACGTGCGCCGCTCGACGAAGTTGAGGTACGGGAAGGCGCCCTTCACGCCGATGGCCCGCGCCGGAGCTTCGGCGGATCCACCGGTGCCGGCCAGCCACGGTTGGTTGAAGAGGTACTCCTGGGCCATCCAAGCGAAGATCAGCGTCGCGACCGCGAGGTACAGGCCGCGGACCCGCAAGGCGACGACGCCGAGCAGGGCGGCGACACCGCCTGCGGCGAGGCCGGCGACCGGCAGCGTCAGCGGGAACGGCAACGACCACGAGCGCGTCACGACGCCGGTGACGAACGCGCCGATCCCGACGAACGACGCGTGGGCGAGGCTTATCTGCCCCACCCAGCCGGTGAGGACGACGAGGGAGATCGCGACCAACGCGTACGTCATGGAGAGGTTCGCGGTGCCGAGCAACGAGAACGGCGCGACCCAGATCCAGCCGACCAGGATGAACGCGGCGGCCACGAGCAGCACGATCCGCGCGTTGCTGCCGCGCGCCAACGCCTGCGTCATGACAGGCCCGCCGACCGCACGTTCGAGGCGGAGAGCTTCTCACCCCGCATGGCCATGACGACGAAGGCGACGACGGCGAGGACCGCCTGCGACGCGCCGATCGACGAGACGAAGCCGCCGATGATCGGCGCGTTCGTGAGGCCGGGGACGGCGCCGATCGTGAGGCCCACGACGAGCGAGCCCGCGAGGGCGCCGGGCATGCTGCCCAGCCCGCCGATCAGCGCGGCGACGAACGCGGGCAGGGCCTGCAGCGGGAAGCCGAACGGGTCGAGCGTCGAGACCGAGCTGAGCATGATGCCGGCGACCGCGGCGAGCGCGCCGCCCATCATCCAGGCCACCGCGGTGGTGCGGTCGGGGTTCACGCCCATGAGCGCGGCCGCGGTGCGGTTCGACGCCGAGCCGCGCATCGCGAGCCCGAGCGACGTGAACCGGAACAGCGCGAACAGCAGCGCGGTGAGGATGCAAGCGACGACGATCAAGCCGATCTGGCCGTGGCTGATGCCCGCGGACCCGAACAGGATCTCGCCGTCGCCGAACGCGGACTCAGGGCGAACGGGCGTGGTGCCGAACACGCGGGCGATGACCGCGACGCCGAGCCCGTACACCGCGACCGTGCCGACGGTCTGCGCGGTCGGCGACACCTTGCGCAGGCGCCGCACGAACACCGCTTCCACCGCCGCGCCGAGGGCTGCACCGGACGCGACGCCGAGCAGGATCGCGACCGGCATCGGCAGGCCCAGCTCACGCAACCGGAAGGATACGTATGCCGGCACCATCGCCATCACGCCGTGGGCGAGGTTGAGCACTCGCGACGCCCGGTAGATGAGGACGATCCCGAGCGCGAAGAGGGCATACGCAGCGACGAGCGGCGTCGCCAGTACGAGCTGCGTGAGGAAGAAGATCACGGGCTACGCGGTGTGCTGGCCGAGCCAGGGATCTCGCATCGGCTCCTGCTGCAGGACCCAGCCGGTGAAGCCGTTGCGCGCCTCGATCTTGAAAGCTTGGGCGGAGTGGTTGGCGTAGCGGGCGTTCGGTCTCCACTGCAGGGGCGTCGTGAGCCCCGTGTCGAGCGGCGCCATCGAGTTCAGCTTCGCGACCAGCGCGGCCCTGGTGAGGTTGGGGCCGACCTGCTTCAGCGCCTCGATGAGCAGCTGCATGCCGATGTAGCCACCCATCGTGAACTGGTTGAACTTGTCCGCCGACGGGCTCTGGCCGTGGAGGTCCGACTCGTAGGCGGCGACCGCCGGCGAGCTCTTGTAACGGTCGAGCGGCGGGTTGTAGCCCGTCCACAGCCAGAGGCCGTCGCACTTGTCGCTGCACGTGTTGGCGAAGGCGAACGTGAACAGCGGCTGCGGTGCACCCATGCCGAAGGCGAAGTCCTTGGGCTGCGGCACGCCGGACACCGCCATCCAGTCCTGCGCGGTGGACGGCTCGAGCAGCATGATCATGAAGTTGCAGGCGTTGGGCGTGCCGAACGCGCAGGCGTCCTTCAACACGCTCACCTTCGTCTGGAACTGCTTGTCGGTCGGCGTGATGCCGCAGAAGCGCTCCTTGCACGTGGGCGCTTCGAGCGGGTTCTCGTAACCGGGGAAGCCCGGGCACTGGCACACTCTCTTGTACGCCTCGTTGGCCGCGTACGCGCCCTCGATGCCGAAGCGGTAGCCCTTGCCGTAGACGATTGCCGGCCGCAGGTTCGCGCCACCGCCGGCCCGGTCCGCCGCGTTCTTCATCATCACGTCGATGGTGGTGGTGGTAGCCGCGGCGACCGGCCAGATCATCGGGTCCTTGAACTGGGTGACGTTGAGGCCGTCCGCGCCGACGACCGGCACGCCCTGCTTCGCGAAGTAACCGCCGCGCGACGCGGTGTTGAGGCCTTCCGATGATGGTGAGACGGCGAGGGCGAACACCTTCTCGCCCTCCACGAGGTTCTGGAGGTAGCGGTTCCCCGTATCGGGGTTCCAACCGTCGTCCTTGTAGATCACGCGAAGCTGCCGGCCGCAGATGCCGCCGGCACGGTTGATTTTCTTGACCTGCGCCTCCATCCCTTGGCGCACCTCGCCCAGGAAGTAGTCGGCGATGCCGCTCTCGGCGATGGTGGCGCCGAGCTTGATCTGCGTGTCGGTGATGCCGACGTCGGTCGCGCCGCCGTTCTTGCCGGGCTCGCATGCGCCACCACCGCCTGCCGACCCGCCCGCGCTGCCACCCGCCGCGCCGCCGGCGACGTTCGAGCCCGCGCCCGTGCCACCAGCTGCGCGACCCGCGGAACCGGCTGCGCCTCCGGCCGCGGAGCCACCCGTGCCGGCCGCGCCACCGGCGGCCTTCTTCGAAGAAGACGACGAGCGGGAGCCGCCCCCCTGCACCGGGTTGCCTTGCGCGTCGACGGCCGCGCCCTCGTCGTCGACGAACTCCGCACCGTCGCCCGCGCCGTACGTGTCGAGCGCGACGGGCGTCCCCCTCTGGGACGTGCCGTCGGGGACCACCGCGATCGCCGCGAGGAACGTGACGACCATGCCGATCGCGAACCCGCTGATGGCGGACCCGAGGTGGAAGCCCGACCTCGGTGGTGCTGGCTGCATGGTGTGCATGGGGTACGCCGGTGGAGTTGGTTGCGGTGGTTGCGGTGGTTGCGGTGGTTGCGGTGGTTGCGGTGGCTGCATCGGTTGCATCTATGCCATCTCCTTCGCGAGCAGCAGGTTCCGCCGGCGTGCGCCCAGGTAGACCGGCGCGCCGAACAACAGCCACATCGAACCGAACAGCAGTGCCTGCGCGGGCTTGCGCAGCAAGAAGCGGGCGATCTCCGTGGGAACGGCCAAGAGGCGGCGCGGAAGGCTGCCGCCGCCACCGTTGCGGATGGGTCGGTTGCTCACTTGCGCGATGGACTGGAGCGGGGGATCGACGACGACCACCTCGGACGTGTCGGTCGGTTCGTCGACGCGCGCCGTCTCGGCCACCGGTTCACTCCCTGCGACAGCCTCGATCGGCACGAGACCGGTGACGAACGCGAGCTCGGCTGCTTGACCGGGACGCTCGAGCGCGAACCCCACGTCGTCCGCGGTGAGGTAGCCCTCCGGCGTTGCCGTTTGCGTCACCACGTAGTTACCGAGGGGAACGTCCTCGAACGCGCACGCTCCGCTCTCGTCGGTGGTGCACGCGCCGTACTCGGTGTCCGCCGCGCCGCGCACGAGGTCGCCGTCGTCGGACAGCACGGTGAACGTCGCGCCGGGCAACGGCTTCGTACCGCCGTCCGAGCCGTCGTCGGACAGCGAGAGCGCGATCCGCCCGATCGCCTTGAGGTTGGTGAACGAGACGCTCGACTCGTAGTCGCCTTCGAGCGTGACGTTCGCGGGGTCGGCAGGCGCGTACCCCGCGGGCGCGACCTTTTGCGCCACGACGTAGTCCCCCGGTTCCAACCCGTCGAACGTGCAGTCGCCGATGCCGTCGCTGTCGGTGACGCACGACTTCAGCGCCTCGGCCAGCAACGGGTCGCCAGCGGCCGCGCTGACCTGGAACACGCCACCCGCGAGCGGCTTGCCCGCCTCGTCGGCGAGGTCGATCTTCAGGCGCGTGGGCCCGACGTTCTCCACGAAGCGACGTTCGCCGATCTGGTACACGGTCTCCGCGTAGACACCGGCGAGCTCGATCTTCAACCGCGACGCGCGCGTGTCGTCGTTGTAGAAGACCAGCGTGAGGCCGGCCGCTTCCTGGCGTGCGTCACCTTCGACGTTGAGGTCGCTCCAGAACGCGTACGGGTCCTTCCAGACGATCGCCTGCGCGCCGCGCGGGCTTCCCGTCGTGAGCGGGTCCATGTCGATGCGCGGGCCGCGGGCGACGACGCGGGGCGCCCACAGCTCGTTCAGCGCCTTGGTGATCGCGCCGGTGTCGCACTGACCTGAGTCGTCGACGCCGGGCACGCCACACGTGAAGAGCTCGGCGCCGCTCTTGTCCACGATGCGCACGTTCTTCGCCGTGCTCACGAGCTCCGAGTCCGCGCCCGGCTCGGTCGGCGTGCCGACGCGGCCCTTGGCGTAGGCGGCGGCGACCGAGGTGATCTCGCCGATGGACAGCGTGCCGAGGTCGGGCACGCGCACCTCGATGTCACGTGCGACCGCCTTCGAAGTGGTGAACACGCCACCCTTGGTGTCCTTGACCACCTTCACGTCGGCGTCGGAGTACCCGACGCTCCAGGTGACGCCGCCCTCGTCCTTCGGCTTCGCGTCCGCCGTCGCGGACGCCCACGCCGTCGCGGTGTCGAGGCTGCGGCACTGGACCATCGAGCCCTTGCGCTGGTCGACGTCGGGCTCTCCCCCGAGGTCGCTGCACGACGACTCGCTGAGCTGCTCGACGTTGCCGGTGAGCGACTCGTAGGAGAGCTGGTCGCCTCCACTGCCCAACCGCGCGAGCACGATGCCGTACGTGCTCTTGAGGTAGGCAGCGGTGCCATCGTCGAGCACGATGCCGCCGGCCGACGCGGTACCCGAGCCGCTCTCGCGCCCGCCGGTGAGCTGCGTCTTCGCCACGCGGCCCAGGTACAAGCCACGGTTCCCCTTCGGCGGCTTGAAGTCCTGCAGCGGGCCCACGAACGCGTCCTCCGCCCCGTCGGCCGGGCCGTAGCCGCCGGCGGTCCCGATGCGTGCCCCGTACGCGGAGCCGGTGCCGGTGTGCGACACCTCCGCCGCGTCGTCCTCGTCGATGTCGTGCGTGTCCTTGTCGGGGTTCTTGGGCGGGACCGGCGTGTACTGGGGGTACCGGTCCTCGAGCACCCACAGGTGGGCAGCGGGGTACACGTCGTAGTTGGGGCCCGGGAGGAACACACGGTTCGTGATCGGGTCGACCTTCACGTCGACCGCGGTGTTGATGTTGTGGTCGAGCGAGACGGGCTTGCCGAGGATGGCGGGCAGCGCCGCGGCGTCCGCGAACTTGAGCCCGTCCTTGTGGTTGAGCGCGTAGAAGCGGCCCGTCACGGGGTGGGCGCCGCCACCGCCGATGTTGGCGTCGCCGAGGAGCATCGACGCGACCCACGACCGGTGCGCGGCGTCGAAGATGTAGAGGCGCTGGCGGCCGATGCCCGACACCGCGAAGCCCACGCGGTCGTTGGCCGGGTCGCCGATCATCGAGCCGTTGTTGAGGTTGCCCGCGAGCGGGTGGAACTCGGTCGTGAACTTCGCGGTCGAGCCGGTCGATGCGCCGTCGAGGTTCACGATGGCGACGCCGCTCGGTGCGTACGCGTTGCCCTGGCACGCGATGTAGGCGAAGCTGCCGTCGGCCGCCACGTCGATGTACGCGCCACCGGACTTCTGGTTGACGAGCTTGCGACACGGCCGCACGCGGTAGCTCCACAACGGCAGTGAGCTCGAGGTGAGGTTGCGCGCGTCGTAGGCGAGGATCGAGACGCCCTTGAGGTCGGTCATGCCACCGTCGACGCCTTCGGACGACGCCGTCACGACGTAAAGCTGCTTGCGCGCCTCGTCGTAGGACAGGCCGGCGACGCCGTCGGCCGCGTGGGATTCGGGGACGTCGCTCGCGAGGTTGGCGGTGGGCAGAGGGACGAACGTCGGGACCGGCGCCTTCTTCGTGAGGTCGACGACCGCGAACCGCCCAGGGCTCGCGCACTTCGCCCCTGCGCTTCCCGCCGCGGCGCCGGGGCAACCGAGCGCGAACGTTGCCTCGCCGAGGAACAGGCGCCGGCCAGGCTGGTCGAAAGCCAAGCCCTTGACGAACAGATCGTTGCCGAGGCCGTCGGGGCGGTTGAGGTCGATCCAGCTCGTCTGCTCGAGCCGGTCGATGTCGACGGTTGCCACGCCGCGCGGCATGAGGGTGCCCTTGCCGTTGAAGGCGTAGAGCACGCGGCGGGGTGAGTCGACGAACAGTCCCTGCGGCGCACCCAAGGTGCCGAACTTCTCGGCCCCGGGCGAGTCGCACGTCGGGTCGCAGTCCGTGTACTTGAGGACCGCAAGGCGTGGGAACTTCGGATCGAAGTTGTTCAACGCGTTTGCCGGTGCCGTCGTCACCATGGCCGTGAAGCCGGCGAAGACCGCGGCCAGCGCGGCGACGATCGCTACGCGCAGTCGACGGCGCACGGACGAGTGGGACCAGCGGCGGTGGCCACCCGCCGCCCTTGCATACTTCGCCTCTCGAGCCACAGGGGATCCCCTCAGCACGGTCGCTGCCGCGTCGTTTGATCGATTCTCGCTGCGATTCTCGCTGCGCCCATCGGTCGGCCGTTGTCCAATTACTTGATTTGCCATTGGTCGGCGGAAATCCTGCCTTCTCCTCCTAAACGGCAATCATCCGGTGGCGGGATTTTGTCACTGGCAAAGAACGCCAACGTGCTCCCGGGCGCGGCCCGGGAGCACATGGTCGTACTGCATCGATTGTCTCCGGCGACGATCACGCCGGACGGTTCGACGAACCTCCTGCTACAGCAGCCAGTCGTCGCCCCGGACGGCGATGCCGGCGAGGATGAAGCCGCACGGCTGCATCGGGCCGCCGACGTTGAAGGGCGGATCGTTGAGGAACTCCAGCGGGCACAGCGGGTTGAGCACGTCGCCGGGGTAGATGCCGGGAACGTCCGCCGGGAGCACGTTCGGCAGGATCAACAGCACGGACGAGAACACGTCGAACGGCGCCAGGCCCGGCACGCAACCCCACGCGTACACGACCACGCCGATGCGGACGTACTTCACCCAGCCAGCGTTGCCGTTGACGACGATGTCGGCCTTGTTCTGGTTCGCCGTGGTGGCAGCGGCGCTGCACACGTTGCTCTCAGCGCCGCCGGGGCCGCCCGAGTAGAGCGAGCTGTGGCTCCAGCCCGACTCGTTCTCCGAACCGTGGTGGCTGTTGAACTCGTGCTGGTCACCACCGTCGACCGGGGCGCCCATGCAGAGCGACGGGTGCACGGTGGAGCAGATCTGGTCGTCGAGGTCGGCTTCGAGCGGGCTCCATCCCGGAGCCATCGGGTCGCCGCACGTCGGATCCGGACTCGCCATCGGCCCGCAGAACAGGTCGATCATGTGGCCGTCGTTGCCGCCGTCCGCCGTGACCGCAAGAGCGCCGTCGCTGAGCGGGCAGTCGATGATCGAGTTGATGAACGCGAAGTGCGAGTGCGACGGGTCGTCGTTGACCAACGGCACGGACGGGAAGTGCGTGTCGTTGTTGAACGGGATGCCCGGGTCGACGGTGCCGGTGACCACGCATGGGTCCGACGGCTGCGCGATGGCGAAGTCGGGCTCTTCCTCGTGCCATCCGGCAGCGTCGTCGCCGACCGTGCCGGAACCGCTGGGCGGCTGCTCGGTCGTCCCGACGCCGTGGTCGGCGCCGGCTGGCGGTGCGTAATGGGCGAGAACGGCGGCGAACAGCACCACTCCCACCAGTAGTCGAGTGAGCTTTCTCATTTTCCTGGTTGGTTCCCTCTCTTAGGTGCTCTGGAGGACCGGTGATGCTGCCCAGGAGAGATCGGCCGCCGGTCTGTCCCGCGCACGCTAGGAAATCGGTCACACCGCGGGTGAGACCCATATGGGTGACAGTCCTGTCACCCGCGAGATGGAGTTTGTCCCCGGGATCTAGGTCTTTGTCACCCGCGGGTGACAGTGTTTGTCACCCGTTCACCTGGCGCGTGTCACCCGCTCAGTAACAGCTACTGGAGATCCGCGAAAGGGCGATCGCGCGTTGGCCATGGTCAGCTGTCGATGGATTCGGCAGCGGGCACCGTCAATGCCGCTCCCGCCTGGCAGCTCCGCGTCCCTGCGCGACCGCCTTCGGCGGGCGTTGACCCTGCCCGCCTCACGGTACGTGGCCGGATTGTGCTCTCGAGATGGTTGCGTCGACAACCGTGTAACACCAGTCCCGAATACCGACGCTCAGGCGCGCACGTCTTCCGGCGACCGGCCGCTCGAACACGATGACCGCCACCCATCGTGTCTGCTCTTCGTT
>Ga0299907_10000844_pt1 | contig 16211 bp, 15 predicted proteins | sample RVTome_16_FD_198680 | JGI IMG/M metagenome (GOLD analysis project Ga0299907, IMG submission 198680) | Soil microbial communities from uranium-contaminated site in the Upper Colorado River Basin, Wyoming, United States - RVT152D67 (version 2) ...
CCCGGGATCTCGAAGGGTTGGCAGTCGGTGTCATCGGCGAGACCACGGCGGCCGCGGTCGCCGGCTATGGCTACCAGTTCGATGTAATGCCCCCCAGTCCCTCATTCGGGGAATTGACCCGGCTCATGGCCGGACATCTCAGAGAAGGGAGCACGGTGTGAGTGAGTATCCAACTGCCCGGAGTCGAAGGCTGCGCCGGACCGGCGCCCTACGGCGTCAAGTGGCCGAGACCCGACTTCATCCTGCCTCGTTTGTCCTTCCCCTGTTCGTGGTCCCTGGCCGCGGCGTGGCCAATCCGATTGGCTCGATGCCCGGGCACTTCCAGCTCTCAGTCGATGAGCTGATCCCGGTGGTCAAGGAAGCCGCTGCGGTGGGGGTGGGAGGGGTGATCCTCTTCGGCATACCCGAGTCGAAAGACGAGACCGGGTCGGCTGCCTGGGATCCTCATGGTCCGGTGCCGAAGGCGATCCGGGCGATCAAGGATCAGGTCTCCGATCTCACCGTCTGGGCCGACGTGTGCCTCTGTGAGTACACCAGCCACGGCCACTGCGGGGTGCTCAACGGGGAGACGGTCGACAACGACCGGACGCTGCCCCTGCTCGCCGACGCATCCTCCGTCTACGCGAACGCGGGAGCCGACGTCATTGCACCATCGGACATGATGGATGGACGTGTCCGGGCCATACGCGACGCACTCGACTCGTCGGGCCATCTCGACCTTCCGATCTGCTCGTATTCGGCCAAATACGCCAGCGCCTATTACGGGCCCTTCCGTGAAGCCGCGCAGTCGGCCCCAGAATTCGGCGATCGTCGCACCCACCAGATGGATCCTCCCAACGGGAGAGAGGCCCTGACCGAGGTCGCCCTCGATCTCGCCGAGGGCGCCGACATGGTGATGGTGAAGCCGGCCGGTCCCTATCTCGACGTGATCGCCGCGGTCCGCTCTCGGGTCGACGTCCCGGTCGTCGCCTATCAGGTGTCTGGTGAGTTCTCGATGATCGAAGCTGCTGCCGCACAAGGCTGGATCGACGGCGAACGGGTGATGCACGAGTCTCTGACCGCCATCGCAAGGGCCGGAGCCGGCATCACCTTGACCTATTTCGCCACACGTGCCGCCCAAGCGCTCGCCACCGGATGAGTATCACGACCAGTCAGTCCACGCAGTGGTACGAGCGTGCGGCTCGCGTCATGCCGGGCGGGGTCAATTCGCCGGTGCGGGCCTTCAACGCGGTGGGTGGCCACCCCCCATTCGTGGCGAGCGCCTTTGGACCACATCTGCGCACGGTCGACGGCGACGAACTCATCGACTTCATCTCCTCGTGGGGTGCGCTGATCTTGGGACACGCTGAGCCGACAGTCGTCGCAGCGGTCGAGGAAGCAGCGAGAAAGGGGACCTCATTTGGCGTGCCCACTGCTCAGGAGGTCGAGCTGGCGGAGCTGGTTGTTCGTCTCGTGCCTTCCATCGAAGTGATGCGCATGGTCAACTCCGGGACCGAGGCCACCGCCTCCGCGATTCGAGTCGCCCGCGCCGCCACCGGCAGACCCGGGATCATCAAATTCGAAGGGTGCTACCACGGTCATGCCGACCCATTCCTGGTCAAGGCGGGTAGTGGCGGCGCCACACTGGGGGAGCCCAACAGCCCGGGGGTCCCCGAGGCAACGGTTGCCGACACTCATATCGCCCGTTTCAACGACCTGGAATCTGTGGAACGCTCATTCGCAACCGGTCCGATCGCAGCTGTGATCGTGGAGCCGGTGGCGGGGAACATGGGAGTGGTGCCGCCTGTGTCCGGCTTCCTCGAAGGATTGCGTCGACTCTGCGACGAAAACGGCGCCATCCTGATCTTCGACGAGGTGATGACCGGATTCCGGGTCGCCCTTGGCGGGGCCCAGGAGCGATATGGCGTCGTGCCCGATCTCACCTGCCTCGGGAAGGTGTTTTCCGGAGGCACCCCCTCGGCCGCATTTGGGGGCAGAGAGGACCTCATGCGTCGGATAGCTCCCGACGGGGCGGTCTACCAGGCCGGGACTCTCGCCGGCAACCCACTTGCTGTCGCCGCCGGTCTCGCCACACTGCGCCACATCGCCGACAACCCGGCTCTCTACGACGAGTTGGAGGAGATGGGTGCCGCGCTCGAAAAGGAGATGACCGGCGCACTGGTCGGCAACGGGATCCCGGGATGTGTGCAACGGGCCGGCGGGATGTTGACCGTGTTCTTCGGTCCCTCCGATGTGCGTTCCTGGGATGATGCCGCCAGGGTCGATCGTGACCGATTCTCCCGTTTCTTCCATGCCGCCTTGGCCAAAGGCGTGCTCTTGGCCCCATCGCCGTTCGAAGGCCTCTTTCTGATGCGCGCCCACCGCGATGTGATCACAGAGGCGAGCGATACTCTGGTCGCGGCAATCGGAGCTGCGGCGTGAAACCGTTGCTCGAGGCCATGTCGCTGCGGGCTTTGTCACACCCACCGGTCTGGATCATGAGACAAGCGGGTCGCTACCTGCCCGAATACCGCGACATCCGGGAGCGTCACACCTTCCAGGAGATGGTGAAGACGCCGGAGCTGGCAGCCGAAGTGACAATGCAGCCGATCCGCCGGTTCGGCATGGACGCTGCGGTGATCTTCGCCGACATCATGACACCCATCGAAGCGATGGGAGTCGAGATGACCTTTGATCCCGGTCCACGGTTCGCTCCGCTGACGCTCGGCGAAGTCGTGGCGCTGCCCGATCTCGATGTCGATCGGGTGGCCCATGTAGGCGAGACCATCCGCCTGGTGCGTGAGGCGGTTCCGGAGACCACGGCCGTAGTCGGGTTCGCCGGTGCGCCGGTGACTCTCCTTGCCTATCTGCTCGAAGGTGGTGGCTCGAAGGACTTCATGACGGTGCGAGCCGCATTCCGGGCCAGCCCGGAGATGGCGAGTCAGGCGCTTGACAAGCTGGCGCGTTCGATGAACGACTATCTCCGCCTCCAGGTCGCCTCCGGCGCCGATGTGGTCCAACTCTTCGACACCTGGGCGGGTCTGGCCGACCGGGAGATCTATGCCAGATTCGTGGTCCCCGCGGCGCGGGAGACCCGAACCGGGGTGGGCGCACCCAGCATCTATTTCGCCCCGGGCGCCGGGCACACCCTCGACACGCAGAAAGGCATCGGCGCTTCGGCTTACGGCATCGACTGGAGAGTCTCGATCGAGAGCGCCTTCGACGCACTGCCGGGCAGCGCCATCCAAGGAAACCTCGACCCAGCAGTGCTACGGAGCGATCCCGCGACCATTCAGCGGGAAGTCAAGGATTTGCTGGCACGAGTGGCGGGCCGACCCGGGCACATCATGAATCTGGGCCATGGCATCGACCGCCACACTCCACCGGAGAACGTCTCCGCGTTCGTGGAGGCAGTGCGGTCTTGACGGTTGTCGTGGTGGGTGGAGGGCTCGCCGGTCTCTTCACCGCCTCTGAGCTCATCGAGCGAGGCGTTGACGACGTGCTGGTGCTCGAAGGGTCACCGGTGGCCGGCGGCGTGGCCCGAACCATCGACAAGGACGGATTCGCTCTCGAACCGGCTGTCGGATCGTTCAATCTTCCCCACCCTCATCTCACACCCCTGCTCATTCGGGCCGGGGTGGCGACAGCCAGCGCCACACAGGCTTCGATCCGCTACGTCTACGTCGATGGCCGGCTCGTCGCCATCCCCATTTCGCCCCGAGCGCTGCTGGCGCCGGTTCTGGGAGTCCAGTCGAAGCTGCGGGTTCTGCTCGAGCCGCTCGTTCCGGCCGGTCGAGCCGACGCTGACGACTCACTGGCCGAGTTCTCTCGACGACGTTTCGGCAAGCAAGCCGGTGACCTGATCTCTTGGCTCATGGCGGCCGGCGTGTTCGCCGGTGACCCTGAGCGGCTATCGGTAGAAGCAGCATTCCCTTCCCTGGCCGAAATGGAAAGAGCCCACGGTTCGGTGATCAAAGCGGCGATTCGGCGGAGAAGGGCCCGACCCTCCGATCAGGCGAGAACACGGGTGGACGTTCCCAAGAGAGGGCTCAGTGGCCTCGTCGATGCCATCGAAGACCAACTCGGTGACCGGTTCCAACCCGGATTCGCAGTGAAATCCGTGAGACGGGAGAGCCAAACCTGGATCGTCCAGGGGCCGGAGAGGATGACGGCCCAGGCCGTGGTCCTGGCCAACGGGCCGCACGCTGCCGCCGACCTGGTCGATGGCGAGCTCGGTGATGTCCTCGCCCAAGGCGTGGTGGCTCCAGTCGCCGTGGTGTTTCTCGGTGGCAGCAGTCCTTCCCCGTTGCCGGACGGGTTTGGAGCGCTGGTCGGGCCAGGGGAGGGGCGGTCGACGCGGGGCGTTCTCTTCGAGTCCTCCTATGCGCCCTCTCGGGCGCCTCGAGGCTCCTGGTTGGCCAAGGTCATCGTGGGTGGCGCCACCGCTCCTTCCGCCGTCGACTGGGACGACGAGCGCCTGATACCGGAGGTGGTCTCCGAGGTCGAAGCCATCCTCGGGGTGAGGCTCGTCCCGGACGTCGTGGAGGTGGTCAGACACCTACCAGGCATTCCGCAGTACGAGGTCGGGCATCGTCGCTGGCTCGAGCAGCTGGAGCGGCTACTCGCAGCCGCACCCGGGCTGTACCTGACCGGCTGGGGCTACCGAGGGGTGGGGGTAGCAAGCCTGGCCACCGACGCGGTCCGCGTGGCCGACGCCGTAACGCGTTCCTAATGCTGTGCCTCCCATATATGGGAGGCACAGTGTCTGATAACGGGGTTCAGGCGGAGAAGGAGCCGTCCGGGAGTTTCAGACGGAAGACACTGCGGTCGTCATCACGGCAGTAATCGAGGCTGCCACCCATCAACTCGGCGAGCTGACGGGAGACGGCGAGGCCGATGCCAACCGCTTCGTGTTTGTTGTCCTGATGGGCACGATGATATAGCTGGAAGATGGCTTCCCACTCCTCGTGAGGCAGACCGGGGCCGTCGTCGACGACGTCGACTGCCACCCACCCGTCAACCAATGAGATCGACACCGACACGTTGGGGCCGCCGTAGCGTTCCGCATTGGTGAGAAGGTTGCGCAGGATTTGGCGGACTCGGGCGGGGTCGGCGGTGGCAACGACAGATTGTTGGGGGCGGTCGAATCGAACACCCTTCGTGAACGACCCGCCTGCGGACAAGGTCTGCGCTACTTGATCGGCGATCTCGATCCGCTTCGCCTCCACACTCACCTCACCGGTTTCGGCGCGCGCCGCGATGAGCAGGTCGTTCACCAGGTCGGAGACCTCGTGCGCCTGCTCGACGATGGAGCTGACCATCAGCATGCGGTCCTCATGGCCCATTTCCTCGTCCGCCTCGAGCATCTGACTGAACCCCACGATGGCCGTGAGCGGTGTCCTGATCTCATGGCTTACCGTCGCCAGGAACTTGTTCTTGGTTTCGATCAATTCCTCCATGCGACGTTCCTCTCTGCGATGTTCGGTCACGTCGACGACAGTGAACATGGCCCGGGAGAAGTCGGGCTCGCCGTCGACGACGGATGCCGCCAGAGTCGATTCGGCGTCGTAGGTCAGTCCACTGGGTTTCCCCGCGGTGAAAGCTGCGCGGGCTTCAGGCTCGCGATTCCATACGGCTTCGAACTGGGAGATCCAGGACGGGTAGGACTCATCGTTGACGATCCGCGGATCGATCGGGCCGATCAGCTCTTCGATGGGGAGCCCCACGGCGCGGCAGGCAGCCGGGTTGGCCGCCACTATCCAGATCAGGGGGACGACCTCCCGGACCGCCTCGATGTCGGGAAGATGCTGTCGGATATCGGTGACCCCCTGGGCTCGGAGCTCGTCCATCCAGGCTTCGACCCGCGTGTAGTCCTGTTCCATGATCGGGAAGGGGGAAATGCGGAACAGGCTCTCGAAGCTAGCCAGGCCGATCCGGGCCTCGGCAAGGTCGGCGCGGAGATGGTTGGTTTCACGCCGCAGAGCGTGATATTGAGCATGGAGTCGTTCCCACGCTTCGCGGTCCGGCGAGTCCTCCTCAGGAATGCTCACCCCTTCCATTTCCGCGGAGCACTCCGCACATGCTGAGATCTGGCCACCGAGACGCGACAAGTCCGCGGTCGGTTTTGGCCTCATGGCTCTCCCACTAGATGACACTGCTGTATATCGGCGCGGACCCCTTGGGTCTGAACCCGGGAGTTGGCGGGGTGTGGCCGGAAAACGATGGTGCGACGGGGCAAAACCCCGCTCACCGCCCCCAGCCGACCGGTGGGAGATGCGTGCCTTCGATGAGGTTCCAGTACTCGCGAAGATCCGTGCAGAGGCCTTTGTCGTCGAAACGGAGCAGAAGACAGCCGGCGAGCGTGACCGGTGCGTTCTCGATCGACATCGTGGTCCAGAATTCCACGTCGGCTCGTGCGTCGTCGATGACTGGCTCGCCCATGCGAACCGTCAAATCCGACTGAACCGAAGTGACGCCGCTCCAATAGTCGATGACACCGGCCCGTCCCTTGTGGGGCTCCTCGTAGATGTTCGAGCGATAGGAGCCGTTCTCTGTGAACAGAACCGCCGCCGCCTCGCTATCGGCATTCTCCCAGGCGACACGATAGGCCTCAGCCCACCGCTTCACTTCGTCCCGTGTCGGCACAGCCACTCCTGTCTTCCAGTCGACACCAGCCTAGAAGCGAATGGCCCCGGGTTTGCCGGGGCCACTCAGTGTTCAGCCCACTTGGTTCATCGTTGCGCCGGGACGGGCTCCTGGGTTTCCGTTCCACTGCCATCCGATGCGATTGGACCGCCCGGTGAAGTGGTTCCTGGCTCGGAGCCGCCGGTGTCGAGACGGAACGGCGGGTACTCGTCCCGCATCAAAGCGGCATAGGCAACCACCCGGAAGACCCAGCGGTTGAGACCCATCACCAGGTCGAACAGCCCTTTGGGATATCTACCGCTGAAGAGAAGGGCAATGGCGGCGATGAACACGAGGATGCCGATCAGACCGGCCCCGGCCTCGAGCATCGGGTTTTCGCCTGCTCCGACCTCCGTCGTCCAATAGACCAGCCCGCTGGTGAACAGACCAACGATCAGATAGTGGGGGATGGCAAGCAGCCAGGTTTTCACCAGTGCCAATCCACGGGACAGTCGCTCGGGATACTCCACGTCGAAATGGGCCGGGTACTCGGTCTCGGCCAGGGTGAAAGGCGGATACTGATCGGTCCCCAGTGCGCTGTAGGAGTAGTAGCCCACCCGCCAGCTCCATCGGAGGACACCCACGTTGAAGTCGAAGATCGACCTCGGGTAGCGACCGGTGAAGAGGATGGCGAACCAGGCGACGATCGTGAGCAATAGGAACGCCGTCCAGAGGAAGGCGAGCGCCACGAAATGGGGGATGGCCAGCAGCCACTTGAACAGCCACTGCCACCGACTCAGGTTGGGATCGAGCTCTCCTTCGAGCCTCACGGGGTAGGGGCCGAACTTCCCGGCCTCTCCTGTCGGAGCCACGAGGGCCGCACCCGAGCCGCGGATCCCGGTCACGATCAGTACCAGAGCGATGATTGCGAGAATGGCTCCGAGAGCGAGTAGACCAAGCGCAATGGGCACGAGTAGATCTGTCCTCGCCGCGGCAGACGCCTCCACCGCTATCCCGTGGGTGGCGTCGGCATTCATGACGACGACCATCCACCGCCCCGCTTCGAGATCCCAGGTCAGGCTGTGACGGCCTGGTCCACTGGCCGAAGCCACCCAGAACGACTGCTCGGCGGGAGTCGTTGGGATCTGATCGCCGGTGATGTCGCGATAGCGAGCACCATCATCGGTGATCCGCGTGACTTCAGAGCGAGCGACCTCGTTGAGATAAGCCTCGATCTCGTCTTCGGGGCCGATGCCCACGAAAACGTCGCTGTCTGCTTCGACATCGAGCCGCACCGCGGCGAGACGGCCCGATGGAAACCAGTCACCCGGTTGTGACCCCAGGTCCACGTCTGCGGAGGTCAATGCGTACGAGTCCGTCGATAACGAGACTTCCTCGGTTGTGAAGAATCCGTCGTCCGTCCGTTGGGTCTCATTGGCCCACAGCAGGCCACTACCTCCGAGGAGGAAACCCAACCCGACGAGACCCATGATTGTCCCGACGATTACTGCTGCGATCTTTCCTTTGCTCATGATGATTTCAATCCTTTCGGCTTTGTGTGACACGTTCCAGGGTCGAAGGTCATTTCTTGACCTTGCGGTATTGCCCTACGGCGAGAGGGGCGAACACTGCGATGAGAATCCCTGCCCACAGAATTGTGTAGAGCTCGGGGTTGTGCAGAGACCACACCGTCGGCTCTGGTGTCCCGGGCGGAATGTTGCCGAATAGCTCTCTCGCCGACTGGGCCACAGCGGAGACAGGGTTCCATTCGGCGAACACCCGAAGCGGCGTCGGCAGGGTGTCAGAAGGCACGAAGGTGTTGGCGATGAAAGTCATCGGAAACAACACCATCGTCGAGGCGTTGGCGACGATCTCGGGGCTGGGCACCTTTAATCCGACGTAGGCCATGACCCACGAGACGGCGTAGGAGAACAACAGCAGAAGACCGAACCCTGCCAAGGCGCTGCCGATGCCGTTGTGGGCTCGCCATCCCACCAGAAGTCCGGCACCGGCCATTACCACGAGGGTGAACACGTTGTAGATGACGTCGCTGGCCGTCCTCCCGAAGACCACTGCCGACCGCGACATGGGCAGTGACTTGAAGCGGTCGATGATCCCTTTCTGCATGTCATCGGCGAGACCTGCCCCGGTGAAGGTGGCACCGAAGACCAGGGCCAGTGCGAAGACCCCGGCGACGAGGAACTCCCGGTAGGAGCCTCCGGCGACCTCGATCGAGCCACCAAAGACGTAGGCGAACATCATCACCATGATCACCGGGGTAACCAGGACCCCAACCAGGACTTCCGGGACCCGGATGATCTTGATCACATTGCGCCTGGCGACATTCAGGCCGTCTCCGAGTGCGTAGCCGAACCGCTCCATCAGGCCACCTCTTCCATCAGGGCGGCGCTGGGCTCGATGGTCTCTTCTGCGGTGTGCCCGGTCAGTGCCAGGAACACATCGTCGAGCGTGGGGCGACGCAACGCTATGTCATCTATCTCCACGTTTTCACTGTCGAGGGCTCGGAGCAACTCGGTGAGGATTCCGACTCCGCCTGAGACCGGCGCGGTCAGCTTCCGACCGGCGATTTGGATGTCTCCGATCGTGAATCGAGCGAGCACGCGACGGGCATCATCCGCATTCGTCCCGGTTCGGAGCGAGAGGTCGATGCGCTCGCCACCTACCATCGTCTTCAATTCGTCGACGCTGCCCTGGGCGATCTCTCTCCCGTGATCTATCACGACGATCTCGTCGGCCAACTGCTCGGCTTCTTCCATGTATTGCGTCGTGAGTAACAGCGTTGCGCCTGCTTGCACCATCTCTTGGATGACGCTCCACAGCTCGGTGCGGCTGCGGGGATCGAGGCCAGTGGTGGGCTCGTCGAGGATGAGCACCGGTGGGTTGGCGATCAGGGCTCCGGCGAGATCGAGCCGGCGACGCATTCCTCCCGAGTAGGTCTTCACGGGTCGTGCTCCGGCGTCGCTCAATGAGAAGCGGTCGAGCAATTCGTGGGCTCTTTCCCGGGCGCGTCGAGTGCCAAGGTGATACAGCCGCCCGATGAGGTCGAGGTTCTCGAATCCGGTGAGCTGTTCGTCGACCGCGGCGTATTGACCGGAGAGCCCGATACGTCGCCTCACCGTCCCCGGGTTGGTCACTACGTCGGCCCCGGCCACTGTCGCCGAGCCAGCGTCAGGTTCGATCAGAGTGGTGAGGATGGAGACTGCCGTCGTCTTGCCGGCTCCGTTGGGCCCGAGCAGGCCGAGCACCGACCCCGCGGGGATGCCCAAATCCAGGCCGGCGAGAGCATGGACGTCGCCGTAACTCTTGGTGAGGCCATGTGCCTCGATGATGTTCGGTGCGCCACCTGGCGCGTCAGATAAATGCATTGTGATTGTTCTCCTTTGTCGACCAACGTCTCTCGTACGTTGTAAGTTGTACACCGTAAGGTATCTATACGGCGTAAGGTTGTCAAGGAGAGATTTCGGCGGAGGGTCGGATCGGGTTGATTGCCGGGCCCGTGGCGCCGGGCTATTGGCTGGCGGCGAGCCGACTCTCGAGACCGTGGAGCAACACATCGAGGCCGAACTCGAACTCGGTCTGGTCGTCACACCAGCCAAGTGTCGAGTCGGGGCCCTCGTGGGCAATCTCGATCATCATCCCGGCGAGGTAGGGGAGTTGGTCGGCCATCGCCTCGAACATCTCCTCGGATGCCTCTTCGCCAGCGGCGTCGTCGGGCTGGAAGAGCTCCTGGGTGAACCCGAGGGCACGGCTTCCCAGCGCATGCATCGCGTGGTGAGCGAGGTCATAGGAGAATCCGCCTCTGCGGAGGATCTCGAGGGTCCCCTCGAAATAGAAGATGACAGCCGGGCTCATGGTGGAGCGTTGCTCGATCAACGCCGGCGCCCACTTGTGGCGGAGCAAAACTCGGCGAGCGGCGAGGATTCGCTCCCGAAGCGCCCTCCTCCAATCGTCTTCGGGGGGAGGCGAGTCGACAGTGCTCACCTCCTCCATGATCTCGCTGATGATCACATCGACGACGCCATCGAGGAGGGCGGCCTTGTTCTCGACGTGGTAGTAGAGAGACATGGCCTCGACACCGAGATGGTGGGCGAGGTTGCGCATCGTCAGCGACTCGATGCCTTCTTCGTCGGCGATATCGACCGCGGCGTGTAACACCCTCTCGCTGTTGAGTGGGATTCTCGGTTGTTCGCTGGCCTCAGCTGTGGTCGACATCGTTGCTTGCACCAATCGTACAAGGTAAGTCTGGGAGGGAGCGGATTATTTGACCCCCCTTGACAACCTTACATTGTACAGTTACCTTACAGCATATGACTTACAACGTACGATTGAGAGACCAGATGCAAGATGAGACAGTCGCCGCGTCGGGCCAGCAGGCGGTGAGGAGGCCCACGATGAAAGCAATGGTGCAGTCGGAATACGGATCGGCTAGCCAGGTACTCCGGCTGGCAGACGTGCCGGTGCCGCAAGCTGGCGGAGACGAGGTCCTGGTACGGGTCCATTCCACCTCGGTCAACGCCATGGAATGGCATCTTATGAACGGCAAGCCGTACATCTTCCGGGCTGTCTTTGGCTTCAAGCCCAAGAGCCCCACTCTCGGTGCTGACATCTCGGGCACGGTCGTGGCCGTGGGGGAGGACGTGTCTCGATTCGAGCCGGGCGACCCGGTGTTCGGTGAGATCGGGTCCGGCGCCTATGCCCAATTTGCCAAGGCCACCGAACGGCATCTCGTCCCCAAGCCAGAGAACGTGAGCTTCGAAGCGGCGGCCGCGGTAGGGTTGGCCGGGTTGACCGCGCTCCAGGGCATTCGTGATGTCCTCGGAATCCGGCCCGGGCAGAAGGTGCTCATCAATGGCGCCTCCGGTGGCGTCGGCACCTATGCCATCCAGATCGCCAAGGCTCTCGGCGCGGAAGTGACCGCGGTGTGCAGCACCCGCAACGTCGATCAGGCTCGCGACCTCGGCGCCGATCATGTCATTGACTACCAACTGGACGACATCATTTCGGCTCGCCAGCGCTTCGATGCGATGTTCGACATCCCCGGGAATCACCGCCTGCGTGACTGCAAGCGCCTGCTGGCTCCCGGCGGTGTCTATCTGATGGTAGGTGGTCCGAAGGGCGATTGGACCGGGCCCCTGATGCGGCTGATGAGGGGGAAGCTCATCTTTGCCCTCGGCGACCAGAAGATGGCCAACTTCGTCGCCGAGAGCCGGGCCGATGATCTCGCCGAGCTCGGAGCCTTGCTGGCGTCCGGGAAGATCAGGTCGGTCATCGAAGACTCATTCCCTTTGGCCGACGTCGGAACTCCGCTTGACCGTCAGGGAGCCTTCCATGCCCGGGCGAAGACCGTGATTCGGGTCGAGGGGACAGTCTGATGCCGATGCCACATTGGTGGGCACAGATCAACAAGAGGCTGTTCAACCCCCGTGCCATCAACAGCGGGAAATGGGACGTCATCACCCATGTGGGCCGGACGTCCGGCGAGACGCACCGAACCCCGCTGGCCGCTTCCGAGGTCGACGGAACCTTCATATTCATCGTCGTCTACGGGTCGAAGTCAGATTGGGTGCAGAACATCCTTGCCAGTGGCTGGACCATCCTGGAGACCGGGGAGGAGGTGGTGGATCTCGTCGAACCACGCCTCATACCCGCCGAGACCGCGCGGGCCTTGATCGGAGACCAGGTCACGCTCCCACCGAACTTCCTCAAGGTGAACGAGTACCTCCAGATGGAAATCGCCACCCGGCGGAGCGCCCACCAAGCGGCGTCGCATGGGACCAACTCATCGAAGCAGATGACATCTCGCACTCTTCGGCCGCAGATGCCGGCTGGGTGAGGTTCCGGACGCGGTTCGCCATCTCGCCATTGGTCACGCCCGCGGCAAGCTCGTCGTGACCACCTGAGACGAGCCACTTAATCGTCTCGAAACGGATACGCTGCGAGTGATACGAAGGAGACGATGGGTGGCACGTTGGGACCGAATCAGAAGCCGGGGGGATGTCCAGGACCGACGGGGAATGGGCCGTCCTGGATTGGCGATTGGCGGGCTGGGTGGCGTCGGGTTGATCGTCTACCTGCTCATTTCGCTGCTTGGGGGCGGTTCCGGGCTCGAAGACGTATTGGGTCAGCTCGAGGGTGCTCCGGCTACTCCGTCCCAGACCCAGCCGGCAGAGTTTCGGGGCGAGGACGACTACGAGGTCTTCGCGTCCACAGTTCTGGGATCGACGAATGACACGTGGAGTGCGATCTTCGACTCATCGGGGTTGAGCTATGTCGAGCCAACTCTCGTGCTGTTCAGGGATGCCACCTCGTCGGGATGCGGCAACGCAAGCTCGGCGGTCGGACCTCACTATTGCCCACTCGATGAGGCGATTTACATCGACGAGACCTTCTTCGACGAGTTGGTTAACCGGCTCGGAGCCGAGGGCGGTGACGTTGCCGAGGCATACGTGATCGCCCATGAAGTTGGACACCACGTCCAGAAGCGGCTTGGAGTGATGGAACAAGTTCAGCAAGCGCAACAGTCGGCGAGCACACAAGAGGAAGCCAACGATCTCTCGGTGCGACTCGAGCTGCAGGCAGATTGCTTCGCCGGGGTATGGGCGAACTCGCTACGCGATTCCGGCGTTTTTCTGCCAGGTGAGATCAACGAGGCGATCGACGCCGCCGCCGCGGTGGGTGACGATCGCATTCAGGAACGGGTCCAGGGTCAGATCAGCCCCGAGAATTGGACCCATGGGTCGTCAGCGCAGCGTGTGGAGTGGTTTGGTCGCGGGTTCGACAACGGCGATCCCACCACCTGTGACACCTTTGGCTGAACTCGCCGGGTAACGCCCGCGACTTCGGGCTATGGAGAGTTGGATATTCTCCATAGCCCGAAACGCCGGATCAACCCCCGGTTGTGGTCGTCGACTCCACAGGAGTCGTGGTGCTGTCGTTGTCGCCGGGATCGTTGTCGCAAGCCGCGACGGCCAACATCAGTGAGACGACCATCGCCCCAATTGCCAAACGTGATCTGAGCCTTTTCATGTTCACCTCTTGGCTGTAGCCACCCCTTCGAGTGGGTGTCGTGCGAATGACAGGTGGCGTGACAGTAGAAGGTGGTGCTCGCCCTGTCAACGTCTATTGCAGCAATAGATATTGCGACAAACGCGTTGGGGTAGTCAGAGCCTGTCCGGCAAGCCGAAGTCATCGAACACGGATGCGGGAAACGTGACGATCTCGGCGATGGCTCCATCCTCGATGCGGAGCACGTCGAGCGAAAGTCGTGCGTAATCCCCCTCGCCAGGAGCGCGGAGGTAATTTGCTGCCGCGAGCTGGTTGTTGCATCTCGTGGGCACCATCTTGAAGTCCCCGATACGTGCGGGGCCGGTGAGGAAAGGTGTCCAGCTCTCGATGATCAGCTTGCGTCCCACGAACACACCAGGGTCGGGTGGCATCCAGAACACCGCATCCTCTTTCAGCAATGCTGCCATGGCGGTCATGTCAGCTCGTTCCGTGGCTTCCATGAAGTGAGCGAGAAGCCGGCGTTCTTCTGCCGATGGTTGCCATGAGGTTGTCCGTTCTTCACGGCTGCGCGCCCGCTCGCCGAGGGTGGCACGACCACGCTGCAGGGCGCTGTTGACCGCGGCAACCGACATCTCGAGCAGATCAGCTGTCTCCTTGGCCGACCAACCGATCGCGTCCCGGAGGATCAGAACCGCCCGCTGGCGCGGCGGGAGGTGCTGGATCGCGGTGATGTAAGCCAGCTCGATCGTCTCCCGGGCGACCGTGGCCGCGGCAGGGTCGTCGGGGCCAGGCAGCATCGCGTCAGGGAACGGCTGGAGCCATCCGACCTCGGCAGGGGCATCGCCCTGAGGATCGAACGACACCACACGTTGTCGCCGTCTGATCAGGTCGAGACACGCGTTGGTCGCGATCCGATAGAGCCAGGCCCGAAATGACGACCTTCCTTCATAGGCAGTCCGGTTGGCCCAGGCGCGCAAGAAGCTCTCCTGGACCATGTCTTCGGCATCCTGGAGTGAGCCGAGCATCCGGTAGCAGTGCACCTGGAGCTCTCTGCGATGGCGTTCGACCACGGTATCGAATGCCGAGTGGTCGCCGTCCCGGAGCGCGATGTCGATGTCTGTTAATTCGGAAGCCACTTCGTCTCCTTCTCGATATGGTGCCGGGCTCGCCGGTGGCGGTCGTGCCTGGCTTATGACGATTTGACGCCCGCGATCTCATCGGTGTCGATTTTGCGAGTGGCAATTCGTATTGAAGTCGAAGACGACCGATGAGTCTCCCTTTCCTCGGACGTCACACATGACGAAACGAGCTAGGAGAAAACAACCATGCACATGGAAAGACTTGAAGAGAGGGCACCCAAGCTGGCGGGTAGACGCGAGTGGTTGGGGCTCAGCGTACTGGCCCTCGCCTGCCTTCTGTACGTCATGGACTTGACGGTCCTCCATCTCGCCGTTCCCAAGTTGAGTGCTGACCTGGAGCCAACCAGCGCCCAGCTTCTGTGGATCATCGACATCTACGGATTCGTGGTGGCCGGATCCCTGATCACGATGGGGACCGTAGGTGACCGAATCGGCCGCCGTCGGCTCCTTCTCATCGGTGCGGCGTCATTCGCAGCCGTGTCCGTTTTCGCCGCGTTCGCGACCAGCTCGGCCATGCTCATTTCGGCCCGCGCTCTCATGGGTGTGGCGGGAGCGACATTGGCCCCGTCGACGCTGTCGCTCATCTTTGTGATGTTCGAGGACTCCAAGCAACGTTCGATCGCGATCGGCTGGTGGATCGCCGCTTTCTCCGCCGGTTCAGCGGTGGGCCCGGTCGTGGGTGGGATCCTCCTCGAGCGGTTCTGGTGGGGGTCGGTGTTCCTGCTGGCACTTCCGGTGATGGCGGCCCTGTTGGTTTTAGGCCCCAGGTTGCTTCCCGAGTACAAGGATCCCGAAGCTCGTTCCCTCGATCTGCCCAGCGCCGGGCTCTCCCTGCTCGCGGTGCTGGCCGTCGTCTTCGCACTGAAGGACGTGACCCAGGACGGCCTCGGGCTCATGCCTCTGGTCGCCGCGGCGGTTGGTATTGGCGCCGGCATCATGTTTGTCCGACGGCAGCGACGGCTGGCCAATCCGCTCATCGACCTCGACATGTTCCGACTGCGCGTGTTCAACGTTTCGCTGGCGACCAATGTCATCTCCATATTCATCGCAGTGGGCTACTTCCTATTCGTCGCCCAATATCTGCAGCTGGTGCTTGGCCTCTCGCCGTTTGAGGCCGGTCTTTGGTCCCTGCCCTCGGCGGCGGGATTCGTCGTCGGATCGACCGTTGCTCCTCGCTTCATCCATCGGCTGCGACCGGGCCTGGTCATCGCCACGTGCATGGCGGTCGCCGCGCTTGGTTTGGGCTTGCTGGCACAAGTGGGAGTCTGGGGTGCCCTCGGTGTGGTCGTTGTGGCGTCGATCCTGATCGCGCTCGTTCTTGCCCCGGTGTTCAACCTGACGACGGAGCTCATCGTCGGGTCAGCCCCACCCGAGAAGGCGGGAGCCGCCTCGGGGATCTCTGAGACGGGTGCGGAACTGGGGGGTGCGCTCGGTCTGGCCATC
>Ga0299907_10000847_pt1 | contig 16206 bp, 13 predicted proteins | sample RVTome_16_FD_198680 | JGI IMG/M metagenome (GOLD analysis project Ga0299907, IMG submission 198680) | Soil microbial communities from uranium-contaminated site in the Upper Colorado River Basin, Wyoming, United States - RVT152D67 (version 2) ...
GCTCCAGCAACACCTCGGCGTCGTCGATCTTGGATGTGAGATCCGTCACCATGTCGAAGAGACCCTCGTACCGGGCAAGCCGCTGACTGACGGTTCTGGCCTCGTCGGGGTTGTCCCATAGATCAGGAGACGAGGCCCTGTCACGCAACTCGGCCAGCTCTTTCTCCTTGGCCTCCAAATCGAGGAATCCCCGCGCCTCGACCAAGCGCTGACGCAGGTCGGAGAGCATCGCCTTGGGATCAGCTATCTCGGTGCTCACGAGCAGCTACGCCGCTCCGTGGCAGCGCTTGTACTTCTTGCCCGACCCACAGGGGCAGGGGTCATTGCGCCCGACTTTGTCGGACACGGCCTGTTTCTTCGCTCCGTTGCCAGTTGGGTTGGCGGCCACCCGCTGTGGCTCGGTCTTGGGTTTGGCCAGTTCGACATGGAACAGGTAGCGAACTGCATCTCGCTTCACGGCGTCCACCAGCTCGGTGAACATGTCGTACGCCTCGCGTTGATACTCCGAGAGCGGGTCACGCTGGCCCATGGCCCGAAGACCGATCCCGGCCCGGAGATAGTCCATCTCGGACAGGTGCTCACGCCACTTGTTGTCGATGACCGAAAGCATCACCGACCGCTCGACCTGGCGCAGCACCTCCGCGCCGAGCTCTTCCTCTCGCCTGGCATAAGCATCCAGGGCCTCTTCGACCACCAGATCGACCACGCCCTCGACGTTCAAGCCTTCGGCCTTCGATGGTTCGATCTCGGTCGGGTAGTACTGGGTGAGCTCGCGGGTCAGGGTCTCCCAGTCCCAGTCCGAGCGGGGCATTCCTGGAGCGAATTCCGCCTCGACCACGTCACTCACCACCGACTCGACCCAATCACCTACCAGGTCGTCGCCGGCCGACCCTTCGAGGATCGAGCGACGCCAGTCATAGATGACCTCACGCTGGCGGTTCATCACCTCGTCGTACTTGAGGACGTTCTTGCGTATTTCGAAGTTTTGCGACTCCACCTGGCGTTGTGCCCGCTCGATCGCCTTGGAAACCATGTTGGCTTCGATTGGCTGATCCTCGGGAAGACGCAGACGGTCCATAATCGAGGTGACCCACTCACCCTGGAAGCGGCGCATCAGGTCGTCTTCGAGCGAGAGATAGAAACGTGACTCGCCGGGGTCACCCTGGCGGCCGGAGCGACCACGAAGCTGGTTGTCGATCCGCCTCGAGTCGTGTCGTTCGGTCCCGACCACGTAGAGCCCGCCGGCGGCAATCACTTTTTGCTTGTCGGTTGCGATCTGGGTGGCGAACTCCTCGGTCAGCTTCTCTTCCAGATCCGGGTAGGAGGGATCGTCGGGAGTGATACCTCGACGCTTCAACTCGGTTCGAGCCATGCCGTCGGGATTGCCCCCGAGCATGATGTCGACGCCACGACCGGCCATGTTGGTGGCGACGGTGACCGCTCCCGGTCGCCCGGCCTGAGCAATGATCTCGGCCTCACGTGAGTGTTGCTTCGCGTTGAGGACCTCATGCTTGATCCCGTGCTTGTCGAAAGCCTTCGCCAGTCTCTCCGATTTCTCGATCGAGACGGTGCCCAACAGAACAGGCTGGCCGATCTCGGTTCGGGCCGTCACATCGGCTACTACGGCCGCAAACTTGCCGTCCTCCGACTTGTACACCAGATCGCCTTCGTCGGCCCGGGCCACAGGCTGATTGGTGGGCACCGCGATCACCTCGAGCGAGTAGATCTGGGCCAGCTCGGCCGCCTCGGTCTCGGCGGTGCCGGTCATACCGGCCAGCTTGTCGTAGAGCCGGAAGTAGTTCTGCAGGGTGATGGTGGCCAGGGTTTGGTTCTCTTCCTTGATCGCCACCCCTTCCTTGGCCTCGATTGCCTGATGAAGCCCCTCGGAGTAACGACGGCCTTCGAGAACCCGCCCGGTGAACTCGTCGACGATCTTCACCTCGCCGTGATCGATGAGGTAGTCGACATCGCGGAGAAACAGCTCCTTGGCCTTGAGTGCTGCCTCGAGATGGTGGACGAAGTCGACCGCGGCATGATCGAAGAGGTTCTCCACGCCCAGCACCTGCTCGACGCGGGCGACACCGTCTTCGGTGGTGAGCACCTGTCGCTTCCGCTCGTCCACCTCGTAGTGGACGTCCCTTTGCAGCCGGTTGACGATCTTGGCGAAGTCCCGGTACCACTTGGCGCTGTCCGAGACCCGACCGGAAATGATCAGAGGTGTGCGGGCCTCGTCGATGAGGATGGAGTCGACTTCGTCAACGATGGCATAGGCATGGCCGCGCTGCACCCGGTCCTCGGCCCGCATCGCCATGTTGTCGCGCAGATAGTCGAAGCCGAATTCGTTGTTGGTCCCGTAGGTGATGTCGGCGTTGTAGGCAGGGTGTCGCTCTGCCGGCGGCATCGCGTTCTGGATCAGCCCGACCTCCAAACCGAGAAAACGGTGAACGATGCCCATCCAATCGGCGTCGCGAGAGGCCAGGTAGTCATTCACCGTCACCAGATGCACACCCTTGCCGGTGAGCGCATTCAGATACGCAGGCATTGTCGAGACCAGGGTCTTGCCTTCACCGGTCCTCATCTCGGCGACCATCCCCCGATGGAGAGCGGCGGCACCGATCACCTGGACGTCGAAGTGGCGCTGACCGAGGGATCGCTTCGCTGCCTCCCGAGTCGCGGCGAAGGCCTCCACCTGGAGGTCGTCGAGAGGCTCGCCGGCCTGAACACGGCCTTTGAACTCGGATGTCTTGGCTCGCAGTTCCTCGTCGGTGAGAACCTCAAACGCCGGCTCTGCGTCATTCACCGCGGCGACGATGCCTTGGAACTGTTTGAGTGTCCTGCCTTCTCCGACACGAAGAACCTTGGAGAGAATTGGCATTTGGCCCCCATGTTACCGGTGGCCCGATTTTGACCGACTTCAGACCTTCAAGTCAACGAACGTCGATCAGACCCTCGCGCTGCGCCCAGGTGACCGCTTCGAACCTCGACTTGAGGCCCAACTTGTCCAGGACATTGCGCACGTGATTGCGAACGGTGTTCTCAGAGATGAACAGCTCGGAGGCGATTTCCTTCGAGGTCTTGCCCGCACCCACATGACCCAGGATCTCCAGCTCGCGGCCGGTGAGCTCGGGGCTCCGTGCCACGGTGTCGCCGTGATGACGGAGCAGATCGCGCAAGGCGGAGAACAGCTTGCCCCCCATGGCGGGCGAAATCGCCGCACCGCCATTGAGCACGTCATGCATATCGGCGACCAGCCTCGGCAATGGGGTGTCCTTGGTCAGGTAGCCAGAGGCGCCGGCTTTGACTGCAGCAAGCAGATCCTTGGCCGATTCGCTCGACGTCAGGAGCACCACTTTGGACTTGGGACTCGCCTTGACCATCGAGCCCACCACTTCGAGCCCCGACATCCCGGGCATCAACAAGTCGAGTATCACCAGGTCGGGTTGGTGAATACGGGTCATGTCGATGCCCTTCATGGCGTCGGCTGCCACCGCGCTCACCTCGAATCCCTCCTGGACAAAAGCTGCACGGAGGGCTTCGCGGAAGAGCTCGGCATCGTCAACGATCACTACAGAGGCCATCGATATCTCCGGTCTCTTGCAACGACTCGCCGGTTTTTCATATGTTCTCCCGGTCAAATATGCGGACTAGACACCATATCGGCCGCATTTGCCGCGATCACGAGTGCTATTTGGTCGAATCCCAAGGAATTTGCCGCCGAGCGTACCGTGGCACCGGTGGTCACCACGTCGTCGACCAGAACAAACCGGCCGGGGGTCGACCGAATAGTGGTGAAGCGGGACGGTGCAAGTGAATGATCGCCGCCGGCCCTGCGTCGATTGTGGATCGGGGGAGCCAGCGCATCGACCAGCGGCACACCGAGGTAACGGGCCAGTCGCCGCCCCAGCTCGCGGGCCGGGTCGATCCCGTAGGAAATCTGGCGGCTCCACGCCCTCGGCACGGGCACGATGGGCAGAGGCGGGACCCGGGGAGCGACGATCTCGACCACCAGATCGGCGTATGCGGTCAGGCCACGGTATTTGAACCCGTGTATCAAGTGACGGGCCGCGCCCACATGCTCGAAGGCAGCGATGAGACGGATCCCGCCGTCGAGGATCCGCTCCGGAGCGGGTCTCAGGTCAACTCGACAACGACGGCAGATGTGACCCGGGCAAGGCGAGAAACAAGACTGACAAAGCATCTCTTCCGACGCTAGAGGCCGGCTGTGACCGATTATCGCCGAACGGGAACCAGTGGCCCGTCACCTGGTGGGCTTGTCGTTATGTCCCCTCTTGCCAGCCGGACAGATACGCCTTCTGGTCCTCGGTGAGGACCTCCAGACCACCCCCCATTTGCTCCAGTTTGATGCGGGCCACTTCGGCGTCGATCTCGTCGGGCAGGGTGTAGATGCGGGGCTCGAGCTTGTCGGCATTCACCGCGAGATACTCCGCGGCCAGGGCCTGATTGGAGAAGGACATGTCCATCACGTCGGCGGGATGGCCTTCGGCCGCCCCGAGGTTGACCAGCCTTCCTTCGGCGGCCACCAGGATTCGACGCCCGTCGGGCAGCTCGAACTCGTCGAGATTGTTCCGAATCCCACGGTGGGCCACCGAAGCTGCCCTCAATGCCGCCAGATCTAGCTCGATGTCGAAATGCCCGGCGTTCGCCAGGATCGCGCCGTCTTTCATCACGTCGAAGTGCTCCATGCGCAGAACGTGCTTGTTGCCGGTGACGGTGAGGAACACATCGCCGACCCGGGCCGCCTCGGAGGCGGTCATGACTCGATATCCATCCATGGCGGCGGCGAGAGCCCGCACCGGGTCGACCTCGACCACGATGACCTTCGCTCCCATCCCGTCGGCACGGTTGGCCACACCTCGACCGCAGTCGCCGTAGCCGACGATCACGAAGTTCTGTCCGGCAAGGAGGATATTGGTCGCCCGAAGGATGCCGTCGATGGCCGATTGGCCGGTGCCGTAGTGATTGTCAAAGAGGTGCTTGGTCGCCGAGTCGTTGACTGCCACCACCGGGACCCGAAGAGTGCCGTCGCCGGCCATGGCCTTGAGACGGATGACACCGGTCGTTGTCTCCTCGGTCGAACCGATCACCTCGATGTCACGCCGATCGGTATGCAGGATCGTTGCAAGGTCGGCGCCATCGTCCATCGTGATTGCCGGGGCATGATCCAGAACGGCGTGGATGTGCTTGTAATAGGTGTCGGCATCCTCACCGCGTATCGCAAACACCGGTATGCCCTCGGCGGTCAACGCGGCCGCCACATCGTCCTGGGTCGAAAGAGGGTTGGAAGCGCACAGGATCGGCTCGGCGCCCCCGTCACGCAGCGCCAGCATCAGGTTGGCGGTCTCCGCGGTCACGTGCAGACATGCCGCAACCACGAGACCCTCCAGCGGGCGTTCCTTGGCGAATCGTTCGCGCACGGTGGCCAGCACCTGCATCCGTCGTCCTGCCCATTCGACTCGCCGAGCGCCTTCTTCGGCGAGACCAGGGTTTGCAATGTCGTAGTTCATCTCATTCCTCAACTAGGAGCTTCTTCAGTTTCTCGATCGTCTCCACCGGCACCGGGTCGACACCCGCTTCCTCCGCCAGCATCCACGAGACGAGGTCGCCACCGGCAGTGAGCGACATCAGACGCGCCAGCTCGGAGTCACCCACCGCGGGCACCTCGGCAAGCCAGGGCACGGCCAACCCGGTCAGGGCCGCGGAGTGGTCGAGACGGGCCCTAATGCGCGGGTGATCCGCACCATCGGTCAGGGCGACCACCCCCAGGAGGTCGCTCGTGACGGCGGGCAATGTCTCCCATCCGACCAACTCGTTGTGGTCCAGCTCTGGCAGTAGCGACCACCAGGCCGGCATCTTGGCGTTCTCATTGATCTGGGTCTTCCATCGCTGGGCTGCCGTACCACTGATCGGACCACCTCCGTAGATGATCGAGATGCGCCCGGCAAGTGACTTCGCCAGTATCGACGCCATCGCCCAGGGCTCGGAGCCTTCGGTGGTTGTCGAATCGACGATGTCGGCTGCCTCGTTCAGCGCGTGGGTCTGGTCCGACAGCACCCCAAACGAGACGAGAAGCCGGGAAATGGCGCCAACCAGGTAGCCAATGGCGGCGCGTGGCTGAATCCCGGCAGGCACGTCGATCGATGGCCAGCCCGCCGTTGCTGACATCTCCGCGAGCCGGCCACCCGTGGTGATGGTGACGATCGGCAATCCGGCCTCGCTGGCCGCGCTGACCAGACTGATCGTCTCCTCGGTGTTGCCCGAATACGAAATGGCGACGACGGTCGGTTTCACTCGGGAAGCCCAACCGGGGAGGGGGCCGTAACCCTTGTGCACCGCAAGGCGGCCGGGGGACCGATGGGAGATCGCCGCGGCGTAGTCACCGGCGATTCCTGAGCCTCCCATGCCACCGATCAGGAGATCGGAGGAAGGCTGCACCTCCGGCATGTCGAGGTCCGTCGCCCAGCGAAGCTGGTCGCCGAGGGTGCGGATCATCTGCAACATGTCACTCATCCTCGCCCCCTTCGGCCTCTTCGATCAACATGACCGGTATGCCGTCGCGGACCGGGTACCGGCGACCGCAGACGCTGCAGATCAACCGCGAGCCCTCGACGTCTTCGGTCAGGTCTCCTTTGTCGGCCGGACACACGAGGACGGCGGCCAGATCGGGGTCGATGAGACTCATTGCTGCTCCTCGATGATTTCCTCTATTCGGCGGACGGTGTCCTCCACCGTTCCGGGATCGCGCGCTTCGACATTGAGCCTGAGCAGAGGCTCGGTGTTGGAGGCTCTGAGATTGAACCACGATTCGCCAAGGTCGATGCTGAGACCGTCGAGGCGGTCGATCTCAGCATCGGGAAACGCGGCTTCGATCTGGTCGATCGATGCTTGAGGATCCCGAACTTCGTAATTGACCTCGCCGGAGGCGGCATACACCTCGACCTCTTTTCGCAGAGCGGACAGAGGGCGGCCGTCTTCGGAGATGACCCTCATCAGTATCAGCATGGCCAGCATTCCCGAGTCGGCCCGATAGTTGTCGAGGAAGTAGTAGTGACCGCTGTGCTCGCCTCCGAACACCGCCCCCGATTCGGCCATGACCTGCTTGATGTAGCTGTGACCGACCCTGGTTCTCACCGGAACGCCACCGGCCTCCCTCACCACTTCAGCAACGGCGCGCGACGTGATCAAGTTGTGGATGATGGTTGCTCCAGGGTGTCGCCGAAGCATCCACCGGGCGATGAGGGCAGTGACGGTGCTGCCGCTCAGTGGTGAGGCCTGGTCGTCGATGAAGAACGCCCGGTCGGCGTCGCCGTCGAACGCCACCCCCAACTCGTGCCCGCCCGTGGATACCTTCTCGATCAGATCCTGGAGATTCTCCAGCTGTATCGGGTCGGCGGGGTGATTGGGGAAGGTGCCGTCGGGCTCCAGATAGAGCCCGTCAAGGGTCGCGGCAAGACGCTCGAAGACCCTGGTCACGGTGACACCGGCCATCCCGTTCCCGCCGTCGACAGCCACCCGAAGTGGCCCGATCGACGAGGAGTCGACAATCGACAGGAGATGGTCGACATAGTCGTCAACGGCGTCCACCTCGCGCACGATTCCTCCCCTGGGCGCGATCTCGATGTCACCCCGAAGCACTATCTCCTTGATCTCGGCCAGCCCGGTGTCGGCGCCGACAGGGGCGGCCCCGGCCCGACACAGCTTCAAGCCGTTGTACTCCGCCGGGTTGTGAGAGGCGGTGATGATGGCTCCGGGAACCGAGTATTTCCCGGTGTAGAAGTAGACAAGGTCGGTGGGTACCTCGCCGAGGTCGATCACATCCGATCCTGCCTGGTTGATGCCCTCGGCCAACCCGGCGAACAGCCCAGGTGACGATTCCCTGACGTCCCTTCCTACTGCCACTTCCTCGGCCTGCAACAGGGTGACGAATGCGTGTCCCGTCTTGCGGAACAACTCGGCATCCAACTCGCCGATGTCGGTGCGGCCTCGAATGTCATAAGCCTTGAAGACGGCATCGGGGTTCATCGGTGGCCGAGTCTAGGGGTGGGCCTATGTCTTGTTGATTCCTACACTCCCCCACTCCGATGACCCCCACCTTCTCCATCGTGGTGCCCGTCTACAACGAGGCCGCATTCATCCCCACGGCGCTACCGGCCATGATCAACCAGATGGAGGGCCTGGCAACGCCCTATCGGATTTTGATCGTCGAGAACGGGTCGACCGACGGGACAGCCCAGGCCGCGGTCGACGCCGGCGCCGGGTTTCCGGTCTCCGTCCTCTCACTGGAGGAAGCCGACTACGGAGCGGCGATGAGACACGGGTTCCTCGAGGCGGACGGTGACTGGGTGGTCAACTTCGACATCGACTACTTCTCAGCCGAGTTCCTCGGTCGTGTGCTCCAGATGGAAGGAGTCGACCTGGTGATAGCCTCGAAGCGGGATCCAAGCTCCTTGGACCGGCGCCCCCCGATCCGCCGAATCGCCACCTTGGTGTTCAATCTCCTCCTCCGCATCGTCCTCGACTCTCGAGTGTCCGACACCCACGGGATGAAGGCATTCCGGAGCACATTGGTGTCGGATATCGCGCCCTCGGTGATCAGCCGCAAAGACCTCTTCGACACCGAGCTGGTGGTGCGAGCTGAGCGCGCCGGATTCCGCATCGAGGAGGTGCCGGTCGTGGTGGAGGAGATGCGGGTGACGAGGTCCTCACTCGTCAAGCGGGTGCCGCGAACCATCATTGGCCTGCTGAGGATCCGACGCACCCTGAGAAACGAAGCTCTCGATGCGAAGACGGCGACGTCGACCCCTGACAGTGATTCCGATTAGAGCGATCACCCCGAGGAGCGTTGCGATCTTGCCCGCGCTCTCGGCCCAAGTGTCCCGGAACTCGAGCACGACAGACTCGCTCGTCGGGACGACGACCATCAGAGACGGGGTCGCCCGCCACGGCCCATCGGCGCCTACCGCCACCCAGTTGGGAAAGTAGGACACCTTGACCAGATGCGGGACCCCGATCGCGGTGGTGTTGAAGGAGATCCGATGGTTGTCGACGACGATATCGCTCACCGCAGACTCCGGCGTGTCCAGCATCACATCGGGCCGCTGGTCGACCGAGGTGATGCGCGGCCACTCCTTAGGGCCATCGGCAACCACCCACCGGCCTAGATTGTCGACGTCCTCGTACCATTCGAGGGCCATGTCGAAGAAGCTCGGCAACTCCTCCCCGTCGGGTCCTGTCACGGTGGCGGCACCAGTGAGAGAGGCGAGCATTCCTCGATCGGGAACCTCGTAGACGGCCGGCAGAAATGTGGCGGCCTCCACGAGTTGGGTCTCGGGGAGGCGGTAGATCGTGAACGGACCGGTCGAGGTCAGCTTGGTCATCTCCGGGAAGCCGTCGGCACGCTCAGTGGCTTCAGGGGTGAACGACACGTAATAGGTGACACCAAAGTGCGCCAGGTGCTTGAGCCCACGATCCATGGCACCGTTGTGGTAGGTGAGACCCGGGATCGGGTTGGACGGTTTCTCGGACATCTCCGAGGAGTTGATGAAATGGAACGGTGTGGTGAGAGAGGACTCGAAGTAGAGCCCTTCCATGGAGGGATGCGAGCCGTCGGTCCAATACGGGATGAGCATCGGCGACATCGGCGTCCCGTACTGGTTCAACTCGCTGTTTGCCTCCCAGTGCACCCGCCCGTCGGGCAAGGCGTCGATTCGGGTCATGAGGGTCTCGTACTCATACCAGGGAGACTTCGACTCGTACCCCTCATAGTTCCACTTCGACCAGCCGTCGATGAATGTGACTCCAGACAGAGAACCGAGAACGACCACCGAGATCGCGGTGCCAGTGAGGAAGTTGCGGGTGGAAACCCGGGGGTCCCACATGAAGGACATGCCAAGGAGCAGGGCCCCGGCGATCGCGGCAGGAATCCATGCCCACGCCGGGAAGTCGCCAGAATCGGCTATCAGGGCGGAGGCAACAATTGTGGTCAGGGCGACCAAGGCTCGAGGCCAATGGGTAGAGAGTCGGGAAGGCAGCCGTCGCGACAACCAGATGACGGCGGCGCCCACCCCCACCGCGGCGAAGAAGGCAACGCCGAAGTACCAGTACGGCAAGAGTCGGCCATTCCACAGCTTCCATCGCTCACCGCCGAACAACCCCGGGAACAACTCAGGCATGATGTGAGGGAGCGGGAAGTAGATCACCGGCAACAGCGTCGCCATCAGGAGGGGCGCGGTGCGGGAAGTGCGCCGGCTGAGCCAAATCGCACCAGGGATGGCGAGGGGAAGGAGCAGCCATAGCTCGACGGGGAAGATCTCCTCCCAACGCGAGAGTGGGGTCCAGGACATGTCCGACGTCAGCCCGATCCTGGCGACGAGGGGCAGGGCCCAGAAGGCGGCGATGGTGAATCCCCAGCCCGATATCGCCACCGTCCGCCAGAAGCCTTTTCGCCAAGGCAGGACGAACACTGAGGCGATAACGACAACGAGAGTGGTCAGAATGTGGGAGAGGGCGGTGGCGGCGAGAGCAAGTGCGGCCCACTTGATGTACTTGCGGTCCTCTCGAACGGCCTTGATGAGCAGAGCCAGGTACACGAACGAGAGGGCAAACGACCACGAGTAGGCGAACTCGCCCGCGAGGCTCGAGGCCACGTTGCCCCCATAGATCGAGTAGCTCTCGAAGAAGGCGAACACCACTCCCGAGCCGGCAGCCACCAACGAGATGTGCTTGCCGAGACGCATCGATCGGGCCAGGTAGTACGCGGCCGGAGGGGTGGCCAGCAGCCCGAGCACCGTGACCACCTTGAAAGCGACACCGTAGGGAAGAACGAGGTCGAGGAGCACGATGACCAGCGAGGGGAGCGGGAAGTAGAAGTAGAAGGCCGGGAATCCGGCGAACCAGTCATTGGACCAACCGAGGATCCTCCCCTCTGGGAGCAGAGAGTCCCTCAGGAATGCCGGCCCGAGGACGTGGGCTCCCATGTCGCCGCCGGTGGGGGTCGTGGCGGAGACGATCCACCTCGGGTTCATGACGATCAAGATGACCAGCGAGATCCCGGCCAAAGTGAGAGCGACCGGCCAAAGGCTGTCCCGAGTCGCCCCGCGGAGTGAAGTCACGTCCGGTGTTGTCGGACGATCTCTAGAACCTGGGAGATGTCGATCTCCTCACCATCCCGGTTCCACCATTTCTCCTCGCAGTGGTGGCAGGCAAAGAAAAGAACCTCGGTTCCGTCGGGAAGGACGTGTTCGATCTCGATCACATCAGGTTTTGAGCACTGGGGGCATATCATGTTGTCTCGAGATCTGCGTTTGGGTGGCATATCGTAAATCGCGCCCGTCGCTACAACAATGCTTCCTCTTCCAAAAGACGTCCGACGTATCTGCTTCGTCTGGTGCCGTCCTCGGTCCAATAGGCGTACCAGTATGGGCCGTGTGGGCATCGGGTGCACCCGTTCTTGCCACATCGCACCCTTTGCTGGCGGAGTTTCACCTCGGGGTGATCGTCCGTTGTCAGTGCACCGGATCGTTGCAGCTGCGCCCTGGTCAGGATGAGAAGACGGCGAAGGTCGTGCTCGTCCAGATCCCTGACCGCGTCCAGCAGATCGCGGTCGAGAGCCATCAGGCCACGGAAAGCGGGGCGAACAACCGGGTGACGGTGCGACGGTCGGTCAAGGTCCAGCCCTGCGGGGGGATCATCCGATCGGCGTGATCGGCACACATCGCATACCCGTGTGGCACCAAACCATTGGCCAGGTCGTCCATCCACACAGCACTATCACGGTAAGAGAAGGTCATAGCGGCCGCCGCCGGCGACCCACATCGGGCACAACTGAGAACCATGGCAGCCACGCTAGGAGTCGCGCCCCGCTCATTCAAGGATTGAACCTCCTGACGGCCGCTCCGGGGGCGCCCGAGATCAGCGTCGCCGACCCGTCATCCCCGACCACGATCGTCGCCGGAACGCTGTTGATGCCATGCTCGCGGAACCTCTCCGGTTCCTCCTCCCACTTCACCTCGACGAAACCATCTGCACCCAAAGCGTCCACCAATTGGTCGCGGGATGGCTCACAGTCGAGACATTGCCTCGATGAGAAGAGGTATACGCCGGGACTGAGATCACCGGGATCGATGACTATCGGGCGGTTCTCCCGCATAGCCCGGAGCACGGAACCTACAGCGACCGCTACCAGCACGGCGCCGGCGACCAGCGCAAGCCGGAGCCAGATCTCACTCATCGATGAGCGGCACCCCGGCGCTGTACGCTCTCCCCGTCCCGGTGTTGGTCACCCACATCGGGACCAAAAGACCCTCGCCCTTTAGCGAGTACCCGTCGGCATTTCCTTCGACTGAAGAGAACTCCATCACGGAACCGGCCGGCACCACGAATTGCTTGGCCACAGATGCGTCTCGCAGTGCGGTCACGATGACCGGTGCCTCGTCGAGCCCCGTGTTGAGGATCACCATGCGTCCGGTGCCCCCAGGCCCGAGACCGGCGCCAGGTAGGAGCCAACGGGAGGCCGGGTCGGTAGAGCCGGCGGTTAGGGACACACCCTCACCGTCGATGTTGCGAAGGAACGCGGCCACCGGTTGTGCCGACTCGACTCTGATCGCGGAAGCGCCCACGCCCGCCGCGCCCGCATCGATCACTACCGCTCCCCGACCGGGAATGACGCCTTCCTCAAAGGCCTCGACCAGACCGTCGCTGCCGTACAGGTCAACCCGGTACTCGACGTCGGACGCCACCCCGGTGGAGATCACTACGTCGCCCACCCCCCCGGACGGAATCGGTATGAACCAGAAGGGTGCGGGTGCGACCGCGTTCCACAACGCCCCATCGGACCCGGCGGCGAGATGCCCAACGGCCACCACACTGCCCTTGGTCGTCTCGACCACGACCGCCAGCGACTCTCGACCGGGCAGCAACTCGTCCATGTCGATCACGAACGATGAACGCGCCGGAACCGAAATGGCTCTCAGCTGAGAGGCGGTCTCGATACCGGACTCGGACCTGACCACCAGATCAACCACCGCCTCGCCGGAATACGGGTTCATCAGCTGAATGTCGAACTCTTGCCCGCTCATCGTCGAGCCACCCGCCAGGAGGGTTTGCGATGATGGCACGGCAAGACACGACTCGTGTGCCACCGACTCGGTCTCGAGGAACATCGAGGCACTGGCAGCCTCGACATTTGGCAGCTCGACGAGACCCGATGCTGCTCCAATCGCAGCCACATCGACTACCGGGATAGCAACCGATCCTGAAGCGCCGGTCTCGAATTGCGCCACCCCGGCCGACGCTCCACCAGCGAACGCGGTGAACTGGCCATTGCCGTTCACCGTGGCCACAACACCGATCGTGGTGCTACGACCACTGCCCTCTTCCACCGGGCAAACCGACACGGACGGCGGGTTGACGCCTGCGGCCTGGCGAAACTGGGGCGCGTCTAGCGCCGGAAGGACTACTACGGCAGCGGCAAGGACCGCGATGACTGTTGCGAAGACTGCCTTCGTCATCGTCTCGCCTTCCCCCAGATGAGGAGAACCAGAGCCATGAAGAGCAGGCCGGCCGCCGCATAGGGTGCATATCCCAGGTAGCCACCACCAGAGAACGTGGCCTCACCGTCGGTGGCAGCAACCGTTGCCCGCCAGCCGTCGCTGCCCGCCTCGGGCTGCCACCCGCTCGATTGATTGACTGAGATACGCACCTGCCCGGTCCCCGACCGACCTCCGAATCCTGCGCCCAATCGGTCCCAAACGAGACCCTCCTCCCCCGCAGCAAGAGGCTCCGACTCCGGGTTCTCGTAGACCTTCCATTCATCTGCCAACGGGGTCGGGATCAGATCGAGCTGCGATTCGAGGATCTGATCGAGCGGTGACTCCGGCCCTGCGATCACCACCCACTCGATGGAGAACTGGGCGAGGAGCAAGCCCGGTCGCAACTCGACCCCGGACGCGATTCGGTCGACCGAAGCTTCGAGCAGCAAATCTCCCGCTCGCGCATTGGGAAGCCATAGCTCGTCGATCGTCGTGCCCTGGCCATCGAGAGTCCGATACCAGAAGCCTGGCCCGGGGAGCGCTTCACCTGGTATCAGGTTGGGATCGAGAGACACGATCAGGATCCGGCCCGGCCCTCCTTCGTCCGCCAGCGTCGAGGCAAAGGCGAGCCGGTCGTTCTCGTCGCCCGGGGGCAACCCGATCCTGCCATCGAGTAAACCTCCCACCGACAAGACCACGATCGCCACCGCGGTCACCGCCGCCAGCAGCCGACGAGACTCCGCCACCAGACTGTCCAAGGCGGATGCCACGACTATCGCTGTGCCAAATGATGCGAGGACAAGTGCTGCCTCCTCGACGCCTGGGCCGCCATAGGGAAGGCGCACCATGAGCATTCCTGTCAGGGCGATGACAGCTCCGAAGAAACCGAGGCGACGGGCTCTCCCTTCCGTCAGAGCGATCGGGAGAGCCGCCGCCGCGATCATGATCGGCCACCATTCCGAAACCGTCAGGCCGAGACGGCGATCGATGTCGAGGAGCCAACCTCGGTCGTCGTAGACGAACCCCACCGCGACCACCCCGGCGAGGAGACTGGCCAATCCGAGAGTGAAGGAGGAGCGACTGCCTCCGACCAGCCGCCAAAGGAGGCCCACTCCTGCCGGGACGACCCCGAGCACTGGCGAGACAGCGGTCAGAAGCAGGGTCCACAACAAGACCCATCCAACGTGGCTCAGCCAGCTCTTCGCGCGGTCGGTGGGATGGAGGAAGACCGAGCGGACCGCCCATGGCAATAGGGCAGCCCCAGCGAGTGCCGGCCAAGAGCCGGCCCCGACGATGAGTGCCGTGCCCGGGCCGGAGAGAAGGACGAGCCCCGACAGGTACCGGCCGGGGCCGCGAAATCCGAGTCTGCCGGCGAGTCTTCCCATCCCTAGCACGGCTAGCACCGGGGCCAGGATCGTGAGCACGGTCCTCGCCGCTCCCTCAGTGGCAAACCAGAGGAACGACACGAGCCCGCCGATACCGACTACCGGATGAACGGCATCGGGAGATCCGAGTCCCGAATCGTTCCAGCCGGCGAAGAATCGGTCAGCCGCCACCGAAGGGGCCTCGAAGGGAAAGCTGAAGCCGACATTGGGGACACCGGAGAAGAGGATCGACCATGAGGCGGCGATCACCACCAACACCGCCAAGGCGGCGCCCCAGATGCCCGGGCTCGACCAAACCCGTTTGGATCCTCGAGCGAGAGCTTGGTCATCGTCGAATACCGACAGGATTCGATCTGTCAGCTCCGATCCGATCTCCCGCAGCCGGATCGAGCCCCGTGCCTGGAACCGGAACAACTCCTCATCGCCGTGCGCACGGACCGGACGAAAGCGACGTCGAGCCCCAATCGTCGACGGCAGGTGGAAGAGGTTCCACAGCCATGAGGCGGCGTATCTGGCGGCGGGCCGCCATCGCAAGATGAGGAGGTTGGCCAGCGAGTCGAGCAACGAGACAATGACCAGGAACGGGACCACCCAAACCAGGGTTATCGGCCGGTACGCCTTGAGCATGGCTCGCAGCCTTCCCGCCTGCTCTCTCCAACCGCGACCCCTCTCCAGGCATCGGGCCTGGTGATACACCTCCGAGGAAGGGACAGAAATCACCCTTCCCCCAGCCAGCCTGACTCGCTGTGAGAAGTCGAGACCGGCCGCCACCGGCTCCAGCTTGTCATCGAGGCCACGCAAGCCCTGCGCCAGATCACGACGAACCAGCATCGACACCGACGACACGAACGCCACCTCGCGTACCACGTCGTATTGCTGAAGGTCTATCTCGCCTTCGTCGAGACCGGAATACGGATCGCCAAACACGTCGGTCGCGCTGCCGATCGACTCCAACTCGTCACGGCTGCCGGCCAACAGCAGCTTGGACCCTCCCAGAGAGGCGTCGTTGCGATCGACCTCGGAAACCAAGGCCGCCAGAGCGTCCGGCCGGGGGCGGGCGTCGGAGTGGAGAATCCAGAGGTAGTCGATCTCAGGGCCGGTGCCGGCAATGGCCTCCTCCAGCGTCGCTGTTCGCGAGACATCGATGGGGAGATCGCCCTTGGGCTCGCCGATGACCACCACCTCACGGATGGCCCCATAGACTTGTCGCTCGACCGTGGCCAGCGCCGCCTGGTGATCGGCGCCTTCGACCAGGGTGACGATCACCTTGATGC
>Ga0299907_10000848_pt1 | contig 16200 bp, 14 predicted proteins | sample RVTome_16_FD_198680 | JGI IMG/M metagenome (GOLD analysis project Ga0299907, IMG submission 198680) | Soil microbial communities from uranium-contaminated site in the Upper Colorado River Basin, Wyoming, United States - RVT152D67 (version 2) ...
GCCCCGCCAGGGCGCGCCGTGCGAAGTCGCGCCGGGTCGAGGCGAGCGCGATGCCGAGCGCATCGAGGATCAGGTGCTTGGCGCGCTCGCGGACCTCGGGAGGGATCTCCTCGAACCGAAGATCGGCGGCGAAGGTGGCGAGCCGATCGGCGATCGTCGGCTGCGCATCCGGCTCCGCTATCCGCTCCGCGTGCTGCTGCATGCTTACCATCCTGCCCCATGATGCCTTTCCCATGGCAAGCATCGACCGGCGCCGGCGCCTGTCAAGGCATCAACCTCGCCAGCTTGGCAATTGACAAGCCAAGGCCCTTGCCGGCGTACTAGGCACAGCATGCACGCGGCCAGCCGATGGCCGCGCCAGACCGACGAGAGCCCGCGCACGGGCCATGCAGGGAGTTTCACGAATGACTTATCGACACGTCGTCGGCGGCCTCGGGATGGCGCTGGCCGCCCTGTCGACGCCGGCCATGGCGAAGACCCTGGTCTACTGTTCCGAGGGCAGCCCCGAGGGTTTCAGCCCGGCCCTCTACACCGCGGGCACGACCTTCGACGCGTCGTCGCGTGCCATCTACAACCGCCTGGTCGAGTTCGAGCCTGGCACCACCAACATCGCGCCCGCGCTCGCCGAGAGTTGGGACGTTTCGGACGACGGTCTCGAATACACCTTCCATCTGCGCCCGGGCGTAAAGTTCCAGACCACCGAGAGCTTCACGCCGACGCGCGACCTCAACGCCGACGACGTGGTCTACACCTTCGAGCGGCAGTGGAAGTCGGACCACCCCTTCCATTCGGTCGGCGGCGCGACCTACGAGTACTTCAACAGCATGGGCCTGCAGGACCTGCTGAAGTCGATCGAGAAGGTCGACGAGCAGACGGTCAAATTCGTGCTCAACGAGCCCGAGGCGCCGTTCATCGCCAACATGGGCATGGATTTCGCCTCGATCCTCTCGGCCGAGTACGCCGATCAGATGCAGGAGGCCGGCACGCCCGAGCAGGTCGACCTGCAGCCGGTCGGCACCGGGCCGTTCCAGCTCCAGGCCTATCAGAAGGACGCGATCATCCGCTACCAGGCGCATCCCGACTACTGGGACGGCAAGGCGGCGATCGACACGCTGGTGTTCGCGATCACGCCCGACGCCTCGGTGCGCTGGCAGAAGCTGCAGGCCGGCGAGTGCCACGTCATGCCCTATCCGAACCCGGCCGACCTCGAGGCGATGCAGCAGCATCCCGACATCAACGTGCTCGAGCAGGAGGGTCTGAACGTCGGCTATCTGGCGTTCAACACCGAGAAGGCGCCGTTCGACGACGTCAAGGTCCGCCAGGCGCTGAACATGGCGGTCAACAAGCAGGCGATCATCGACGTCGTGTTCCAGGGCGCCGGCAGGATCGCCAAGAACCCGATCCCGCCGACCATCTGGTCCTACAACGACGCGGTCGAGGACTATCCTTACGATCCCGAGCAGGCGAAGAAGCTGCTCGAGGAGGCCGGGGTCAGCGATCTCAGCACCAACATCTGGGCGATGCCCGTCCAGCGGCCCTACAACCCGAACGCGCGCCGCATGGCCGAGCTGGTTCAGGCCGACTGGGCCGAGGTCGGCGTGCAGGCCGAGATCGTCAGCTTCGAGTGGGGCGAATACCTCAAGCGCTCGCTCGCCGGCGAGCACGAGACCCTGCTGCTCGGCTGGACCGGCGACAACGGCGATCCCGACAACTTCCTATACGTGCTGCTCAGCTGCGATGCCGCCAAGGACGGCGCGAACCGGGCCCGCTGGTGCCACGAGCCGTTCGACGAGTTGCTGATCCAGGCCAAGCGCACCGCCGACCAGGCCGAGCGCACCCGGCTCTACGAGGAGGCGCAGGTGATCTTCAAGGAGCAGGCGCCCTGGGTTACGATCGCCCACTCGGTGGTGTTCAAGCCGATGCGCAAGGAGGTGGTGGGCTTCAAGATCGACCCGTTCGGCGGCCACTACTTCTACGGCGTCGACCTCGAGGGCTGAGCCGCGCCCGCCGTCAGGACGGCACCATGCGCGAGCGTGGAGGCGCCTGGGTGGACAGGGCTGCCCGGCGCCCCCATCTTGGCGGGTGCCGACCTTGACATGGGGCGGCGCGCTGCCTATCCCGCAGTACCAGCGTTGCCCGTGCCGCTGCCCCTTGCTGGGGGATAGTTTAACGGTAGAACTCTCGGCTCTGGACCGAGCAGTCCTGGTTCGAATCCAGGTCCCCCAGCCAGCCTGTCGAAACGCCAATGATCCTCGGTTCGACTGACCTGCTTCCCGTTCGCTCCTCCGCTTGAATATGGAGGTCCGTCGATGGGAAGACGACGCGCAAGAACCGGATCAGCGATCAGCAGATCATCGTGGTCCTGCGGGAGCAGGATGTCGGGCGAGCCCCCAGGAGCTCTGCCGTCGGCACGGATGAGCACGACGACTTACCGGCAAGATGGCGCGGCGGGCTCCGGCGCCCGGGCATTTCGACACTGAGATCCGGAGCCTTCGCCATGCGCCTCCTGGCCGGTGCCAGCGGTTACAGCTACAAGCCCTGGAAAGGCCCCTTTTATCCCGCGGACCTGCCGGATGCGGACATGCTCGCCTACTATGCGGCGCGCCTGCCTGCGGTCGAGATCAACAACACCTTCTATCGCCTGCCCAAGGCCGATGTCCTGGAGGGATGGGCCGGCAAGACGCCGGCGGGCTTTCGCTTCGCGCTCAAAGCCTCACGCAGGATCACCCATATCCAACGGTTGAAGGACGTGGGTGAGACGCTCGACTACCTCTTCAAGACCGTGGCCACGCTCGGCGACAAGTTGGGGCCGCTTCTGTTTCAGCTCCCGCCCTATGCGCGTAAAGATCTCGAGCGCCTCGAGACCTTTCTCGCGCTGGTGCCACGGAACCGGAAGGTCGCGCTTGAGTTCCGACACGCATCATGGTTCGAGGACGAGGTCCTCGATCTGCTGCGTGCGCACGACGCGGCGCTCTGCATCGCCGAAAGCGAGGACGAGAAGGTGCCCGGGACGCCGTTCGTCGCCACTGCGGGCTTCGGCTATCTTCGACTTCGTCGCGACGACTACACCGACGCAGATCTCGAGAAATGGGCGGCGCGCATCCGCGGGGAGCCTTGGTCCGAAGCGTATGTATTCTTCAAGCACGAGGATGAGGGAGCGGCACCCAAGCTCGCGCAACGGCTGATGCAGATCATGGGCGGGTGAGCCGGTCCTGGCCGGGAGGGAAGGTTGGGCGATCTGTTCGACGACGGCAAAAAGGATGCGGACAAAAAAGAGGACAAAACCGCGCGGCGGTTCGTGCCACGCGACGCAGACCTCGACAAGCTCAAGGAGGCGGCTGCCGGCTGCACCGCCTGCCCGTTGCACGAGCGCGGCACGCAGACGGTGTTCGGCGAGGGGTGGGAAGGCTCGCGCGTGATGCTGATCGGCGAGCAGCCGGGGGATCAGGAGGACCTGAGGGGGCGGCCCTTCGTGGGTCCGGCAGGCCAACTCCTCGACTGGGCGCTGGAGAAGGCCGGCATCGACCGCTCGCTCGCCTACGTCACCAACGTGGTCAAGCACTTCAAGTGGGTGCCGCGCAGCAAGCGGCGCATCCACAGCAAGCCGAGCTCGATGGAGATCCGCGCCTGTCTGCCCTGGCTCGAAGCCGAGATCGAGGTCGTGAAGCCCGAGATCGTCGTATGCCTCGGCGCCACCGCAGCGCAGGCGCTGCTCGGCTCGACCTTCCGGGTGACCCAGGAGCGCGGCCGTTTCGTCCGCTCCAACCTCGCGCCCTACGTAATGGCGACCGTGCACCCTTCCTCGCTGCTCAGGATCGAGGACGAGGCGGCGCGCAAGACGGCGATCAGGGAGTTCGTGCGCGAGCTGCGCAAGGTCGCGGACGTGATTGGCGAAGGTTGACCGGCGCTCGGGTGCCGGCACCGCGACGGACGCCAGGACCGCACGGAACGCGGGCTGATCCCGGCGGGCTCAGTTCAGGAGCAGCACCTCGACCCGGCGATTGGCCCTGCGTCCGGCGTTGGTCGAGTTGGAGGCGATCGGCGCCTCCTCGCCCTTGCCTTCGGTGCTGACCCGGGCCGCATCGATCTCGAAATTTTCGACGAAGAACTGCTTGATGAGGCCCGCGCGCCGCTCGGAGAGCATTTGATTGTAAGCGGCGTCGCCGATCGCATCGGTGTGCCCGACGATCAGCACGCCGCGATCGTCATAGGCGTTGATCAGCTCGGCGAGCTTGGCCAGCGTGTCGTATGCCGTCTCCTCGATGTCGTCGCTGTTGACCCGGAAAAGCGAAGCGCCCGGAACCGTCAGCCGCAGACCGCGCTGATCGATGGCGGGCTTCAGCTCGCCCAGCAGCGCCTGAACCTGCATCTTCTTCTCGAGCGGCAGGTCGGTCGTCAGCCCGGCGAGCTGAGCGAGGTCGTCCTTCCCCTTGGCGCGCGCCAGATCGGAATCGAATCTGCCGGGCTCGATCCGTCCGCCGGCCGTCGTTACGACCACCGGCTCACTGGCTGCGCCGGCCTCTTCGTCGGGCTCGGCGTGGGTCGCTGCGGCGATCACCTCTGATTGATCGGCGTCGCCTTGCCGATTCTCGAAGATCACCCGGTCGAGCGCGGCCTCGGGGCCGGGCGTGCCCTGCACGGCCGTCAGCGCGGCGGTCAACGCCTCGACCCGGCTCTCGACCGCCTCCAGATTCTGCCGTGCGGCATCGGTCGCGTTGCTGGCGGCGGTCCGGAACGTCTGCAGGTCGGCGCTGAGGCTGTCGTTGGCGGCCTCGAGCCAGCTCACCCGATCCTCAGCCGTCGCCAGCCGGTTCCTCAGCTGGCTGGCCTCGGCCCGCAGATCCACGACGGTCGTCTGCGCCTCCTGGCGGTCGCGAGCGGCGCCGGAGAGGGCATCCCTCGCATGGACGAGCTCGTCGCGCAGTCCGGCCGCCACCTGCCGGCTCGCCGCGACAGCTCCTTGCAGCTCCTCCACGCGAGCCTCGGCCTGCTTGAGGTCGTCGGTCGCGGCGGCGACCTCCCGCGCGCTAACCTCGAGCTGCTCGCGCAACGCCGCGGTCTCTACGCCAGACTGCTCGGCCGCCTTGCGCAGCGCCTCCTTGCCTGCCTCGATCTCGGCGCGCAGCCCGGCGTTGCTGTCGCGAAGACCATCGACCTCGCCATTCAGCCGCGTCATCTCGGCGCTCAGCCCCTCGATGCGTGCCAGCGCGGCTTCGCCCGCGCTCTCCAGCTCGCGGCGGCTGGCCCGCAGGCTCGCAAGCTTCGCCTGCAGCTGCTGGTTCTCCTCGTGGGCCGCCTGGAGCTCCAGGCGGAGTTGGCCGACCGATGCGGCGACCTCGGCGGCCGCCGACAGCTCCTCGAGCTTGGCCCGGGCCGCCGCAAGGGCCTCGTTCAGCTCGGCGAAGGGCGATGGTTCCGCGGCTACGGCCAAGCCGGGCGAACCCGGATCGCCCGCCTGGGCGGCGGCTGAGGACGACTCCTCGATCTCACGGACCACCGGTTCGGCCTGGCTGGCCGTGGTCCCGGACTGGGCTGCAAGATCGCCCGCCAACAGCACCGGGCAGGCGCCCACCAGCAGGCTCAAGGCGCCGATGGTTGCGGCTCGTCTGGCAGGGCGGTCGACAAGCATCGCTCCTGATCCGCATTGCTGGCCCAGCTATCGCAAAAGGCGAGCTGTGGCGTGGTTTATTAACCATCGATAATCATCGATGGGGTCGTTACGTCAAGGCGAAATCGACCCGCGGCTCAACCGCCGCACCGCGGCCGCTCCATGACGAGCGGGCCGTCCTCGACGTCAGGCCCTGCGGATCATCCGGCTGAGGCCGCTGCGCCGGCTGAGCCGGACTCCGGCCGTGAGCTCCTTGGGCGCCTCCTTCAGGAGCTCGTGGATCTCCGGCGCGACGGTGATCAGCTGCCGGCTCGCGAATGCCTCGTGATTGGGCTCGATGTCGGCCGGGTGATAGACGTAGTTGACCATCAGCCCTGCTGACTGCTCGAGCCGCCTTTGGGAGTGATCGGCCCGCCAGTTGAGGCGCTCGATGCGCGCGCCGTTGCCGAGATGGAAGCGGGCTACGGGGTCGATCGGCAGGCCGTCCGATTCCCGATCGATCAGGTAGCGGGCAGCGGCCCTGATCACGGGCTGCTCCAACGACCGGCAGAGATCCTCGTCCTGGAGCCAGTCGGGCCGCGCCAGGACCTCGGTCAGGCTCTTCGCGCCATCCAGGCGCTCCGCCAGGGCTCGGCGCGCCTCGGCGGGCAGCCAAGTGTCGTCCGGCTGGCCGGCCAGCCAGCTCCTGAAGCGCGGCAGTGGCGAGAGCGTGGCGAACTGCCGAAGGTTCGGCAGGTCGCGGGCCAGATCGTCGACCACCTGCTTGATCAGGAAGTTGCCGAAGCTGATGCCGCGCAGGCCATAGAGGGTGTTGGTGATCGAGTAGAATATCGCGCTGTCCGCGCGCTTGGGGTCGATCGGCGGGCGCTGCTCGTCTAGCAGCGGCTCGATCGCCCCGGCCAACCCTTCGACCAGAGCGACCTGCAGGAAAATCAGCGGCTCCCGGGGCAGCGACGGATGAAAGAAGGCATAGCAGCGGCGATCCCCGTCCAGCCGATGACGCAGATCGGCCCAGGACCGGATCTCGTGGACCGCCTCGTACTCGATGATCTTCTCGAGCAGCGAGGCCGGCGACTCCCAGGTCAGCCGCTGGCGCGACAGGAAGCCGACATCGAACCAGGTGGCGAGCAGATGGCGGAAGTCGGCGTCGAGCGCCCTGAGCTCCGGATCGTCACTCTCCAGCGCCAGCAGATGGGCGCGCATCTCGACCAGCAGCTTCATACCTTCGGGCAGGGCGTTGAATTTGGTGAGCAGGCGCATCGCCGGGGTCACCAGCGAGCGCCGGAGAGCCCGCTCGGCGGCAAGCTTGGGGGGGCCGTCCAAAGCTCCTTCATAGGCTTCGATCGCCTCGTCGACCCGGTCCCGCTCGACGCCGAAATCCTTGGCCAGGACCTCGAAGAACCGCGCTCGGCCGGTCGGGCTCAGGGCCAGGTAGGCGCCCGCGACATTCGCCGCCTGGGCGCGGGCCAGAACCTCGCCGCCGCGCGCCTCGAGACAGGCGCGCATCTGAGCGGCCAGCTTCTCGGCCCGCTCGGCTGGCAGGTCGGGATCGTCCTCGGTGGCGAACGGCAGCCCGGCGCTCGCTGCAATGTCGCGCAACGCCCGGCTCCAGCGCGCCAGGGCGCGGCCGAAGAGCGCGTATCGGGCGACGGGTGCTTCGGCGGGGGCTTCGCCCATCCCCACGTCTGCCGGCAGGGCGGGCAGCTGAGTTGGCGCCTCGGCCATGGGCTTTATCCTTGGAGGTCACTACCTCTCGGAGCGGCAAGCCCCGACGCCTGCGTGGAGCGAGCCGGGCTTCCCGCCATGGCCCCAGCAAATCATAAGCCGGCCCGGTTCGGGAAGTCGGGATTACCCCTCGGTCGTCGTTTCGTCCCCACGTTGGCAGCGGATCGGCCATGCGGCTCCGTGACGCGGTGCGCGAGGCGGCTTGTTAACCAGCTGGTGCCTAGGATCGGCGGCGTCACGACGGACGGGGAATCGCATGAGCGCGCGGCCGAGCGCGGCAATCAGGTCCGCGGCATCCTCTCTGAATGCCCGCTTCAGCCGGCTGCTCGCCCGGCGACGGCCGCTGCCGGCGTTCAATCTCGGGCTCCAGGGCGGCGGCGCCCACGGCGCCTTCACCTGGGGTGTCCTGGATCGCCTTCTGGAAGAGGAGCGATTTCGATTCCAGGGCGTCAGCGGCGCGTCGGCCGGCGCCATCAACGCCGTCGTGCTGGCGTCCGGCTGGCTGGCCGGCGGGCCCGCAGGGGCACGCGAGGCGCTTGCCCAGCTCTGGCGGGAGGTCGCCACGGCGAGCCGGATGAGCCCGCTGCGTGCCGCCGGGCTGACGCAGATGGCGGCCGACTTCGCCGCGCAGATCCTCTCCCCCTATCAGCTCAACCCGTTCGACGTGAACCCGCTGCGCTCGATTTTGGAGCGCCTGGTCGACTTCGATCGCCTGCGCCGGGACCGACGCCTGCCGCTGTTCATCTCGGCGACCAATCTTCGCACCGGTCAGGGGCGGGTCTTCCGCAATTCCGAGCTGTCCAGCGACGTGCTGCTGGCATCCGCCTGCCTGCCGCAGCTCCACCAGGCGGTCCAGATCGAGGGCGAGGCCTATTGGGACGGCGGTCTCACCAGCAATCCGCCCCTTCTGCCGATGGTCGAGCACTGCAAGGCGCGTGACGTTCTCCTGATCCAGATCAATCCGCTCGCGACGGCGGCGCTGCCGACCAGCGCGCGCCAGATCCGCAACCGGCTCGCCGAGATCGTGTTCGGCAGACCCTTGGCGAGCGAGATCGAGACGCTCGCCCGATCGGCCCGCCTCGCGCGTTCCCCGCTCGCCTGGCTGAAGCGCGCCGACCGGCGCCTGGCACGCCACCGGCTGCATCTGATCGACGGCTCGGTCGAGCTCGCCCTGCTGGACCCCAACACCAGGATCGATCCGGACTGGCCGCTGCTCGTGCGCCTGCGCGATCGGGGGCGGGCGGCCGCCGAAGCCTGGCTTTGCCGCCGGCTCGGCCGGCCGATCGAGACCGTCTTGTCAGCCGACGATCACGCCGCCTCGCCCGCTTCGACCTCGCCAATCGCGGCATCGAGGATGTCGAGCGCCTGATCAATCTCCGTCTCGCCGATGATCAGCGGCGGGGTGAGGGTGAGGACGTTGCCCATGGTGGTCTTGAAGCTCAGCCCTCGCTCGAGGCAGCGATAGAGCACGGCCTCGGCCTCCGCGCTCGCCGGCTCCTTGCTGCCCCGGTCCCGGACCAGCTCTACGCCGAGCAGGAGACCGAGGCCACGTACGTCGCCGATGAGCGGGTGCCGGGCGCGCATCTCGTCGAGCCGGCCGAGGGCATGGGCGCCGAGGCGCGCCGCATTCTCGACGAGACCTTCCTCTTCGATGATCTCGAGGGTGGCGAGCGCCGCGCGCGCCAGGACCGGGTTCTTCTCGTGGGTGTAGTGACCGAGCGCGTAGTCGCCGAGGATGTCGAGCTCCGGCCTTGCGAGAATTGCCGCCATGGGCAGCACGCCTCCGCCCAGGGCCTTGCCGAGGATCAGAATGTCGGGCGTCACCCCGAAGTGCTCGCAGGCGAACATCCGGCCGGTCTTACCGAGCCCGCAGGGGATCTCGTCGAAGATCAGGCGCGCGCCATGCTCGTCGCAGGCCGCTCGCACCTCCTGCCAGAATCCGGGCGGCGGCAGATAGGGCACGGCTCGGATCGGCTCGGCGATCACCGCAGCGACGTCCCGCTCCTTGTCCAGCACGTAGCGCACGAACTCGGCGCAGCGCATGTGGCACAGATCGAGCCGCGGCGCCCCCTGGTCGTCGGGATAGCCGTACGGGCAGCGGTAGCAGGCGAATGGGGCCACGTGCTCGGTCCCGGCCAGCAACGGCCCGATCGGACCCGACCGGAACATCGCCTCGCCGCCGACGCTGGCCGCGCCGAAGCCGGCGCCGTGAAAGCTGTCCCAGAACGAGATCGTCTTGTGACGGCCGGTCGCTGCCCGCGCGAGCTTCAGCGCCATCTCGACCGCTTCCGAGCCGCCGGGTGCGAACAGGGCCTTCGAGAGATCGCCGGGCGCGATCTCCGCCAGCTTCCTCGCCAGCGCGACCGCGGGCCGGTTGGTGAAGCGCCGCGGGGCGAATGGCAGCTCGTCCAACTGCGCCTTGATCGCGGCGATCAGTCGCGGATGCCCGTAGCCGAGGTGGTGCACGTTGTTGCCGTGGAAATCGAGCAAGCGGCCGCCGGCCAGGTCCTCCAGCCAGACCCCCTCGGCGCGCCGCACCGCCGAAAGGCACGGCGTCGACAGCGACTGGTGCAGGAAGTACCTTGCGTCCTCGGCCAGCAGGCTCCGCGTTTGTGCATCGTGGCGGCTTGCGTATCGGGTCCGGCCCGGCGACAGGTTGGTGTCCCCCTCGCCCGGTGGCACGTCCCTCCCGGATCCCGCAGATCGGCCAGCACTATCCATCGCCGAGCTCCCGGACGGATTCGCCTGCCGCAAGAATAGCATCCCCGTCCTGGAAGCGGCGATCTTGAGACGACGCGCTCACACGCCTGCGACAGATGGTCTGGGCAGAGGACAGCTCGGGTTGCGATGCCTATCTCCGTCGGGATCGGCGATGTTCGTCTCCAGGAGCGGCATCATGGCGGCCGGGGCGGCCCCCGAACAGCCATCGCCGATATTCCGGCGATCGCCCCCGCTCGAGAGCCGCTTGGCTGGGCGGAAATGGCAGGTAACTCGGCGTTGTCGCAGGGAACGAAAGCTTCGTTGGACTGTTTACTGTGGCGAGGCGAGTGGGGGCCTGAGCCCAGTCGGATCAGGGCCGCCCCGGAGGGGCGGCAAGAACGGCGGACATTCGGCAGGCCGTTATCTGCCGGCAAAGTCGGGCTGGGTGCTAAGTCCGTAAACGGGAGGGATTTTCGTGGCGTTGGGCGTGAGAGCTGCTGACCGGGTGGCTTGGGAGATGATTCGTGTCGCCCCGAGGATGGATGTTGCGGACCCGCAGGCGACGAGCGGCCCCGACGTGGCCATGGCTGCGCAACATCAGGTGGTCTCAGATTCTCTGAACCGGCTGCTTGCTAGTTTCGGGGTGCGACCAGATGCCAGAACCGAGGCGCTGGTCGATGAATGGCGGCTCAGAGCGCTCGCGACATGGCGAGAGCGTCCCGAAGCCGAGCTCGCGGACCTTGCGATCGCCGAGGCGGAGGCGGACCTGAACCGCTGGTTCGGTCTGGTGCTGGGGGCCGAGCTGATCGGTGACCAGCCGCCGGCGCGCGCCGGGCGCGCCGCCTATCTGCTCTGCGGTGCCGGGCGGCGGTGGCCCGAGTGCTTCCTGAGCGCTGATCCTCTCCCGGAGCACGTCATCGAGGCATTGCGCAACGCGGTCCCGCCGGCCACGCCTCCGGCGCAACCCGGGTCGATGCCCGAGCAAGCGCTGGACTCCTGGCGGCTCAGGGACCTCCTGAGTACGCTGCCGCGCGCCGGGCTTCGCGCGCTGCTCGGCCGCACCATAGCCGCCACGCCGTGACGCCATCCCGTCTGGCGACGATCAAGACCAGCGAGCACGGAGCGTCGCGTCGACTGCTGCTGTTGGTGCTGGTCGTCACGGGAACGGTAGCCGCGCTCCAGATCCTGACCGACGCGCTCGCCTCGGACGGCCTCTCAATCTCCGAGATCGGCCTCATCGTGGCTTTCTTCCTGACCTTTTCATGGATCTCGTTCGCCTTCTGGACGGCGACCGCGGGTTTTCTGAGCCTGCTGCTCGCCCGGCGGCAGGCTCCCTGGGCTATCGGCCTGAGCCCGCCGGCCGAGAGTCCTCTGTCCAGCCGGACCGCGATCGTGATGCCGATCTACCACGAGGATCCGGAACAGGTCGCGCTCCGGCTGCGCGCCACCTACCGTTCGCTCGCTCGTACCGGCGAGCTCGACGCATTCGACTTCTTCATCCTGAGCGACAGTCGCCGAGCGGACGTCGTCCGCGAGGAGGAGGCCGCCTGGGCGCGCCTGTGCGCCGAGCTGGGCGCGGGTGGCCGGCTGTTCTATCGCAACCGCACCGAAAATCTCGGCCGCAAGGCCGGCAACATCGAGGACTTCTGCCGGCGTTGGGGAAGTCGATACGGCTGCTTCGTCGTGCTCGACGCGGACAGCGTCATGGCCGGCGAGACTCTGGTGCGGCTGGTGCGGCTGATGGAGGCCAACCCGGGCGCCGGGCTGATCCAGACCGTGCCCAGGCCGGCCGGGTCCACGACCCTGTTCGCGCGCATCCAGCAGTTCGCGGCGGGCCTTTACAGCCCGATGTTCGCCACCGGATTCGCGTACTGGTACCCGGGTACCAGCAACTACTGGGGGCACAACGCGATCATCCGCACCGCGGCGTTCATGGCCTGCGCCAAGCTGCCGGTGTTGCCGGGGGCGCCGCCGCTCGGCGGCGAGATCCTCAGCCACGACTTCGTCGAGGCCGCGCTCCTGCGACGCGGCGGCTGGTCGATCTGGCTCGTGCCGGAGCTCGAGGGCAGCTACGAGGCGCTGCCGCCGACCGTCAGCGAATACGTCAAGCGCGATCGCCGCTGGTGTCAGGGCAATCTGCAGCACTTGAAACTGCTCAACGCAAGGGGTCTGCCGCTGGTGAGCCGCTTCCATCTCGCGAGCGGCGCGATGGCCTACATCGCCTCTCCCCTCTGGCTTCTGCTGCTGGTGCTCAGCACGCTCGAGGCCCTGCGCGCCCAGTTCTCGGAGTGGACCTACTTCCCCGAGCCCGGGCTGCTATTTCCCGTGTGGCCGATCGCCAAGACCTTCGAGCTGGTCGGGCTGTTCGGTCTCACCATGGGCATGCTCGTGCTGCCGCGGTTGTTCTCACTCATTCTGCTGCTGGTCGAGCCGGTACGCCGCGCCGGCTTCGGCGGCCTCGCGCGGGCAGCGCGCAATGCCCTCGCCGAGCTCGTGTTTTCCGTCCTGCTCGCGCCGATCCTGATGCTTCGGCAGAGCCGGGCGGTAATCGGCATTCTGCTCGGTCAGGGTGTCGGCTGGACGTCCCAGCATCGCGAGGGCAAGGGGGAGAGCTGGCGGGCGGCGTTCTCTGCCTATGTCGGCGCCACTCTGCTGGGGATCCTCTGGGGCACGGCCGCCTACCTGCATACCCCCGGACTGCTGGTCTGGCTGAGCCCGGTGCTCGTCGGGCTGGTGATGGCCATTCCGCTGGCGGCGCTCTCTAGCCGATCCGATCTTGGCCTGATCGCTCGGCGGCATGGCTGGTTTCTGGTCCCGGAGGAGGTCGCGCCGCCAGCCGAGCTTGCCGACCTCCTGACGCCGCGGGTCGCGACTCAGCCCGTACCGGCTGGCGAGCGACGGCTGGTGGGCACGCTCGAGGTCGCCGACGCCGGCGCTCCGCCTCCCTCTTAAGTTTTTATTAACCCTGCCGCGTTAGCCTTTGACGTTAGAAGGCCGCATCGGCCTTGGCGCTGCGCTGGCTGCGCGCATCCGCTTTGGCAACCGGCGGCGTCCGTGGCGCGCTCGGGGACAGGGGTCATGGGAGCAGGGCAGGCGAGGAGGTCCCACGTTCGGTGGCTGATTCTGCTCGGCGGGGCCCTTGCTCAGCTTTGCTGGATGCCGACCGGTCTGGCGGAGGCGCTTCCGGCCCGGCAGAAGCAGCTCTTCGATCATGCCGGGCTGCTCTCGGTGCCGGCCGCGGAGCGCATCGCCGACCGTCTGGCGGAGGCTCGATCCCGGGGACGCGACCTCGTGGTCGTGACGGTCAACAGCCTCGAAGGTGAGCCTGCCGAGCGGTATGCCCGCAGGCTCGTGCGACGCCTCGGCGTCGGCAGCGATGCCGCGACGGGCGCTCTGCTTCTGATCGCCGAGCGGCAGCGGCGCATCTGGATCGAGCCCGCGCCCTCGGCGCCGGGCGGCGGACGGGCGGTGTCGTTCCGGTCCATCGGCCAGGGCGTGATCGCCCGGGCGTTCGGCGCCGGCCGCTACGACGCAGGTATCGAACGGGGCGTCGAGGCGTTGCTCGAGATGCTGTGGCCGAGGGTGTCGGTTGGGGCCAGGTTCGAGCCCGATGCCACGATACCCGTCGAGGCCGCCATGGCGCAGCAACGCTCCGGCGAGACGCCGCGGCCGGAGTTCGGCGAGCTCTTCGGGTTCGGTCTGCTGGCGTTCGTCGCCGCCGTCGCGGGTTCCCCCGGCCATCTCTTTGATCGGGAGGCCCGGGCGATCCTGGCGGCACGCCGTATCCGGCGCGACCGCCGGCCAGAAACCCGGCGCCCCGAGCCGCGCCGAACCAGAGCGGAGCGATTGGTCCATGGGTAGCTTGATCGCGGTTGGCAACCTCAAGGGCGGGACCGGCAAGAGCACGATCTCCGTCAATCTCGCCTGCGCGCTGGCCGAGGCCGGCGACACGGTCGTCCTGGTCGATGCCGACCTGCAGGGAACGGCAACCGACTGGCACGCCGGCGGCCGGCTGCCAGTACCGGTCGAGACCTTGCCGTTGGGCAGCGAACTGGACGCTCAGAGATGGGTGGCAAGGGCTCTGACCCTGAAGACCGGCGCCGATCACGTCGTGGTCGATCTGCCGCCGCAGATCGGCTCGGGCATCGCGTCGGCGCTGCTGCTCGCCGATCTGCTGGTGATCCCGGTCACGCCTTCGGGCCTTGATCTGAAGGCGACCGGGCGGGCGCTGGACCTGCTGCGCCGCGCGCGGGCGGTCCGCGGCGCGACGCGGCCCGCCTGTATGCTGGTGCCGAGCCGGGTCGATCGCAGGACCGCGGTGGGCCGGCGCATCCACGAGACTCTGGAGGGATTCGGGCTCCGGGTCGGGCCCGCGGTGCGGCAGCGATCGGCGCATGTCGAGGCGTTCAATGCCGGCGCCTGGATCGGCATGCACGCCCCCGGATCGCCGGGTCATCGCGAGATCCGGGTGCTCAAGGATCGGATTCTCGAGCTGCTGGCCGAGGCGGGCGCGCCGACGGGCCGGTCTTTCACCAGCGCTCGCGCCGGGCAGGGGCCCGTGCCCGACCTGCCTCCGATGCCCGATCAGCAGGCCGGCTCGCACCGCGGCGTCGGCGCCTGAAGCGCTCCGTCGCGGACCGCGGCGGCATACCTACCGAAGTTGCCGTGTGGTGTGTTGCAGTTCACTCGGCTCAGCCGGGTGGTCGCGCGTGACCTCCGAGGCCGCTCATGGAGCGCGTTTCCCGGTGAGATGGACTAGTCTAGTGCCCGTCCATGAACGTCAACCTATTGAGATTATTTGAGAAAATCGCGATTTTGAGCGGGTGACCCCCGGCGGATTCGGGTAGACTTTGGCCTCAAGCCACTGATTTCAAAGAACAACCCGCCACCGCCGGAGCCGACGATGCAGCCAAGAACGCACGGTCCAAGCCAGCATATCGTTTCGCCGGACACGAGAAGGGCCGTGAGCTGAAGGCGATGTCGGCGCGGCTGCATGATTATCGTGAGCTGCGCGGCCTGGTGGCGGAGGACCTGCGCCGGCACGACGTCAAGGAGACCTGGCGGCAGGGCTTGCCGGCAGAGGCGGTGCTGCGCTGCGCGGTGCTCAAGTAGCACCGCCAGCTGAGGAGCTGGCGTTCCATCTGGAGGACTCGGCGTCGTTTCGGGCCTTTGCCCGGCTGCCGTGGTCGTGGAGCCCGAGGAAGTCGGTGCTGCACCAGACAATCGGCACGATCCGGGCGGAGACCTCGGAACAGATCAATCGGGCGCTGCTGGCGAGCGCCGCAGAGGCGAAGCTGGAGCGCGGCCGGGTGGTGCGGCTGGACAGCACCGTCACCGCGGCGCTGATGCACGAGCCGAGCGACAGCAGACTGCTGTGGGATGCGGTCCGGGTGATGGCCCGTCTGTTGAAGGCGGCGAATGCATTCGGTACCGCATGGCGCGATCACCAGCGGGCCGCGAAGAAGCACGCCCGGGACATCCAGTACACCCGCGGGCGGCCCAACGGGTGCAGCTCTACCGCGAGCTGATCAAGATCACCCGGGCGACCTTGGCCTATCTGCACCAGGCGGCGATGCAGCTCGCTACGGCGACCGACTGGGCGGTCACGCTCTGGCAGGCCAAGGTCCGCCATTATCAGCCGCTGATCGAGCGGATCATCACCCAGACCGAGCGGCGGGTCCTGGCCGGGGAGCCGGTGCCGGCCCGCGAGAAGCTGGTCAGCTGTTCGAACCCCATGCCGACATCATCCGCAAGGGCAGCGAGGACGCGTACGGCCACAAGCTCAACCTGACCACCGGCCGAAGCGGCTTGATCCTCGACCTCGTCATCGAAGCGGGCAATCCGGCCGACAGCGAGCGGCTGCTGCCCACGCTCGAGCGCCACATCGCGCGCTATGGCAAGCCTCCGTCAGGCGGCCGCCGACGGCAGCTATGGCAGTCGCCACAAATCTCAGCCAGGCCAAAGCCCGCGGCGTCCGCGACATGGCCTTCCACAAGAGGGGCGGTCTTGGGATCGAGGACATGGTCAAGAGCCGCTGGGTCTGTCGTTACCAAGCAGGTTGTTCATGGCAAGCCTGGTGATGGGTGGTCGGCCGGCGAGGGCGGCATGCGGCCGATGGACATTGTAAAGGTGGAGCCAGCGGGGCAGTGCCGCGGCGCGGTCCTGTG
>Ga0299907_10000849_pt1 | contig 16195 bp, 13 predicted proteins | sample RVTome_16_FD_198680 | JGI IMG/M metagenome (GOLD analysis project Ga0299907, IMG submission 198680) | Soil microbial communities from uranium-contaminated site in the Upper Colorado River Basin, Wyoming, United States - RVT152D67 (version 2) ...
AGATCGTCATCTTCCTCGACGCAGACGACGTGCTGCTGCCTGAGACTGCCGCGCGCGTGTCGCATCTCTTCGCGCAGCGGCCGGAAACCGCCAAGGTGCATTACCGGCTCGAGGTCGTTGACGAGTACGGATGCCCGACCGGTGCGTTTCTCCCTCCACTAACGACGGAGCTCCCAGACGGAGACCTCCGAGATCGGGTTCTCGGGACTCCCGACGACATTCCGTACCCGCCCACGAGCGGTAACGCCTTCTCCGCGGCCGCCCTACGTGCGCTCATGCCTATGCCGGAACACGCGTACACCCGGCTTGCCGACGTCTATCTTCTTAATCTCGCGCCTCTGCTCGGTCCCGTGGCTCGTCTTGACGACCTCGGCGGCCGTTACCGCGCTCACACGCACAACATCCACTACGGCGCGGGCTGGGACCTCGACCGGATACGGGCGACGATTCGTGCAACGGCAGCGACCCACGAGCACCTTGCGACGCTCGCTGCGTCGCTCGGAATCGCACCTGGGAGCGACTTTCGTTTCGCGTCGGTAACAGACCTTGCGCAGCGGCTCGTGTCCCGGCGCCTCGAGCCGGCGGCGCACCCGATTGCGTCCGACCGACCGGCCGCGCTTGCAGCAAGCGGTGCCGCCGCGGCCCTGAGGCGGCCGGACATGCCCTTCACGAGACGGATCATGTACGCGGGCTGGTTCACCGCGACCGCGGTCGCGCCACGGCGCATGGCGCGAGAGCTCGCTCAGCGGTTGTTCGAGGCCTGGCGGGCAGAATCGCACCGGCAGCCGTCGCCCCTCTGATGAGGGGCGGGCGGATCGGCGCGGTCGTCGTCAACCACAACACGCGTGAGCATTTGCGCCGGTGTCTCGCCGCGATTCTCGCTGACGAGCCGGCTCAGACGATCGTCGTCGACACCGAATCGTGGGACGGAAGCGCCGCGCTCGTGCGGCGTGAGTTTCCGGCGGTCGAGCTCTTGGAGACGGAGAACCGGGGCTACGGCGCGGGAGCCAATGCCGGCCTGGAGCGGATCAGACTGCCGCACGCGTTGGTACTGAACGCAGACACGCGCCCCGGCCCAGGTGCGCTTTCAGCCCTCGCCGCCCACCTCGACTGCCATCCGCAGGCTGCCGTCGCCGGGCCGCTCGTCCTCGACGAGCACGGACGCCCGCAAGTAACCGCACGACCGTTCCCGACGCCGCTCGAGATCCTCCTGCAAGAGAGCGGGCTGCACAGGCTCCTACTGGGCAAGCTGCGAGACCGCCGTCCGCGCCCGGTCGACTGGGTACTTGGCGCGGCGCTCGCGCTCCGCTGCGACGCCGTCTCCGAGATCGGCGGATTCGACGAGACGTACTTCATGTACAACGAGGAGGTTGACCTCTGCCTGAGGTTGCGGCAGGCGGGTTGGGAAGTCCACTACGCGCCGGTGGCAACGGTCGCGCACGTCGGCCGAGCGAGCACGTCGCAGGAGCGCGCAGCGATGGCGGAGCAGTATGTGCGGAGCACCGCCGCGCTGTATCGGCGCCACTTCTCACGTAGCGAGCAGGCGCAGCTGAGGGCGATCCTCGTCACGGTCCTGGCGGCGCGCTCGGCTCGCGACCGGCTTCGTCTGCTCCTGACGATGGATCGAACGCGCCGACGCGCACTTCAGGCGGAGCTCGAGGCGTGGCGGTCTGCCCGGGCGGCGCTTCGAGGCGCCTAACCCGGCTCGGTCGTCATCTTCGGAGCGCGAGAGGGACGCATGCGCGCGCTCCTCGGGACGCATAGGCGCCAGGTCAAGATTGCGACTACGAGGACGGCGAAGTAGAGGCTGAGCTCGGCGAACTCTGCGAACTCGACGATCTGCAAGGCGTAGCGGGGAAGGCGCTCCTCGGGGTTGAACGCAGTTCGGACGAGTCGGTAGGCAAACGAAATGAAGAACGCCGGAACGAGGGCGAGCGGAGGCACGAGGAGATAGGTCACCGGCGTGCGGCGCTTGCCCAGGTGAGGCGAAAGGAGCGGCACCAGGGTTCCGTACGCTGCGATGAGGACAAATCCATAGACCGTGGGCCCGTGGGCGACGCCCGTGTGAAGGTTTGTCTCTCCCTGGTAATTCCCGCGTGTGAGCCAATCGCTGCCTTCCCACTGGAAGATCGTTTGTCCCCAGGAGATTTCCTCGCCGGCGACGAAGAAAGCCGCAAGCGCCAGGAGGAGATACGCGAGGCCCAGAGCGGCCCGGCGCCGGCGCACAAGGTGGAGTCCAATCCAGAGCAGCACGCATGTCGCCGTCACGAGCGCCACGAATTGCGACGACTCGAGTAGGGAGTTCTCCCGGGTCAGCCAGTCGAACAGCGAGACCGAGCGCATCGTCGAGACGATGAGAAGTCCTGCTACGAGAGGCGCCGCCCCGACGACGACCGCAACCGACGTCGACATGCCCCAGACGCGTGAATCGACCTTCAGCGCCTCGGCCAACCGGCCGAGCACGCTTAGCGTCCCGCCGATCGTCGCGGGACTCCGGCGTGAAATCTCGAGCTTCCGTTCAGGCACGTCCCTTCCCGCCTCCCGAAGGATAGCGCCGTGGGACGATTCGTTGGCCGTCCGTCGCTAAGCTGGGTCGTCCATGGGAGAGGACGGTGGGCCGCTCGTCTCGATCGTCGTCCCGATCTACAACGAGGTCGAGACGATCGACGAGCTGTGTCGCCGCCTGCACTCATCGCTCTCCCAGATCAACGACTACGAAATCGTTGCCGTGGACGACGCCTCGACCGACGGCTCGTGGGAACTGCTCCGTTCACAGGCAGCGCGTGACCTCCGCATTCGAGTGGCCAGGCTGTCGCGCAACTTCGGCCACCAAATTGCCATCAGCGCGGGCCTGGATCTCGCCCGCGGAGACGCAGTCGTGGTCATGGACGGTGATCTCCAGGACCCTCCCGAGGTCATTCCTTCCTTGCTTGCGAAGTGGAGGGAGGGTTACGACGTGGTCTACGCGGTCCGGACCGAGCGGGGCGGCGAGGGATGGTTCAAGCGGGCGAGCGCGGCCGTCTTTTACCGTCTCCTGCGGGTGCTTGCGCAAGTCGACATCCCTGCGCAGGCGGGGGACTTCCGCCTTCTCTCCCGCCGGGCCGTTGATGCCATCGGCGCGATGCCCGAGCAAGCTCGCTTCCTCCGCGGGATGGCGGCCTGGATCGGCTTTCGGCAGATTGCCGTCCCCTACCGGCGCGATCCGCGGTACGCCGGGGCGACGAAGTATCCGATCCGGCGCATGCTGCGCCTCGCGGCCGACGCCGTCACCTCGTTTTCGGCCGCCCCGCTGCGCTTGGTGAGCGCGCTCGGCTTCACTTTCGTCATCTTCTGCGGGGGCTACCTCGTCTACGTCCTCTACGTGCATTTCCTGACCGACCGGACTGTCGAGGGATGGACAACCGTCGTTGTCCTCATCCTTCTGATCGGTGGGATCCAGCTCCTCAGTCTCGGGATCGTCGGCCAGTACGTCGCACGGGTCTTCGACGAGGCCAAGCGTCGTCCGCTCTACCTGTTCGACAGCGTTGTCGAGGGTGACCCGTTTGCCGAGAACGACGAGTCCGGCGACGGCGGTGCGCGCGTGCCGCCTCGCCGGGCGCCGTTCGGCCCTCCAACTGACTGAAGCGCTGATGGCTATCCGCCGCTCAGGCCCCACGCGAAGACCGTCGGACAGTCGCGCTCGGGACGGAACTGCCGACTTGTGAAATAGGCCTCTGCGTCAGCCTGGCGTCTCAAGCGGTACGTCGCCCGGCGCCGGTAGTTGTAGACGAGCAGATTTCCGTCGTAGGGGAAGAAGGCGACGTCATTGAACGCCTTGATACGGATCCCATCGGAGTCGATGAGTACCGGACGGCTGATCGCGGCCGCCTTTATCTCTTCCCGTCCGTGTCGAAGGCGGAGCAGACCGGTGAGGTCGCGCGCCCCGGTCAAAATCCAGGCTCCGCCCCTCTGGAGGCATACACCGTCCAGGATCAACACCCCGTCGTGAGGAAGCGCCTCAACGTCGCTCGCGATTCGGCTGTCGATCTCGCGCTGTTTCTCGTACGCGCCGACCCAGAACCTTGCCTGGGTGTTGGTGATGACGAAGGCCGCGGCGCACAGGAGCCCTGCCAAGGTCCCGAACGCGACCCGTGGCCCTCCGAGCCTCGTGAAGAGCGACGCGGCTCCGGCGAGCACGCCCGTGTAGACGATGGCGACGCCGATCGCCGCAGCGGTGCCGACACGGTTCTCGCGACCGGCGCTCTCGAACGCCACCAGGGTCGGCACGAGGAAGATGGCGTAACCCGTCGCGAAGACAAGGAGCCCTGCAATCACGTATCTCGCGGAGGTCGCGCGCAACTCCGCTCGCACGGTCGGCGCGAGCCATGCGAGATAGGCGCCCGCCACGCTGCCGACCACGCCCGCGAGCGCGAAGACCCTGGCACTCGGTGCATGAGCCGCGATCCACCAGACGATGTAGGGGATCCCAACTCCGTACGCGCCGAAGTTGACCTGCACGGTTCCGCGAGCCACTCGCGCCAGATACTCCAGGTAAGGCTCGTCGATCCCTACTCGCTGCGTGACGTACGCCTTGAACGCGAAGACGAACCCGAGGGCGACGACATCGCTGGCGATGACGGCGATTACCCTTCTCGAACCGAGCGCCGACCTCAATCCGGCCGCAGAGGTCCCCGACGAACGCAAGACCACAAGGGCGAGGACGACCATAAAAACCGGGAGCGTCACCTCGTACGCCATGCCGCTCGCGACTACCGCCGCCGCACCAAGAGCGAGCCAGGGAAGGAAGAGGCGGTCCGAGCGAAGCGCGCGCAGTGCCGCGTAAGCGCTCAGAACGAGGAAGACTACGCTGAGGACGGCCGTGTGGGCGCCGAACCAGAGCCGGGCGCCCGTGTAGTTCGGTAGCAGGACATAGAGGAGCGCGATCGAGACGGCGAAGACGCGTCGCTGACCGAGCTCTCGGACGATTCCATACAAGAGCAGAGCGATCACGATCAGCATCGCGGCCCCGACGACGTGGTATCCGAGCGGATGCAGCCCGAAAACAAAATACGTGGTCGCGACGTACGCCAGCTGGACAGGTCGCTGCTGAAGCGGCACATCGCGCTCGTACAGGCCCTCGACCAGCCCGGGGAGTGACCGATCCTGAGGCTCCGAGAGCTCCGCGAAGTAACCCCAGTCGTCGCCGTGGAAGCCGAGGCCGCCGACGTACAGCACGGCCGAGAGAACGGCGGCGGCTACGAGAAACGCACAGTCAGTTAGCGACGGGCGCGCGCGAAGGGCTGAAACGGCTCGTGAAGCGAGATCGCGCGGCCGCAGGCGTCGCCTCATGAGTAGAGGCAGCAGCGGACGCGATCACGACCTCGTCGCAGCGTGATCGGGGGCAATCGCGGACCGCGTCCCGTCACAATGCTTTCCGACTCTTAGGGCCGGGGCCGGGCCCCGCCTTCGCTCGAGGTATGCGCATCCTGATGGTCACCGACTTCTATCAGCCGTACGTCGGCGGGGTCGAGATCGTCGTCCAGAGCCTCGCCCACGAGCTCAGCGGACGAGGGCACAACGTCAGCGTGGCCACGATCCGCGGCGACGGGTCGCCCGCATACGAGGAGGACGGGCCCGTGCGTATCCACCGTCTCCGCTGCAGCGCGGCCCGGCTCAACGCGCTCTTCGGCCAGCGCCGGACGTGGGCCCCGCCTGTTCCGGATCCGGAAGCCACCGTCGGGCTCCGGCGCATCGCAGCCATCGAGCGGCCGCAGATCGTGCACGGGCACGACTGGCTGGCACGGTCGTTCCTGCCTCTAGCGCCGATGTCGGATGCCCGCTTCGTGATGAGCCTCCATTACTACACGGTGAGCTGCGCGAAGAAGAGCCTGATGTATAGGGGTGCGCCGTGCACCGGACCGGCACCGATGAAGTGCATGCGGTGCGGATCCTCGCATTACGGTGCGGCAAAGGGGTCGGCGGTCGTACTCGGCAACTTCCTGTTTGCGGCCGCCGAGCGCCGAACCGTCGATCTGTTCCTTCCCGTGAGCGAGGCCACAGCAGTCGGCAACGGTCTCCTCGGCAGCGGCCTCCCTTACGAGGTCATCCCGAACTTCGTCAGCGAGTCCCGACCGCTCGACTCAAGCGCTCAGCACCTACTCAAAGCCCTGCCCGAGGGCGATTTCTTGCTCTACGTCGGCGACGTGCGCAAAGAGAAGGGCGTCGATGTGCTACTCGATGCCTTCCGCGACCTTGCTGGGGCACCGCCGCTCGTCCTGCTCGGCAAGTCCTGGCCCGACTGGTCGCCGGAGCTGCCGCCGAACGTCCTTCTGCTGACCGACTGGCCGAACGCCGCAGTGCGGGAGGCGCAGCGACGCTGTCTCGCCCTCGTCGCCCCCTCCGTCTGGCCGGAGCCGTTCGGTATGGTCATCATCGAGACCTTCGCTTCCGGCCGGCCCGTCATCGCCTCCCGGGTCGGCGGCATGGCGAAACTCGTGGAGGAGGGGGTCAGCGGTCTTCTGGTTCCGCCGGGCGACGCTGCGATGCTCCGGGCGGCGATGGCGTCGATGCTTAATGACGATCGACTCGTCGCACGGCTGGCCGAGCAGGCGAGTCGCTCCGCGATGCGTTTCCGCGCCGTGGAGATCGTGCCGCGGTTCGAGCGCGCGTACGCACGCACTCTCGACGGCCCCGGCGAGAGCCGGGCTGACAGCTTCGAGCAGGATGAGAACCGATCGCAGCTCGAGTGAACGGTGCCTCCGGCCCTGCCGCAGGCGGCTCAACTCGCGCTCTGGACGCGCGGCGCTCCGCAGACATCACGCTCGGCGCGCGTGGCGGAGACGACCCCGGGGGATTCGTTTGCGGACCACAAGCTCGCATAGGTGACACCTACGCGCTTTTGCCGTCACTGCCAGTGAGGGAGAAGTAGGGGGACCTTTCCCGGGCCCGGAAGGTCCGCAAGAAATGCGGTCCCAACGGGATCGATACTAAGGGGCCCCAGGACTCCCGCCTGATCGGGGGAATGGGCATCGACACGCTCTGCGGCCAGGGAGGAGGACTGGGGCCCCCGACGCTTTTCGGTGGCCGGGGAAACGGCTTGTCCGGCTTTATCCGGTAGGGGTTACCGAGCCTTCTCTGATTATTCAAGGGACGTGACTGGGGCATGGTTGGTAAGGAACGAAGCTTTGAGGATTGGCTGAAGTCTGGGGACGTTCGAAGCGCTCTGGTACTCAAGGGCGCATTCACTGAGCGGGAAATATCTCTTGTGCGGCAAGTATGGAAGGCCGGGCTTGAGCAAGGTCGCTCGGAAGCGGAGGCGGAGCTGGCCGTCGCGAAGGCGCAGGCAGAGCGGCTCCGGGCGACGCTAGAGAAATCATTCCGGGCTACGCCGCCTGAATGACGCTGAGCCCGCCCCTTTCAAGGATCAGCGTGGCAAGACGACCGCGCCGCCTCGAGCGCCCCGCTGGGGGCGGAGCGGCAGAGAGGCGGCGAGGAGGCCTAGCCCGTCGACGATTCCGTGGCCGCCTCGCTCGCTAGCCAGCCTCAGTCCGCGGATTGGCCAATTGGCCATGACCGTGGCCAGTTCGCGGCGGGGCGGGGGCCAAGGGGCGAAACCTGGGCCTGACGGGGCGGCCACGAGGTTTGATCGTCTAACCGCGTTGCTGCACCCGGGTGCATCTTCATGCGGGCCGAAGCGGTGCGGTCTGAGCTTCACCGCCGAACGCACCATTTCACCGGATCGATGTCCCCCGGCGGCGGTGCGAGCGGGTCATCGCGGAGATTGAACCGCTCGCACGCCCTTCGGCGCGCGAGCCAACGGGCGAGGCGACTTCTCTCGCACGCCGCGACCTGCAGGCCTCTGAGCTGCTCCTCGGCAGCATACGCCCGCTTCCGGCTCCGACGTCCAGGTACTAGTGCGCCTCGGGAAGAGCTGTCCAAAGGCCTCAAAGACGCCTGGTGCATTTAAGCGAGCCCGCTCGTGGTAGTAGGCGAAGACGAGAGGTTATAGATGAGCCAGTCGATCCCGAGTCGCTCACCAACCCCTGACGAACGCACCGTCAGCCTCATACGCAAACGATTGGTGCGCCGCAAGGTCACCTCCTGCGCGGTATCGAGCGCCCGGCTCACCGCCGCAAAGGTCGGGCGGCGAACCCCCGGTGCGACTATTCGGGGTTTGAGCCTGATCTCCCTTCGCCGAGATCGCGTCGTTCACCGAACGGCGATCGCGGAAGCCACCCTGAGTATCGGGCACCCCCGGCGGAGGCATCGAGTGACATCGTCGGCTCTACACTCGCAGCTTGCGCATCGACATGACGGTCGTCTACAGCCCGCAGCGCGGTCGCAACGGGCTCATCGCGTGCGGGCAGCGCTGGTGAACTCGTCCGCGGCGTTCTGAGTCGAGCTCAGGGGATGCAACGAGCCGGCCTCCGACGAAGCGAGACCGATACCAGCGTACAGGCCCGTGTTGCCCGCGGTGCGGCGAGCAACTATGCCGGTCAGTTCGTCGTGCTCGCAACGGGCTTTCTTCTCACGCCTTTCATCCTCCACCGGGTCGGCCCGACGGCGTACGGACTCTGGATCCTTGCAAACGCGTTGGGCGGCTATGGCGGACTACTCGACATGGGCATCTCGAGCGCCGTTCAGAAATACGTCGCCGAGCATCGAGTGCGCAACTCGCCCCGCGAGGCGGCAGCCCTGGTCTCCACCGCGCTCGTGCTCTACGCCGTTCTTGGGCTCGTTGCGCTCGCGCTTCTCGGTGGGCTCGCACACTCCATCCCTGGCATCTTCGGCGTAGCTCCTGGTCATCGTGACGTCGCGACCTGGCTCACGGTCATCGTCGGTATGCAGCTCGCCATCTCGCTCCCCGCCGCAACCCCGGCCGCGGTTCTCCGGGGAGCGCAGCGCTTCGACCTCACCAACGTCCTCGTCATCATGGGCACGCTGCTCACCGCGATCTTCACCGTGGTGGTGCTTCAGCTCGGAGGCGGAATCGTTGCCGTGGCGGCGGTCGGGGTCGCCGTGCTCGCCACGATGCAGATCCCAGCTGTCTGGTTCGTAAGACGGGTTGCGCCCGACCTTCGACTCGAATTCTCGGCCGTTACGCAGCGCAGCATCCGTACCGTGTTCTCATTCAGCGCCTCCGTGTTTGCAGTGCGAGTCGCCGGCGTCCTCACCCAGCGTACGGACGCAATAGTCATCGGCGCCTCTCTTCCCATCCGGATGATCACGCCCTACTCGCTCGCACAGCGACTCGCCGAGGTAATCATGCTGCTCACCAACCAATTCGTGCAGGTCCTGTTGCCCCTGGCGTCCGAGCTCGACGCTCTGAGCGAGCGCCGACAACTCCGGGCCGTGTACCTCACGGCGACGCGGATGGCTCTGGCACTTTCGATCGCGCTCGCGGCAACGATGGGCATTCTCGGCTCTTCGATTCTGGCTCTCTGGGTGGGAGACACCTATTCTGGGTACGGATACGTCGTCTCTATCCTCGCGGCAGCCGCTGCCGTCGACACGCTCAACTGGCCCGGGGCATCACTCGTGACCGGCATGGCGCTCCACCGGCCCCTCGCACGGATCGCGCTCGGCAACGGGATCGTGAACATCGGCCTGTCGGTCCTGCTCGTGCACCCGTACGGCCTGACCGGAGTAGCCGTCGCCACGCTTGTGCCGAGTGTGGTCACATCCATCCTTTTCGTGCTGCCTTACAGTTTGAGAACGATCGGCGTCCGGGCGTCCGAATTCGTTCTGGATGTGCTCCGTCCGAACGTCGTGCCGGCGGCCGTAATCATCGGAACGCTCTTTGCTGCCAGAGCGATGCTCAACACCGACCGTCCAGGCGTGCTCGCAGTCACGATCGTTGTGACTCTCTCCTTCTACCTGGCCGCGTACTTGCGGTTCTCGGCAAGCCGAGTAGAACGGGCGTTTTACCGCAGGGTGGCGACGAGCATCTGGCGGACCGTCACGCGGCCCCCCCGAGATTGAAAGAGACCCGCGATTTCGGTCACTCGCCCAGCAGCCGCCCTGTTGTTGCGCGGCTGCGCCTCCGCTGAATCCACGCCCGCAGAACGCTGTTCGCCTCACAAGGCGCACCCTCAACGAGCAGTCGGTGCCTGGAGCCGCTAGCCGTGCGGAATCAGCGGCCGCGGCGGCTGTAATTTGCGACGGAGGTCCACCTAGCCGATGGGAGCTCGCGCAACATCTGGCGACGGAGGGGCGGCGGGCCGGCGAGGGGTGCCACGATGCGGTCTAAAAGAAGGGGGTCAGAGCCTGGGCGGACTAGGCCGTTAGACGCGACGAAACCGGCGGCAAAACCGGCCGCACGGCCGCGGAGGCCACTCGACCGGCCGACTTGCCGTGCGGATAGGCGATCATGTCCAGACGGAAGCCGACGATCGCCTCGAGATCGCCACGGCCGGTGTCCATCGCCCGGGCAAGAGCATCCTCGTCGAGGGTGGGCAGAAGATCATGATCGCGTGTGTGGAAGCCGACGTCGAAACCCGCGGCCACCAGCGCGTGGACATCCGCTGCTCGCATCCCCGCTTCGTTGGGATCCGGACCGACGAGGCAAGCGAGATGCTCGCTGCATGCCCGGCGCGCCTGCGGCGAGAGATACGCGACGGTGCGCCCGATCTGGTGAATCGTCACCTCGTCGTGCGCCGCGAGCGCCTCGAGCTCGGGAGCGATCGCGCCGGGGAGCACTGTCCGAAGCGCCAGCCCGAGTTCCGCGGCGCGCTCGAGTCGCTCCCACCAATAGGCGTAAGGCCGATCGAGGGTTGCCCGACACAGGAAGAAGGTCGCCGGGATTCCCAGCTCCTGGAGAATCGGCATGGCGACGGCTCGGTGAGACGCGAGGTCGTCGTCGAACGTGAGTGCCACTGGAATTCGGCCTCGTCGGCGCCCCCGCTCGACCCGCTCGAGAAGCTCGGTGCCGGGACGACGTCGAAGCGATCCCGCATCCAGCGCATCTGCTCTTCGAAGAGGCGGGTGCCGAGTGATGGCGAAATGTATCGGGCAGGGTCGGTCGGGGGATCGTCCACTCGGTGGGAGAGCACGGCGGCACCGACGCGTGATCGAGACAGAGCAAGGAGGCGTTCAATCATCCACGATCCCCTCATTCGAACCGTCAGCCGCAGATGACGAGTCCCATTTTCGCGATCGTAGCTGGCAGTCGTTGTTGCTCGGCGACGGCAGCGGCGGCGCCAGATGGGCGAGTGCGATAAAGGGCTCGGGGGAAGGTGCCTCTAGCATGAGCTCCCAACCGCGGATTTCGGTCTGCATCGTGTGCCGCAACGAGGCAGATCGCTTAGGCCCCTGCCTCGATTCGGTTTCGGGATGGGCCGACGAGGTGATCGTCATGGATCTGTCGAGCACCGACGCGTCGGCGGACCTGGCCCGTCGATACGGCGCCCGAGTAGTGACGCGCGCGCCGATTCCCGTAGTCGAGCCGCTGCGAAACGAGGTGGCGCAACTCGCCCAGGGCGACTGGATCCTCGCTCTTGACCCCGACGAGCGGGTCAGTCCCGGCCTGGCGGATGAGCTCCGGCGCCTCAAGTCGCGCTCTGACATCGATCTCGTCGTGATTCCTTTCATGCACCGCGATTTCGGCTACTCCCCTGGCAGCCCGCTGTTGCGCTACGACCCCAAGCCGCGGATGTACCGGCGTGGCCGGGTGCACTGGCCGACTGTCCCGAACGCGCTTCCCCAGGTCGCCGGCGAGCGGACGTATTCGATCCCCGCGCGCGACGAGCTTGTGATGATCCACGAGCGCAACCGGAGTGTTGAAGAAGCACTCGACCGTGTGATCCGCTATGCGCCCGCGCAGGCGCAATCGATGCTCGACGCGGGCGAACCCTTCACGGCGCGGGCGATGTTCTCAACGCTCGCTGAGAAGGCGCTGAGACAGTTCTACTCGAGTCAGGCGCCACGGGACGGCGTCCCGGGAATGATCAGAGCGGCGACTCTTGTCGCTTTCCACTTCTACGTCTGGGCTGCGCTTTGGCAGCTATCCGGTAGGGGTCGAACGGCGGACGACGACGCCTTCGTCCGACGCTTGGGCATCGCCATGAATCTCGCGGCGCGGACTGCGCTCGTAACCTTCGCTGCCGCGGAGCGAATGCGACAGTTCAAGCAGAGGCTGCGCCTGCGCTCGCGACGCGGGCGGATCGGTGCGGAATAGCTGCTTGGCTGGAGGTCAGCGAACTCGAGGAGAAGCTTGCTCACCTAGCCGCGAGTCCTTGCGAGGCATCCCTCATCTCCATTCCCGCGACCGACTGGACAATGCGGACGAACGGCCTCGCTTGCGTCTCGCTCGTCCGCTGAAGTTCATTGACCGCGTGATGAAGCCAGCATGCGTGAAAAGCTAGCCGCGCGGTCCCACGGTCGATAGTCAGCTCTTTCAACACCATCGACTCGAGCTCCGCTATTCGCCCACGAGGGCCGCTTCGCTCACCGAAGACACTGCTGAACGCCAGAAGGCGATCCGCGTACCCACGCGTGGCGGCGACCGCGTCAACCGCGGCGTAGTAGAAGTCGACCAGCGGCAAGCTGTGATTACACGCAGCCTCCCAGTCAACCACACCGATCTTGGTGCGATCGGCGACGATGACATTCCACATCGTCAGATCGTTGTGAGCGGCCATTGCCACGACCTCTCGACCGGTAGCTTCCGCGCAGAGACGCTCGAGCCGAGCCACGTAGGCCCCGCCACCATTCATATTTCCGGCAAGAAGACGAGCCGGTCGAAGGATCCAATCGTCGAGCCACGTACTCGTAAGACGGGTTGTCCGCGCCGTGAGCCGACCCCACTCGATGAGCCAGCCGGTGAGTCGGCCGAGAACGTCGTCGAGTCGCTCTGGCGATCCTGCGAGAAGGGTGGCGGCCAGACGACCGCCGAGCCGTTCGAGCAAGAGAACGCGCGCATCGCCGAGCGTCCCCGACCCGAGCAACTGGGGCACGTTCGCACCCGCCGCACGGGCGGTGGCCGCAGCGAATGAGACGAGGGCGGACGACTCGCGGTCGAATGTCGCCTCCGCGGCGGGAACGATCTTGGCCACAAGAGATGGTCGCTCATCGCCCTCTCGGAAGCCGTGTACAACGAAGTAACCGGCTCCGACAGGCCGCGTTCGGCTGATGACCACGGACGCGGCAGCCCCACCGGTGAGCCTCGAGAGCCAATCGAAGCTCGGTGAGCTGGTGGGGCGGCGAACGACGAGGCCGAGAGGCGAGAGCGCAACCGCTGCCACGCCGCGGCGCGACGCCACTATCGCGGCGGCTCGCCTCTTCCAGCCCTGGATTAGGGTGAGCTCGTTGAGGGCGTACCGGACGGCTGCTCGTTCGAGGGGGGCGAGAATGAGGCTGCTCGTCGAATTTGGCAAGTGCACGACCTCAAGCTCGACCTGGAGACCGCACGAGACGATCGCGCGCCGAAGTCTCCGGCGGCCGAGCCGGGGCGCGAGCACGTAGACCACTCCTTCGGCTCCAAGGGCCGTCATCACGAACGCCAGCGCGCTGTCGGTCCAGCGAGTGAACGCCGCGCCCGCGGGCGGTACGACGACGATCAAGTCGTAGGGTCCCTCCGTGTGCGAGGCGGGCCGAAGACCTTCGGGGCAGTGGGATCCGACGACGCGAGACCGCCGAGCAATTCCGCTTGGGTGGATTAAGTCGAGCGGTGATCTCGGACCGGCACTCACGTCCGGCTGCAGCGTAGAGGCCGTGCTCGTGCGGCGACGGTTGGTACCGAGCGCTACGTGGAGGTCGCCCGACCCGGAAACGCGACGCAGTCGTCACCGGCAGGATTGCATCGTGGCGACGATGGCACCCCCTCGGTGAGCCGCGCGTGAGGCGACGCGCACCTGCCCAGATCTCGATCGCCATCGCGACGCGGGACCGGCCCGACGTGCTTGCGCGCCTACTCGACGCGCTCGCCGCGAGCGAACCTCGACCGCGCGAGATCTTGATTGCAGATCAGAGCGCCGGCCCACAGAGTGAGCGGATCGCGCGCGAGCGCGCCCGCGGCGAGGTCGAGATCCACTACCTGCGGGACGATCGAGCGGGTCTCGGCGTCGCGCAGAATCGGGCTTTCTCGCATGCTCAGTGTCCGATTATCGCGGTGATCGACGACGACTGCGTGCCAGCCTCGGGATGGCTCGCGGCCATCGCTGAGCGGTTCGACGCCCACAACGAGCTCGGCGCCGTCACGGGCCCCGTGCTCCCGCTTCCCGCCGATGACCCCAAACTCGTGCCCGTGTCGTCGCGGCGGAGTCCGCTCGTGCGAACCTTCTTGGGCAGGCACGTGCCCTGGGAAGTCGGAAGCGGGAACAACTTCGCGGTTCGCCGCGAGTGGCTCGATGCCGTTCGCGGTAACGACGAGCGCCTCGGGCCCGGGTCGCCCGGCCAGGGCGGCGTCGACATGGACCTGTTCTACCGTCTGCTTCGCGCAGGCGCCCGGATTCGCTACGAGCCGGACTCCGTCGTCTACCACGCGCAGGTGACCACCAAGGAGCGCCTCGCACGCCGTGGTCCCTACGGTCACGGCATCGGGGCCGGTGTCGTCATCTGGCTCCGTGAGGGCGATCTCTACGCAGTTTGGGTCCTCGTGAGGTGGCTCGCGCTGCGCCTTCGACGCTGCTTCAGGGGCCTTCTCCAGCAGGATTGGACGCTCGCACGCGAAGAAGCCCTTGTACTCGGCGGCACGGCGCGAGGGCTGCTCTTCGGACTGCGCGCGAGGAGTGAGCGACCTACCTCGTACGAGCCGACGGCTGCCCGATGAGCGAGCTGTAGAGTCGCTCGAGCAAAGCCGCCGAGCGGTCCCAGGAGAGGTTCTCATGAGCCCAGCCGTAGGCGGCCGCGCCGAGCTCGGCGCGGCGAGCAGGATCGCGAACGAGCTCGGCCACTGCGGCGGCGAGCTCGTCGTCCGTCTCCCCAAGGAGAAGGTGCTCCCCGGGGGTAGCGGGGATGCCTTCGACGGCTCGCTGCGTCACCACGACCGCTTTCCCCGCGGCGAGCGCCTCGAGGACCTTAACTCGCGTGCCTCCTCCGAGCCGGAGCGGCGCAACTACGACGGACGCTCGCTCGAGATACGGCGTCACGTCTGGGACGTCACCGTGGACGGCGATGCGTGGCCCCGCGAGGGCGCGCACCTCGGCCGGCACAGCGTGCCCGACGAGGTCGAGCACAAGATCCGGAAAGCCATCACTTAGCCGCGGAAAGACGTCGCGGGCCAGCCTGACGGCGGCGTCCACGTTCGGCTCGTGCACGAACGAGCCGACAAAGAGAAGCCTTGGCGGCGACTCCCCGACGGGGTCGAGAGGCCGGTCGAGCACGTCGGCCCCGAGCGGGACAACCTCGAGGCGGGCGTCGGCGTCAAGCTCGCGCACCCCGGCCGCGTCGCGGTCGTTGAATACGACGACCGCGTCCACCCGTCCCAGCAGGCTGCGCTCGAACCGCCTCCAGGCGAGCAGCTCCGCCTCAGCCCGAAGCCTCGCCGGCCCGCTCCTGTGCTGCCGCAGCTCCCTCGCGGCCGCGACCGCGACATCATGCTCCACGAGTACCTGAGGCGCGCCGAGCCCGAGCAAGGCATCGAGGTACTGGCCCATCACGGGATATTCGAGCTGGACCACATCCGGCCGCCACGCCACGCCGACTTCGCTCACGCGGCGAGCGAACTTGGACGATCTGAGGCCCCGGACCCAGCTCGGTGTCCCGCGGAGCAAGCCGGCGTAGTCGCCGACCAGGCCGCCGATCCGGCGCAACCTGGACGCGGCACGGTTCGCATAGCAGACCTCCTCGATGGAAGCCAGCCGGGCCCCAAACTCCTCCTCGACCGGCGGCTCGGTTGGCCCGCGAAGGCAAAGTAGAGCGACCTGGTTCCGCTCGGCCAGCCGGTCGAGCAGGTGTGCGATAGCTCGAGCGCCGCCGTGCACGCCATCCCGACGTGGCGGGAAGGGTGAGAGGACGAGCAGCCGGCGCCCTTGCGACGTGCGGTCCTGCAAAGTGGACGGCGTCTCGAGCACGCGCGTAGCCTACGGTCATCCGGCGAGGCCCCTGTCGCGAAGCCCGACGATCGTCGCGTAGCGTAGGGCCGATGGCTGTCGGCGTGAGGCCGAGGTCGGGCGGCGCGCCGGGGTTGCAACGGCCCTGCAGGGAGACTTTCTGAGACGTTCCATCGCACTTCTCTCGACCGCCGCCGCGCTCACTGCCGGATGTGGGTCCGGGAACG
>Ga0299907_10000851_pt1 | contig 16168 bp, 15 predicted proteins | sample RVTome_16_FD_198680 | JGI IMG/M metagenome (GOLD analysis project Ga0299907, IMG submission 198680) | Soil microbial communities from uranium-contaminated site in the Upper Colorado River Basin, Wyoming, United States - RVT152D67 (version 2) ...
GCCGGCATCGTGATGATCGTGAACCTCACCGTCGACCTGTTCTACGGCCTCATCAACCCGCGCATCCGGCACCGGCGCTAGGACGAAACCATGGCCAGCAGCGACCAAGCCGTGAAGATCCCGATCGCCAAGCGCAACATCCGCGCCGAGCGCCTGCGCGAGTTCTGGCATTACTTCTCGGAGAACAACGGCGCCGTCGCCGGGCTCGGCGTCGTCGTTGTCCTGGTGCTGCTGGCCATCTTTGCCGACGTGGTGGCGCCGCACTCGCCGATCGAACAGTACCGCGGTCATTTCCTCAAGCCGCCGGTGTGGATGGTAGGCGGCAGCTGGGAGTTCGCGCTCGGCACCGACGCCGTCGGCCGCGACATCCTGTCGCGCCTCATCCACGGCGCGCGCTATTCGCTCTACGTCGGCACCATCGTCGTCACCATCGCCTTCAGCGTCGGCATCAGCCTCGGCCTCGTTGCCGGCTTCTTCCGCGGCTTCGTCGAGACGTTGGTCATGCGCGCCATGGACGTCATCCTCGCCTTCCCCTCCATCCTGCTGGCGCTGGTGCTGGTCGCCCTGCTCGGGCCCAGCCTCACCAATGCCATGATCGCCGTCGCGGTCGTGGTCCTGCCGCACTTCGTGCGCCTGACGCGCGCCTCGGTGATCTCCGAGAGCACGCGCGACTACGTCACCTCCGCGCGGGTCGCCGGCGCCGGGCTGCCGAGGCTCATGTTCGTCACCGTGCTGCCCAACTGCATGGCGCCGCTCATCGTGCAGGCCACGCTCTCCTTCTCCACCGCGATCCTCGATGCCGCGGCGCTCGGCTTCCTCGGCCAGGGCGCCCAGCCGCCGACGCCGGAGTGGGGCGCCATGCTGGCCGACGCCCGCGAGTTCATCACCCGCGCCTGGTGGGTAGTGACCTTCCCCGGCCTCGCCATCCTGATCACCGTGCTGGCCATCAACCTGTTCGGCGACGGCCTGCGCGATGCGCTGGACCCGAAGATGAAACGCTCATGAGCCTGCTCGAGATCCGCAACCTCTCGGTCGACTTCCAGACTGCCCACGGCCTGTTCCGCGCCGTCGACGGCGTCGAGCTCGACATCGACGAGGGCGACCTCGTCGCCATCGTCGGCGAGTCGGGGTCCGGCAAGTCGGTCTCCATGCTGGCCCTCATGGGCCTCCTGCCCTGGACCGCCAAGGTCACGGCCGACCGGCTGGTCTTCGACGGCCGCGACCTGCTCACCCTGCCGGCCCGGGCGCGGCGCCGGATCATCGGCAAGGACATGTCGATGATCTTCCAGGAGCCGATGACCTCGCTGAATCCCTGCTTCACCGTCGGCTTCCAGATCACCGAATCGCTGAAGACCCACCTCGGCGGCTCGCGCAGCGAACACCGGCGCCGCGCTATCGAGCTGCTCGACCTGGTCGGCATCCCGGCGCCGGAAACGCGGCTCTCGGCCTTTCCGCACCAGCTGTCCGGCGGCATGAACCAGCGCGTGATGATCGCCATGGCGATCGCCTGCAATCCGCGCCTCCTCATCGCCGACGAGCCGACCACCGCGCTCGACGTCACCATCCAGGCGCAGATCCTCGAGCTGTTGGTCGAGCTGCAGCGCGAGCGCGGGATGGCACTGGTGCTGATCACCCACGACATGGGCGTGGTGGCGGAGACCGCCGAGCGCGTGGTCGTGCAGTACGCCGGCCAGCAGGTCGAGAAGCAGACCGTCGCGGGCCTCTTCGCTGACCCGCACCACCCCTATACCGCGGCGCTGCTGGCCGCCCTGCCGGAGCGCGCCACCACGAAGCGACTGCCGTCGATCCCCGGCGTCGTGCCCGGCCAGCTCGACCGGCCGGACGGCTGCCTGTTCAACCCGCGCTGCCGCTTTGCCACCGAGCTCTGCCGCCGCGAGGAGCCGGCGCTCGATGGCCCGCCGACGCCGGGCGTGCGCTGCCACTACGCGCTCAGCCACGGCGTGCCGCAAGGCCATCCTGAAAGGGTGGGGGAGCCGGCATGAGCGGCCGCCAAGTCCTCGTCGCCAGGGACCTCACGCGCTACTACGACGTCGGCGGCGGCCTCTTCATGCCGAGCCGCGTCCTCAAGGCGGTCGACGGCGCCAGCTTCACCCTGGCGGCGGGAAAGACGCTCGCCGTGGTCGGCGAGTCCGGCTGCGGCAAGTCGACCCTCGCCCGCATGGTGACGCTGATCGAGCGGCCGACCTCCGGCAGCCTCATGCTCAACGGCGTCGACGTGACCGCGGCCAAGGGCGAGACCCAGCGCAAGCTGCGCCAGTCGGTGCAGATCGTGTTCCAGGACCCCTACGGCTCGCTGAACCCGCGCCAGAAGGTCGGCGCCATCCTGGAGGAGCCGCTGGTCATCAATCGCAAGATGTCAGCGGCCGAGCGGCGCACGGCGGCGGAGGCCATGATGGCCCGGGTCGGCCTGCGGCCCGAGCACTACGAGCGCTATCCGCACATGTTTTCCGGCGGCCAGCGCCAGCGCATCGCCATCGCCCGCGCCCTCATGCTGAACCCCGACGTGGTGGTGCTCGACGAGCCGGTCTCGGCGCTCGACGTCTCGATCCAGGCGCAGGTGCTGAACCTGCTGGCCGACCTGCAGCAGGAATTCGACCTCGCCTACCTCTTCATCTCGCACGACCTCAGCGTGGTGCGCCATATCGCCGACGAGGTCATCGTCATGTACCTCGGCCACCCGGTGGAGCAGGGCCCGCGCGACACCATCTTCGCCAACCCGCAGCACCCCTACACCCAGGCACTGCTGTCAGCGACCCCCAAGGCCGACCCGACCCGGCGGCGCCAGCGCATCAAGCTGACCGGCGAGCTGCCCTCGCCGCTGAACCCGCCCAGCGGCTGCACCTTCAACCCGCGCTGCCCCTACGCCAACGACCGTTGCCGGGTTGAGCCGCCGCAGCTGATACCCTCTCAGGGCAGCCGGGTCGCCTGCCATGCGGTCGAGGAAGGCCGCCTGCCGCGCGAGTCGGCGGCTTAAGGGCCTTGCCGCCGGGTGCGCGCTGGTTTCTCATCCTCCCGCCATGAACCAGGTCGTCGAGCCATGAGCGTGCCGCCGCCCAGCCTCACGCGCGCCGCCCTGGGGGCGGCGCTGGACGGCCAGATGCCGCCGGCCGGCGCCCGCGTCGGACTCTTCGGCGGCTCCTTCAACCCGGCGCACGAGGGCCACCGGCAGATCTCCGAGGAGGCCCTGCGGCGGCTCGGGCTCGACCGCGTCTGGTGGCTGGTATCGCCACAGAACCCCCTGAAGCCGGCGACGGGAATGGCGCCGCTGGCCGAGCGCATGGCCTCAGCCCGGCGCATGGCCAGCGGCAACCGTCGCATCCTGGTGACGGCGCTGGAGGGCGAACTCGGCAGCGCCTACACCGCCGATACCCTGAAGACCCTGACCCGCCTGCTGCCACGGGTGCGCTTCGTCTGGCTGATGGGCGCGGATAACCTGATCCAGGTTCACCACTGGCAGGACTGGCCACAAATCTTTAATAGCCTACCCGTTGCGGTTTTCGACCGCCCCACCTATTCTTTAGGAGCGTTGTCAGGTAAGGCAGCGCGCGCCTTTGCCCGGTACCGGCTGAAAGAGCGTTCGGCGCGGTGTCTGGCGGAGGCACGGCCGCCGGCCTGGGTTTTCATCCGTTGCCGCTTGAACTCTCAGTCAGCGACCGAAATTCGGGCCCGTCAGCCGGTGCAGGAAACTGCCGCCGGGCGCCGGGCCCAAGGCAACAACTGACAGGAGACTTCGAGTCATACTGCAAGAGACCAAGGCCCGCCGGGCCGCACAGCAGGACGTCCTCGCCCAGAGCCGGCGCCTGCTCTCCGTTATCCAGTCGTCCCTGGAAGACGACAAGGCGGACGACATCGTCGTCATCGAACTCGCCGATAAATCCAGCATCGCAGACTTCATGGTGATCGCCTCCGGCCGCTCGGCCCGGCAGGTCGGCGCCATGGCCGACCATCTCCGCGAGAAGCTGAAGGACGAAGGCGTCCTCGGCGTCGCGGCAGAGGGCATGGAGCGCTGCGACTGGGTGCTGCTCGACGCCGGTGACGTCATCGTCCACCTCTTCCGACCGGAAGTGCGCACGTTCTACAACCTGGAGAAGATGTGGGGCGTGAACCTGGTGCCGGTCGGCGGAGAGACGGAATTGGGCGCGACCTCCGCCTGAGGGCCGGCTTCGCGCCTGCGGGCTGAACGGGCGGCGCCGCCCTGAATTCGGTTTTGGGGGCGGCGATGCGCGGGTGGAGCCATGCGAATCACGCTGCTTGCCGTCGGCCGCATGAAGGCTGGTGCCGCTCAGGATCTCTATGAGCTTTACGCCGCGCGCCTGCGGTGGCCGATCGTGGTGAAGGAAGTCGAGGAACGCCGGCCGCTGCCGCCGGAAGGCCTGAAGGAGCAGGAAGGCGCGCTGCTGTTGGCCGCCATCCCGCGCGGCGCCCGGGTCATCGCCCTCGACGAAGGCGGCAGGCAGGTGACCAGCCGGGAGTTCGCCCAGTTGCTGGGCCGCTGGCAGGACGACGGCGCCCAGGACCTCGCCTTCCTCATCGGCGGCGCCGACGGCCTCGCGCAGCCGGCGCGTGGGGCGGCCGACACAATTCTCTCCTTGGGCCGCATGACCTGGCCCCATATGTTGGTACGCGGCCTCCTGGCCGAGCAGTTGTTCCGCGCCGAGAGCATCCTCGCCGGACACCCCTATCACCGGGACTGAAGAAGCAGCCAGAGTAGCGCCATGACCAAGAAATCGCCGCCGCGCCCCGTCGTCCTCTGCATCCTCGATGGCTGGGGCCACCGCGAGAGCTGCGAGAACAACGCGATCTGCCAGGCCGATACGCCGAACCTCGACCGCCTGTTCGAGACCATGCCGCATGCCCTGGTGGACGCCTCGGAAAGCGAGGTTGGGCTGCCGGCGGGGCAGATGGGCAACTCAGAGGTCGGCCACATGAACCTCGGCGCCGGCCGCGTGGTGATGCAGGACCTGCCACGCATCGATGCCGCCATCGCCGACGGCAGCTTCGCCGAGATCCCGACGCTGAAGGAGGCCATCGCCGCGCTGAAGAAGACCGGCGGCACCGCCCACGTCATGGGCCTGATGTCACCCGGCGGCGTGCACTCCCACCAGGACCAGATCGCGGCGCTGGCCGAGCTGTTGGCCGAGGCCGGGCTTGCGGTCGCCGTGCACGCCTTCCTCGACGGCCGCGACACGCCCCCGCGCAGCGCCCTCGACTACCTGAAGGATTTCCAGGAGAAGGCACCGAAGGCGACCATCGCCACCGTGTCCGGGCGCTATTATGCCATGGACCGCGACAAGCGCTGGCCGCGGGTCGAGAAGGCCTACCGCGCCCTCGTGCAGGCCGAGGGCGAGCGCGCCGCGGACGCCCTGAAAGCCGTCGAACAGAGCTACGCCGCCAAGACCAGCGACGAGTTCGTGCTGCCGACGGTGGTCGGCGGCTATCGGGGCATGGCCGACGGCGACGGCCTCTTCATGGCCAACTTCCGCGCCGACCGCGCCCGCGAGATCCTGACCGCCCTGCTCGACCCCGCCTTCGACGGCTTCAAGCGCGACCGGCGGCCACAGTTTGCCTGCGCCCTCGGCATGGTGGAGTACTCGGCCAACCTGAACACCTTCCTCACCGCCCTCTTCCCCCCGGAGGACCTCAGCGAGACCCTGGGCGAGCTGGTGTCCGAGGCCGGCAAGCGCCAGCTGCGCATCGCCGAGACCGAGAAATACGCCCACGTCACCTTCTTCTTCAACGGCGGCCGCGAGGAAGTCTTCGAGGGCGAGGAGCGCATCCTGGTGCCCTCGCCCGATGTCGCCACCTACGACCTGAAGCCGGAGATGTCGGCGCCGGAGGTGACCGACCGGTTGGTCGCTGCCATCGACTCGGGCACGTTCGACCTTGTGGTCGTGAACTACGCCAACGGCGACATGGTCGGCCACACCGGCGATCTCGCCGCCGCCATGAAGGCGGTCGCCTGCGTCGACACCTGCATCGGCCGGCTTGCCGAGGCGGTGGAAAAGGTCGGCGGCTGCATCCTGCTGACCGCCGACCACGGCAACGCCGAGCAGATGAGCGACGAGAAGACCGGCCAGGCGCACACCGCACACACCATGAACAAGGTGCCGCTGCTGCTGATCAACGGCCCCGACCGCGTGACGGCGCTGCGCGATGGCCGCCTCGCCGACATCGCGCCGACGGTGCTCGATCTCATGGCGCTGCCGCGTCCCAGGACAATGACCGGCCACAGCCTCGTCAAGCCGGCGGCGGCCCGCGGCGAGGCGGCTGCGGAGTAGCCTTGGCGCCCTTCCCCCAGCAGCGGAAGCACGGCCGGCGGCTTGCCGGCGGGCTGCTTTTGCTGCTTGGCCTCGGGCTGGCCGCACCGCTCGCCGCCCAGCAAGGCGGTCTCGAGCAGGACAATCTCGAGAAGCTCGAGCGCGAGCTGGCCGAGGACCGCGTCCGCGCCGAGCAGCTGAAGGCCGCTGCCGCCGTGCTGGCCGCCGAGGTCGAGGAACTGCGCGGCAAATCCATTGCAACCGCTAGGCGTGCCCAGGATCTCGAGAGCGAAATGACCGACGCTGAGCGGACCCTGCAGGACCTGAGCGCCGAGGAGGCGGCCAAGACGGCCGACCTGGTCCGCCGCCGCGAGCAGCTCGGCCGCACCCTCGGTGCTCTGCAGCGCCTCGCCTTGCAGCCGCCGGAGGCCGCCCTGGCGCGCAGCGGGCAGCCGATCGATTCCGCGCGGGCCGGCCTCCTCATGCGGGTCGCCATCCCGGCGCTGGAATCCAGGGCCGCAAGCCTGCGCGCCGAGCTCGGCGACCTCGCCGTGCTGCGCACGCGCATCGCCCTGGAGCGCGACGACCTCGCCGCCGCCGCAGCCGCCCTCAGCGGCGAGCGCGACCGCCTCACCGCGCTGGTGGCCCGCAAGGCGGAGCTGCAGGCCAGCACCGAGACCGACCGCACGGCGGCCGAGGCACGCATCACCCGGCTGGCCGGCGAGGCGCGCGACCTGCGCGAGCTGACCGAGCGTCTCGAGGCGGAGCGTCTGGCGGCGGAGCAGCGCGCCCTCGAGGCGGCCCGGGAAGAGGCAGCCCGGGAAGCGGCGGCCCGAGCAGAAGCAGTTCGCCAGGCGGCGGCCCGTCAGCAGGCTGCCCGCGAGGCCGAAACCGCGGCGGCCCCGGCCTCACGAGAAGTTGAGCAGGAAGCGCAGCAGCTCGCGCGCCTTACGCCGCCGGCCTCCCTCAGGCCCTTCCCGGAAGCCGAATCCAGCCTCACCATGCCGGTGCGTGGCCGGGTGGTGCGGCTCTACGGCCAGGAAAGCCCGGCGCCGGGCAGCACCGACAAGGGGATTTCCATCCAGGCGCGCGCCGACGCGCAGGTGGTGGCGCCCTATGACGGAAAAATCGTCTATGCCGGGCCATTTCGCGGCTATGGGCTTATCTTGATCATCGACCACGGCGGGCGATATCATACGATATTGGCCGGTTTCGACCGGATAGACGCCGTGGTCGGGCAGTGGGTGCTGGCTGGCGAACCGGTCGCCCGGATGGGCGAAACCGCCGGCAACAACCCGGAGCTTTACTTCGAACTCCGCCGCACAGGGCAGGCCATCAATCCGCTCCCCTGGTTGGCTACAACAGACGACAAGGTGCGAGGTTAATGCGCAAACTCCAGATCGCGGCCATCGTTGCCGCCCTCCTCATCGGCCTGCCGCAGTTTTCCCCGGCGCAGGAGAATCCCTCCGATACCTATCGGCAGCTGAAGCTGTTCAGCGAAGTCTTCGAGCGCGTGCGCGCCGACTACGTCGAAGAGGTCAGCGACCAGCAGCTGATCGAGTACGCCATCCAGGGCATGCTCTCGACGCTGGACCCGCATTCCAGCTATCTCAACGCCGAGTCCTTCGGCGACATGCGGGTGCAGACCAAGGGCGAGTTCGGCGGCCTCGGCATCGAGGTCACCATGGAGAACGGCTTTGTGAAGGTGGTGTCGCCGATCGACGACACCCCGGCCCACCGCGCCGGCGTGAAGCCGGGCGACTTCATCACCCACATCGACGGCGACGCAATCCTCGGCCTGTCGCTGAACGAGGCGGTGGAAAAGATGCGCGGGCCGGTCGGCACTGACCTGACGGTGACCATCCGGCGCGGCGACCAGGAAGCCTTCGACGTCACCATCACGCGCGACGTCATCAAGATCCAGTCGGTGCGCAGCCGCGTCGAGGACAAGGTCGGCTACCTCCGCATCACCACCTTCAACCAGCAGACCATGCCGGGCCTGCAGCAGGCGATGCAGGAGATCAAGGCCGAGGCCGGCAGCGAGCTGCGCGGTTACGTGCTCGACCTGCGCAACAACCCGGGCGGCCTGCTCGACCAGGCCGTCGAGGTGTCCGACGCCTTCATCGACCAAGGCGAGATCGTCTCCACGCGTGGCCGCGTGGCCGATGACGCCCAGCGCTTCAACGCCACCCCGGGCGACCTCGCCGGCGGTCTGCCGGTCGTCGTGCTGATCAACGGCGGCTCGGCCTCGGCTTCGGAGATTGTCGCCGGCGCCCTGCAGGACCATCGCCGCGCCATCGTGATGGGCACCAAGTCGTTCGGCAAGGGATCGGTGCAGACCATCATCCCGCTCGGCCTCAGCGGCGCCATGCGGCTGACCACGGCACGCTACTTCACGCCCTCCGGCCGCTCCATCCAGGCACTCGGCATCGATCCTGATATCGTAGTCGAGCAGGCAACCCTTGAGCAGGCCGCGGCGACCGCGCCGGGGCGGCGCGAGGCCGACCTGCGCGGCGCGCTCGCCAATCCGAACGAGGAGAACGGGGTCTCCACCGAAACGCCGGAGAACGGCGAGGCGGCGCACGCCCTGTCGGAGGCCGCCGAGCAGGACTACCAGCTTGCCCGCGCCGTCGACCTGCTGCGCGGCCTGGCCCTTTATAACCAGCGAGTCGTGAACTAAAAGAAGGGCTCAGAGTCGCGAACACGGCGCCGAGTCGCGCCGCACAGAGGGCCTTTGGCTGGGTAGCAGAGCGATGACGGCGTGTCGTCAGACAGCCCCGCAGGGACCGGGGGGCCCCGCGCGGTGCTTGTGCGCGGCCCCCCGCCCGAGACAGACCTCGCCTTGAAGCGCCTGCTCAACAACCCAGGTGCGCTCGTCACCACTTGGTTCGTGGTCGTCGCCCTGGTGGCGGGCCTTGTCGTCCTCGCCTACCTGCAGCCCCCACCGCCCGCCGGCGGCGAGGCGGTGACGGTGGCACTGCCACCCGCAGAGCCAGCGGGAGGAGAGGACGCGCCTGCCGCGGCAGCCAGCCCACCGGAAGCCGTCCCCAGCGAGCCGCCAGCCCCGGAAACACCGGCGGAGAGCGGCCCGCCGACGCCACCGCCGGCCGAGGTGACGCCACCGGAGCCGCCGCTGCCGCCTCCGCAGGCAGCGCCCGACGCCGCCCCGGCGGAGCCCCCGCCTTCGGAGGCCCAGCTTCCACAAGCCCCGACTCCGCAAGCCCCAACTCCGCCACCTCAGTCGCCGGACCCTCAGGCTCCCGAGCGCCAGACATCCGAGGCCCCGTCGGCTCCCGAGGCGGCGGCCCCGGCGGAGCGGCCCGCCGATGCTGAAGGCGCCGACGCGCCCGCCCAGGAGGCCCTGGTCCACATCCCGGTCATCCCGCCGGCGCCCGAGCAGCTGCCGTACTGGGAGCGCTACCGCCAGCCCTTCAACATGGATGACAAGCGGCCGCGGATCGCCGTCGTGCTGACCGGCCTCGGCCTCTCCGACGGCGCGACCGAGGCGGCCATTGAGCGGCTGCCGGCGGCGGTGACGCTGTCGTTCAGCCCCTATGCGCGCGACCTCGAGCGCTGGATCGCCCTGGCCCGTGCGCGCGGTCACGAGGTCATGCTCGACCTGCCGATGGAGCCGACCACCTTCCCCAATGACGACCCAGGTCCCCAGGCTTTGCTGACCAGCTTGTCGCCACAGGCCAATCTCGACCGGCTCGACTGGGTGCTCGGCCGCGGCAGCGCCTACGTCGGCATCGCCGGCAGCATGGGCTCACGCTTCACCGCCTCGCGCGACGCGATCGAGCCGATCCTGCGCGAGGTGAAGGAGCGCGGCCTGCTGTTCCTCGATCGCCGCACCACGGAAGAATCGCTAGTCGCGGCGCTGGCCGAGGAGATCGGCCTGCCGCATGCCGTCAACAATCGTTCGGTCGACGAGCGCCAGGCCAGCCGCGTCGCGATCGACGCGCGCCTCGCGCAGATCGAGCGCATCGCGCTCACTGACGGCGCCGCGGTCGCGATGGCGCAGCCCTACCCGGTGACCCTCGAACGCCTTGCCGAGTGGACCGCTGAACTCACCGCCCGCGGCTTCGCGGTCGCGCCGATCTCGGCGGTCGCCAGCCTGAAGAAAGCGCCCTGACGGTGAGGACGCCAGAGGAGATCGCGCGTCTGCCCTACCGGCCCTGTGTCGGCCTGCTGCTGCTGAACCCGGCCGGTAAGGTCTTCGTCGGCCGGCGCATCGACAGCGCGCAGGAAGCCGACAACATCTGGCAGATGCCCCAGGGCGGCATCGACGCCGGCGAGACGCCGCACGAGGCGGCGCTGCGCGAGCTGCACGAGGAGATCGGCACCGACAAAGCGGAGTTCGTGGCGGAGAGCCGCCACTGGCTGCACTACGACCTGCCGCCGCATCTGGTGGGCAAGGTCTGGAAGGGCCGTTACCGCGGGCAGAAGCAGCGCTGGTTCGCGCTGCGCTTCCTGGGCGAGGACAGCGACATCGACGTCGCCACAGCGCATCCGGAATTCGACGCCTGGCAGTGGGTCGAGCTGGACGACGTGCCCGGGCTGGTTATCCCCTTCAAGCGCGACACCTACCGCGCCGTGGTCTCCGAGTTCCGCGAGCTCTTGGGAAGAGGCTGAAGAAGCCGCTCAGGCCGCGATCATGCGGCCGCGCAGACGGATGAAGCCGAAAGCCGCCCGCGCCGACAGGCCGGCCAGGCGGCCCTGCGGGTTGAGGCCGGCGGCCTTGAAGACCATCGCGACGGCACGCTGCACCTGCGGTTCGCGGTAGCAGGCATAGGCCCGTTTCATGTAGGCGCGCCCGTAGGTCTTGCGGTCGTAGGGCGTCTCGTCGTTCTCGTTGGCGGCATAGAAGGCATAGGCGAGCTCGTCGTCCTCGCTCTCGCCGATGCGCCCGAGGGCGACCGCCAGCCGCTTCCACCTGCCGATGCCCTCGCGGTCGAGGTAGCGCCTGAGGTGGCTGTAGAAGAGCTTATAGTGGCGCAACTCGTCGGCTGCGATGTGGCGGCAGATCTCGCGCAGCACCGGCTCCTCAGTGGTCGCGCCAATGGAGGCGTAGTAGGAGGAGGTGCCGACCTCGACGATGCAGCGGGCGACCAGCTCGCCGGAGCGTGAGCCGCGGATGGAGTCCGAGGCCCCAACGGGAATCTGGTAGCCTGCGCGGAAGCGCCCGAAGCAGCGGTCGAAATCGAAGCTCGCGTCAGCCAACTTGGCCCAGCGTGCCAGCGCCTCGCCGTGCTGCACCTCTTCCTTGGCCCAGGCCTTCGCCGACGCCTGGAACTCCGCATCGTCGGGGAAAACGTTGCAGAGGTAGGCCGCGTAGTCGCCGCCGTTGTATTCCACCATGCTGGCTGCCTTGACGATCTTCACCAGCTCGGGATCGACCTTGGCGGGGTCGAAGCGCTCCCAAGAGATATCGTCCAGACTCCAGTGATCGCTGGTCATCTCAAAACACACCTCGTGCAACGAACCCCACCAGCGCTGCCGGGAGGAATGCCCAAGATCCGGCAAAACCGCTTCTGTGACGGTTTTGCGAAGGCCGCAGCCTAGCCAGAAGGTCAAGCGCGATCAATGGCTTCCCGTGAGATAGGGGCTATATCCTTGTCAGACAAGGCCTTTTCGGCGGAAAGCCTGCCGCGGTGCAGTAGGGAGAGACAGGGATGCCGGCAGCCGGGCCGCGACCGAATCGGCGACGCACCGGCGGCTCAGCCGGCCGCCTTCAGCATCTCCTCGGCGACCTTGATCTGCCGCTCGGCCACCGCCTTCTCGACAGCGTCCTTGGCGTCCAGCAGGTCGTCCCTGGCGTCGCTGAGGCGCTGCTCGGCCTTGGCGCGGTCGATCTCGCCGACCGGCATGGCCTCCTCGGCCAGCACCGTGCAACGCTGCGGCGTCACCTCGGCGAAACCGCCGGCGACGAAGATCTGCTCCGTGACGCTGCCGCCGTCGTGCACCTTGATGACGCCCGGGCGCAGGGTCGAGATCAGCGGCGCGTGGCGGACGAGGACGCCGAAGTCGCCCTCCTCGCCCGGCACGACGACCATGTCGACCTCCTCGGAGAGCAGCAGGCGCTCCGGGGAAACCAGTTCGAATGCGACTTTGCCTTCGGCCATTGTAGTGCCGTCCGTTCTCTAAAGGGGCGCCGGCCGCGTCAGGCCGCTTCCGCCGCCAGCCTGCGCGCCTTCTCGACGGCCTGCTCGATCGGGCCGACCATGTAGAAGGCGGCCTCCGGCAGGTGGTCGTACTCGCCCTGGCAGATGCCCTTGAAGCCGCGCACGGTGTCCTCGATGGAAACCTGGACGCCCGGCGAGCCGGTGAAGACCTGGGCCACGTCGAAGGGCTGCGACATGAAGCGCTGGATCTTGCGCGCGCGGGCCACGGTGAGCTTGTCCTCTTCGGAGAGCTCGTCCATGCCCAGGATGGCGATGATGTCCTGCAGCGCCTTGTAGCTCTGCAGGATGCGCTGCACCTCGCGGGCCACCTTGTAGTGCTCCTCGCCGACCACCTGCGGGTCGAGGATTCGGCTGGTGGAGTCGAGCGGATCGACCGCCGGGTAAATGCCGAGCTCGGCAATCTGGCGCGACAGCACCGTGGTCGCATCGAGGTGCGCGAAGGAGGTGGCCGGCGCCGGGTCGGTCAGGTCGTCGGCCGGCACGTAAATCGCCTGCACCGAGGTGATCGAGCCCTTCTTGGTGGTGGTGATGCGCTCCTGCAGGGTGCCCATATCGGTGGCAAGCGTCGGCTGGTAGCCCACCGCCGAGGGGATGCGGCCCAACAGCGCCGACACCTCGGAGCCTGCCTGGGTGAAGCGGAAGATGTTGTCGACGAAGAACAGCACGTCCTGGCCTTCCTCGTCGCGGAAGTATTCCGCCTGGCACAGGCCGGTCAGCGCCACGCGCGCGCGCGCGCCCGGCGGCTCGTTCATCTGGCCGAACACCAGCGCCACCTTGGAGTCGCCGTCCAGGTCGATGACCTTGGATTCCATCATCTCGTGATAGAGGTCGTTGCCCTCGCGGGTTCGCTCGCCGACGCCGGCGAACACCGAGTAGCCGCCGTGGGTCTTGGCGACGTTGTTGATGAGCTCCTGGATCAGCACCGTCTTGCCGACGCCGGCGCCGCCGAACAGGCCGATCTTGCCGCCGCGGGCGTAGGGCGCCAGCAGGTCGACCACCTTGATGCCGGTGACCAGCATCTCGGCCTCGGTCGACTGCTCGGAGAATTCCGGCGCCGAACGGTGGATCGGCGCGCTGGCGGTGGCGTTCACCGGGCCGCGCTCGTCGATCGGCTCGCCGATCACGTTGATGATGCGGCCGAGCATTTCCGGGCCCACCGGCACGGTGATCGGCGCGCCGGTGTCGGTCACCTCCTGGCCGCGCACCAGGCCCTCCGTGGCGTCCATCGCGATGGTGCGCACGACGCTCTCGCCGAGATGCTGGCCGACCTCTAGGACCAGGCGCTTGCCGCCGTTGGTGGTCTCGAGCGCGTTCAGAATCGGCGGCAGGTCGCCGGAGAACTGCACGTCCACCACCGGTCCCATCACCTGGGTAACTTTGCCAACGAGGTTCACTGCCATCTTCTTGCTCCTTGGTGCCAGCGGCCCCGCCAAGGGCCGCCTGCCATCCCGCGTTACATCGCTTCCTTGGCGGAAATAATCTCGATCAGTTCGCCGGTGATCGCCGCCTGCCGCGTGCGGTTGTAGACCAGCGTCAGGCGATTGATCATGTCGCCGGCGTTGCGCGTCGCATTGTCCATCGCGGTCATGCGCGCGCCATGCTCGCTCGCCGCATTCTCCAGCAGGGCCTTGAAGACCTGCACTGAGATGTTGGTCGGCAGAAGTGCGGTGAGGATCTCCTCCTCGCCCGGCTCGTATTCGTAGACGGCGCCGTTGAGGCCATTGTCCGTCACTTCTTCGACGCCGTCCTTCGTCTTGGCCTTAGGCGGCGCGAAAGGAATCAGCTGCTGCGGCGTGACGATCTGCGAGATCGCCGAACGGAACTCGGCGTAGATCAGCGTGCAGACATCGAACTCGCCGGCCTGGAACATGGCGACGATGCGCTCGCCGATGGCGGCGGCCTTGTCGAAGGTCAGCGCCGGCTTGGCGACGTCCTCGATTGTGCCGACGATCAGCGAGCCGTAGTCGCGGCGCAGCTGGTCGCGCCCCTTGCGGCCGACGCAGAGAATCTTCACCGTCTTGCCATCGGCCGTCAGCTTGCGGATCAGGCGGCGCGCCTCGCGCACGATGGAGGAGTTGAAGCCACCGCAGAGGCCGCGGTCGGCGGTCGCCACCACGACGAGGTGCGTCTGGTCGGCGCCGGAGCCGGCCAGCAGCTTCGGCGCGCCGGCCTGGCCGGCGGCGGCCGCCGCCAGCGAGCCCAGCATGCGCTCCATGCGCTGCGCATAGGGCCGCGACGCCACAGCCTGCTCCTGGGCGCGCCGCAGCTTCGCCGCAGCCACCATCTTCATGGCGGAGGTGATCTTCCGCGTCGACTTGACGCTGTCGATCCGCACCTTCAGGTCTTTGAGATTGGCCATCCGCCGCGCCCCGTTCCGGCTCTTTCTTCTCTACTGCTCGTCAGTGAGCGCGGATCAGGCCGCGAAGGTCTTGACGAAGCCGTCGAGGAAGGACTTCAGCTTGCCTTCCGTCGCCTCGGAAATGACCTGCTCCTTGCGGATGGCGCCCAGGATCTCGCTGCCCTCGGCGCGCAGCTTGGCGAGCAGCTGGGTCTCGAAGGCGGTCACCTGGTTCACCGGGATCTTGTCGAGATAGCCGCGCACGCCGGCGAAGATCACCGCCACCTGCTCCTCGACCGCGAGCGGTGAGTACTGCGGCTGCTTCAAGAGCTCGGTGAGGCGCGAGCCGCGCGCCAGCAGGCGCTGGGTTGCCGCGTCGAGATCGGAGGCGAACTGTGAGAAGGCCTCCATCTCGCGGTACTGCGCGAGCTCGAGCTTGATGGAGCCGGCCACCTGCTTCATCGCCTTGATCTGCGCCGCCGAGCCGACGCGGCTGACCGAGAGGCCGACGTTCAGCGCCGGCCGGACGCCCTTATAGAACAGCCCCGTTTCCAGGAAGATCTGGCCGTCGGTGATGGAGATCACGTTGGTCGGGATGTAGGCCGAGACGTCGCCGGCCTGGGTCTCGATGACCGGCAGGGCGGTGAGGCTGCCGTTGCCGGCCGCGTCGCCCATCTTCGCCGCGCGCTCCAGCAGGCGCGAGTGCAGGTAGAAGACGTCGCCGGGATAGGCTTCGCGGCCCGGCGGGCGGCGCAGCAGCAGCGACATCTGGCGGTAGGAGACCGCCTGCTTGGAAAGGTCGTCGTAGATGATGACGGCGTGCATGCCATTGTCGCGGAAGAACTCGCCCATGGTGCAGCCGGTGTAGGGCGCCAGGAACTGCATCGGCGCCGGCTCGGAGGCCGTCGCGGCCACGATGATGGAGTACTCGAGGGCGCCCTGGTCTTCCAGGATCTTCACGAACTTGGCGACGCTGGAGCGCTTCTGGCCGATCGCCACGTAGATGCAGTAGAGCTTCTTCGACTCGTCGCTGCTCTGGTTGATCGGCTTCTGGTTGATGATGGTGTCGAGCGCGATGGCGGTCTTGCCGGTCTGGCGGTCGCCGATGATGAGCTCGCGCTGGCCGCGGCCGATCGGGATCAGCGCGTCGATGGCCTTCAGGCCCGTCTGCATCGGCTCGTGCACCGACTTGCGCGGGATGATGCCCGGCGCCTTCACGTCGACGCGGCGGCGCTCGCTGCTCTCGATCGGGCCCTTGCCGTCGATCGGGTTGCCGAGGGCGTCGACCACACGGCCGAGCAGGCCGCGACCGACCGGCACGTCGACGATCTCGCCGGTGCGCTTGACGGTGTCGCCTTCCTTGATGCCGC
>Ga0299907_10000852_pt1 | contig 16158 bp, 20 predicted proteins | sample RVTome_16_FD_198680 | JGI IMG/M metagenome (GOLD analysis project Ga0299907, IMG submission 198680) | Soil microbial communities from uranium-contaminated site in the Upper Colorado River Basin, Wyoming, United States - RVT152D67 (version 2) ...
ACCGTCGGCTGGTCGAGGGCCATGGCTCCCTGCAGCTCCTGCACCGAGCGCTCGCCGTGGCGGAGCACCTCGAGGAGCCGGATCCGGACGGGATGGGCCAGGGCCTTGAAGAACTCCGCCTTGAAGGTCTGGAGGTCCGAGGCCATGGATGACAGTATATATTAATATCTGAATATAGATGACCAGAACTCGAGCATGTCGTGATGGAACTCTGCGGCCTCCTGCGCCCGGCTGCCCAGGCTCGCGCCCCGCACGCCGTAGCCGGCCTTGAGGCCGTAGACGGCCACGTCGCGGTCGGTCAGCGCGGGATCGGCCCGGCCGGTCAGCGGATGGATGAACGCGCCGTCGTCGGCCAGGTAGCTCGTCGGCGCGCCGGGCGCCACCGCCGCATCGGGGACGCGCACGACGGGCGTGCCGCGATCGAAGCTGTGCGCGGCCCCGCCGAACAGGCGCAGGCTCACCACGCCGGCCGTGAGCCGGATGGCCTGCAGGTGCCCCTGCACCTGCTGCACCGAGCACCAGTCGTCGCGGTCGCCCATCAGCACGCGCACCCGCGTCGCGCCCACGCGGGGATCGAGGAACTGGTGCCCGCTCCAGGGATAGGCCGCCAGCACCGCCGCCAGCCCGTGGTCCGGACCGACGGCGGCATCGGCGAACCGGCGCGTCGCCGCCGTCAGCACCGCGGAGCCGCCGCGGCTGTGCCCCTGGGCGCCGATGCGCGCGGGATCGATCTCCGGCCGGCGCGCCAGCACGCGCCAGGCCGCGAGCACGTCCCAGGCGCTGGCCGCGAAGGAGTACTGCGTCTGGTTCGCGACCGTCGAGGTGACGCCGCGCGCCCCGAACGGGTCGAGGACGAAGGCGGCCAGCCCCGCGCTCGTGAGCGACTCGGCGTGGGCCAGGTGCGAGGCGGCGATGCCCAGGCTGCCCGGCACGACGATCACCAGCGGCACCCGGGCCGGGCCGGGGACGCCCGGCGGCAGGAACAGCTTGCCGTCGATCGTGGTGCGCGGCATCTCGGCGGCGGCGGACACCGCCTGGTGGTAGTTGCGCGGCGAGGCGGACGGGACGTCGAGGTTGCGGCCCGTCGTGCCGTTGGCCAGCGTGATGGCCTGGTCGCGGAAGCGCGGTGTCGTCACGGCGGCCTCAGCGGATCGTCGGCGCGAAGCGCTCCATCCGCTCGAGCGTGTCGGCCAGGTGCTCGCTGCGGAAGTCGAAGACCAGCTCGCTCACCCCGAGCTTCTCGTAGGTGGCGATGTCGTCGGCCACCTGCTGCCGCGTGCCCGAGAACGGCCGGCGCTCGGCGCCGCCCAGCGTCACAGCCGAGACGTCGTACACCGGCGCCTTGAAGGAGATGGTGAGCGCCGCGGGATCGCGTCCCTCGGCCTCGGTCAGCCGGAAGAGCTGCTCCAGCGAGTCGCGCAGCTCGGCCGGACGCAAGGGCACGGCGGCGTTGGCGCCGACCGGATGCCAGCCGTCGCCGTGACGCGCCACCCGGCGCAGGGCCGGCGCGCTGTGGCCACCGATCCAGATCGGCGGGTGGGGTTTCTGCACGGGCCGAGGGAGACAGCGGAGATCCGTGAAGCGGTAGAACTCGCCCGCGAAGCTCGCGGGGCTCTCGGTCCACAGCGTCTTGAAGATGCGCAGATACTCGTCGCTGGCCGCCCCCCGCCGCTCGAAGTCGGGAGCCGCGAGCGCCTCGAACTCCTCGCGCAGCCAGCCCACGCCCACGCCCACGGTGAGGCGGCCGTTCGACAGCACGTCGATCGTCGCCAGCATCTTCGCGGTCAGCACCGGGTTGCGGTAAGGCAGGATCATCACGCTGGTCACCAGTCGCAGCCGGTGCGTGCGGCCGGCGACGAAGGCCACGAGCGTGAGCTGCTCGAGGGCGTCGCCGCCGCCCGGGAACTCGCCCGACACCGTATACGGGTACTTCGACGCGATGGCGGCCGGAAAGACCACGTGGTCGGCGATCATCACCGAGTGGAAGCCGAGCGCCTCCCCGCGCTGCACGATGGTCTCCAGCGCCTCGGGGGTCGCGCAGCCGCCGCGGGTGGGCAGATAGAAACCGTAGCGCATGCTGGAAGACCTCCGTCGCCGGCGGCCGGCGGGCTCTCGGTGTGCTCCGGCCAGCGGGGCCTCGTCCCGGGGCCGGGCGAGGCGACCATACACAGGCTCCCGCGGGCCGGCAAGGCCGATGCCTCATGAGCCCGCTGCTCCGCTTCGTCGCGCTCTACGCGCTGATGTACGCCGCCTTCGGTGTGTCGTCGCCGTTCCTGCCCGCGTTCTTCGCCGCCCGCGGGCTGGCGCCCGAGCAGCTCGGGATGCTCCTGGCCGCCGGCACGGCCATCCGGCTCGTCTCCGGTCCCCTCTGCGGGCGCCTCGCCGACCTGGTGCGGGCGCTCCGCGCCGTGCTGGCCGCCTGCGCCGCGCTGGCCGCTCTGGTGGCCCTCGGCCTGGTGTCGGCGACGGGGTTCCCGGCGTTGCTGGCGGTCAGCGTCCTGCACGCCGCGGCACTGGCGCCGATCACGACGCTCGCTGACGCGCTCGCCCTGGCCGCGGCGGCGCCGCGCGCGGCCGGTGCGCGCTTCGAGTACGGCTGGGTTCGCGGAACCGGGTCGGCGGTCTTCGTCGCCGGCACGCTCGCCAGCGGGCTGGCCGTCGGCGCCTGGGGGCTCACCTCCATCGTCGTCGTCCATGCGGCCCTGCTCCTGGCCGCCGCCGGCGCGACGGTGCTGGTGCCGGCGCCCGGGCGGCCCGCGGCCGTGGGGCGCGTCCCGGCCACGGGGGTGGTCGAGCTCCTGCGCACACCGGTCTTCCGCCGCGTGATGCTCGTGTCCGCGCTGGTGCTCGGCAGCCACGCCATGCACGACGCCTTCGCGGTGATCCGCTGGAGTGCGGCCGGCATCACGCCGGCCCTGGCGAGCGTGCTGTGGGCGGAATCGGTGGCCGCCGAGGTCGTCGTCTTCTTCCTGCTCGGCCCCGCGCTGGTCGGGCGCCTGGGCCCGGCCGGCGTCGTGGCGCTCGCCGCCGGGGCCGGGGCGCTGCGCTGGGTGGTCATGGCGTGGACCACGGACGTGACGGCGCTGGCCCTGGTGCAGCCGCTGCACGGGCTCACCTTCGCGGCGCTGCATCTGGCCTGCATGCGCCTCATCGCGGCGAGCGTCCCGCCCCACCTCACCGCGACGGCTCAGGCGATGTACGCACTCGGCGCCGGCGCGACGACGGCCCTGCTGACCCTGGCCTCCGGCCAGCTGTATGCGAGCCTCGGCCCCCGGGGATTCCTCGTGATGGCGCTGCTCTGCGCCGTGGTCCCGCCCATGACGCGGGGCTTGGCGTCCGCTCGTCGCTGACGCCGGCCGGCGGCGCTCAGCGGCCGACGAGTGGGGCGAGGTCGGTGATCGTGTGCACCACGCGCTCGGCCCCGAAGCCCAGCTCCTCGGGGGGCTCGGCGGCGCTGCGCTGGATCCAGAGCGTGGTGAGGCCGGCCGAGGCGGCGCCGGCGACGTCCCAGGAGTTCGACGACACGAAGCCCAGCTCGGCGTTGCGCACGCCGAGACGCTCCGTTGCCAGGTTGTAGACACGCGGGCTCGGCTTGAAGATCTTGACCTCCTCCACGCTGACGATGTGGTCCAGCAGCGGCAGGATCCCGGCGCTCCGGGCGGCGGCCTCGAGCATGCGGGGCTCGCCGTTGGAGAGGACGGCGAGCCGCAGGCCCTGGCGCTTGAGCGCCTCGAGGCCCGGCTTCACGTCGGGAAAGGCGGCCAGGACGAGATAGGCGTCCAGCAGCGCCGCGCGCGCGTCGGCGGTCAGCTCGAGGCCCAGGCTCTTGCAGGCGTAGACGAGCCCGTCCTCGGTCAGCCGCCAGAAGTCCCGGTGACGCCCCATCAGGCTGCGCAGCATGCTGTACTGCAGCTGCTTCAGGCGCCAGAGCTGGGCCAGGGCCGCGCCCCGGCCCGGGAACAGCCGCTCGCACAGGGCGGTGACCGAGAGCACGTCGAAGAGCGTGCCGTACGCGTCGAACGCGAACGCCTTGAGGGAGTTCATGGGCGGTCCACGGCCTCCAGGATGACCTCGACGATGTCGGTGAGCGTGGCGCGATCGGGGCAGGCCTTGGCCATGACCGAGAGCCCCTGCGCGCTGCTCGTGAGGAACCGGGCCAGCGCCCGCGCATCGCGCGCGGGATCGATCTCGCCGGCCGCCTGTGCGCGGAGCACCGCGCGCAGGAAGGCCGCCTCGATCCGCGCCAGCGCGGCGACGATGCGGGTACCCGTCGCCCGGTCGCGCGAGGCGAGCTCGGCGGCGGAGTTCGTCACCAGGCAGCCGCGGGGCCGCCCCGATGCCAGGGCCGCCTGGAGCTTGAGCCGGAAGAACTCCCGGATGGCGGCCCGGCCCGAGGCCGGCCCGTCCAGGCTCGCCAGCAGTTTCGCGGTCACCACCCGGTCGTAGCGCTCGATGACCGCCAGGAAGAGCGTGCGCTTGTCGCCGAAGGCCTGGTAGAGGCTGCCGCGCTGGATGCCCATGCGGGCCACGAGGTGCTCGATCGACGTGGCCTCGTACCCGCGAGACCAGAAGACCTGCATCGCGCGGTCGAGGACCACGTCGCGGTCGAACTCCGGGGGCCGCCCCACGCCTCTTCCACTATCAGTTTCTGAACGACCGGTCAACAAATCGTGCTACCGTCCGCGCACGAGGAGGTGCGCGATGAGTCTTCAGGCGACGCTCGACACGATCCGGGCCGCGTCCAAGGCCCGGATTCCCCCCGAGGCCCAGGCGATCATGCAGCGCAGCGTCGACGACCTGCGGGCCTCCGGCATCCTGGACCGCATCGTGCCAGTTGGCCAGCCGGCGCCCGACTTCACGCTGCCCAACGCCGCCGGCACCCCGGTGAGCCTGGCCGACCTGCGCGCCCGCGGCCCCGTCGTGCTGTCGTTCTACCGCGGCCGCTGGTGACCGTACTGCAGCGCAGAGCTGGACGCTCTGCGGCAGGCGCTCCCCGACATCGCCGCCACCGGCGCATCGCTCGTGGTCGTCTCGCCCCAGGTCGCGCGCACGCCGCGCGAGACCGAGGAGCCCCGACCGCTGCCGTTCGAGGTGCTGCGCGACTACGGCAACCGGGTGGCCGAGAGCTATGGCCTGGTCTTCACGCTGCCGGACGACCTGCAGGCGCTCTATCAGAAGTTCGGGATCGACCTGGCCCGCGGCAATGGTGACGGCACCTGGCGGCTGCCGGTGCCGGCCCGCTTCGTGATCGATCGCCAGGGCGTGGTGCGCGCCGTCGACGCCGACCCCGACTACACCCGCCGGCCGGAGCCCGCCACGACGGTGGACGTCCTCAAGAGGTTGCCGCCGGCGGCCTCCGGGAAGGCCTGACCATGGCCAGCGTGCCCGAGGGGCTCGATCCGAGGATCCAGACCCGCGAGATCGTCTTCGAGGCCGACGTCGACCTGGTCACGCCGTTTCTCAAGCTCGCCACGGTGAGCCGGGGGGGGAGCGGCCACATGACCTTCGCCTCCGACGAGGGGCCGAGCCTCGGCGGCCTCGGGTCGGCGCCGACGCCGCTCATGTACTTCAGCGCCGCCCTGGCCTTCTGACTGATGACCCAGGTGTCCCGGTACGGGCACATGCTGAAGGTGACGGTGAAGGGCATGCGGATGCAGGTGACGGCGCGCTACCGCGTGGACGGCTCGGTGCTGAACGACACCATCGAGGGCCGGATGGTGGGCGCCGAGACCACGCTGGAGATCGACTCGCCCGATCCGCCCGAGCGCGTCGCCCGGGTCGTGCGCAACGCCGAGCGCGGCTGTTTCGTGATGCAGGCGCTGCAGCACCCGGTGCCCGTCACCGGCCGCACGCTGCTGAACGGCGCGCCGCTGGGCGCGTGACCGGCGTGGCCGCGGCTCGACCGGCCGCGGCCACGACTATCGGGGGCGTCCTACCAGCGCCCGCCCCGTGACGATCCCCCGAAGCCGCCGCGCGAGCCGCCGCTCCGGCTCCCGCCGGGCGCGGCCTTCTCCACCCGGAGCTGGCGGCCGTCGAGATCCTTGCCATTGAACGTGGCGATGGCGTGCTCGGCCTCCTCGAGGGTGGCCATTTCCACGAACCCGAAGCCCCGCGAGCGGCCGGTGTCACGATCGGTGACGACCGCGGCCGACTCGACCTGTCCGGCCTGCGCGAAGGTCTCGCGGAGCCGCTCGGTCGAGGTCGAGAAGGACAGGCCGCCGATGAACAGTTTCTGCACCATGGTGCGCCTCCTGATACGTCCACGCTGTGAATCGAGCATGCCCCAGAGAAGCGCGGATGACTCCGGAGTTCTGGTCCGCCGGGAAGGATGGCTCGGACGGTCCCACCCTACCAGAGTCGGGGGGCTTGCAATCTAATAATTTATAGCAATAATATATGTTATATAGCAAGCCTGGTCAGGAGGACCCCCCCATGTTCGCGGACGAGGCGCGTGTGCTCATCATCCTGCCGCAGGATCTCGTCGATCGTGCCCGAGGCGTTGCCGGCCGGGCGACGACGTCGATGAAGCTCCCCGTGAGCCTGCAGATCGTGCTGCGAGCCCTGATCGAGGAGGGCCTGAAGCGGCCCGGGGATGAAACGCTGCTGGCCAATGTCCGGGGGCAGGCGGAAGCGGTCCGGCGGATCCGCAGCGAGTCGCGACGCCCGGTGGCGGCACGCAGCACCAGGGGCACCGGGGTGGCGCGACCGCGGCCGGGCGCCGGCGCGCGGCGGCTGTCATGACGCAGGCCGCCCGATGAGCTCGGCGTGGATCGTGCCCGCCGTCACCCTCACCCTGACCCAGGTGGCCGTCATCGCCACGTCCATCTACCTGCACCGGGCGCTGGCGCACCGGGCGCTGCATCTGCACCCGGTGGCCGACGTGGCGTTCCGCATCGCCCTCTGGCTGACCACGGGACAGTGCCGGCAGGAATGGGTGGCGGTCCATCGCAAGCACCACACCTTCACCGATCGGCAGGGAGATCCGCACAGCCCGCGCCTGCTGGGCTTCTGGCGGGTCCAGCTCTTCAACGTCGTCTACTACATGCGCGAGGCACGCAACACGGCGACGCTCGAGACGTTCGCCCCCGACCTGCGGCCTGACCGTCTCGATCGCGCGCTGTTCTCTCGCGGCGTGCTCGGCCTCGGGGTCGGGCTGAGCCTGCTGTGTCTCCTCCTCGGCTTCTGGCCCGGCCTCGTCGCCGGCCTCGCCCACGCGGTGCTCTACGTGTTCGGGATGGCGCCCCTGATCAATGCGCTCGGTCACTGGCGCGGCAGCAAGAACTTCGAGAACACCGCGTACAACTGGCGTCTCCTGTCGTGGATCACCGGCGGCGAGAGCTTGCACAACAACCATCACGCCCACCCGCGGTCGCCGAAGTTCAGCGTGCGGCGCTCGGAGTTCGATCCCTCGTGGCCCGTCATTAAATCGCTGGCGGCGGTGCGCCTGCTGACCATCCAGGGGCCAACGGCGGCGTGGGCGCCTGCGCCGGAGCTCCGGAGGACCCCGTGAACGTCCTCGCCTTCTCCACGCCACGCACCGCCGACTGGCGCTGGCGCATCGTGAGCTCCGGCGGCGAGACCGTCGAGGAGTCGTCGACCACGTTCCCGACGATCGCGCGGGCCATGGCGGCGGGGACGGAGCGCCTGCAGTTCCACCGGGACCGCGATCGTCCACCCCCGGCCCGGGCGCCATGGCGTCGACGGCGCTGATCGAGGGGACGGCCATGGCGACCAAGGACTTCGCGTGGCCCGACTTCGACCGCTGGCAGGCGGTCTTCAGCGCGGCCGGGGCGTTCCCGGCCAGCTGGGACGGCCTGCACCTCGTACCGGCCCGCGGGACGACCGAGGTCGAGGTCTATCGTCAGCGAAAGCTGGCGCTGTTCGCCGAGTGGCACGACATGCTCGGCCACCGGTCCGTGATCCTCGCGCACTACGCCCGTCAGGGGATCCGGGCCCGGATCGTGCGGCAGGACGCGGAGCTGGCCTGTCCCGCGTGCGACCCTTTCCATACGCGCGAGGTCGGGTCCGATCTCGACACGGTACCGCCATTCCATCCGGGCTGCCGCTGCGTGCTCGTGGCGTTGCACACGGCGCCGGCCCGCCGACGGCGAAGGTCGTACGAGCGTCCCCATTCACGCGGGGTGAACGCGGGGGACTCCTAGCAGGTCGTTCATGCAGCACTGGGAGAGACCGCTCTCGCCCAGAACCAGGAGGCACCTCATGCAAGTGCGCGCACCATGGCTCAAGCCGGCAGTCTGGGGTGCGGTCATCGGCGCAGTGTTCACGATGATCGTCGGTTTCTCGTGGATGGGATGGGTCCTCGGGGGGACGGCCGAGCGATTGGCGCTGGAGCGCTCCAACGCGGCCGTCGTCCTGGCCCTCACCCCGTCCTGCGTGGCGAGGTTCATGCGGGAGCCCGACGCCGTCACCAAGCTCAAGGAGCTGCAGACGATCGATTCGTGGAAGCAGCGCGAGTTCGTCGAGGCCGGGGGCTGGGCGACCCCGAGCGGTGACACGGCGCCGAACTCGGACGTGGCGAACGCGTGCGCCGAGCAGCTCGTCAAGGCCAAGAGCTAGCCCAACTTCCGGGGCTCGCCGAACCCGGACGCACACCACTCACCGCCGTCCGGCGGTGAGTGGCCTCCGGCCTACGGTCGCGTCTTCGCGCAGCGGAACCCGAGCGGGCGGCTCCGGCCCTCTGGGCGTCGCGACCTCGGCGGCGGGGCGCGGCGTCAGCGGACACCGATCAGGCTGGCCGCCAGGATCACAGCCACCGTCGCCGGGATGACCAGCCGCACGCTCAGGCTCCACAGCCATTCCGGGAAGCGGCCGGCCCCCTGCCGCAGCTCGGCGAGCGCGGGTCCGGCGCCCCAGACCCAGCCCACGAAGACGGCCGTCAGCAGGCCGGCGAGCGGGAGCAGCACGTCGGAGGTCACCGTGTCCACGAGGGTCAGGACATCGAGGCCGAGGACGTGGACACCGTACGGCCCCTGGGCGAGCGCCGACGGGACGCCTGCCACGAACACCAGCGCGGCCGCGAGCAGCGTCGTCGTCCGCCGCGCGAGCCCGAGCCGTGACCGTGCGAACGCCACCAGCACCTCGAGCAGCGAGATCGCCGAGGTGAGGGCGGCGATGGCCAGCATGACGAAGAGCACGACGTTCAGCGGCGCGCTCAGCGGCATCTGATTCAGCACGGCGGGCAGCGTCACGAACAGCAGGCCCGCGCCGCCCTGGATCGGCAGCCCGAACGCGAAGAGGGCCGGGATGACGACCAGGCCGGCCAGCAGCGCGACGCCCGCGTCGGCCACCGCGACGTAGACGGCGCTGCGATGGATGTCCTCGTCCCGGTCGAGGTAGCTGCCGTAGGTGACCATGACGCCCATGCCGAGCCCGAAGCTGAAGAACACCTGCCCCAGGGCGCGCAGGAGCGTGTGCCCGCCGACGTCGTCCCAGTGCGGGCGCAGGAACCAGGCCACCCCGTCCCCCGCCCCATCGAGGAGCAACACCCGCCCGGCCAGCAGCGCGAGCAGGACGATCAGCCCGGGCATCAGCACCCGGGACCAGCGCTCGATCCCGGCGCGCACACCGCCCATCACGACCGCCGCAGTGAGCGCCAAAAAGGACGCTTGCCACGCTACCGGGTGCCACGCATGGTGCGCAAGCGCGGTGTAGACCTCGCCGAGCCCGGCGGCATCGAGGCCACCGAGCGAGCCGGTCAGCGCCTTGACCACGTAGGCGAGCACCCACCCGGCGATGACGGCGTAGTAGGAGAGCACCAGGAACGAGGCGAGCAGCGCGAGGACGCCGACCCCCGCCCACGGGGAGCCGGGGCGAACGGCCAGAAAGGCGTCGACGGCGTTGCGCTTGCCGCGCCGGCCCAGGGCCAGCTCGGCCATCAGCCCCGGCACGCCGATGAGCAGGATCACCAGCAGGAGGACGGCGACGAACGCCCCACCGCCGTTCTCGGCCGTCACGGACGGGAAGCGCCAGATGTTGCCGAGTCCCACCGCGGAGCCGGCCGTGGCCAGCACGAAGCCTGCCCGGGACCCCCAGCGCTCCTGTCCCTGCTCGTCCATCCGATTCTGCGTGGCCATGCGTCCTCGTCGCGATGCGCGCGTCACTCTATCATTGGCGCCGCAGAGGCCGGACAATGGCGCGGATGACGTCCGCCGAGCTCGGCTTCGAGGCGGTGCTCTTCGACCTGGACGGCGTGGTGACCCGCACCGCGCAGCTGCACGCGTCCGCCTGGGCGGAGCTGTTCGACGAGCTCCTGCGCCGCCGGGCCGCCCAGGGCCGCGAGCCGTTCCGCGCCTTCGACCCGGCCGCGGACTACCTGGCCCACGTGGACGGCAAGCCGCGCTACGAAGGGGTGCGCAGCTTCCTCGCCGCGCGCGGGATCGCGCTGGCCGAGGGCGATCCGGCCGACCCGCCGGGAACGCCGACCGTGCACGGCCTGGGCGCCCGCAAGGACGCGCTCTTCATGGACCGCCTGCGCCGCGACGGCGTCGAGGTCTTCACGACCACCGTCGCGCTCATCCGTGCCCTTCGCGCGCGGGGGGTGAAGACGGCCGTGGTGACCTCCAGCCGCAACGGCCGCGAGCTGCTGCGGGCGGCCGGCCTCGAGGCGCTGTTCGACGCGCGGGTCGACGGGCTCGATGCCGCGGCCCTCGCCCTCGCGGGCAAGCCCGCCCCGGACACCTTCCTGAAGGCGGCCGAGCTGCTCGGGGTGTCGCCCGGCCGCGCGCTGGTGATCGAGGACGCGATCGCCGGCGTGCAGGCCGGCCGCCGCGGCGGCTTCGGCCTCGTGGTCGGCGTGGACCGCGGCGGCAATCGCGAGGCGCTCGCGGCCCACGGCGCCGACCTCGTGGTCGCCGACCTGGGCGAGCTCGACGTCGCCGGCCTGGACACGCGGGTGCGCGACAAGCGCGAGGCGATCGTCGCCTGGCGCGTCGAGCAGGAGGGCTTCGACCCGGCTCGCGAGCACGCGATGGAGAGTCTCTTCACCGTCGGCAACGGCTACCTCGGCGTGCGGGGCACGCTCGACACACCCCTGCCCGGCTCGCAGGGCGATCTCTTCGTCGCCGGCGTCTACGATCGCAAGCAGCCCGGCCGCCCGTACTCCGAGCTGGAGTTCCTCGGTGGCGGGCGCGGCGACTACGCCTACAGCGAGCTCGTGTCGGCGCCGTTCCCGTTCCGGCTGCGGCTGACCCTCGACGGCGAGCCGCTCGACCTGGCGGGCCGTCACTGGCGGGAGCACCGCCGCGTCCTCGACCTGCGCCAGGGCGTCCTGCACGCACACGACGTCTACGAGACCGAAGCCGACCGCCGGACGCTGGTGCGCACGTGGCGCTGCACCTCGCTCGAGGACCTGCACGTCCTGCTGCAGGAGATCACGGTGTGCCTGGACAACCACTCCGGCACCCTGGAGCTCGACGCCTCGCTGGCCGACCCCGACCTCGCCGCCAGCCACCCCCACCTCGTGCCGCTCCCGGCCGGTGCCGACGATGCCGCCCTCGACGTGCACCGCTTCACGACCCAGGCCTCCGGCATCGAGATCTGCCTGGCGGCCCGGACCACGCTGGCCGACAGTGGCCGCGAGGCCGTGCGCTGGCGGGTCCCGGCAGCAATCGGCGAGCGGCTCACGTTCCGCCGCTACGCGGTGGTTTATACCAGCCGTGACGTCGCCGATCCGCTGGCCGCGGCCACCCGCCACCTGCGGGCGCTGCGCTGGGAGGGGTTCCAGGACGCGCTCGCCGCGCACGCGGCCCGCTGGCGCGGGCTCTGGGACCACGCCGACGTGCGGATTGCCGGCAGCCCGGCGACCGAGCAGGCGCTCCGGTTCAACGCCTACCACCTGGCCAGCGCCGCCGACCGCGATTCGCGCGTGTCGGTCGGGGCCCGCGCCCTGACCGGGCGCGCCTACGAGGGGCACGTGTTCTGGGACGTGGAGATCTTCAAGCTGCCGTTCTACCTGCACACCTGCCCCGAGGTCGCGCGCAGCCTGCTGGGCTACCGTCACGCCACCCTCGACGGGGCCCGCCGCCGCGCCCGTGAGCTGGGCGCCCGCGGCGCCTGCTACGCGTGGGAGTCCACGGTGACCGGCGACGACGTCACCCCCGACACCATCCGGCTGAAGGCGACCGGCAAGGAGATCCCGATCTTCACCGGCGCGCAGCAGATCCACGTGACGGCCGCGGTGGCCCACGGGCTGTGGCGATACTGGGAGGCCACGGGCGACCGAGATTTCCTGGCGGAGGCCGGTGTGGAGATCCTGGCGGAGACCGCGCGGTTCTGGGCGAGCCGGTGCACGCGCGGCGCCCGTCACTACCACATCCGCGGTGTCGTCGGGCCCGACGAGTATCACCACTCCGTGAACGACAACGCGTACACGAACTGGATGGCGCGCTTCAACCTGCAGCGGGCTGTCGAGGCCGTGGCCTGGCTCGAGGGCGAGCGGCCCGCGGCGTCGGGCGCTCTGGCCGAGCGCCTGGAGCTCGGCCGGGAGGAGCCGCGGGAATGGGCCGCCGTCGCCGACGGGCTCCACTGCCCCGGTCCCGACAGGCGCGGCGTGATCGAGCAGTTCGAGGGCTTCTTCGACCTGCAGGACTACCCCCTGCCCCGCGAGGAGCGCTTCAAGACACCGATCAGCCGGCTATTCGACTGGGACCGGATCAGCCGGCTCAAGCTCATCAAGCAGGCCGATGTGCTCATGCTCCTGCACCTGTTCCCGGACGCCTTCCCCCGGGAGGTGATCGCCGCGAACTACGGGTACTACGAGCCGATCACCGACCACGGCAGCAGCCTCTCGCCCGGCATCCACGCCGCTGTCGCCGCCCGCCTGGGGCTGCACGAGGAGGCGGAGCGCTACTGGCGAGAGAGCCTGTGGCTCGACCTCTCCAACGCGATGGCCAACAGCGCCCTCGGCGTGCACCCGGCGTGCATGGGGGCCACCTGGCAGGCGCTGGTGTTCGGCTTCCTCGGCATCCGCTTCACGGACGCCGGGCCCGTCCCCCATCCCGAGGCCGCCGCGCGCTGGCCCACGAAGTGGCGCGCCGTCTCGCTCGCGCTCGCCTGGCACGGCCGCATCCATCGCGTGGCGGTGACGAGAGGGGCCGCCCCGTGAGCGTCTTCGCGTCGATCCTCGTACCGCTGGACGGCTCCCGCACCGCGGCGCGGAGCGTGGGCTGCGCCGCCTGGCTGGCCGCTCGGCTGGGGGCGCGGCTGCACATCCTGAGCGCCACGCCGCACGAGCGGCCCGCGCGGGAGGCGCTGGCGGCCCTGCAGGTGCCCGAGCCGCACTGGCCGCTCGTCACGCTGCACCAGGCGCCGGCATACCCGGAGGAGGCGATCCTGGGGGCCATCGCGCGCCACGACATCGCGCTGGTCGTCATGACCGCGTGCGGCCAGACCGCCGAGGCGCCCGCCGCGCCGGCGGGCGATGCCGTCCCCGCCGTCGGGCACGTGGCGTGCGCGGTCATCGAGCGGAGCCCGGTGCCGGTGCTGCTCCTGCCGCCCAACTATCGCGAGGTGCTCCCGTGGCAGCGCATCCTCGTCCCCGTCAGCGGCGAGATCCAGGCCGACGAGGCGCTCGCCCTGGCGGTGCGCCTGGCCCAGGCGCTCGACCTCGCCGTGCACGTCGCCCACGTGGCCGACCCGGACGACGGCGACGAGAGCCTGGCGGCGCGGGCGCGGTACGCCGACGCCCTGCACCACGAGTACCCGCACCAGCTCGAGGAGCTCGTGAGCCGTGCCCTGCCCCACGGCGCTCCCGAGGAACGCCGTCGCATCGCCGACATCGCCCTCTGCCACGGCGACGTCGCCACCGAGCTGCTCAAGCTGATCGAGCGCACGCCGGTCAGCGTCCTGGCCGTCGGCTGGCACGGGCGGTTCATGACCGGCCACGCCCGGGTGCTCAAGCGGCTGATCCAGGAGAGTGCCAGCCCCGTGCTGCTGGTGAAGGCGCCGGCCCGGATGCCCTTCCAGCTCAAGGTCGGCGAGCAGCTCGAGTGAGGGCCCGTGATGACCCGCTATGCGCCGGGCGTGTGCTTGCCCAGGAACTCCTTCACGCGCGCGCGGGCGGAGGTCAGCGCCGCGCCGGCCTTGCATTCCGAGATGTAGTTGCGCTGATCCATCGCGATCACGCGGAAGCCCGACGCGAACTCGGCGAGGGGGTTGATGGGCGCGGCCGGCCGGCTCCAGACCTCGATGGTCGACTGCAGTCCCGCCGGCGCGTGTCCTCTCGTGGCGAGGGTGGGCGCAGTATACCGTGCGACGATCGGACTACGCGGGCGGGACGACGTCCAGCAGGATGGCCTCGGGATCCGCGCCCCAGCGCCAGGGCAGCCCCACGCTGCCGATCCCGCGCGACACCACCAGCAGCGAGGACTGGAACGCGTACGCCCCCTCGTCGAGGCAGAAGCGGCTCTGCCGGATGATCGGAGGCCCATTGGGCAACCGGATCTGCCCTCCGTGGGTATGCCCGGACAGGGTGAGCGGCACGCCGCGCGCCGCGGCGGCGTAGAAATGGTCGGGGTTGTGCGCCAGCAGCAGATGAGGCGTGCCGTGCTGCTCGACCAGCGCGGTCCAGTCCGGCCGGCCCATGATCAGGTCGTCGATGCCGCCGACCACGATGGCGCCGCCGCCGTGGGTCAGCTTCACCGCTTCGTTCCTGAGCGTCCGGATGCCGATGCTCTCGAGGCTCGCGCAGATCCGCTCGGGGTCGCCTCCGAAATAATCGTGATTGCCCAGACAGCACCAGGCCCCCAGCGGCGCGCCGGCGAGCGGCGCCAGGGCCGCGAGAAATGGATCCAGCTCGCTCCCGCGGCCGGTGACCAGGTCTCCCGCCACCGCGACCAGGTCCGGCCCCAGCGCCATCAGCGAGCCGACGATCGACGCCAGGATCTCGGGCTTGAGGAAGATCCCCGTGTGCACGTCGGAGACGAGCAGCACCCGAAGTCGTGTCGCGGCTTCCGGCCACCCGGGCGGGGCCACATCGGCCTCGGCGAGGCCGAAGCGCCGCTGCAGCTGCCCGCTGTAGGGATTCCACACCCGGGCGAGATGCGGATACAGGAACCGAGAGACGACGATGTCGAGTCGGCGCTCGAGGAGCTTGAGCACGCCCCGGTTCGGATCGAGCCAGCGTCGCTCGCGGCCAGTCATCACGCGCGGCACCGGCAGCCGCCGCCGGCGCAGGGGATCGAACGCGAGGCGACCCGGGCCAGACTTCACGTCACCCACCGAACGCTGCCCTCCGCAGCAGCGAGGCGCCCCGACAGGCCTTCCATCCCGTGGGGGGCATGAAACGATTATTGACGTGACCGAGTCACTTCCCAAGCGGGAATGTGGACGCGGTACTGCGGACCTTCGCCGCCGCTCCTGCCGCGGGCGGGTCCGCTTCGCGAGTGGCCTGACCACCCCTCCGCCACTGACCCGTCGGTCAGCCGTCGATGTCGAGCCCCAGCGCCAGCCGTCCGGCGTATCGGAGCTGCACTTTCTCCTGGAGCGGGTGGTACCGCGCGCCCTGCACGTCGCGGAAGAGTCGCTCGAGCCCGAGGCTCCGGTAGAACGAGCCACCGCCCGTGACCTCCATGGCCTTGTCGACGGTGCCGATGGCGGCACGCCCGCAGAGGGTCCGCGCGATCGTCACGCGCTTGGTGGTCTCCGGCCCCGGCTGCGCGGTGGCGGCGGTGGCGATCATGGCTTCGAGCGCCATGGCCGCGGTGGCGAGCTCGTTCTCCATCTCACCGACCAGGTAGGGGATGTTCGCGTCGCCGCGCTTCTTCATCGCCTGTCGCACGGCCAGGTCGCGGGCGGCCTCGGCCACGCCGACGTACACCGCGTAGACCAGCGGCAGGGCGACCATGACGATCACATGGAACAGGTGGTGCCACTTGCCCTGGGGCCGGCGGCCGGCGATGGCGGCCTCGGGGACGAACACGTCGTCGAGCGTGATGTCGTGCGAGCCCGTGCCCCGCATGCCGAGCGTGTGCCAGGTGTCCAGGATCTTCACGCCCGGCGCGTCGAGAGGCACCGGGAAGTGCAGCACCGTCGGGCCCGCCTGGGGATCGTCGAGGACGGCGCTGGTGACCAGGAGCTGCCCCGACGGGCAGCCGCTCGAGAAGATCTTGCGCGCGTCGATGCGATACCCCCCCTCGACCT
>Ga0299907_10000853_pt1 | contig 16155 bp, 17 predicted proteins | sample RVTome_16_FD_198680 | JGI IMG/M metagenome (GOLD analysis project Ga0299907, IMG submission 198680) | Soil microbial communities from uranium-contaminated site in the Upper Colorado River Basin, Wyoming, United States - RVT152D67 (version 2) ...
CGGCTCAGGCAGCCCGGCATCCCGCTCCTACGGGGCGCAGGAATGTCACGGAAAAGCGTGGTGGTGGGGGGAAGGACGGGGGGAAGGCTGGCGCGCTAGATGGTACTGATGGCCTGGGACAGGATGGTGAGGGCCTGGTCCATCTCGTCGTCGGTGACGATGAGAGGCGGGATGAGCCGGAGCACGTTCTCGCCCGGGCCGCACAGGAGCACGATCAGCCCGTCGGCCAGGCACCGCCTCTGGACGGCCTCGGCGTCCTCCTTATCGGCCAGTTCCACGCCGATCATCAGGCCGACACCGCGCACCTCGACCGGCCCGGGGACGGCCGACAGCCGCTCCATGGCCATGGCACCCAGCCGCCGGGCCCGCTCGTAGCAGCCCTCCTCGTCCAGCACGTCGAGAGTGGCGAGGGCGGCGGCGCAGGCGACAGGGTTGCCGCCGAAGGTGGAGCCGTGGGCGCCCACCGGCCAGCGCTCCATCAGCCGCCGGCCGGCGATGATCCCGCCCAGGGGCAGGCCGGAAGCGACACCCTTGGCGAAGAGGACGACGTCAGGTGCCACCCCGAAGGTCTCGGCCGCGAACGGCCGCCCGGTGCGGCCCATCCCGCACTGCACCTCGTCGAAGATGAGCAGCCGGCGAACGCCGTCGCAGCGGGCCCGCAGCCCCTCGAGCCACGACCGCGGCGGTACGACGTAGCCGCCCTCGCCGAGGACGGGCTCCACGATCACCGCCCCGACATCGTCCGACAACGCCGCGTCGAGGGCTTCCAACCCCCATCCGTAGGGGGCCAAGCGCACCCCGGGTAGCAGCGGGAAATAGCCCTCCTGGTACTTGGCCTTGGCCGTGGTCAGGCTGGTGGCGGCCAGGGTGCGGCCGTGGAAGGCCCACCGGAAGGCGACGATCCCGCTGCGCCCCGTGGCCCGCCGGGCCAGCTTCAAGGACCCGTCCACCGCTTCGGCGCCCGAGTTGCAGAAGAACACCTGGGGCTCGGCCAGGAAGGGGCACAGCCCGCCCAGACGCTCGGCGAGTTCCACCGACCTCGGGTGGTGGGTCACCACCGAGGTGTGGATCAGCGTGGCCGCCTGCTCGGCGATGGCCGCCACCACCTTGGGGTGGCAGTGCCCCGTGTTGTTGACGGCGATGCCGGAGGCGAAGTCGAGGTAGCGCCGGCCGTCGGCGTCCCACAGCCACGATCCCTCGCCCCGTACCGCGACCACGTCGGAACAGCGGGGCAGCACGCCGGCCAGCGCGGCCTCGTCGCGGGCCAGCCAGTCGGCCGACGACGGGTCCGGGACGGGAAGGGGAAGGGGATGGACGGTCATGAGGAGGCTCCTGGCGTGTCGATCTGGGCCCGCTGCAGGCGGCCGGAGTAGTCGATGTAGACGGTCTTGATCTGGCTGAACTGCTCGATGCCCCGGGCCCCGGCCTCCCGGAAGCCGTTCCCGGTGTGCTTGGTGCCGCCGAAGGGCAGGGGGATCTCGGCCCCGATGGTGGGGGCGTTCACGTACACGATCCCGGCGTCGATGCGGTCGACGGCGTACAGGGCCGAGTTGATGTCCCGGGTGTAGATGCACGACGAGAGCCCGTACTCCACGGCGTTGACCACGTCGATGGCCTCGTCGAGGTCAGCCACCTCCATGACCGCCAGCACCGGCCCGAAGACCTCCTCCCGGGCGATGTGGTGCGCCGGCGAGACTCCGACCAGCACCGTCGGCTCGTAGAAGGCGCCGCCGTCGCAGCCGGCCACATCGAGCCGCACCCGCCCCCCGCAGGCCACGATGGCCCCTTCGCCCAAGGCGTGTTCCACCATGGCGTGGATCCGCTCCGCCGAACCCTTCGTGATGACGGGCCCGACGTCGGTGGTCGGATCGCAGGGATCACCCAGGCGCAGCTCGGCGGCCCGCTTGGCGATGCGGCCCACGAGCTCCTCGGCCACCTCGGGATGGACGATCAACCGGGACGTCGAGGTGCAGCGCTGCCCGGCGGTGCCGAAGGCGCCGAAGATGGCGCCGTCGACGACGAGGTCGAGGTCGGCGTCGGGTCGCACCACCATGGCGTTCTTGCCCCCCAGCTCCAGGGACACCAGCCGGGGGCCGGTCTCCATGGCCGCCGCCGCCACCTTGCGGCCGGTGGGTACCGATCCGGTGAAGCTCACCGCGCCCACGCCGGGGTGGACGGCCAGGGCGGCGCCGGGCTCGGCAAAGCCATGCACCACCTGGATCAGGTCCTCGGGCACGCCGGCCTCCCGGCAAGCGGCCACGAACGCCTCGGCGCAGGCGGGGGAGTGCTCAGAGGGCTTGAGCACGATCCCGTTGCCGGCCAGGAGGGCGGGGAAGCACTTCCACGACGGGATGGCCACGGGGAAGTTCCAAGGGGCGATCATCCCCACCACGCCCACGGGCGCCCGGGTCGTCCAGCACAGCTTGGAGCCGAGCTCGGAGGGCACCGTCTCGCCCCAGGCCGAGCGGCCCTGGCCGGCCACGAAGGCGGCCATGTCGATCGCCTCCTGGACGTCGCCGCCCGCCTCCACGAGGACCTTGCCGCACTCCCGGGACACCAGCTCGGCCAGCTCCGCCTTCTGGCGCCGCAGGACGTCGCCCGCCCGGGCGACGACCTCGGCCCGGGCCGGTACCGGCACCCGGGCCCAGCGGACCTGGGCGGCGGCGGCTGCCTGCACGGCGGCGTCCACCTCGGCCGCCCCCATCATGGGGTAGGTGCCGATGACATCGGCGGGACGGGCCGGGTTGACCGACTCGAACATCTCCATGAGGGGCGCACCTCCTGCATCTCCCGGGGTCACCCCGGACCCCGGGATGGCACAGTCATTTCATATTGTACGACGATGGTAACGTTTATTACATGAGCGTTTCGGGGCAAGTCGACGGCCACCGGGGCGGTTTGACCCCGGCCGAGCGGAAGGTAGCGGCCATCGTGCTCTCCGACCCCGAAGCCGTGGCCTTCGGGACGGTGGCCGACCTGGCCCGCCGGGCCGGAGCCAGCGGGGCCACGGTGGTGCGCCTGGCGGCCAAGCTCGGCTACGACGGCTTCCCCGGGCTCCAGGGGGCGGTGCGGGAGGAGATGGCCCGCCGGCTGCGGCCCGCGGCCGAGCGGATCCGCCGCACCGAGCCGGGTGACGCCCTGTCCCGCACGTTGGCCGTCGAACTCGACAACCTCACCGCCACGCTGGAGTCCGTCGACCGGACCGACCTGGCCCAGGCCGTACGCCTGCTGGCCCGGCCCAGGGCCAAGGTCCTGATCCTCTCCGGGGACGCCTCCCACGGCGTCGCCCTCACCTTCGCCACCGAGCTGTCGATGCTCCGGCCGGGCGTGGAGCATGTGGCCGGGTCTCCCGTGCAGGTGGCCCGGGCCCTGGCCCGGGCCGGGCCCGACGACGTGGTGGTGGTCCTCGACCTCGCCCGCTACGACCGCTGGGTGCTGGAAGCTGCCGGCCGGGCCGCCGCCGAGGGGGCGCAGGTGATCGCCGTCACCGATGACCGCCTCTCGCTGCTGGCCGGCACCGCCCGGCTGGCCTTCGCTGCGGCCGCCGCCGGGGCCGGCCCCTTCGACAGCCATGTCGGGATGCTGGCCCTGATCAACGCTCTGGTGACCGGCGTGGCCGACCGGCTCCGGCGCAGCGCCACCGAGCGCCTCGACCGCCTGGAAACGGCCTGGACCGAAGCCGGTGTCCTAGTCGACTGACTCCTCGGGGAAGGTGACCGGTGCCTTGGCCTCCCGGTCCACCACCAGGCGCAGCACCTCGGGACGGGCGTAGTGGCCGACGGGGTCGAAGTACCGCTTCGAGCGCCGCGCCCCCTCCACGTCCAGCTCGGCCATGACGATGCCCTCCGCCTCCTCGAGGGGGCCGGCCAGGAGGTCGCCGTCGGGACCGACGATGACGGAGTTGCCCCGGGCGAGCCAGTCGTCGTCGCCTCCGTACATCTCCGCCGCGCCCGGCAGGTCCCGGGGCACGTCGGAGCCGCGCAGGCAGAAGGTGACGCCCACCACGTGGATGCGGCCCTCCTTGGCGATGTGGCGCAGCGTGGGCACCCACATGTCGGAGTTGTCCCAGGTGGGGGCGAGGTAGATGTCGACGCCCTGGGCGTACATGGCGGCCCGGGCCAGGGGCATGTAGTTCTCCCAGCAGGTGAGGCCGCCGACCCGTCCGAAGGGGGTGTCGAGGACGAGGAGCCCCGAGCCGTCGCCGTAGCCCCACACCAGGCGCTCGGCGCCGGTGGGCATGAGCTTGCGGTGCCGGCCGGCCAGGGAACCGTCGGGCGAGAAGTACAGCAGGGAGTTGTAGAGCGTGCCGCCGTCACGTTCGTTCACGCCCACGCACAGCCATGCGCCCGCCTCCCGCGCCCCGGCTCCGAGGGCGTCGGCGGCGGGGCCGGGCACCTCGACGGAGTTGTCGAACAGGCGCCCGTACCACTCGGAGTCGGCCCACGGCTTCGTGCGCCACACCCAGTCGGGATAGGTGGGCACGAAGGCCTCGGGGAAGACGACCAGGCCGGCGCCTTCCGCCGCCGCCTCCTTGGTCAGCGCCGCCGCCTTCTCGATGGTGGCGTCGCGGTCGAGGAACACGGGGGCCGCTTGCACGGCCGCCACCCGAACCGTGGCGGGCATGGCTCGCCCTCCTTTATCTCTCCCGGCCCCTGTCCCGGCACCGGCCTGGTACACAGATGTTGTCATCCGGCGGTGGCCCGCCTCTGGTCGTGGGGTGGCGACCCGGGCAGATGTGGCAGTGGGGCGGCGCCCCCGCCCTGGAGCCGACCCTCACTGGCGGTCCTGCTTCATGGCAGCCAGCATCATGGCCACGATGGGGCTGGCCTCCTTCGGCTGCCAGGCCTTGTAGGCCTCGGACCGGGGCTGAGGCCACTCCAGGTCGACGTCGACCCGGGTGCCGGGCCGGTCGGCGCCCGCCAGCACCGTCAGGGCCGTCTCCAGCACGATGCGTTGCATCCGACGGTCACCGGCCATGCCGAAGGGGTGCCCGAAGGGGAACTCCACGCCCACCACCCGGGGAGTGCGCAGCGCGGTGGCGATGGACGGCATCATCGTCACCACCACGGTGGGGATCCCGGCGTCCTCGATGCGGCGTGCCAGCACGGGCACGTTGCGGCAGCAGTCGGGTCAGACCGGAGCCAGCACCATCCCGTCGACGGCCTCGTCCCGGAGAGCGGAGATGATGGCCGGCGCCGTCTGCTCCCGCCACCCGGCCAGGCCCGCCTCCTGATAGCCCATGACCGAGTAGTGCGACGGGGCCACCGCACCGACACGTCCCTCGGCCACCAGGGCGGAGAGACCCTCCAACGGGAGGGCGATCTCGGGGTCGGCCAGGACATCGTCGGGGTTGACATGGAGGTGGGACATCCCCAGGCCCCGCCCGGCCACGGAGGCGGGAAGGACCCGATGGGTGGGGTCACCCCAGGTCGGCTCCCGCCGCTCCCGCTCGGAGTCGAAGGGCTCCTGGTCGCCCTCGAGGTACAAGCCGGCCGAGGTCAGCAGCGCGATCCGGGCCTGGGCCAGTCGCGGGGCCAGGGGTGCCCAGACATCGCCCTCCTCGCCGGGAAGTGGAGTCGGGTTGTCGTAGAGGGGGGCGAAGCTGCGGGGCAGGAACCGGAAGCTGTCGATCACGCCGGCAAACGTACCCGCACCGACGGCGTCCCTGAACACGCGCCCCGGAACCGTTGTATACAAGCGGGCGTGAGCGAGCCGAACGACCAGAGCGAGCGCCGGCGCCGGGTCATGGAACGCCTGGCCGAGATGCTCCAGGGCCCGCCGCCCGAGCGGAGCGGAACCGGCGCGGTGGCCGGAGGCGGCATCGAGGAGGCCATCGCCCAGCTCGGCCTCGGACTGTCGGCCGAGGACACCGAGGAGGTGGCCGGCGCCCTACGTGAGGGACCCGACCCCGAGGAGGCGGCCGCCCTCTTCCAGGCCCTGCTGGAGAGTTTCCAGGAGTGGCAGCGCAAACCCGGACGGGAGGACGCGCCGGAAGAGGATTCCTGACGCGGCCTCCGGCGTTCAGTCCTCGGCCGGGGCCGGTCCGTCCACGTTGGTGACGGGCGGACCGGACCCGCCCCGGACCACCACCAGTTGGCTCTCCTCGTCCCCGGGATTGGTCTCCCGGTGGATCGCCCCCGGAGCGACGTAGAGAAAGTCGCCCGGTCCCGCCTCCAGCACGCAGGTGCCGCCCGGTCCCGACTCCATCCGGAGCTGGCCCGACACCACGTAGATGGATGACTCGTAGTCGCCGTGGTGGTGCCAGCCGGAATCGCCCCCGGGGAGGGTGCGGGCCAGCCCGGCCCACATGCCGGGGGTGGCCACCGCCTCCTCGCGCACCATGCCGTCCCCGGACGGCCGCGCCGTCCGCTCGGCGGGGGGAACGAAGCGGACCGGATCGCCGGCGCCCATCAGTCGGTGTGGAGGAAGATGTCGCTGCCGGGGTTGCTGTCGCCCGCCACCAGGGTGCTGGCCTCCGAGTCGAAGGCCACCATGGCGGCGCCTCCGCCCACGTTGGGGGCGTAGCAGTCGGCGTCGGCCTGGGAGCCGTCGGTGGCCACGCTGACCCGGGTCGTCTCGGCGGTGGTGACGTCGTGGAGGAACACGTCCCGCACGCCGTTGCTGTCGCCGGTCACCAGGTTGGTCGCGGCCGACCAGAAGGCCACGTAGCGCCCGTCAGGCGAGATCGAGGGATCGGAGCTGATGTCGTTGCCCTCCTCGCCGTCGCGGTTGACGCTGGCCCGGAGCGTGGTGGACTCCTGGAGGTCCCGCACGAACACGTCGCTCTTGGCGTTGTCGTCCCCGTCCACCAGGTTGGCGGCGTTGGACCAGAAGGCCACGTAGCGGCCGTCGGCGCTGAGCGAGGGGCTGAAGCTGCCGCCGCCCCCCTCCGCCTCCGAATCACCCACGCTCACCCGGGTGGTGGTCCCGCTCTCGCGGTCGTGGAGGTACACGTCCCGAGCCTGGTTGGTGTCGGCGCTGTCGAAGGCGGCCTCGGATTGGAAGCCCACGACGCGCCCGTCGGCACTGATGGAGGGGCGCACGCTCTCGCCCGCCCCCTCCGCTCCGTCGGAGGCGACGCTGACCCGGGTCGTCTCCGCCGTGGCCATGTCATGGACGAAGACGTCGCGGGCCGCATTGGTGTCGGTCGGGCGGCCCAGCAGGTCCTTGGGGATCAGGTTCTTGGCCGCGGACTCGAAGGCCACCGCCGCCCCATCGCCGCTGATGACCGGCCGGACGCTCTCCCCGTTGGCCTGGACGCCGGCGGGGCCGGTGCTGACGCGGCGGACGATCCGGTCGGCGCGGTCGTAGACGAAGACGTCGGCCACGTCGTTGGTGTCGCCCGCCACCAGGTTGGTGGCATCGGACCAGAAGGCCACGAAGCGGCCGTCGGCCGAGAGGGTGGGGCGCTGGCTCTGCCCGTCAGGCTCCGTGCCGTCGCCGGCCAGGCTCACCCGATCGGTGGTGCCGGTGGCCCGGTCGTGCACGAAGACGTCGCGCACCCGGTTGGTGTCGCCTGCCACCAGGGCGGGGGAGTCGGAGTCGAAGGCCACGAAACGGCCGTCGGCGCTGATCCAGGGCCGGAAGCTGAAGCTCTTGCTGGCCCGGCGCGAGGCGGGTGGGAGTGGAGTGGTCACGCCATCGGTGCCGGCGCCGGCGGGGATCGACGGGGCCAGGAGGAACGTCAGTGTCATGAACAGGAGCACTCTCCCCCGAAGGGCGCGCGAACCCCCGGACCGGACAGGCCCGGGGGTTCGAACGAGTGACATGCTCCCTCCCTGATCGGGTCGCTGTGAGCGGCTCAGCAGATGCCTCCCTCAGGCAGCCCCGTTGTGGTCATGGGGGCGGGTGTTCCCCATGGCACGGGCGGGGGCTAGTTCGTCAGGTGGTAAGGATATCCTCGAGTTCGACTGTGATGATGTCAGCGTCGACGCACACCGGTCCGACGAGAACCTCGTCCTCGGCGATGCACTCCGCGTCGTCGTTGTCGGACTCGTGGTCGCCGCCGTGACCCCGGTCCATCGGGACGACCGGGCTGCTGACCATGTTCCCGGCGTCGGTGAGCACGATGTCGTCGCTAGCCACTTGGGCGCGGTCAGCGGCAGATGCCGTGATCACGACGGCCCCAAGGAGCCCAAATGCAACAAGAACAACAATTGCAACTTTGGCCCTCATAGGTCGATTGTCCTTTCGTTTGGGCTACTTTGGTTAACAACCGAGAACATTATTAACAATAAGAACTATGATGTAATGGAAGAAATCGACCAATTTGAAAAACTAGATCAACACAAGCGTCACTGCAAGCGGAAGTTCTGACGCTTCGTCAACAATTTGGTCCCGGTACGCGCGCGGGGAGCGTTAGTAGACGATGACTGACCGGGCGATCTCGCCGCTTCCCATGGCCTGGAAGGCGTCCTCGATTCCCTCAAGGGAGATCTCCCGAGAGATCAGCTCCTCCAGCCGCAGGCGCCCCTCGCGCCACAGAGCGATGATTCTGGGTACATCTCTGCGCACGTCAGACGAGCCGTACCAGCACCCGGAGATGGTCTTTTCCGCCACCACCATCCCGATGAAGGCGGGCACAGTGAGCATCACGTCCATCCGCGGGACCCCGACGAGCACGGTCTGGCCACCCCGCCGGGTCATGGTGACGGCCTGCTCGATGGTGGGACCGAGGCCGACCACCTCGAAGACGACGTCGGCGCCCCGCTGGGCCGTGGCCTCCATCACGCCGCTGACGGCGTTGCCGGCCGAGGCGTCCACACTGGCGGTGGCGCCGAAGGTCTTGGCCATGCCGAGCTTGGCCGGGGCCGTGTCCACGGCGATGACCTCGGCGGCCCCGGCCACCCGGGCACCCTGGATCACGTTGAGCCCGACGCCGCCGCAGCCGATGACGACCACGGTGTCGCCCTCCTTGATGCGGGAGGTGTTGAGGGCGGCGCCCACACCCGTCAGGACACCGCAGCCGATCAGGGCCGCCACCCGCAGGTCGACGTCGTGGTCGATCTTCACCGCCCCGATAGCGGGGATCACCGCGTATTCGGAGAAGGTGCCGGTCCCCACCATCTGGAACAGCGGGCCGCCTTGCGAGGTGAGCCTGGTGGTGCCGTCGAGCATCCCGCCCGTGATGGCGCCGATCGCCCCCTTCTCGCAGAGGTGGGGTTCTCCCTTCCGGCAGAAGAAGCACTCGCCGCACTGCGGAACCCAGGACACGACGACATGGTCTCCGACGGCCAGGCCGGTGACGCCCTCTCCGACCTCGACGATCTCGCCCGCCCCTTCGTGGCCCAGGACGCAGGGCAGGGGCGACATGATGGTGCCGTTCTGGACGGACAGGTCGGAGTGGCAGACCCCCGAGGCGGCCACCCGGATCTTGATCTCACCCGCCCGGGGAGCCTCGATCTCGACGTCGTCACGGATCTCCAGGGGATTCCCGATCCCGGTGAGGACGGCGGCTCGGTGCATGGGGGCTCCTTCTCTCCGGGGGTGAATGGGAATTGTGGCTTAGCATCGCCGCCGTGACCGACGGGAACCAAGCGCCGGAGCCGTCCCACGCGCAACTGGCCCGCGACCTGGTCGTCGCCACCAACCGGGCGGTGCTGTCCACCGTGGCTCTCGACCCGCCCGGGTATCCCTTCGGGTCCGTCGCCACCTACGCCCTGAATGCCGCGGGCCGGCCGGTGGTGTGCATCTCCACCATGGCCCCCCACACACAGAACGCGGCGGCCGACCCCCGGGCCAGCCTGTTGGTGGCCGAACCGGTGGCGCCCGGCGCCGACTCGATGGACGCCGCCCGGGTCACGCTGGTCGGCGACCTGCTTCCCGTGGCCGAGGAGGAGCGGACGGCGGTGCGGGCCCTCTACCTGGTGGCCAATCCCGCCTCCGCCTCCTACATCGACTTCGGCGACTTCGGCTTCTGGCGCCTCGAGGTGCGCGCCGTGCGCTACGTCGGTGGCTACGGCCGGATGAGCTGGGTGGACCCCGCCGACTACGCCTCGGCTCACGTCTGACCGGAACAGGATGACCGGACGCGGAAAGCCGGGGCACCCCCCTCGGGTGCCCCGGCCTCCTGTCCCGTTATCTCACCGGCATGCGGTGCTGTCTGGTGTCCTCAGGCTGTGTCGAAGGGTCAGACGACTTCCCGCTCCCGGGTGACGACGCGCTCTTCCCTCCGGCCGTAGGGCGAGAAGCTGCTCCAGAAGAGCAGCGAGAAGAGCAGGCCGATCCCGCCGACCACCATGAGGATCACGCCGATGGTGTCGAGGTTCACGCCTTCGGTGGTGACGTCTACGGCGAAGGCCAGAATGGCGCCCACAGCCAAGAGGAAAATGCTTACGCCGATACCCATGAAACCCACCTCCTTGAGGGGTGGAGAAGGTCCCCAGCCCCGGAAATTCATTCAGATGCCCGGGGTGTACCCGCCTCGCAGAGCGCGAAAACCCAGGTGAGACAAGGGTTTACGTTCGCTTGAGCTTTCGTACCCTTCGCGCCAGGGCCTACAACAGCTCGTAGGTGCGGGGTACCTCGACCCGGCACCCGGCGTCCCAGCCCTCGGGATTGCTGAGGCGCTGGAACTCCCGCCGGCGGGCTTCGGCGATCTGCCGGCGGCGCTCGGCCCTCGCCCTCCGGCGCTGGACTGCCCGGCGCCGGAGGGCGACGACGCCACCCGTCGAAGCGAACAGGGCCAGGGTGAGCCGGGACAGCCACCGCCCGCCCCCGGCGCTCGCCTCCTCGCTGCTCTGTACCAGGGTGGTGGCGATCGGCGGTTCGAAGGGCCGGACGGCGGGGGGCGGGAGCTGCTCACCGATCCCGGGGACGTCCTTGGCGCTGGCGAAGCCGAGGTCGAGGAGGGAGGCGGCGCTGCCGTAGGTGTCGTCGGCGTCGAGGACCACGGCGATCATGGTGCGGCCGTCCCGCCGGGCGGCCCCCACGAAAGTGTGTCCCGCCTGGCGGGTGTAGCCCGTCTTGAGGCCGATCGCACCCGGGTAGCGCCGGAGCAGCTTGTTGTGGTTGAGGAGCCGGTGCTGGCGGCCCGACGGGCCCTGGAAGCCGTACTCGGGCAGGGCGGCGATCTCGGTCAGCTCGGGCACGGCCAGGAAGTTGCGGGCGGCGATGGCCAGGTCGTAGGCGCTCACCCGGCTGCCGCCCTTGAAGGAGGCGCTGTCGTCGAAGCCGGCCGGGTCGTTGAAGACGCTGTCCCGCATGCCGTAGCGGGCGGCGGCGGCGTTCATGTCGGCGGCGAAGCCGGCCAGGCTGCCGGAGGCGGCTTCGGCCAGGGCATAGGCGGCGTCGTTGGCCGACACCATGAGGAGCGAGTGGAGAGCGGGGGACAGGGCCCAGCCCTGACCGGCTCGCATGCCGATGCGCATGGCCGGCTGGGCGGCGGCGATGTCGCCGACCACGAACACGGCTTCGGCCGGCAGTTTCTCCACCGCCACCAGTGCCGTCATCAGCTTGGTGGTGCTGGCCGGGGGGAGGGCATCATGGTGCGCCTGGGCGGCGAGCACGGCGCCCGAGTCGGCGTCGACCAGGATGTAGGCCCGGGGAGGCTTCATGGAGGCCGCCCCCGCGGGAGCGGGCAGGGCGAGACCCAGGGCTGAGACGACGGCGACGACCGTTGTCACCCACAGGCGCCCGCGCATGGGAGCACAGGCTATGCGGCCCCTTCCCGTAATTGGTGGATTCCCTCTGCCCGCTAGCCTGCGCCTTCGTGGTCTCCCGCGTGCTCGTCGCCGAACCCCTGGCCCAGGTGGGCCTGGACGCCCTGGACGCCGCCGGCTTCGACGTCGACGTTCGGACCGGCCTGTCGGCCGAGGAACTGGTCTCCGCCGTGGTCGGCGCCTCGGCCCTGATCATCCGCAGCGCCACCAGGGTGGACGAGACGGTGCTCGACGCCGGCACCGACCTGGTGGTGGTCGGGCGGGCCGGCATCGGCCTCGACAACGTGGACGTGGCCGCCGCCACCCGCCGGGGGGTGATGGTGGTCAACGCCCCGCAGTCCAATGTCCTCTCCGCCGCCGAGCACACCCTGGCCCTGCTCATCTCCCAGGCCCGCAACGTGCCTCAGGCCGACGCCGACCTCAAGGCCGGGAACTGGCGCCGCTCCCGCTGGGAGGGCGTCGAGCTCCACGGCAAGACGCTGGGGATCCTCGGGCTCGGGCGCGTCGGCGGGTTGGTGGCGCAGCGGGCGCTGGCCTTCGGGATGCATCTGGTGGCGCACGACCCCTACGTCAGCGCCGAGCGGGCCCGCCAGATGGGCGTGGAGATGGCCGCCTCTGTCGAGGAGCTGGTGGCCGAAGCCGACTTCCTCACCATCCACCTGCCCCGCACGCCCGAGACGGAGGGCCTGGTGGGTCGGGACCTCCTGGCCCGGGCCAAGCCCGGCATCCGCATCGTCAACACCGCCCGGGGCGGCATCGTGGACGAGGACGCCCTCCACGACGCCCTGGTATCGGGCCGCGTGGCCGGAGCCGCCCTGGACGTCTTCGACGAGGAGCCGACGACCAAGAGCCCCTTGTTCGAGCTGGACACGGTGGTGGTGACGCCCCACCTGGGCGCCTCCACCGTCGAGGCCCAGGACAAGGCGGGCCAGACCATCGCCGAGCAGGTGATCCTGGCCCTGCGGGGCGACTTCGTGCCCTACGCCGTCAACGTCGCCGCCGGCGAGGCGTCGGAGACCGTCCGGCGGTTCCTGCCCCTGGGGGAGCGCCTGGGCCGGCTGTTCACCGCCCTGGCCGGGGGACTGGTGGAGACGCTGGAGGTCTGCTACGAGGGCCAGGTGGCCGACTACGACTGCCGCATCCTCACCCTCTCGGTGTTGAAGGGCGTGTTCTCGCCCGTGGTCGAGGAGCCGGTCAGCTTCGTCAACGCCCCCCAGCTGGCCGAGGAGCGGGGCCTGGCCGTGCGGGAGACCAAGTCGTCCTCGGCCCGCGACTTCGTGAACCTCATCTCTTTGCGGGGCCGGATCGCCGGGCGGGACGCCCACGTGGCCGGGACCCTGGCGGGCCGGATGGAGACGCCCCGCATCGTGGGCATCGACGACCACGCCGTGGACGTGCCTCCCGCCCGCTACATGCTGGTGGTGCGGAACGACGACCGTCCGGGCATGATCGGTCGGGTCGGCGTCACGCTGGGCGATGCGGGGGTGAACATCGCCGACATGGCCCTCGGCCGGGGCGAGACCGGCGAGCACGCCCTCATGGTCCTCTCCACCGACTCGCCGGTGGCACCCGAAGTGGTGGAGCGTCTCCGGGATCAGGACGGCATCCTCGACGCCAAGGCCATCGAGCTCGACTAGAGCCGGCCCGGTGGTAAGGCTCGCTAGCGCAGAGCCGGGCGGAGGCCGTCGGCCTGAGCGGACGCCTCGTCGGGGTAACAGCGGTCGGCGTGGGTCCGGTTGTAGTTGCGGGCCCCGGGGCTGTGGAAGATCTTGCTCGACAGCTTGGCCTTGACCGGATGGCTCGCGGGGCAGACCCCGTCGGCGGCCTGGACCCAGAGACGCTCCCCCGGGGGCTCGGCCGCCTTGCCGGTGGGCGCCTTGCGGGCCGGACCCGTCTTCGGCTTCGCCTGGCGGGCGGGCGGCGCCGGGGGCCGGGCGGACTCCGCCCCTTCCGCCGCTTCGGCCGCGGCCCGGCCGTTGCCTTCCACCGGATCCTCCGACACCTGCGGGGGCACCGCCTCGCCGTTCCCCCGGGCTCCGACCGGGGCTTCGGGCACAGGGGTCGTGACGGGCGCACCCACCGACGCCGGCGACGGCGACGGGACCGTGGCGCCCGGCACCCCGGTCGACGCCCACGACCCGGACTGCCAGTCGTCAGCGCCCCACCGGGACCGGAGGGTCTTGTACAGGCCGTAGCCCAGACCGCCGATCATCCCCAGTCGCAATGAACGGCGCAGCAGCATTCGGATCATGGCGCCACGCTAGTGGCGCCGGAGGTGGGGCAGGGGCCCCCACCGACGCCGCGATGAACCGCCAGGCGAAGAGCCATCATCATGGATCGAGTCTACGCACGGCTGTCGCGCTCCATTCAGTATGGGTAGTGGCGCTCCACGACCTGCTGGGCCGTCCGCCAGCGGTTGACGGCGCTGACGATGGCCCGCAGCGAGGCCGTCTCGATATTGGGGTGGGTCCCCACACCCCACTTGGCCATACCCTCGCCCGAGGTGGTCTCCACGTAGGCCGCGGCGGTCGCATCCGAACCCGCCCCCACCGCGTGCTCGGAGTAGTCGACCACGTCGAGGTCGACGCCCAGGTCGGCAATGAGGGCGGCCACGAAGGCGTCGATGGGTCCGTTGCCCTGGCCCGACACGGTGCGGTGCTCCCCGTCGACCAGGAGCTGGGCGGTCACCCGGGAGCCGTCGGGGCCGGTCGAGCTCTCGTGGGAGATGAGCTGGATGGGCGGATTCTCAGGCAGATACTCGGCGTTGAAGGCCTCCCACATGGCCAGGGGCGAGATCTCCGTCCCCGTGTCCTCGGTGATGCCCTGGATGGTCTTGGAGAACTCCACCTGGAGGCGACGGGGCAGGTCGAAGCCGTGCTCCGCCTTCATGATGTAGGCCACGCCGCCCTTGCCGGACTGGGAGTTGACCCGGATGACGGCCTCGTAGGACCGGCCCACGTGCTTGGGGTCGATGGGCAGGTAGGGCACGCCCCACACGTCGTAATCCACCCCGAGGGCGTCGAAGCCCTTCTTGATGGCGTCCTGGTGGCTGCCCGAGAAGGCGGTGTAGACCAGATCGCCAACGTAGGGGTGACGGGGGTGGACGGGCAGGCGATTGCAGTACTCCGCCACCCGGCGCACGGCGTCGATGTCATTGATGTCGAGCTCGGGATCGACGCCCTGGCTGAACAGGTTCATGGCCAGGGTGACGACGTCGACGTTGCCGGTCCGTTCCCCGTTGCCGAACAGGGTGCCCTCCACCCGGTCGGCACCGGCCATGACCCCGAACTCGGCCGCGGCCACGGCACAGCCCCGGTCGTTGTGGGGGTGCAGCGACAGGGTGACGAGGTGGCGGTTGGGAATGTTCCGGTGGAAGTACTCGATCACGTCGCCGTAGATGTTGGGCGTGTACATCTCCACGGTGGCCGGCAGGTTGAAGATGACCGGCTTGGCGTCGGTGGGCTCGATCACGTCGGCCACCGCCGCGCACACCTCGATGGCGTAGTCGATCTCGGTGCCGGTGAAGCTCTCGGGGCTGTACTCGTAGCGGATGACCGAGCCGCTCATCGTCTGCTCCAGCTTGCGGCACAGCTTGGCCGCGTCCACCGCGATCTGCTGGATGCCGGCCTTGTCCAGCTTGAAGACGACCCGGCGCTGGAGGATGGACGTCGAGTTGTAGAAATGGACGATCCCGTGCCGGCAGCCCCGCAGGCTCTCGTAGGTGCGCTCGATCAGCTCGGGCCGGCACTGGGTGAGGACCTGGATGGTGACGTCCTCGGGGACCAGGTCCTCCTCGATGAGCTGGCGCACGAAGTCGAAGTCAGGCTGGCTGGCCGATGGGAACCCGACCTCGATCTCCTTGAAGCCCATCTTGCACAGCGTCTCGAACATCCGGCGCTTGCGGACCGGGTCCATAGGGTCGATGAGGGCCTGGTTTCCGTCGCGCAGGTCGACGGAGCACCACACGGGCGCCTTCTCGATCCGCCGGTCCGGCCAGGTGCGGTCGGACAGCCCCGGCACTCCGAGGGGCAGGAACGGCTGGTACTTCTCGAAGGGCATGGGTTCGGGAGTCGTGGGCTCCGGAGGCATCGGACCTCTCCTCTGTGCGGTGGCGACACGGGAGTCGTCGGGGAAAGAAAAAACCCCCTGGCCGCTAGGACCAGGAGGCTACAGGCGAGCGCCGCAGTGCGGGCGCCCGCCCTAGGTAAGCAGGAGGCCGTTGGAGATCAGAATTCGGCGCATTGGTCGATGGTGCCCGAAGGTGCTCCTCCCGTCAAGGTACGAAACGGACGGTCCTGACAATCCCTCCCCGGGCGGCGAGGAGGTGGGGAGGCGATCGGCGAAGGACACCGCCGCACGATGCTTCTCGTGACGCGTTCCTGGGAGGACCGCTGGTGATCCGCCGCTGCCGGCTCGTATCCGCCTTCGCCGTCGCCGTCACCCTGGTGGGTGCCGGGGCCCCGTGGGCCACGCGGGCCGCCGCCGCCACCGACCC
>Ga0299907_10000854_pt1 | contig 16154 bp, 17 predicted proteins | sample RVTome_16_FD_198680 | JGI IMG/M metagenome (GOLD analysis project Ga0299907, IMG submission 198680) | Soil microbial communities from uranium-contaminated site in the Upper Colorado River Basin, Wyoming, United States - RVT152D67 (version 2) ...
TACGACCGCTTGTCGGTGGCGTCGCTGCTCGACCTCGCGCCGCCGGCCGCCGAGCGCATCAGCGTCGGCAAGACGCCGGGCGCGGAGAGCACGCCGCAGGAGGACATCAACGCGCTGCTCGTCGAGCGCGGGCAGGCGGGCCGGACGGTCGTGCGCTTGAAGGGCGGTGACCCGTTCGTGTTCGCGCGCGGCGGTGAGGAAGCGCTCGCGCTGGCTGCCGCGGGCGTGGCGTTCGAGGTGGTGCCTGGCGTGTCGTCGGCGGTCGCCGCGCCTGCGTACGCGGGCGTGCCGGTGACGCACCGCGGCCTGTCAACCTCGTTCACCGTCGTCACCGGGCACGAGGACCCGTGGGCGGCGACGGAGACCGACTGGGACGCGGTGGCGCGCGTCGGCGGGACGATCGTCGTGTTGATGGGCGCGGCGACGCGCGCCGACATCGCGGCGCGGCTGATGGGCGCGGGAATGCAGGCCGACACGCCGGTGATGTCGGTGCAGTGGGGGACGACGCCGCGTCAGTGCACGGTCCGCACAACGCTGGCCGGCCTCGGCGCGGCCGACGTGCGCTCGCCCGCCACCATCGTGATCGGCGCGGTCGCTGCGCTCGACGTGGCGTGGTTCGAGCAGCGCCCGCTGTTCGGCCGCTCGGTCGTCGTGCCGCGCGCTGAGCACCAAGCCGGGACATTGGTGGGAAGGCTGCGCGAGCTCGGCGCCGGCGTGGTCGACGTGCCGGCCATCCGCATCGAGCCCGGTGACGCCATCCCGAGCGATCTCTCCGCGTACGCGTGGATCGCGTTCACGTCCACCAACGCGGTCGAAGCGCTGTTCGCGTGCGTGCGCGACGCGCGGGCGCTCGGTGGCGTGCTGGTCGCGGCCGTCGGCCCGGGAACTGCGGCGGCGCTGCGGGCGCGCGGCGTCGAGCCCGATCTCGTGCCGCCGCCGTCGAACGCGGAGGGCTTGGTCGCGGCGTTCGCGAACGATGTCTCTCTGGGCGGAGCTTCGCCCGCCGGGGCCGGGCGCAGGGTGCTGCTACCGCAGTCCGCCATCGCCAAGCCCGTGTTGCGGGACGGCTTGCAGGCGAAGGGGTGGGCGGTCGACGTCGTCGCGGCGTACCGCACGGTCGCGGCAGAGGTCGACGAGCGTGCGCGCGCAGCCGTGCGCGACGCGCATGCGGTGGCGTTCACTTCGTCGTCGACCGTCGAGAACCTCGTTGCAGCGGTCGGCGCCGGCGGCATCCCATCGACGGTGGTGTGCATCGGGCCGGCCACGGAGGAGGCGGCGCGCGCCGCGGGGCTCGCCGTCGCCGCCACTGCCGATCCGCACAGCCTCGACGGGCTCGTGGAGGCGGTCCTCGCCGCACTCGGGAACCCGGACGCCAGGTGAGGGCGTCGAAGCCCGCATGACGCTCACGCGCAGGCTGGCGGTGCTGGTGGCGGGAATGGCGATCGTGCTGGGGGCGTGCGACCCGGCCGATGAAGCCTCGCCACCGAGGGACAAGGGCTCCCTCGACCTCGGTGACACCCGCTTGATCGGCCTGGTCACCGAGGACGGGTGCGCCGACCTGCTCTCGTGGCTGCAACGTGAGGCCGACGCCCACCGCGACCGCTGGAACGGAGGGGTCATCGCGTTCGCCGCGGGCGCCGCTGAGGGAACGGCCGACGCGGTGGCGAGCGCGCCCGCGCCCAAGTCCAACGCCGACGCCGGCACGACGGCAGGCGCCGCCGAGTCGAGGTCGGCTGCCCCAGTGCCCTCGCCGCAAGCGGGCGTCGACTACTCGACCACCAACGTGCAGGAGGAGGGCGTCGACGAGCCCGACATCGTGAAGACCGACGGCCGCCGCCTCGTCGCCCTCGCCGGCAACCACCTGCGCGTCGTCGACGTCACCGGCGACGAGCCGAAGCTGCGGGCCAGCCTCCCGCTCGGCGACGGCGGCACCGAGCTCTTGCTGTCGGGCGACCGCGTGCTCGTGATAGCGCCCGCAGGTGCTGCCGTCTACCGCGGTGGCGCGGCGGCGTCGGACGTGGCCATCGCGCCCGTTCCCGGCGGTCCCGGCTTCTACCAGCAGAAGACGACGGTCAGCGTCGTCGACATCTCCGACCCGTCGGCGCCGAAGGTCACCTCCAAGCTCGCGCTCGACGGCGGGTACGTGGCGTCCCGCGTGACCGACGGCGTCGCTCGCTTCGTGCTGCGCAGCACGCCTCCGGCGATCCAGCGCGAGCAGGAGAAGCCGCTCGCGCAGACCACGATCGACGACTGGCTGCCGCGCTACACCTACACCGACGTCGCCGAGCCCGCCGCGTCCGCCGAAGGTCGCGCCGTCGAGTGCGACGCGGTGCGCCACACCGTCGAGTTCGCGGGAATCGACTTGCTCACCGTCGTGTCCGTGGACCCCGACGATCCCCGGCCCGGCAACGGCGCCTCCGTGATGGGCGCGGGCGAGACCGTGTACGCGAGCCACGACCGGCTGTACGTCACCAGCAACGATTGGAACCTCGACCCTGCAGCGGCGCGGGCGGGCTCGCCGTCGACGCAGGTGCATGCGTTCGACATCAGCGACGAGATCACCACGAAGTACGTGGCGTCGGGGCGGGTGGAAGGTCAGTTGTTGAACTCGTTCGCGATGTCCGAGCACGAGGGCGTGCTGCGCGTCGCCACTACTACGACCGACGTCACCGACGGCAACACCGAGAGCCGCGTCGTCACGTTGCGGGTCGACGGCGACAAGCTGGTGCAGGCGGGGATGGTCGGTGGGCTCGGCAAAGGCGAGCGGATCTACGCGGTGCGCTTCCTCGGCGACCAGGGCTACGTGGTGACGTTCCGCCAGGTCGACCCGTTGTACGTGATCGACCTGTCCGACCCCGACAAGCCTGCCTTGAAGGGCGAGCTCAAGATCCCCGGGTACTCGGCGTACCTGCACCCGATCGCAGAGCACCGGCTGCTCGGCATCGGTCAAGCCGCCACCGATCGAGGCCAGCGGCTGGGCACGCAGGCGTCGGTGTTCGACGTATCCGATCCCGCGAACCCGAAGCAGGTCGCGGTGCGCCGGCTCGGCTCGTGGGGATCGGAAGCCGAGTACGACCACCATGCGTTCCTGTGGTGGGGCAGGACCAAGCTCGCGGTCGTGCCCGTCGAGGGCAACGTGGCGGTGCGCGGCGCTCCGGTTGCCCCCGATGTGGTCGTGTCGTGCCCGCCGAATGCGGACTGCATCGCACCGCAGCCCATGCCGGTCTACGAGCCCCCGCCGGCCGAGGCCATCGCGCTGAAGGTCGACGGCGACAAGATCGACGAGGAGGGCCGCGTCCGCCATCCCACCGGCTCGCCGATCCGCCGCTCGCTGGTGGTCGGCGACCGGCTGCTCACGCTTTCCGAGGTCGGCCTGCTGTCGAGCCCGCTGGACGAGGTCGTGAAGGGCACCTGGCTCGCCTTCTGAGCCCCTCACACGGTTGGGGGCAGCCGCCGTAGGCTGGCGGCGTGACGTTCCCTCAACGCCGCCCGCGACGGTTGCGCCGAACGCCAGCGCTGCGCCGGCTCGTCGCTGAGACGCGGCTGGGCGTGGACGACCTCGTCGCCCCGCTGTTCGTGCGTGAAGGCATCGACGAGCCGCAGGCGATCACCAGCCTCCCCGGCGTCGTGCAGCACACCCGCGAGTCGCTGGTGAAGGAGGTGCGCGCCCTCGCCGGCCTCGGCGTCCCCGCGGTGATCCTGTTCGGCGTGCCGGCGCGCAAGGACGCCAACGGCAGCGGCGCGTGGGACCCCGACGGCATCGTGCAGGTCGCGCTGCACGACCTGCGGGCCGACGTGGGCGACGCGGTCGTCGTGATGGCCGACCTCTGCCTCGACGAGTACACCGACCACGGGCACTGCGGCGTGCTCACGCCCGGCGGCGACGTCGACAACGACGCGACGATCGCGCTGTACGCCGAAACCGCGCTCGCGCAAGCGCGCGCGGGAGCGCACGTCGTCGCGCCGAGCGGGATGATGGACGGCCAGGTCGCCGCCATTCGCGCTGCGCTCGACGGCGACGGCTTCCACGACGTTGCGATCCTCGCGTACGCTGCGAAGTACGCGTCCGCGCTGTACGGACCGTTCCGCGACGCGGTGAACGTCTCGATCGCCGGTGGTGGCGACCGCCGCGGCTACCAGCAGGACCCGCCCAACCGGCGCGAGGCGATGGCCGAGGTGCTCGCCGACATCGCCGAGGGCGCGGACATGGTGATGGTGAAGCCCGCGCTCGCCTATCTCGACGTCATCAGCGACGTCCGTTCGGCGGTGGACGTGCCCGTCGCCGCGTACCACGTGAGCGGTGAGTACTCGATGGTCAAGGCGGCAGCCGAGCGCGGTTGGATCGACGGCGACGCGGTCGCGCTCGAGCACTTGACGGCGGTGAAGCGGGCGGGCGCCGACTTCGTGTTGACGTACTTCGCGCGCGAGCTGGCCGAGCGCTTGCATGGGTGACTGCGCGAGCGGCGGTACGAGCGGCGGCGTGGGCAACGAGGCGTTGTTCAAGCGAGCCAGCGAAGTGGCACCCGGTGGCGTGAACTCGCCCGTGCGTGCGTTCCGCAGCGTCGGCGGCGCGCCGTACTTCGTCGAGCGGGCGTCAGGTGCCTACGTCTGGGACGCCGACGGCAAGCAGTACATCGACTACGTGCAGTCGTACGGCGCGTCGATCCTCGGCCACGCCCACCCGAAGGTGGTGGAAGCAGTACAGCGCGCCGCGGAGCTGGGCACCACGTACGGCGCGCCGACCGAGCGCGAGGTGCTGCTGGCCGAAGCGATCACGGCGCGCACCGGTGCGGGGTGCGACCTCGTCCGGTTGGTGTCGAGCGGCACCGAGGCGGCGATGTCGGCCGTGCGCGTGGCGCGCGGGTTCACCGGCCGGGACCGCGCCGTCATGTTCGAGGGCTGCTACCACGGCCACAGCGACGGGCTGCTCGCCGCGGGCGGCAGCGGCATGGCCACGCTGGGCCTGCCGGCGTCCGCCGGCGTGCCTCAGGGCGCGGTGGCCGACACGGTGGTGGTGCCGTACAACGCGGTGCCGTCGATCGGCGACGACGTCGCGTGCGTGATCGTCGAGCCCGTCGCTGCGAACATGGGGCTGGTGGCGCCTGCGCCCGGCTTCCTCGAAGGGCTGCGGGAGGCGTGCGACGCGGCGGGCGTGCTTTTGATCTTCGACGAAGTGATCACCGGCTTCCGCGTCGCGTACGGCGGCGCCGCCGAGCTCACCGGCGTGCGGCCCGACCTGTGGACGTTCGGCAAGGTGATCGGCGGCGGGCTGCCCTTGGCTGCGTTCGCCGGCCGGCGCGACGTGATGGAGGTGCTCGCCCCGCTCGGTCCCGTGTACCAGGCAGGCACGCTGAGCGGGAACCCGCTCGCCACCGCGGCCGGTCTCGCCGTGCTCGACTTGTTGGATCACTCGGCATACGAGCAGCTGGTGTCCACCGCGTCGTCGCTCGCGGCTGCGCTGCGCGACACGCTCGGTTCTCACGCCTCGGTGGCGCAGGTCGCCTCGCTCGTCGGCGTGTTCTTCACGGACGGCGGCGAGCCGGTGACCGACTACGCGAGTGCGCGCGCCGCCGCCGAGACGGGCCGGTACGCGACCTTCTTCCACGCCATGTTGGAGCGTGGTGTCGCCTTCGCGCCCGGTGCGTACGAGGCGATGTTCCCGAGCCTCGCCCACACCGAGCGCGACATCGACGTGACCGCGGAAGCGGCCGGGATGTTCAGCCCCCGTTCAACGTGACGAGGCCGCCCGCTCGACGAGGATGTCGTCACGTCCGCGTGCAACACATCGCACCGCCACGTGACAGCGCGATGCGCTGTCGTCCAAACGAGCGACAGCGAGCTCAGGCGCGCAGCTCGCCGAGGTCGGCCAGCACCTCGCCCGCGTGGCCGGCGGTGTCCTTCACCACGTACGAGCGGCGGATGACGCCTTCGGGGTCGACGAGGTAGGAGATGCGCCGCGGCCACATCGGAACGGGGTCGTCCGGCGGCCGCAGTACGTCGTAGGCCTCGCCGGCGACGTGGTCGACGTCGGACACGAGCCGGTAGGGGAAGCCTTCGGCCTCGGCGAACGCGGCGTTCTCCGCCGGCGTGTCGAACGACATGCCGATGATGGTGCAGCCCGCTGCTTCGAAGTCGTCGGCCCTGTCACGCAGGGCCCTTCCCTCGATCGTTCAGCCAGGCGTCGACGCCTTGGGGTACCACCACAGCAGCACCCACCCGCCACGCAGGTCCTCGAGCGACACGTCGCGGCCCGCTTGATCGGGCAGCGTGAACGCGGGCGCCGGTGTCCCTGGCTCGAGCATGGCGACGCAGCCTAGCGACCTACGCGTCGGCTCTAGGCGTGCGACGGCGACGGTGCCAGCCGGGCGAGAGCCGCGACCGACCGGTACACCGCTTCGGCCGGGCTGAGCTCCTCGGGGCGCAGCATGTTCGACATGATGCGCAGCACCCACTCCATCAGCGGCTGCGACCGCATGCCGGTCGACACCAACCGGCGCATCAGCTCGGGGTGCCCGATCAGCCGCACGAACGCGCGGGCCACCTTGTAATAGAGCGCGTACTGCGCTTGCAGCTCGCGCTCGTAGTCCTGCAGCACGCTGCCGTCGCCCGTGACGAGCGCGCGGTCGAGCACCGACGCGGCCAATCGCCCGGTTTCGTACGCGTACGCGATGCCTTCGCCGTTGAACGGGTTGATCGCGCCGGCGGCGTCGCCGGTCACCAACCACGTCGGTCCCGCTTGGGGGCCCACGGAGAACGCCATCGGCAAGCGACCGCCCGTCGCCGGCCCGCACGCCGCAGCAGGCGAGATCTCCCACGAAGCGGGCGCGGTCTCGACGAACGCCTCCATCAAGTGCGTCGTGTTGACCGCCTTCCACTGGTTGAACGTCGACAGCAGCCCGATGCCCACGTTCACGCGGCCGTCGCCGACCGGGAAGATCCACCCGTAGCCGGGCAGCACGTTGCCGTGCTTGTCGCGGATGTCGAGGTGGCTCTCGATCCACGGCTCGTCGTGGCGCGGCGAGGTGAAGTACCCGCGGATCGCCATGCCCAGCGGGTAGTCGCGGTTGCGTGACGTCCCCAGCGAGCGACCGAAGCGCGAGTTGGCGCCGTCGCTCACGACGACGTAGCGCGCCCGGACGTCCACCGTGTCGACCGCGCCATCGCCGAGACCGTCGACGTCCTTGCGCTTCACCGACGCGCCGCGCACCAAGCCGCCCTCGACGATCGGCGCGACGGCCTCCGATTGCTGCCACAGCGTGGCGCCCGCCTTCTCGGCGCGCTCGGCGACGAGCTGGTCGAGGTCGTGGCGGGTGACGACGTAGCCGTGGTCGGGGAAGCCCGCGTGCGACGGCCACCGCATCTCGAGCGTCCGCCCGAACGCGAGCGAGCGCAGCCCGAAGAACTGGTGGTGTCGCGCCAGCGGTTCGGACAACCCCATGTCGTCGAGCTGCTTCACCGCCCGCGGAGTGAGCGCGTCGCCGCACGTCTTCTCGCGCGGGTAGCGCTTCTTCTCGACGAGCAACACGTCGTGGCCCGCCTCGGCCAACCAATACGCAGCGGCAGCTCCCGAAGGGCCGCCGCCGATCACGAGGACGTCGTAGTGGTGCGGGCCGGCATCGACGGGCATCAGTGCTCGGCTTCGCCGCCGCCCGTCTGGTCGCCGGCTTCGCCTCCCTCGTCGGCTTCGGTGGCCGAGGCGGTGCCGTCGCCCTCGGTGCCCCCGCCTTCTGCGCCCTCGGCCGGGGCCGCGCACTGCTCGGGCAACGCCTCCTTGCCGTACGACACCCGCTCGTGGCAGACGACAGCGATGATCTCGGCGGTGGACAGCTGCGAGCCGAAACCCGGCATGCCGCCCGTGGCGACGCGGGTGCCGGCGCCGTAGGTCTGGCCCTTGACCGCCTCGGACCCGTCGGTCACCCAGGCGACGTGATCGTCGAAGTTGGGGAACGTCCTCACCACGTCGCCGAGCGGGGGGCCGGACGCCCCGCCACCGCTCGCGCCGTGGCAGGTCGAGCAGCCGGCGGACTTGTAGACGCTCGAGCCCAACTCGAGGGGCGTCTCGGCGCCCCCGGCGTGGGGCCGGTCGCCGAACGAGCCCGTGTACAGGAGCGCCCAGAACGGGAGGGCGACCAGAACGGGCATCGCCCACACCGGCACCCGCTGCTTGCGGGGCGGGGGTTGCGGGGGACCGGTGTAGGTCGGCGGGGCCGGCGCGGCAGCCCTGGCCGGCGCGGTAGCAGCGGCCGCGGGCTCGACGGCCCCGCCGCCCCCGCCTGGCCCTCCTCCCTCGCCACCGGCGTCGCCCGCGCCGGAGCCGGCGCTTTCCGCCGACGCGGGAGGGGCCTCGCCGCCGAGGGCCGCCTTGCGCTCGCGCGACCGTCGCAGCAGGTGCTCGGGAACCTCGGTCACGGCGGCTGACCGTAGTCGAGCCGCCAGACCACCAACCAAGCCGGTCCGAACCCGGTTTTGTCCCGTGGAACGTGGCGCCAGGAGCCACGTTCCACGGGACAAAACGCTGAGAGCGGGCGTGGTAGAACGGCCGCCGCACGTTCACTGGGCCCAACTCGCCCGGTGGACGTACAATTGTGAAGGTATTCACGAGACCGGGTAGGACCGGCGAAGGCGAAGGAAGGGTCAAGGCACTCCAACCGTGGTCGCGTTCCTGGCATCGCTGATCGTCACCGCTGCGATGATCGCGGTCATCGTCGGGTACGCCCGCCGCCGCCCGCCGGGCTCGCCGCTCTCGTGGGGCGAGGCCTTCGCCGCCGGCGCGTTCGTCTTCACCCTCCTCTTCCTCCTCTACGGCGTGGTGCCGCACCAGTGGCTCGCGTTCGCCGACAACGACCTCAAGTGGCGGTCCGACAAGATCGGCATCCCGCTCGGCCCGATCGGCAAGGCGTTCGACGTGAAGGACAACGTGCTGTTCCCCGAAGGCATCCCGCTGCCTTCCGCGCTGGGTGGGCACGGCAGCTTCATCATCACCGCGCAGGTGCTGCGGGACATCGTCGCCACCGTCATCTACGTCATCGGCTTGCTCGGCCAGTTCTGGATGTGGCTGTGGTGGCAGAAGCGGGGGCAGAAGAAGGACGAGACGCCCGAGCTCACCTCGGCATTCGGCCGGCCACTGCTGAGGAGGGTCTGACACCGTGGCCCGTACCGACGCCAACCCGCCGCTTCCCGAGTTCCCCGGCGACTACGTCCTCACCGAGGTCGGGCCCGACGAGCTCGCCAAGTCGGTCAAGCCGAAGCAGTTCCTCCACATCGACCAGGCCGAGTGCATCATGTGCGAGGGCTGCGTCGACATCTGCCCGTGGAAGTGCATCCACATGCTCGACGCGGAGACGATCGTCGAAGCGGTCGGCACCGAGCAGCCGGGCGTCGACCCCGACGACCACGTCGTGTTCGTCGTCGACGAGGACGTGTGCACACGCTGCGGCCTCTGCGTCGACCGCTGCCCGACCGGCGTCATCATCATGGGCAAGACGGGCGTCGCGCCCCGCGAGGGCGATCCGCACCAGCGCGACAACAAGCACGGCTACGCGTACGGCATGAGGTTCTGAGGAACGAGGAGAGATGGCGCGCCGCTTGACCCTCAAGGAACGCATCCCGAAGCCGGGGGCGATGGCCGACTGGTTGCAGGGCAGCCAGTTCTGGACATCGGTGTTCCGCCCGGGCTCGATCTTCCGCAAGGGCTACACGGACAGCCCGAGGAACCGCTCGTACGTCGTCATGAACTCGGTCCTCTACCACCTGCACCCCGTGAAGGTGAAGAGGCACGCGGTGAAGGTCAGCTACACGCTCTGCCTCGGCGGCTTGAGCTTCTTCCTCTTCATCATGCTGACGGTCACCGGCATCTTCTTGATGTTCTTCTACCGGCCGACGGCGGCGCAGGCGTGGGACGACATCCGCACGCTGCACACGGCCGTCGCGTTCGGGTTGCTCGTGCGCAACATGCACCGGTGGGCTGCGCACCTCATGGTGATCTCGGTGTTCCTGCACATGGCCCGCGTCTTCTACCACGGTGCCTACAAGCCGCCGCGGGAGTTCAACTGGGTGATCGGCATCATCCTGTTGACGCTCACGCTGCTGCTCTCGTTCACCGGCTACCTGTTGCCGTGGGACCAGCTCGCGCTGTGGGCCGTCACCGTCGGCACGAACATGATGGGGTACACCCCCGTGTTCGGCTCGCAGGTGCGCTTCGTCCTGCTGGGTGGTGTCGAGATCGGCACCGACACGTTGTTGCGCTGGTACGTGCTGCACGTCCTCATGCTCCCGTTCGTGATCGTGATCTTCATGGCGATCCACTTCTGGCGGGTGCGCAAGGACGGGGGGATCAGTGGACCGCTGTAGTGGCTTCACGATGAGTACGAGGGGAGGGCGAACGCAGCTGTGACCGAGATACCCGAACACCTCCTCAAGCGCTCGAAGGCGCGGCGCGCCGAGAAGAAGGCCGAGGGCGGCGCGGGCGACGGCGGTGACGCCGGCACGCCACCCACCGGCGGCGCGGGCGCGGGCGGCGAGGACGACGGCGAGAAGATCCCCGCCCGCCTGCTCACGGGCGAAGGCGGCGCAGGCGCCGGCGCGGCAGCGGGCACCGCGGTCGCGACGAGGCCGGCTGCTGCTGCTGGCGCGCCCGGTGCCGGTCCGGTCGGTCCCGCTGGTCACACGCAGCGCCTGCTCACGGTCGTCAAGGCCGGCTCGATCCAGGACGTCAAGGCCACGCCCATCGACAAGGTGCACACGTGGCCGCACCTGCTCGTCGCCGAGTTCGTCGCGTCGCTGGCGATGACCGCGTTCCTGCTCGTGTTCTCGGTCTTCGTGAACGCGCCGCTGCTCGGCATGGCGAACTTCAACCAGACGCCGAACCCCTCGAAGGCGCCGTGGTACTTCCTCGGCCTGCAGGAGCTGCTGACGATGTTCCACCCGATGGTCGCGGGCGTGACCATCCCCGGCATGGGCCTCTTCGTGCTCGGCGCTGCCGGCTACATCGACAAGAACCCGTCGAACAAGCCCGAGGACCGCAAGTTCGCCATCACGATGATGACGTTCTTCCTCATGTTCTGGGCCGTGCTCGTGATCATCGGCTCGTTCTTCCGGGGCGAGGGCTTCAACTTCATCTACCCGTGGCGCCAGGGCGTCCACGAGATCTTCGACCTATGAGCGCAGCGTTGGCCGTCACGGCAAAGGACGAGTCATGAGCACAGGTGCCATCCTCGGCATCGCGGCGGTCACGCTTGTCGTGCTGTTCGGCGTGTTCGCGTACGCCACGACACGCTCGCGGGACCGGGCCTCCGCGACGGGCGCGCTGTCCCGCGAGACCCGCAAGCGCGACAAGAGCCTCGCCGCCCTCCGCGAGGAGGACGCGCACCGCACGACCGGGCGCGAGCTCGAGCGGGCGGCAGCCCGAGTGCTCGTCGACACGCGGCCGGCCCCGCCCGCGCCGCGCGAGCCGCTCGACCCGGAGGCCTACGGCGTCACCCGCCGGCAGTTCTTCAACCGCAGCATCACCGGCATGTTCGCCTTCGGCCTCGCCGGCTTCGGCACCACGGTCGTGGCGTTCTTGTGGCCGACGCTGTCGGGCGGCTTCGGCTCGAAGATCCGCGCCGGCGCGCTCGCCGACGTGCTCGGGCAGATCGCCACCAACAAGGAGCCGTTCTACGTTCCCGAGGGCCGCTTCTACCTCCAGCCCTATCCCAAGGGCGACCTCGCCAAGGCCCGGCAGTTCTACAGCGGCGGCGTGCTCGACGGCATGGAGAACGGCGTCGTCGCCCTCTACCAGAAGTGTGTGCACCTCGGCTGCCGCGTGCCGTGGTGCAAGAGCGCGCAGTGGTTCGAGTGCCCGTGCCACGGCTCGCGCTACAACCGCGTCGGCGAGAAGACGGGCGGTCCCGCGCCCCGTGGCCTCGACCGGTTCAACGTCTCGATCGACGGCGGCCAGATCGTCGTCGACACCGCCACGGTGGTGCAGGGCCCGCCCGTCGGCGTCGACACCACCGGTCAGCAGGCTGAGGGGCCGCACTGCGCATGAACACTGCCGTACCGTTCCTGTTTGCCGCCAGCACCGCGCAGCGCATCGGCGTGGCGCTCGCGGTCGCCATCGCCGTCGCCTGGGTCGTCTACGTCGTCGTCACCGCCCGCCATCACGACCCGGAGACGCCGGTCGGCTCCGAGATCGAGATCGCGCCCAACCGGCGGCCGTACTTCGACGACGAGGTGCTCGAAGGGTCGCGCCTCGACCGCTACCTGGTGTGGGCGCTCGTGCTGATGATCATCTCGGCCGTCGGTCCGCTCGTGTACTGGCTGAACGAGCCGTCGCGCCAAGCCGGCGCCGTCGAGGAGTTCGACCGCAAGGCTGTCGAGCGTGGGCGCGTCCTCTTCCTTCCCACCGAGTCCGAAGAGCACGGCCTGCACTTCGGGTGCGCGGGCTGCCACGGTGGCATGAAAGCCGAAGGTGGCAACGCGCCGTACGTGCTCACCGACTACCTCGGGCGCACCCGCCGCGTCACCTGGGATGCGCCGCGGCTCGACAACGTGTTCGCCCGGTTCTCCGAGGACGAGATCGAGAACATCCTCATCTACGGCCGCGCCAACACGCCGATGCCGGCATGGGGCGTGGAGGGCGGCGGGCCGATGAACGCGCAGCAGATCACCGACCTCGTCGCGTACATCAAGAGCATCCAAGTGCCGGGCGAGCGTGTGCGCGAGATCTCCGACGAGGCGATCGCATCCGAGGCGCGCTCGAGCGGGCTCAGCACCGACTCAGGCGAGACGCTGTTCCGCACCATGTGCGCGCGCTGCCACACCAAGGGCTGGTCGTACGGCGAGCCCGACGTGCAGGGCGGCGGCGCGTTCGGCCCCAACCTCACCAACGGCGACGTGCTGCGACAGTTCCCCGACCGTCAGAAGATGATCGAGTTCATCACCGACGGCACCGAGTACGGCAAGCCCTACGGCGAGCGCGGCATGGGCGGCAACGAAGGCGGCGGCATGCCTGGCTTCGGGCAGATGCTCAGCCCAGAGCAGATCGCGGCGATCGTCGACTACGTGAGGAGCCTGTAGATGCTGGCGGTCGCGCAGGTGTTGGCAGCGTTCGCATGGGACCCGCAGGTGCGCGGCTTCCTCATCGTGCTCACCGCCGTCGTGATCCTCATCGGCAGCGTGTACATGCTGCTTGCCACCAACGTCGGCGCCAAGCTGGGCTTCCTGCTCGCGGTCGCCGGCCTGTCGGGCTGGTGCGCGGTGATGGGTTGGATTTGGGTGGTCTACGGCATCGGCATCAAGGGCAAGGAGCCGCACTGGGTCCCGAAGGAGATCGTCGTCGGCGACCTGCGCGAAGCATCCGCGCTGGAGCCGACGACGACGTTCCCGGAGCAGTGGAACAAGCTCGAGGAAGGCAATCCGATACTCGGCGACGCCGCGGCCACGGCGGACAAGGTGCTCGTACCGCAGGAGACCGCAGCGGGCGGCCACGGCGCGGGCGGCGCGGCGACCGAAGAGCTGAACGTTCCCCCGCCGTTCGAGAAGAGCACCGACTACATCGTGGTCGGCGGCTACAACGCCGGCGGCGAGGACTACTTCTTGCCTGGCGGCGGGCTCGAGCGCAACGACACGCCGTTCTCCGGGTGGCTGCACCAGCCGCACTATGCGGTCATCCAGGTGCGCCCGGTCATCCCCGCGGCCGAGATCGGCGGTGTGCCGCCCGAGCCGCAGGCCGACCCTACACAGCCCGTCACGAGCGTCGTGATGGTGCGCGACCTCGGCAACCTCCGGCAGCCGTCCGCGCTGTTCTCGTTCGCCTTCTCCGTGCTGTTCACGGTGACGTGCCTCGCGCTGCACCGGCGCGAGCAGGCGGCGCTCGCCGCGCGCGCCGGCGGCGCGCCCACACCCGCGACCGCGGGGTAGGAGCAGCCCGTGAGCCAGTACCTGCCGATCTTCACGCTGCTGGTGCTGGCCATCCTGTTCGGCGCGCTGTCCTTCGCGGTGTCGACGAGGCTCGCACCGCGACGCCCGCACGCGGCGAAGGCGGCCCCCTACGAGTGCGGCATCGTCCCGACGCGCGAACCGGCCGAGCGCTTCCCCGTGCGCTTCTACGTCGTCGCGATGCTGTTCATCATCTTCGACATCGAGATCGTCTTCCTCTACCCGTGGGCCGTCGCCAACGCCGAGCTCGGCACCTACGGGTTGGTGGCGATGGTGGTGTTCGCGGTCGTGGTGTTCGTTGCGCTGCTGTACGAGATCGCCATGGGCGGGCTCGAGTGGGGACCGGCGAAGCGGCTGCGCCCGGTCGCCGCCGACGTCCCCACCGGTCGCACGTCGAGCGGCACGATCCGTCGCATCCCGAGCGGTGGCCGGCCCGTGCTAGTCGCGCCTGACACCGGCGGCGCCGCCGACGAGGGCGCGGCGACTGGCGCACCGGAGCCCGAGGCAGTGGAGCTGCACGGCTGATGCCCGGCCTCGAGGAGCTCCGCCACAACTTCCTCACCGGCAAGCTCGAGGACCTCGTGAAGTGGGCCCGGCGCAACAGCGTCATGCCCGCCACGTTCGGCCTCGCGTGCTGCGCCATCGAGATGATGGCCACCGGCGCGTCGAACTACGACATCAGCCGATTCGGCATGGAGACGTTCCGCGCGTCGCCCCGCCAGGCCGACCTCATGATCGTCGCCGGCCGCGTCAGCCAGAAGATGGCCCCGGTGCTGCGCCAGGTCTACGACCAGATGATGGAGCCCAAGTGGGTGATCTCCATGGGCGTGTGCGCGAGCACGGGCGGCATGTTCAACAACTACGCGATCGTGCAAGGCGTCGACCAGATCGTGCCCGTCGACGTCTACGCCCCAGGTTGCCCGCCGAACCCCGAGACGCTGCTGCACGCCATCCTCACGCTGCACGAGAAGATCCGCACCGGCGAGCTCACCCGCCGCTCCGCATGAGCACGAGCACGAGCGACGTCCGGTTCGCCACACGCGAGGAGTACCTCGATGCGATGACGGCGCTGCGCGACGAGGGCTACGCGATGTGTGTCGACGTCACCGCTGTCGACTGCCTCAACCTCAAGCACACCGAGCACGCCGAGCGCTTCGAGGTCGTCGTCAACCTTCTCGACATCGACCGACGCCGCCGCGTGCGCATCCGCGTGCCGGTGCCCGAGGCCGACCCGACGCTGCCGTCGCTGTTCGGTCTGTGGCCGGGCACGGAGGCGATGGAGCGGGAGGTGTGGGACATGTTCGGCATAGCGTTCGGCGGCCACCCCGACCTCACCCGCATCCTCATGCCCGAGGACTGGGAGGGGCACCCGCTGCGCAAGGACTACGCCATCGGCCGCGTGCCGGTGCAGTTCAAGGCCCCCAACCAGAGGGTGAGCGGAGCGAACACCGTCACGGCAGAGTCAGAGGTCGCGGGATGAGTACGGCCGAGACGAGCGAGGGCGCGCAGGAGCTGCGCGAGCGCGCCGGCACCGACCCGCTCGAACTGCTGCGCGAGGAGGGCGCGGTGCTGCGGTTGCCCGAGGGGCCCCCCATCGCCACCGACGACGTAGCCGTCGAAGTAGCGGGCGACGAGACCATGATCATCAACATGGGGCCCCAGCACCCCAGCACCCATGGCGTGCTGCGGGTGATGATGGAGCTCGACGGCGAGACCGTACTGCGCACGAAGCCGGTGATCGGCTACTTGCACACCGGCATGGAGAAGACGGCGGAGGACCTCACGTACCTGCAGGAGCCAACCAACGTCACGCGCATGGACTACCTGTCCAACTTCTTCACCGAGTGCGTGTACTCGATGGCTGTCGAGGAGCTGCTCGGCATCGAGGTGCCGCCGCGCGTCACATGGATCCGCATGTTGCTGTGCGAGATGAACCGCATGTCGTCGCACCTGCTGTTCATGGCCACGAACGGCATGGACCTCGGCGCGGTGTCGATGATGCTGTACGGCTGGCGCGAGCGCGAGCTGTGCCTCGCGTTCTTCGAGAAGGTCACGGGCCTGCGCATGAACTACGCGTTCGTGCGGCCGGGTGGCGTCGCCGCCGACCTGCCCGCGGGCTGGCGCGACGACGTGCTCGAGGTGTGCGACCTCATCGAGCCGCGGCTCGACGAGTACGACCAGCTGCTCACGGGTCAGCCGATCTTCCGTGAGCGCACCGAGGGCATCGGCGTGAT
>Ga0299907_10000855_pt1 | contig 16137 bp, 14 predicted proteins | sample RVTome_16_FD_198680 | JGI IMG/M metagenome (GOLD analysis project Ga0299907, IMG submission 198680) | Soil microbial communities from uranium-contaminated site in the Upper Colorado River Basin, Wyoming, United States - RVT152D67 (version 2) ...
TTCACCTCGAGGTGCAGGACGCCGTGCGCGTGCGCGTAGGCGAGGGCGCGGCACACGGACGTAGCGATGCGCGCGCTGGCGGGCACGCCCGGCCGTCGACCGTCAGCTCGGTGCCATCGGCGACCTCGGCCCCCGGCCATGGCGTGCACGAGGTCGTCCACCGTGGCGTCGTCGCCGGCGTCGACGAGCAGGTCGATCAACGCGCCGCTCACCGCGAACACGACCGGCATGCGGGCTCCCACGGGGGGGAGCGTACGGTCAGGATAACTTGAAAGTCAATGAGAGACTATGACAGCGTACGGACCAGCAGGGCGTCGCCCTGCCCGCCGCCGCCGCAGAGCGCGGCTGCGCCCGTGCCGCCACCGCGGCGCCGCAGCTCGAGCAACAGCGTGAGCGCGAGGCGGGCCCCCGACATGCCGATCGGGTGGCCGAGGCTGATGGCGCCGCCGTTCACGTTGGTGACCTCGTCGGTGATGCCGAGGTCGGCCATCGACGCGATGCCCACCGCGGCGAACGCCTCGTTGAACTCGAACAGGTCGACATCGCCCAGGCCGATGCGCGCCTTGTCGATCGCTTGCGTAGTGGCGCGCGACGGTTGGGTGAGGAGGCTCGGGTCGGGCCCGGCGACCTGGCCGTAGCTCACGACCTCGCCGAGAGGCGTGACGCCGAGCCGCTCGGCCGCGGCGCGGCTGGCGACAATGAGCGCGGCGCCGCCGTCGGAGATCTGGCTCGCGTTGCCGGCGGTGATGGTGCCGTCCGCCTCGAACGCGGGGCGCATCTTCGCCAGCGACTCGGTGGTGGTGCCGGGCCGCACGCCCTCGTCGGTGTCGACGATGACGGGGTCGCCCTTCCGCTGCGGCACCTCGACGGCGACGATCTCGTCGCCCAGGCGGCCTTCCTTCTGCGCAGCGGACGCGCGCTCGTGGCTGTTCGCCGCGAACGCGTCCTGCTGGTCGCGGGTGATGGTGCCGGCAGCCCGCGTGTACTTCTCGGTGCTCGCACCCATCGCGCACACGTCGAACGCGCAGAACAGCCCGTCGAACATCATCGAGTCGACGAGGGTGCCGTCGCCGAGCCGGTAGCCGGCGCGCGCGCCGGGCAACAGGTGCGGCGACCGCGTCATCGACTCCATGCCGCCGGCCACCACGATGTCGGCGAGCCCGGCCTGGATGTAGAGGTCGGCGAGCAGGATGCTGTTGAGCCCGCTGAGGCACACCTTGTTGACGGTGGTGGCCGGCACCGTCATCGGGATGCCCGCCTTCACCGCTGCTTGGCGCGCCGTGATCTGGCCCTGGCCGGCTTGCAGCACCTGGCCCATGAACACGTAGTCGACCTCGTCGGGCTGCACGCCGGCGCGTTCGAGCGCGGCCTTGGTGGCGAAGCCGCCGAGGTCCATGGCGGTGAAGTCGGCCAGCGCGCCGGACAGCTTGCCGATCGGCGTGCGGGCCCCTGCGACGATGACGGATCCGGGCATGGCGGGCTCCTTCTCTTCAGCTGCCTGCTGGACACGCTGCCACAAGCGCTGCGATATGCGCACCTCGACTCCCCCTCGGGCTTTTGGCCGCGCTCATGCCGGAATACCGGCATGAGCGCGGCCAAAACGAGTCGTCCCGCCCGGAGTGGCCCAGCCAGGTGACCGCTCGGTAGCGTCCCGGGCAATGGCTCGAACCGTGCGTGCGTACTGCATCACCGCCGAGTCGGTCGCCCGCGAGCGGGAGCGGGTGGGCGACGACCTCGAACACGTCGACGTGTCGAGGGTCATCGAGCTCGACAAGCTCGAGCTGCGCGACGTCGGCCCCAACGACGTCCACATGCGCATCCTCGCGGCGTCGGCCGAGCACAACGTCGACCACGCGGCGCTGGCCGACACGGTGAACATCGCCGAGCTGCGCGGCGGGCGCATGTACCCCGGCAACTCGGCGCTGGGCGAGGTCATCGAGGTGGGCGACCGCGTCGAGCGGTTCAAGCCCGGCGACATCGTCATCACCCACTGCAACGGCGAACCCGACCCGTTCGGCTTCCCGCTGCGCATCTGGGCCTACGACCAGCCGGAGTCCACCGGGTGGTACGGCGAGGAAGCGGTGGTGGGCGACTGGCAGCTGCTGCACGCGCCGCTCGACTGCGGGCTCAACCTGTGGGAGATCGCCGCGCTGCCGTTGCGGGCGCCGACGGCGTACCACCTGTGGCGGCGGGCGCTCGGCATCTTCCGCATCAAGGTGCCGCGCGAGCGCATGGCCACCTTGAACGTGCTCGGCTTCGGCGGCGGCGTGTCCGAGCTGTTCCTCATGCTCGCCAAGTCGGAGGGCCACGAGGCGTTCTTCTGCTCGGGCAGCGCCGACCGGCGCGCCGCGCTGGAGAAGCTCGGCATCACCGGCATCGACCAGCGGGCGTTCAACCGCTTCGCCACCGACGACGACGTCAAGGCGTTCCGCCGCCAGGTACGCGACCTCACCGACGGCCGCGACATGCACATCGTGTGCGACATGCTGCGCGGCCCCGTGTTCCCCGCGGGCCTCGCGGTCGCGGCGCGCGAAGGCGTGAACATCAGCGCGGGATGGCAGCTCAGCCAGGTGCTCGAGTACAACTCGGCGCTGCTGTCGGTGAAGCAGGTGACGCTCGACCACACGCACTACGAGACGATCGCCGGGTGCGAGGCGGCCACCGAGCTGTACGGCAAGGTGTTCAAGCCCACCGTGCATCGCGAGATCTATCCCTTCGAGGAGCTCGGCCGAGCGTTCCAGGAGATGCACCGCAACGAGCAGACCGGCATCCCGATCATCCGCGTGGCCGACGACCTTCCCGCGTCGGTCGCGCACCTGGTGGGGGACGAACGATGACGCCGGCGAGCCGGATGCTCACCGAGATCGATCACGTCGCCATCGCGGTCAACGACCTCGAAGCGGCGATCGACTACTACCGGTCGGTGTTCGGTGCCGATGTCGCGCACCGCGAGCGCATCGACTCCGACGGCGTCGAGGAGGCGCTGTTGAAGGTGGCCGACTCGTACGTGCAGCTGCTCACGCCCACGAGCGACGACTCGCCGGTGGCGAAGTACTTGGCCAACCGCGGCGAGGGCATCCACCACGTCGGCTACCGCGTCGACGACTGCGCGGCCGCGCTGCAAGCGGTGAAGGACGCGGGCGGGCGCGTGATCGACGAGCAGCCGCGGCCGGGATCGCGTGGCACGACGGTGGCGTTCGTCCACCCGAAGGGCGCGTTCGGCACGCTGATCGAGCTCGTCCAGGAGTAGCGGGACCCTGCCCGCGTTCGTCGACCACCACGTGCACCTGCTGCGGGTGGCGGCGGGGACGCGGCGGCCTTACGAGCTCACGACGCCGGCGTCGATCGCCGCGTACCACCGTGACGTCGCGTCCCGCGGCTCGACGCCGATGGACGAGCCGCCCGACGAGCCCGGTGTCGAGGGGCTCGACGCGCTCGCCGACGCGTTGCAGCGCGGCCTGCAGCGGGCGCGGGATCTCGGCATCGCCGGCCTGACCGAGGCCGGCATGTCGGACTGGTCGCACTGGGAAGCGCTGCTGCGGCTGCGCGAGGATGTCGGCCAGCTTCCCGTGGACGTGCGCATCCTCGTAGCCAGCGGCGCGGCGCGTGACCTCGGGCGGGTGGTGGACGCCGTCGACCTCAACGACCGCCAGCTCGCGATCGCGGGCGTGAAGCTCTACGCCGACGGCTGGTTGGGGCCGCGCACGTGCGCGTGCACCGAGCCGTTCGCCGACACGGTGGACGCTGGCGTGCTGTTCCTCGACGCGGCCGAGCTGGCAAAGCGGGTCGAGCCGCTCGCCGCAGCCGGCTTGCGCCCCGCAACGCACGCGATCGGCGACCGCGCCATCGACGCCGTACTCGACGCGTACGAGTCCGTGTACGGCGGCGCTTCCGGTTGCCGCGTGGCGCGGCCCCGCATCGAGCACGCACAGCTGCTGCGGCCGTCGCACGTCGAGCGCATCGCCGAGCTCGGCGTCGTCGTGTGCATCCAGCCATGCTTCGCGTCGAGCGACGCGGAGTCACTGGCCTGTGGCTTCCCCGCGGGCGCGTTCCCCGACGCCTACCGCTGGGACCTGCTGCTCGGCGCAGGTGCGTTCGTGATCGCCGGCAGCGACTTCCCCATCGAGACGCTGGACCCTGCCGTCGGCCTGGAGAAGCTCACCACTGGCCCGCACCCGCTCGACCACGACACAGCGCTGCGGATCATGACGGTGCCGCTCGACGACGCCTAACCCTGACCGGCCGCGGACGGTCAGCGGATCTGATGAACGCGGTCGCCTTGTCCCCACGCTGCATCGGCTGTCCAAACATCGTGACTGAGTCGTTCTCCGAGCACGAGGCAAAGCCGATCGGCAAGAGACAACCCTGCGCCTGGTCGCCATCGCCGGGCGGCTGCCTCGGCATCCACCACCGTGACCGGCTCCAGGACGAGGTCGTAGCTCAGCAACAATGCCCGGGCGAGGTCAAGCGGCGTCTTCGGGCGCGGATGCAGCGTGACGTTCGGCGAGCAACTCGTCGACGAGCTCGGTACCGGCGAGGTCGGCGCGCACTCTCGAACGGAGTTGCTCACGGGTGAGCAGGACGAGTCCCGCTGGCGTGTCCAAGAGCACGAGCACGGTGCCCTCGACGAGCCCGGTCCGATCCCGAACCTCGGCCGGCACGACGATCCTGCCTCGGTCTCCCACAACTACCTGGTATGTCGCACTCACGCACACAGCGTGCCAGTCACGGCATGATCGTGGCCGCTGTCGGCGGAGTGCGAGGATTCGGGCGTGACCGCCCCCGGCCCCGGCATCACGGCCTACCTCGTCGACGGCACCTACGAGCTGTTCCGCCATCACTTCGGCCAACCGGCGGACGTGAGGGACAGGCCGGGCACCAACGGCGCGGTGAGGGGCGTGCTGTGGACGCTCTACTACCTGCTCGAAGAGGGAGCCACGCACGTCGGCGTCGCCAGCGACCACGTGATCGAGAGCTTCCGCAACGACCTGTGGCGCGGCTACAAGACGAGCGCGGGCATGCCTCCCGTGCTGCTCGCGCAGTTCCCGACACTCGAAGAGGGCGTCGAGGCGATGGGCATCACTACGTGGGCGATGGTCGAGCTCGAAGCGGACGACGCGCTCGCGTCGGCAGCCGCGGTGCTCGACGACGACGCCACCGTCCACCAGGTCGTGATCATGACGCCCGACAAGGATCTTGGGCAGTGCGTGAAGGACCAGCGCGTCGTGCAGTTCGACCGCCGCAACAAGAAGGTGCTCGACGCCGCCGCGGTCGAAGCGAAGTTCGGCGTCCCCCCGGTGTCGATCCCCGACTACCTCGCGCTCGTGGGCGACAGCGCCGACGGCTTCCCTGGCATAGCGGGCTTCGGTGCGAAGACGGCTGCTGCGGTCCTCAAACGCTACGGGGGCATCGACGCGATCCCCGCCGACGGGCGCGCCTGGGACGTACCGGGCCTGCGCACGCCGCAGCGGCTCGCCAAGACGTTGCAGGAGAACATCGAGCTTGCCGTCCTCTTCCGCACGCTGGCCACGCTGCAAGTCGAACGCGACCTGCTCGGCGGGCCCGACCAGCTCCGGTGGCGCGGCCCCACCGGGGACTTCGCCGCGTTCTGCGCCCGCATCGAGTCGCCCCAACTCGCGGAACGAGCCGCTGCACTCGCAGCGGCTCGCTTGCAGTAACGACCAACACCGAGGGTCAGCGCGGCGGGTCGAACGGGTTGCGGTTCCGGGCAGGGGCCGGCGGCAGCGCCGCGGCCGTACCGGGAGCGGAGTCCGATGCCGGTGCACCAGCGCTCGCATCGGCCGGCGCAGCAGGCGTCGTCACCGGCGTCGCCGGTGCGGACGACGGCGTGTCGGAACCACCGCCGAACGGCTTGAGCACGAAGATCACCAGCACGAGCAGGAACACGACGCCGAGGATCGCCATCATGACGACCTGGTTCTTGTTCGCCTGCTTGCCGGACTTCATCACCTGCGGAGTTACGTCGCTCATAGCCGTCACCCGTCCTGGCTCGTCGGCACGGCCGCTGCCGGTGCCGAGGGGTTTACGAACATGCGGCTGCTGATCGAGGCGGTCATCTTCCCCTCGCTGCCGGGGTTGAGCGAGAAGTTGTCGACGGTGAACAGGCGGGGCCCGTCACGCATCTCCTCGAGGAAGCGCATCACCTGGAAGTAGTCGCCCGCCACCTGCAGTTGCAGGCCGACGCTGCTGGCAGCACCGGCGGCAGCAGCCGCGGGCGGTGTCGGTGCGACCGACACGAACGAGACGCCCGAACGGGTCGCACGCTCGTTCACCTGGAGGATGAACTCGTCGAGCTTGTCCCCCGACGGGATGGCGGTGGCGAGGAGCGACCGGCTCTGCTCGAGCACGCTCGCGTTCTCCTCGAGCTTCTTGAGGTGCGAGAGCCGCGCTTGCAGCTTCGACGCCTCCTGCTCGGCCACCACCTTGTCGGCACGGGCCTTGTCGAGGTCGGCGCCCGCCGGCTTCCAAAGGAAGAAGAACCAGGCACCCGTGAGGACGAGCGCCGCCCCCACACCGATGAGGATCAGCTTCGGCTTCACAGCGCACTCACCTTGTACTTGCCGGCGCGGTCAGACTTGGCCGCGAACGTGACGGTTGCGGTGCTGGCGAACGTGACGTTCTCGCCTGTTGACTTCGTCGACGACTGCACCCAGACGTCGGACAGGATGCCGAGCTTGCGCATCTCGGTGAGCCAGTGCGCGGTGCTGTCCTGGCTGAGGCCGGTGCCCGACACGGTGACCGTGCCGAGCGACGTCGGCGCGGGCTGGCCCGGCGCCGGCGTCCCGGGGGTCACCGACAGCGTGAACGCGGTCCACGACACGTCCGTCGGCATCTGGCCGACGAGGCGGTCCATGAACTGCGGGATGTCGATGTCGCTCGCGAGCGCGGAGTCGACCTGCGACACCTGCGCGTTGATCTGCGCCTCGGCGTCCTCGAACGGCTTCAGCTTCTGCACCTGACGCTGCATGAGGACCACCTGCTGCGTGGCCTTCTCCGCATCGTCGCGGGCGGACGACACCTCGGCCTGGCGACCGACGTACGCGGCGCCGAGCAACACGGCGATGCCGCCGACGGCGACGCCGGTGAGGACCTTGGCCCGCCGCTCCGCACCCTGCTTCGCGTACTCGGACGGGAACAGCGAGGTGAGCTTGGTCGCGGGCGACGCCATCGGCGCCATCGCGAGGCCGACCGGCGCGGCGAGCACCGACGCGGCAGCGGTGAGCTGCTCGTCGTTGAGGCCCGTCTTCGCCAGCTTGAGGTACTCGAGCGGCGACGCCATCTCGACGGGCACCCGCAGCTCGGTCGCGAGGCGCGCCCGCAGGCCGGCCATCTTTGCGCCGGCACCCGTGAGCAACACGCGGCGCAGCTCGACGTCCTCGGTCTGCGCGAGGAAGTAGTCGAGCGAGCCTTGGATCTCCTGCACGAGCGGCGTGAGCTCGTTCGCGATCACGTCGGCGGCTTGCGCGGTCTGCGGGTCGGCCAGGGCGACGGCTGCGCCGCGCTTCAACGCCTCGGCTCGCTCGCTGTCGACACCGAGCGCGCGCGTGAGGTTCTCGGTGACGGCTGCACCGGCACGCGGCGTCATGCGTACGAGTCGCGGTGTGCCACCGGTGTGCACGATCACGTTGGTGAGGCCGGCACCGACGGACACGAGCGCCTCGGACACACCCGGCGGCGCGACCGGCGCGAGCGAGCGCACCAGCGCGAAAGGCGTGAGGTCGACCATCGTGGGGACGAGGCCGGCCTTGCGGACGGTGTCGAGCGCGGTCATCACCATCTGGCGCTGCGCGGCCACCACGAGGATGCGCATGAACTCGCCGCCCTCGGCCCCGGCGAACCGGTCCTGGACGACGAAGTCGACGACGGCGTCCTCCTCGGCGAAGGGGATCACTTCGTGCGCTTCGTAGCGCAGCGACGTGCGTACCTCCTCCGGCGAGAGCGCGGGCACCTCCGCCTGGCGGACCTTGACCCAGCGGTTGGCGATGCCGAGGACGACCTTCTTCGACTTGAAGTCGCCGCGCGCCCACAAGGCCTTGATGGCCTCGGTGACCGCGAGCGAGTCGACGATCTCGCCGTCGACCACCGCGCCCGGCGGGAGCGTCAGCTGGGCGAAGCGGTGGAGGGTGAGGTTGCCGGGCTCCCCGGAGATCTCGGCAGCGCGGACCGCGAACGATCCGATGTCGAGGCCGACGTAGTGCTCAGGCATGGCCGGCCTGCCTGGTCGTGTTCATAGGACGGATCATCGGCACGACAACGGGCCGACTTAGGGAGGATTTTCGACTTTGGCGGCGAAACCCGGCACCGGCCCGAGCTGAAGTGCGTTCTCCAGCCTTCGGAGGTAGTCCTCCCTGCTCACGGCCACCGCGCCGAGGCCGGCCAGGTGCTCGGTCTGCCACTGCACGTCGAGCAACCGGCGGTCGGTGTCACCGCCCGAACGGAGCAGTTCGACCAAACCGACCAGCGCGACCTTCGACGCGTCGGTGCGGCGGTGGAACATCGACTCGCCCGCGAACAGGCCACGGACCGCGATGCCGTAGAGCCCGCCCGCCAGCGTGCCGCCGTCGACCGACCAGGCCTCGACGGAGTGCGCCCACCCCAGCCGGTGCAGCCGCCGGTACGCGTCCTTGATCGCACGGTTGATCCACCCGTGCGGGCGGCGGGGGTCGGCGCACGCGTCGATCACGTCGTCGAACGCGGTGTTGACGCGAACCTCGAAGCGCCGGCAGCTGTTGCGCAGCGACCGGCTGATGTGCAGGCCCCGCAACGGGATGATGCCGCGCGGGTCGGGCGACCACCACGCGACCTGACGTGTCTTCCGTCCGGCCACGGAGGCGGGCAGCGGCATCGGGAACAGGCCGTGCCGGTAGGCGTCGAGGATCGTCGCGGGTTCGAGGTCGGCACCGACCGCTACGAGGTCGCCGTCGGCCAGGCGGGGGTCGGGGAAGCGCCAGGGTGTGGAGCCTGCGTCGCCCGTGTCGCCTGCGTCTGCGGCGCCAGGGTCGGGGTCGGGGTCGGGGTCGCTCAAGCTGCGGTGCCCGCGAGCCAGCGCTCGTGCAGCCGCCCGTAGACGCCACCGGCGGCGACGAGCTCCGCGTGCGTGCCCTGCTGCACGAGCCGGCCGTGCTCGATCACGAACACCCGGTCGGCGCGCTCGGCAGTCGACAGCCGGTGGGCGATGGCGACGGTCGTGCGGCCGGCAGCGAGGGACTCGACGGCGCGGCTGATGCGCACCTCCGTGGCGGGGTCGACCGCGGACGTGGCCTCGTCGAGGACCAGGCACGCGGGGTCCGCGATGTACGCGCGTGCGAGCGACACCAGCTGCCGTTCGCCGACCGACAGTTGCTCGCCGCGCTCACCCACCCTTGTCGCGAGCCCGTGCGGCATCCCGTCGAGCCACGGGTCGAGGCCGAGGTCGGCGAACGCCTTCCGCAGGTCGTCCTCGGTCGCGCCGGGCTTGCCGTACGCGACGTTTGCGCCGATGGTCGTGTCGAACAGGAACCCTTCCTGCGGCACCATCACCAGCGCCCGCCGCAGCGACGCGGGCGCGGCGTCGCGCAGGTCGATGCCGTGCACGAGGATGCGGCCGGTGTCGGGGTCGGCCAGCCGCGCCAGCAGCTTGGCCAGCGTGGTCTTGCCCGACCCGGTGGCGCCGACGAGCGCGACACGGCTGCCGGCGCGGATGTGAAGCGACACGTCGTGCAGCACCGGCTGCGTGGTGCCGTGGTACGTGAACGTGACCCGGTCGACCACCAGCTCTGGCGGACCCTCCGGCAGCGCGACGCCGGGTACCGGGTCGGGCAGGTCGATGGGCGTGTCCAGCAGGTCGAGCACCCGCCGCCAGCCGGCGACGGCCGTCTGCGTCTGGTCGATGATGTCGGTGAACTCGGCCACCGGCTGCAGGAACAGGTTCACCAGGAAGACGAACGCGACCAGCTCGCCCGCTGTCAGCCCCGACGCAGGGCCGAGGGCGATGCCGGCCACCAGCACCGCAGCCATGGTGAGGACGCTGAACAGCTCGCCCGACGGGAACAGGATCGCGCTGATGCGCCCGGCGTAGACCATGGCGTCGCGGTGCTCGTCGATCGCTTTCGCGGCGCGGCCTCGCGCGGCGGCCTCGGCGCGGTAGGCGCGGATGACGGGCGCGCCCATCACCGTCTCGGAGATCGCCGTCAGGAGCGCCGCCATGCGCGTTCGCACGACGGCGTAGCGGTGGGCCATCCTCGCCTGCACCGCCCGCAGGACGCCCACCATCGGGAGCACGACGGCGATCGCCACGAGCGCGAGCCGCCAGTCGTACACCACCATCACGCCGGTGACGGTGAGCAGCACCGCGGTGTTGATGAGCCAGGCCATGCCGCCCCACCCGAGGAACTGGCTGAGCTGCTCGACGTCGCTGGTGACGCGCGACACGAGCGCGCCGCGGCGCTCCTCGGTCTGCGCCGCGAGCGACAAGCGGTGGATGTGGCGGAACGCGCGCGTCCGCAGCGACTGCAACGCGTGCTCGCCTGCGGTCAGCAGGCGCTTGCGCGTGGCCCAGTCGGCGAGGCCCGTGCCGATCACCAGCACGGTGCCGGCGATGGCGAGGCGCGACAGCGTGCCCGCTTGCAGCCGGCCGCCGACGAGCCCGCGGTCGAGCATCTGCTGGATGAGGATCGGGACAGCGGACTGCCCGGCCGCGCCGGCGAGCGCGAGCAGCACCGTGACGCCGAAGCCGCGCCGCAACTCGGGGCTGGCCGCCCAGCCCCGCCGCAGCACGTCGACGGTCGAGCGCGAGAGCTGGCTCGTGCCGTCAGCCTCGAGAGGGTCGGTCGTCACGTCGGTCATGCCGCCCGCTCCCGCTCGTACGCCTCGACAAGCTGCGCGTAGCCGGGCACGGTGGCCCGCAGCTCGGCGTCGCTGCCCATCGCCACGAGGCGGCCACCGGCCACGAACAGCACGACGTCGGCCAGCGCGATCGTCGACGGGCGCGTGGCGACGAGCATGGTGGTGGTCGCGCGGAACTCCTGGTGCAGCGCGGTGAGGATGTCCGCCTCGGTGGACGGGTCGACGGACGACGTGGCGTCGTCGAGCAGCAGCAGGCCGGGCTCGCGTACGAGGGCGCGAGCCAACGCGAGGCGTTGGCGCTGGCCGCCCGACAGCGTTGCGCCGCGCTCGCCCACCACGGTGTCGTAGCCGTGGGGGAGGCGGTCGACGAACTCCACGGCTTGCGCAACGCGTGCGGCTCGCACCACGGCGGCAGGGTCGAACTCGTCGCCCATCGTCACGTTCTGGGTGATCGTGTCGCCGAACACGAACGGCTCCTGGAACGCGAGCGCGATGGGCTCGACGGCGGCGATCGTGCCGGCGGTGGGGTCGAGCAGGCCCGCGATCACGTGCAGCAGCGTCGACTTGCCGCCGCCCGTCGGTCCGACCACGGCGGCGGTCGTTCCCACGGGCAAGTCGAACGTGATGTCGAACAGCGCCTCGGTGCCGTCCTCATGCGCGAACCCGATCCGCTCCGTGTGCACGGCGAGGCCAGGCTTGGGGTCGGCCAGCCGCTGCGGGGGAGGCGGCGGCACCGGCTCGGTGAGCACGCCCTGCACGCGGTCCCAGCCCGCGACGGTGCGCGGCATCGAGCCGAGCACCCAGCCGATCAGGCGCAGCGGCCACGTCACCAACCGCAGCAGGTTCACGAAGCCGACGAGCGTTCCCGCGGTGAGCATGCCCCGGTCGACGCGCCACGCGCCGATCACCAGCACGAAGAGGATGCCGACGCTCGGCAACGTGTCGAGCAACGTGAAGAGCGACGTGGCGAGCGTGCCGAGCCGGATGCGCTTGTCGCGCAGCTTCATGGCGGCGGCGGCGAAGCGCTCGGCCTCGTAGTCCTCCGCGCCGAGCGTCTTCACGACGAGCGCTCCGTCGATGCTCTCGTATGCGACGGACGACACGTCGCCGTAGCGGGCTTGGGCCTCTTCGGCCGGCGTTTCGAGCAGGCGGGCGAACACCACGTTGAGCACGACGGCCGCGGGCAGCAACACGAGGCCGATCGCGCCGAGGAACGGGTCGGTGGCCATCAGCCACGTCGCGGTGACGACGAGCAGCACCACCACGCCGGTGGCCCACGGCAGGGGGGCGAGGATGTCGGTGGCCGCCTCGCTGTCGCCACCCGCGTGCGCGAGCAGCTCGCCGGTGGGCTTCGAGCGGTGGTAGGCGGGCGGCAGTTCGAGCAGCTTGTCGACGACCGCCTTGCGCATGGTGGCCTGCACGCGGGCTTGCGTGACGAGCGCGCCGACGCGCCGGGTGGCGATGCCGAGCGACTTCACCACGCCCACCATCACGACGGCGAGCACGCCGAGCGCGACCGTCCCCTCGGCGACGTCGCCCTCGGTGAAGCGCGGCGCCACCACGTGGTCGACCACGCGCGCCAGCACCACCGACGACGCGACAGTGGCGACGGCGTAGGTCAGCGAACCGGCGACGGCCACGGCGAACGGCCTGGGGTGCATGCGCACCTCGCGGGCAAGGACGGCGAGGCCCCGCCGGATGACGCTCCCTCGAGGGCTGGGAGCCGGATCGGGCACGTCCCGCAGCGTACGACGGGGGTGCGACACCAACCCACCGGGTTTTGTCCCGTGGAACGTGGCACCAGGCGCCACGTTCCACGGGACAAAACGGGCGGCGGCGGCCGGTGGGGCGGGGTGCGGGCGGGCAAGCGCCGGCCACTACCTTGGGAGCCCGTGGCCGACCACCCCATGAGCGAGCGCCTCGACGACCTCGCCAAGCGCAAGGAGCAGGCGCGGGCCGCGGGCGCCGAGCGGGACATCGAGCGCCAGCACGAGCGCGGCAAGATGACGGCCCGCGAGCGCATCGAGTACCTGCTCGACGACGGCTCGTTCCAAGAGCTCGACATGCTCGCCCGCCACCGCGTCGCCGAGCAGTTCCTCCCGAAACGCCCCTACACGGACGGCGTGATCACGGGCTTCGGCACGATCGACGGCCGCAAGGTCTGCATCTTCAGCCAGGACTTCACGATCTTCGGCGGCTCGCTGGGCGAGGTCTACGCCGAGAAGATCCACAAGATCATGGACTTGGCCACGAACCTCGGAGTCCCCATGATCGGGCTCAACGACGGCGGCGGCGCCCGCATCCAGGAAGGCGTCGTGAGCCTGGCGATGTACGGCGGCATCTTCGCTCGCAATGTCGACGCATCGGGGGTGGTGCCGCAGATCTCGGCGATCATGGGCCCGTGCGCGGGCGGCGCGGTCTACAGCCCCGCGCTCACCGACTTCGTCTTCATGGTCGAGGAGACGTCGTACATGTTCATCACCGGGCCGGACGTGGTGAAGGCGACGACGGGCGAGACCGTCACCACCGAGCAGCTCGGCGGCGCGATGACGCACGCGACGAAGTCGGGCGTCACGCAGTTCGTCGCCAACGACGACAAGGCGTGCCTCGACGAGATCCGCTACCTGTTGTCGTTCCTGCCGTCGAACAACCTCGAGCTGCCGCCCGCGGTCGAGCCGGCGGACGACCCGGCGCGCTCGACGACCGAGCTGCGCGAGCTCATCCCCGCGTCGTCGCGCATGCCGTACGACATGAAGGCCGTGATCGGCGCCGTGGTGGACGACGGCGACTACTTCGAATACTCGCCGCACTGGGCCACGAACATCACCTGCGGCTTCGCCCGGCTGGACGGCCACGTGATCGGCATCGTCGGCAACCAGCCGCAGATCCTCGCCGGCGTGTTGAACATCGACGCGTCCGAGAAGGCGGCGCGGTTCGTGCGCACGTGCGACGCGTTCAACATCCCCCTCGTGACGTTCGTGGACGTCCCCGGCTTCCAGCCCGGCACCGACCAGGAGTACGGCGGCATCATCCGCCACGGCGCCAAGCTGCTGTACGCCTACTGCGAGGCCACGGTGCCGCGCATCCAGATGATCACGCGCAAGGCGTACGGCGGCGCGTACGTCGTCATGAACTCGAAGTCGATCGGCGCGGACCTCGCGTACGCCTGGCCGTCGGCGGAGTTCGCCGTCATGGGGCCGGACGCGGCGGTCGACGTGATCTACAAGCGCGAGCTGGGCGAGCTGTCGGCGGACGAGCGCGCGGCCCGCCGGGTCGCGCTCATCGAGGAGTACACCGAGCGCTACGCGAACCCGTACGAAGCGGCCGAGCGCGGGTACGTGGACGACGTGATCGACCCGGCGGACACCCGTTCGGTGCTGATCCGTTCGCTCGACCTGTTGCGCACCAAGCGCGAGGACCTGCCGAGGCGCAAGCATGGCAACGTCCCGCTCTGAGCCCGGCCGTTCGCCGGATCCGTCGCCCGAGGAGCTTGCAGCGATCGTGGCTGCCGTCGAGATGGCGTGGCCGCGCCCGGTCGTGGCGAACGCGCCGCCCGCGGCGTCGCCGTGGCGGTTCTCGAACCGTTGGTGGATGCCGCGCCGGTCGGTAGCCGCCGACCGCCAGCGCCCCTAGCCCGTAGTCCGTTGGCCGTCGAGCTCACCACCGTCAGCGACGACCATGCGGTCGTCTTCGACGGGATGGTGGTGCATGAGTACCGCGAGCTGTCGCCAGACACCGACTACGAGTACGACGGCGTGTCGTTCCGCACGCTGCCGCGGCCGGGCGGCGAGCGGCTGAGCACGATCGCCACCGTCAACGACGTCCACTTCGGCGAGGTGAGGGCCGGCTACATCGAGGGGCGGCCGGATGCCGGGCCGTACTTCTCGGTGGAGGAGGGCGAGCCGCCGTATCCCGAGACGATGAACCGTGCGGCGGTGGAGGAGATCACGGCGGTCGAGCCCGATCTCGTCGTGGCGAAGGGCGATCTCACGTCCGAGGGGCTCGACTCGGAGTACGACGCGTTCTTGTCGTGCTACAAGGGTGCGTTCGGCGAGCGCTTGTTGCACGTGCGCGGCAACCACGACGCGTACCGCTTCCAGTCGTTCGCCGACTTCGGCCCCCAGGTGCAGTCGGTGCCGGGTGCCGCCGTGGCGTTGCTGGACACGACCGTGCCGGGCGCGACGAGCGGGCGGGTTCCTGCGGGGCAGTTGGAGTGGCTGGGCGACGTTGCGGCGCCAGCCGCTCGTGACGGCGTGCCCGTGCTGGTGATGGGCCACCACCACGTGTGGAACCCAGCGTCGTCGACACGTCCCGACGCGTACTTCGGGATCCACCCCGACGACTCCGAGGCGCTCGTCGACGTGTTCGCCCGCCACGCGTCGCTGGTCGGCTACTGGGCCGGGCACACGCACCGCAACCGCGTCCGCCGCTTCGCCGCGCTTACCGGCGACCGGCCGTGGGTCGAGGTCGCGTGCGTGAAGGACTTCCCGGGTGCGTGGGCCGAGTACCGCGTGTTCGAGGGCGGCGTGCTGCAGGTCTTCCACCGCATCCGCCGGCCCGATGCGCTCAGGTGGACCGAGCGCACGCGCGGGATGTTCGGCGGGCTGTACCCGCGGTACGCGTTCGGGGCGCTGGCCGACCGCTGCTTCCCTGCCTTCTTGCGCGAGTGAGGGTCGGTACTCGACCTTGATGTCGCGCAGAACGTGCTAGCGGACGTCCGCGGCGGACGCGATCTCGACGGACCCGAGGCCGCGGCCGGGGTCCGCGGCGGCGGCACGGGCGAGCGCGTGGCGGGCCCGGTCGAGCACCTCGTCGGCGCGCAGGCCGTGGTTGGGGTACGCAGCGACGCCGGCTACGAGCTGGCGGGCGCCGATGTCGTCCTTGGCCGTGGCTACCTGCAGTCGCTCGGCCGCCCACACGCCGCCGGCCTCGTTCGTGTCCTCGAGGATGAGGGCGAACGTGCGGGGGCCGGTGCGGCACACGACGTCGGCCTCGCGCAGCGTCTGGCGAACGAGGGCGGTGAAGGCGACGGTGGCGTCGGACAGGCGATGGTCCGTGTGCGGGGTGATCTCGAGCAGCACGACGGCGACCGGCCACAGGTGGCGCCGGGCGGCCGAGATGCGGGTGTCGAGGGCGAGCTCGAAGAAGCGGATGTCGGGCAGGCCGGTCTCGGCGTCGACGAGTGCGTCAGGCGTGCGCTTGGCCGTGGCTTCGAGGTCGCGCAGGGTGGCGATCTCGGCGGCGTTGATGGCGGCTCGCCGCTCGGCCCGCCGCGCCGCTTCGCTCAGCACG
>Ga0299907_10000856_pt1 | contig 16132 bp, 15 predicted proteins | sample RVTome_16_FD_198680 | JGI IMG/M metagenome (GOLD analysis project Ga0299907, IMG submission 198680) | Soil microbial communities from uranium-contaminated site in the Upper Colorado River Basin, Wyoming, United States - RVT152D67 (version 2) ...
ACCTCGCGTCCCTGACCGCGGCTCGGTGTAAGTCATGACGACGTGGCGATCACCGTTGACGGATGAAGTGCTCGTAGTCGGTGTTCGGCTGGGACTTGGTCGCCGGCTGTTCGATTGATGCCTGTCGGCCGCGCCGCGCCCAGAACGGCGCATCTCGGTGTCGCTCGCCGCCGTTGCCGTTGGAACATGTAACGACCGGTCCGGTGCACCGCCGCTCGTGGACGTGTGTGCCGAGCGCCAGGCCTGTGCTGATCTACGCCGCGCTCCAGACAGTGGCCATGGGTGCCCTCGACCTGCACCTGTGTCCTCAACTGGCTCGGCCGGCGTGAGCTCGAGCCCGACGGCGGCTGCCAAGGCCTCGAACCAGAGGCGGCGGTGCAGCGCGCCGTAGATGAGGCCGTTGCCGATGTCGCCGCCCGCCCCCCTCGGCCGAGTCGAAGCGCGCCGCCATGCCGCCGGGCCGGTGGGCCATGACCTGGAGCTTCGCCTCGGCCATTACCTGGTAGTAGCGGACGCGCGGCTCGTCGATGGCGTGGCCGGAAAGCGCCTCGTACTCGCCCACGCGCGCCGGCAGGTCGGGGAAGGGCTCCTGGGTCGCCCGCAGGGTGAGCCAGGCGATGTCGTCCATGGGGTCGCCGATGTGGGCGAGCTCCCAGTCGACGACGGCGACGACCCGACCCCCGGCGTACATGAAGTTGCCCGGCCCGGTGTCACCCTGCACAAGCACCACCGGCCCCTCTTGTCCGGAACGCTCCGCCGCAGCCAGTCCAGCGACTCGCGACGTCGCGAGCGCCACAGAACGCGCAGCGAGGCCATCCGGGCAATCGCGGTCCGGTCGCGCCGTCCTGGGTGTCCTCGAACGCCTCATACACGGGTGATCTTGGGGCCACCAGCCGAGGGCCCGGCCTCGGCGGCGTCCGCAGCGACTCCACGGCGCCCGATCGTGCTGGGGTGAGGCGCCACAAAACGTTCAGCGTGGGCATCCGATAATCGCGACCCGAGCGACCGTTCCTGGGTATCCGGTATCGCCGGTATAGGACCGGGCTTCCGATCTGCAGCTCTGCTCTCTGGTCGCACAGCGGGCACCGACGTCTTCTACGCCGTCAGGACCTCGCCGCCCACCGTGATCTCGGTGCGGTTCGGGTAGAAGGACACGAACCCGGCGATCTCGGCAGCGGCTGAGATCGGTGCCTCGTACGCCCAGACGATGCCGTCGTGAGTCTGGCCGCCGACGTTGGCCGACCAGTACGAGGCCTCTCCCTTGAACGGGCAGGTCGTGTGAAACGACGTCGGACGGAGCAGGTCCATGCGCACGTCGTCCTGGGGCAGGTAGTACCGCGAGGGCAGGCCGGTCTCGTCGAGGCGCAACGCGTGGTCGGTCGTGGCCAGCAGTTCGCCGTCGAGTCGAACCTCGACGTGAGCATCGCTGGGGGTGATGGTGACGACGTGACCTGCGCTCATTGAGCCTTTCAACACCAGCGAAACCTGCACCATTCCCCGCCGCGGCGTGTCGGCGCCGCTCAGCGCGCGACCGCTTCGGCCGCGCCAGGCAACGCTCGGCGAGCAGCTCGTCCCGATCCGCGACGTACCGGCCGTCGAGATCCCGTGAACTCAGGTTCACGCCTATTCGAGTACCGCGACCGCTACCACGCCGCCGAAGTGCGGCGGTATCGCCGGCTCGACGGTGCTTCGCGACGGACTCCCCCCGGCGGTGCTCATCATCGCGAGCGCGACGTAATCGGCCCGCGTTCATGCTCGACCCCGCGGGGCGCACCGAACGACGCGCCCGAACGACGGCTCGGCTCGCGTCACGACATGCACCGATCTACGCTTCAGGTGTCACTGTGCCGGCGTTAGAACACGGCCGGAGTCAGCGCGGTGTCGAGTATCGGCGCGAGTGCCTGCGTGCCATGCCGGGCCCCAAGCCGGGACCCTCGCACCGACTCCGAGATGACCGGGCTATCGGTCGTTGTGTGCTTCGACGTGTGCGACGAGCTTGTCGAGCGCCATCGTCCATCCGGCCGCACCCGGGGAGTCGCCGGGAACGCCGGCGTGGGTCATCACCATCTTCGTGCGGCCACCGAGGTCCTGGAGTTCGACGCGGACCTCGGTCCTCATGGGATGCCCCTCGGGCATGGCCATGTCCGAGGGCGATGACACGTTGCCGTTCTCGTCGGACATGGACTCGGTGTAGACGAGTCGCTCGTTCTCGACGACCTCGCGGTACTCGCCGGTGAACCACATCTGCATCGGTCCGTCCCGGGTTTGCATCTCCATGCACACCAGGCGGGTGCCGCCGACGCGCACGTCCATCTTCGCGACGGGGATGGTGGCGCCGTCGGGGCCGTACCACGCCTTGAAGTGGTCCGGGTCGGTCCACATCTGCCAGATGAGATCCACCGGCGCATCGAAGCTGCGTTCGATCACCACCGCGTCCTGGGAACCGGTGTTGTCAGTCATCGTGTTCGCCTGTCTTTCGTTGCGGTCGGAGTTGTGTGAGGTAGTCGTCCATCCGGTCGAAGCGGGCCTCCCAGACGGGCCGGTACTGCTCGGCCCAGGTCGAGACCTCCGCGAGTGGTGCGGCGTTGAGGGCGCAGGGTCGGTATTGGGCTCGTTGAGCCCGTACGACCAACCCGGCCCGTTCCAGCACCTTGATGTGCTTCGAGACGGCCGGAAGCGTCATCTCGAAGGGCTCGGCGAGCTCATTCACAGTCGCCGCACCGTCTGCGAGACGGGCCAGGATCGCTCGTCGCGTCGAGTTCGCCAGTGCCGCGAAAGTCTCGCTGAGCCGATCCTGGTCGATCGCCATCGTCATGGCTCACCGTATTTTCCCGCGTGGATAATTAACCGTTAGGAAAAATACAACCGTCTACCACTGCCGTCAATCGTGCGCCCTACCGCAGTGGCCCCTCGATCGACGTCATGTGTCGGGCGCTCCAACGATCTCGTCCGGGCTCAGAGCATCGAAGCCTCACTGCAGCCGCACATGCAGCGACCGCTCCGGCAGCTTGGAGCCTGCGCGCGGCCTACTCCCGACGGTATGGGATACCGAGCCCGAGTCAGGTTCGGTAGACGATCGCCCGCTGATGGGCCCGCCGTGCGGACGAATTCTGCGACCCCTCGACCCGGACGTCGATGATCGCCCTACCGGTGGTACGTCGCTTCCGTGGCCTTCACCTCATCGCCGGCCGGCGTGATGTTCCAGGCGGTGATCACGAGCTCGTCCGGCGACACAAGAAGGTGGACGAGGCGCTCGCTGCTCGGACCGGTCAGGTGTTGACCGTTCGGGCACCCGCGCCGCGAGCCGGGTGGCCATGATGAGAGGCGCCGCGGGTGCGCCGTCCCGCACGGTGACGCGGCCGAGCCCTGCCACGATGTGGCAGTGGAGACGACGCGGGTCGACCGGTGGCTCTGGGCGGTGCGGCTGTTCAAGACGCGGGCGGCGGCCACCGACGCATGCCGGGGCGGCCACGTTCGCGTCAACGACGTCGCTGCCAAGTCGGCCACACCGGTGCGCGTTGGCGACCGGGTCGAGGTCCTGGTTCACGGTCCCCGTCGGGTGCTCGAGGTGGCCTGCGTCATCGACAAACGGGTGGGTGCCCCGGTGGCGGCCGAGTGCCTCGTCGACCACAGCCCACCGCCCCCGCCGGCCGACCACCCGGGACCGGTGTTCGGCCGCGGCCGGGGCGCTGGCCGCCCCACCAAGCGCGAGCGTCGGCAGCTCGACCGACTGCGGCGCCGCTGAGGGAACCAGCCCGTGGACGAGCGCTCCCAGCGTTGCTATCGAGATCTGACCTGACCTTCACAGGATCGTCTCGACCGCCAGAGACTGGACACCCGTGCTCGACCTCCGGCTAGCGGCCGGCGCCCCGCTGCTGGGCGCGGCCATCGGCCTCGCCGCCGGGACCTACCCGGCGTGGCGAGCGTCGGCCATCCACCTGATCGACGCGCTCTCCCACTGTCAGCTGGCGCTGGTCGGTGCGCGTCGGGTGCGTCCGCCGCCCCAGCCGAGGTCGGCGCAGCGTTCGCAGACCTCCCGGGGTATGACCCCGACACGCATCAGGAGGGCGAAAGCCTGGCAGCCGAGGCAGAGCCCGAGCCCCGCCTCGAGGCCGGCGGCGACAACGAGCGCGCCCAGCACGGCAGAGCCGGCACCGGGGAGGCCGAAGCCAAGGGCCAGCACGGCGGCCGTCACCGAGAGGACGGCCCCGATCCCTTGAGCGAAACGCTTCGGTGGCCCGGGCACGTAGCGAGGTTCGACCCCCAGCCGCGGCGTGACCACCCGAGTGGCCAGCTGTCCGAGCGGGCTCAGCGTGGGACCGGTGACCACGCGCGCCACGAAGCCGTAGGCGATCACGGCGGTCAGCCACGGCTGGTCGAGCACGATCGTGGCGAGGCCGAGCACGACGACGCCAGCCGCGACGACTCGGGCTGACACCTCGTTGACCGGGTCGGGGAATCTGATGATTGATGCCACGCAGCGGCTCCTGGCACGGGGCACTTCGGCACGTCCTAAAGCCGAGTATAGGGGTCAACTTTCGTCGGTCTGGCGGCCCAGCGGGTTCGACTCAGCCGGCCCGTCACACGGCGAGCCGCTTGATCGACTGCCTCGGTGGTGGGCGTGAGGCCAGCGGACCGCCACCGGTCCCCCCATCGCCGGGGAGGTGTCGCATCCCAAGGGACTCGAACCCGCGTCTCCACCCTGAGAGGTGGATCAGGCCCGTTCCGCCGCTCGCGTTCGGTGCGTTCCCGCAGGTAAGAGTGGGTGCACTCGTCTGTGCCACTCCGTGGGCTGAGCGCCCGCAGTCGACTTGTCGAAGCCCGTCGAGAGGTCTTCGGGGGAAGGTGCTAGTCGTGGGTGTTGGATGACTGTGTGAAGTCCCGGATGATCTGCGCGAGCCGCGTGGGCTGGTCCAGCGGGACGAGCGTGTGGCTGTCGGGTATCTCGACCAGCCGTCCCTGCGGGAGGAGCTCGGCGAGGCGGCGACCGTGGTCGGGTGGCATGACGCGGTCTTCGCTGGCCCAGACGACGAGGGCGGGGTGGTCGAAGGTCGTCAAGCACTCGGCGGCGTCGAGCATGAGGTGCTTGTCTGCGGCAGCCGCGCGCAGGACTCGGACGGTGTCGCGGCGGATCTCGCGCTGCTGCAGGACCGGTCTCATCCATCGGGCGGTGGCGGCGTCGCCTCGCTTGGTCAGCCACCCGAACGCGATCGGGAGCCGTCGCAAAAGGCCGTAGGCGCATCTGCTGCATGAACAGGCCGAACATCGCGGGTGGGAGCTTGCCGGTCAGCACCAGCGTCTTGCCCGTGAGGCCCGGGGGGAAGTTGTCGAACGCGTCGCAGGAGGCGAGAACGATCCCGCTGAGGCGCGGGGTGCCGTCGCAGGCGAGCAATTGGACGAGCGCGCCGCCGGTGTCGTTGCCGACGACGGTGACGTCGCGCAGGTCGAGACGGTCGAGGAGCTCGGCGACGAGCCGCGCGATCCCGCGCAGCGACAGGTCTGCGTCGGCGTGCATCGCGTGGCGGTGTGCCCCCAGCGGCAGCGTCGGCACCACGCACCTGTGATCGACGGAGAGGTCGGCGACCACGTCATCCCAGAGGGAGGCGTCCATCAGGAGCCCGTGCAACAGCACGAGGGTCGGGCCTCCGCCGCCGGTGTCCTCGTAGTCGATCGTCCCGGCGGACAGCTCGATCTGGTTCATCGCAGGTACGCCCTTCGAGTCCTTGTCCATCGTTCCGTGGCGGTCAGCTCGCGATGTAGATCGCGTGGCCGTAGGTGTCGGCATCCCCGCTGACGGCAAGGATCAGGTGCGCGACGTCAGCCCGAGACACCGTGAAGTTGCGCCGTAGGTTCAGGTCGCGCCGCGTGCGGTAGTGACCGGTGAGCGGCTTTGTCGGTGAGCCTGGAGGGTCGCAGGATCGTCCAGTCCAATCCACTGGTGCGCACGATGTCTTCCATCGCAACGAAGTCCGCGAAGACATTCTTGAGGAAGAGCCTGCCGATCGGCTTGATGACGTAGCGCATGCCTGGCCCTTCGCCCTCGTCGAACGGTCCCGTGCCGCTGACCACGACGAGGCGTCGCGTCCCAGCGCTGCGCATCGCCTCGACGATGCTTCGGGAGCTGTCGGCGCACACCGTTGTCGGTGCCCGCCCGCTTCGGGTGCCGATCGTCGAGATGACCGCGTCGCTGCCTGTCACCGCCTCGACGATCGTGGCGGGATCCATCACGTCGGCAACGACGACGTCGAGGCCGGATCGCTCGGGTGCCAGCCGCGTCGTGTCGCGAACGACGGCGCGCACCTCGTGGCCGGCGGCGAGGCCTTGCTCGACCACCTGCAAACCGGTACCTCCTGTTGCTCCGAACACGGTCAACTTCATCGGGTGCCTCCTCTAGGGTCGATCACGTCGTTGAGCTGCGCCGGGTGCAGCACGCTGGCGTGCCGGATGTGGTCATCGCCACCGCTGAGGCCCAGTCGGGGACGGACCCAGTCCGCGAACCGGCGAATGGCGTCGTCGGCCTCCGGCGCCCGGCCGGCGCCCATCTGGAAGGTGTGCACCTGCTCGGGGAACACGTCGAGGCGCACCTCGACACCGGCATCGAGGGCGCGCCGTTCCAGCTGGCGGCTGTCGTCGAGCAGTGTCTCGTCCCCACCCACCTCGATGTACATCGGGGGCACGCCGCGGAGGTCGGCGTAGAGCGGGCTGGCGAGCGGATCCTTCGGGTCGCCACCCGCCAAGAACCTGGTCGCCAGCCCTCCTACAACTTCCCTATAGAAGAAGGGCTCCGTCTCGCGGTTCGACTCGTAGGTCTCGGCGCTGACCGTCATGTCCACCCACGGTGACATCAGCATCAAGGCCGCGGCGGTCGGCAGGCCCAGCTCACGGGCCCGCAGCATCGTCGAGATGGCCAGCCCGCCCCCAGACGAATCGCCGGCGACTGCGACGTGTTTGGCATCGATTCCCTGCTCGAGCACCCACCGATAGGCGGCGGTCGTGTCTTCGAGCGGCACGGGATGAGAGTGCATCGGGGTGCCCCGGTAGTCGGTGATCAGGGCGCGGGCACCGATGGCCTTGGCGAGGTGACCGAAGAGCTTCCGGTGCGTATGGATCGAGCCGCTGACAAATCCGCCGCCGTGGAAGCTGAGAACCACGCGGTCCCCAGCGCTTCCCTTCGGGATCGCCCACAGCGCGGGCAGGCCGGCCACCTCGATCTCCACGTTGTCGACGCCGTCGGGCTCCGCCGTCAGGTCACCCAAGTGCTCGACCCTGGCGCGCAGGTCGTCCGGCGTCTCGTTCGGGTTGGCCCTCGCCGCCTCCATCCAGCTGGTCCAGAGCGCCCTCACAGCTTCTGATTGCTCGCTCGCCATCGCTGGCTTCCTTCCGTGGTCCTGCACAGGACGGTACGGGTCGACGGTGTCGTCGTCGTCACCCGAGGGTGGGCACGCGGGTGGCATCTTCGGAGTCTGCGTGGTACTCGGAGACGACTGTCCTGGGCCTGCGATCATCCGGCGCGTCGCACGTCCACGTACGTCCAGTCCGGTTGTTCGAGGGCGATCCTGGCGTCGTAGGTGACGTTGCCGTCGGCCATGTCGACGATCTTGGGCAGCCGGTACGGGCGGGCCGCGGCTGGGCGCCCCTCGAGGTGGGTGACGAAGTCGTCCGGGAACTCTCGCAGGATGCTGGCGATGATCGTTTGGAGCTCGACGGGGAGGTAGCAGCGGTTCTGGTCGGTCACCATGCGCAGACTGGCGCCGAGCTCCTCGATGTCGCGATCCTCGGCCCCGCCTTGCTCGACCAGCGCGAGCGTGTCGCTGATGGCGCCGCTGTGGAGCTTGCAGGCACCGCACTGCCCGCACGACTCGACGTGCAGGAAGCGGGCGAACATGCGGGCGACCGCCACCATGTCGGCGGTGTCGTCGTAGACGATGAACCCCGCTGAGCCCAGGCCGCTGCCGATCGCGGCGAGGTCCTCGTAGGTGGCCGGCACGTCGAGGTTGTCGGCGGTGATCGCACCGTTGGCGACGCCGGAGAACACAGCCTTGACGCTCCGGCCCGGGCGAGGCCCGCCACCGACGCGTTCGATCACGTCCCGCACGGTGGTGCCGAGCTCCAGCTCGGCGTAACCGGGCCGGACCACGTCGCCGACCACCGTGAACACCATGGTGCCCGGTGAGTCCCAGGTCCCCAGCGCCCGGTACCACTCGGCCCCGTTCGTCAGGACGTGCGGCACAGTGGCGAGGGTCTCGAGGTTGTTGACGATCGTCGGGTTGGCGGTGTCTCCGCCGGCATCGACCCCATCCCGGGCGGACCAGCCCATTTGCGGCCCGGATGCGAACAGGCCGTGAAGGTAGGGGGGATCGCGGCGCGGGAGGGGATCCTCGCCCTCGATGACCTCGAGGAGTGCCTTCTCCTCGCCGAACAGGTAGGAGTCGGGGCCGAGGACGAGGCTGATCGGGACGTCGCCCGCGAGCCCGGCGGCCTGCATCTCCGCCAACGCCCGTCGAAGGATCCTGGCTTCGCGGGTGAAGCTGGCCTTGACGGCCAGGAAGGCGTGCGTGGCGCGCACGGTCAAGGCGGCGATCGCCAGCCCTTCGATCACTTGGTAGGGGTCGTGGCGCAGGATGGCCCGGTCCTTGAAGGTGCCGGGCTCGCCCTCGGCGCCGTTGCCGACGACGAAGCGACGCTCGTCGTCGCGGCTGGTGTCCAGGACCGAGAGCCACTTGCGGCCGGTCCGGAAGCCGCCGCCACCCCGGCCGCGTAGGCCCGACAGGGTCACCTCCTCGGCGGTTCTCCAGGGCCCGAGGGACCGGGCGGCGCGGAGGCCGTCCCCGCCGCCGCGGGCGCGGTAGTCCGCGACCGAGGCGACGGGGTCTCCGCTCAGGACGACGCGACCGGGGCGTGTGGTGTTCGAGGGGACATCCATGGCTGGTGCGTTCCTTTCAGGGGGATGCGAAACGTGTGTGACCCGCTCCGAGCCGGGGCGGGCAGCCAGCCGGCGATCGAGCGGGGAGCCTCGACGCCGGCTGGCTCGCGGGGTGGAGCCTGGGCCTGGGCTCAGCGGACGGCGGTGCGCTGGAAGGTGCGGACCGCGGCCGCCATGAGCGCCACAGCGAACAGGGCGACGACGCCGAGGCTGAGGGCGGCCATGGCCGTGGTGTTGCTCATGCCCCAGATGTCGTGGAGGCCGGCGCCGTTGCGGTCGGCCAGCCCGTAGCGCACGAGGGCGAGGACATGGGTGATGGGCAGCAGCTTGCCGATGACGGTGAGCCCGGCGGGCAGCGCGCTGATCGGGAAGAAGGAGCCGGCGAAGAAGAACGGGACGATGGCCACGGCAGGCAGCGCCGCGATGTACTCCTCCTGGGTGGGGAGGCGGTTGGCGAGGACCTCGGCGGCGCCGTACATGGCAACCGCGAAGCCCAGCGTGGCGGCCGCGAACCACATGACGCCAGTGGCGCTCAGGTCGTATTCGGCGCCGCGCACGGCCGCCGCACCGAGGAGCACCGCCACCTGGAGGCTGGCGAGGGCCACGGCAACGACGAGGTTGCCGGCCACGATGGACGGCCGCGAGACGGGGGCGGCCAGCAGGTCACGCAGGCCGCCGCCGAGGCGGTCCACGACGACGCCGAGGCCGGACTGGATGGTGCTGAGCGGCACGAGCAGGCCGATGGTGGCCACGGCGACGAAAGTCATGTAGTCGACGCCTCCGATGGAGGTGCCGAAGGTGTCGGCGAGGGCGGGCACGACCACCAGTGCGAAGAGCAACGGTGCCAGCAGCGGGATCAGCAGCTCCCGGGGGGTCCGGGCGCTGATGGCGAGGCGACGGCGGGCGAGAGTGGCCACAGCGGCCAGGCCGCCGGTCCTCGGCCGGGGCCGGACAACGGTGGAGGTGTCGAGGGTCACGGTGCTGGTGACGGTTGTCATGAGGTCTCCTTGATTGAGGTTCGGGTCGGGGTGTTCGTCGGGCGTCGGCGCCGCCGCGCGTCGACGCCCGACGAGGATCAAGCGGCGAGCGACTCGCCGGTGAGCTGGAGGTAGACGTCGTCGAGGGTGGGGGCGCGGCTGGTGATGGCAGTGAGACCCAACCCGAGGTCGGTGATGGTCGCGACCGTCTCGCCCGCCGGTCGGTCGTGCAGGGGGATATGGAGGGTGGCGCCGACGGCGAAGGTGTCGTCGCCGGCGAGCCCCTGGGCGCGCAGCGACGAGACCGCGCTGGAGACGTCGCCGGCGAGGCGCAGCTCGACGAGGTCGCGGCCCATGTGGGCCAGGAGCGCCGCCGGGCTGTCGAGAGCGACGATGCGGCCGTGGTGCACGATGGCGACGCGGTCGCAGAGCTGTTCGGCCTCGTCCAGGTAGTGGGTGGTGAGCAGGATGGTCATGCCGCCCTGTGCTCGCAGACCGGCGATGAGGTCGAGCAGCTCGAAGCGGAAGCGAGGGTCGAGGCCCACGGTGGGCTCGTCGAGGAACAGCACCTGGGGCTCGGAGATGAGGGCGCGGGCGATCTCGAGGCGGCGGCGCTGGCCGCCGCTGTAGCTGTCGACTGGCCGGTCGATCACCTCGCCGAGCCCGAACGGCTCGACGACGGCGGCGATGCGCTTCTGGGCGCCGGCGGCGTCGAGGCCCCAGAGCCGGGCGTGCACATCGAGGTTGCGGCGACCGGTGAGGCCCCGGTCGACGACCGGTTCCTGGAACACGACCGCGCTTGCCCGGCGCGCCGCGATCGGGTGGGTGGCGACGTCGAAGCCGGCCACGCGGCCCCGGCCCGAGGTGGGGGCGATGGTGGTCGTGAGCATGCCGACGGTGGTCGACTTGCCGGCACCGTTGGGGCCGAGCAACCCGAACACTTCGCCGGGCGGGACGGCCAGGTCGATGCCCTTCACCGCCTCGACGCCGCCGGGATAGGTCTTGGTGAGCTGTCTCGTCTCGATGGCGAGTGCGTGATCGAGGCCTTCGCTGGCGATGATCGGTGTCATGGCGCGCTCCTTCGGTAGGGCGATTGATGCTCGGCGCTGATGCGCCGCATGGACAAGCAGCTCCAGGCCAAGGTCTCGAACCTTGGCCAGCAGGCCGTGCAGTGCGGCCTGGTCGGCAACCTGGCCCGTGATGACGGTCACACCGTCCGGTTCGTTGGTGATGTGCATGCCGTCGAACCACGCGGTCCAGCCGTCGTCGAGGCCGTCTTCGATTCGGATCTCGTACTTCACGGCATGCAGTCGACCGCGAGACGCCGGAAGAGTCGTCACCCACAGGTGCCATTCGGGGTGGGTTCGTGCCAGTCCGGCACGGCGATACGGAGGCCAAAGGTGGTAGGGGGCAATGCCGGCGCGGGCACCTATCCTTCGGAGGCACGCCGATGTCGCAGCCTCAGCCGTGGGCCAGATGCCGTGGGTGAACTAGCCGCAGGGACCTCCCAGCAGGCAGTCGCCAGCGGGCCGGACGGGCTCCTGACGACCAAGCTGTACGTCCCGCGGCCACCACCGGGTTTCGTGGCCCGTTCCCGCCTCGTCGACCGGCTCAACCGGGGACGGGCGGCGAGCCTGACGCTGGTGTGCGCACCGGCCGGCTTCGGCAAGACGTCCGTGCTGGCCGGCTGGAGCCGACTGCACGCACCGCGGGTCGGGTGGTTATCGCTGGACACGGGTGACAACGACCCGGTCCGGTTCTGGCGCCATGTCACCGCTGCGTTGAATGGGCTACGGCCGGGGATCGCCGCGCGGGTGGCCGCTTTGCTCGGCTCGCCGGGATTGGCGTCGTTCGACGGGCTGGTCACGACGATCGTCAACGAGCTGGCCGCCGACCCCGACGAGCTGCAGCTGGTGCTGGACGACTACCACGTCATCGAGACCGAATCGGTGCACGCGTCGTTGTTGTTCCTGCTCGAGCATGCGCCGCCGGAGCTGCATGTGGTGCTGGCCAGCCGCGCCGACCCGCCCCTGCCCCTGGCGCGGCTGCGAGCCCAGGGCCAGCTCGCGGAACTGCGTGCCGCCGACCTGCGGTTCACGGCCGAGGAGGCCGCTGTCCTGCTCCGCGAGCTGGTCGGGCAGGACCTGCACGGGGATGCGGTGGCGACGCTGGCGGCCCGCACCGAGGGTTGGGCGGTAGGCCTCCAGCTGGCAGCCCTGTCGCTACGAGACCAGTCGGATGTCGACGGGTTCGTGGCGACGTTCTCTGGCAGCAACCGCTATGTCCTGGACTACTTCACCGAGGAGGTGCTCGAGCGCCAACCCGAACCGGTACGGGCGTTCCTGCTGGAGACATCGGTGCTCGAGCGACTCTCGGGGCAGCTGTGTGACGCGATCACCGACCGCACGGACAGTCAGGCGATGCTGGAGACGATCGAGAAGGCCAACCTGTTCCTGGTGCCGCTCGACGAGGTGCGCGGCTGGTGGCGCAACCACCAGCTGTTCGCCGACCTGCTCCGCGCCCGCCTCCGGCAGCGTCAGCCCGAGCGGGTGTTCGAGCTCCACCGCAACGCCGCCCGCTGGCATGAGGAACATGGGCTGATCGACGATGCCATGCGCCACGCGACCGCGGCCGGCGATGCCCTGTGGGCGGCCCGGCTGGTCGAGCGACACGCCGACGGGCTCCTTCTCCGCGGTGAGGAGACGACCTTGCAGCGCTGGCTTGCAGCACTGCCCCCGGAGTTGGCCAGCGCCCGGCCACGGCTGCTCCTGGCCCAGACCCGATTCGTGCTCCTGGAAGAAGTCGAGAGCCTGCTCGATGCCGCCGAGCACGCGTTCCCACACGTCGCCGACGAACCCTATGAGCCCTCCGTGGGTCGGGGCGCAAGCCGGTTGGCCAACGTTCCGGCCATGATCGCCGTCGGACGCTGCTTCGTCGCCTACTTGCGCGGCGACAGCGAGCGAACGATGTCGTTCGCGTCTCAGGCGCTGGCCGAGCTGGGCGAGGACGAATGGATGCTGGGCTCCCTGGCCCGTGCGCAGTTGGGATCGGCAGAGTGGCTCTGTGGCCGGCTGGGAACCGCCGAGCGCACCATCGCTTCGAGCATCGAACGGTGGCGGGCGGCCGGCGTGCACGACATGGTCACGCTGTGGTCCCAGTACCTGGGCCAGATCCAGCGTGCACAGGGTCGCCTGGACAGGGCGCTCGCGACCTATGAGCAGGCGCTCGACCTCGCCACGGCACCCGGCCAGCCGACCCTGCCCGCCGCAGGTGCCGCCTACGTAGGCATGGCCGAGGTCTCTTACCAACGCGGTGAGCTCGACATCGCCTCCCAGCACCTCACCGAAGGACTCGCGCTGTGCCGCCAGTTCGTCATTCCCGACGCACTGGCGAACGGCTCCGCGACCCTGGCGTGGATCCGGAACGCCCGAGACGATGCGGCCGGAGCGATGGACGCGATGGCTGAGGCCGAGCGGGCCGCCGATCCGTCCATGACCGATCTGCTCAACCCCGTCCCAGCGCAGCGAGCACGGCTGCAGCTGGCCCACGGGGACATCGACGCAGCCGCACGGTGGACAGCCGAGCGCGGTCTGAGCGCAGCGGATGAGCCGAGCTATGCGCGGGAGCCCGCGTATCTCGTGTTGGCGCGACTGCTGCTGGCGCAAGACCAGCCGGAACAGGCGCTCGCGCTCCTCGGACGACTCAGCACGACCGCGGCCGCGCAGGCGAGAACCGGCAGCATCATCGAGATCCAAGCGCTGCGGGCGCTGGCGCTGATGGCCAGCGGCGACGAGACCGGGGCGGTCGCCGCCATCACCGAGGCGCTCGTGCTCGCCCACCCCCAGGGCTATGTCCGGGTCTTCGTGGACGAGGGCCCGCCCATGGCCACCCTGCTCGGCACGCTCCTCGCAGCCCAACGCACCGAGAGGACCGGCGGGGACGGCGTGCCCGTGACCTACCTCGGGCGGTTGATGCGCTCCTTCGCACAAGATGCCGCAGGCAGCGCCCCCGGTGTGGTCCCGGGCGGGGCCGTCGCTTCCGGCCTGGTCACCCAGCTGAGCGAGCGTGAGTTGGAGGTGCTGCGGCTGCTGGCCGCCGGCGCACAGAACCAGGAGATCGCCGACGAGCTCTACCTGGCGCTCAACACCGTCAAGAAGCACGTCACCCACATCTTCGAGAAGCTCGGCGCCGCCAACCGCACCGAGGCGGCCGCCCGCGCCCGCGAGCTCGGCCTGCTCTCCTGATGTCGGCGTCGTTAGCGGGCACACCTGCGCGGATGGGTGCGCGGCCGTGGGGGTTGCCGGATTGAGCAGCCGCAAAATGCCGGGGCGTCACTCCACCGTGTGAGTGACCTCACGATCCGCGCCGGCGAGGCGTTCTATTGCCGAGTGAAGTCCCTTTCCAGCGAGGCACGCGCAGCCTCCAAGCGCTACCAGCGCAACGCTCAGGCCCGCGGTCGTGAGGACGAATGCGTGCGCCGAGCCTGGCAGTGCCGCGCTGAGGTAGACGCCCACGAACACGGCGACGCCGACGACTTGGCCCACGAGACTCGCCGTCAGTACCAACCCGCTCAGATCCGCGGCCTGCTGGGAACGAACGACCGTGGTGAGGCGCGCCGCGAGCGGGCTGAACGCACACGCGTGAGCCGCCCCCCCGCAGAGGAGCAATGGCGTCGTCAGCGCCACCGGCCAGCGGCCGATCGAACCGGGTCCGCCAACCCCAGCGCTCGACGGTCGATCCGTACGAGCCGAGCACCTCGGCGTCGGGTGCACCCACGCAGAACATCATCGACGTCCCGGTGTGCCAGGTATCGACCCACGCCATCTCCCACGCGCCCTCGTCGGTGCACCCGAGAAGCATGCTCCCCAGCTGAGGGTCGTCTCCGTCGGTCCAGCCGTAGTCGAGCGCGACGAACCGGCCCTCGAGCACCGATCGACCGGTGCACCGCGTTGGACCCTCGGTCCGCAGTTCGCCGGGTTCGAGCCATAGCCGGTAGGTGCCGTTCCACTCGCCTACGAGCGCGGTGATCATCTCGCGAGCAGAGATGGTGGTACCTCTCGTGATCTCGTCGGTCACGGCTGCTGCTCCTCTTTGGGTGGGGTGAACGAGACCGCGCAGATCGGGGACCGGCGGGACGCGTCGGTCGACGCCCGAAGGCTGATCCTTTGGCTGTCGTACTGGCAGTATCCGACCCGGCGATCGGCGACTTGAGTCGGTCGTTGCCGATCTCGGCCGGACTCAACGTAACTCCCTTGAGGCCCGCAGGTTTGCGTGGGCGACCGGCGACATCGGGGCGCGCCGGTACCCTCGCCTATCGGGGAGTTGGCGCCCCTGCGTCGCCATCGTTCGGGATGAGTCATGAGGATTCCTCCAGCGCCTCGGCGTTGACCATCGAGGGTGTGCCGAACCGGTCAACGCACATGCCGAACTTCGGCGACCAGAACGTCTCAGCCAGCGGCGACGTGACCTCTCCGCCGTCCGCCAGCGCCTCGAACACCCGCTCGGCCTCGGCGAGTCGTCCACCGAGTAGTTGACGCACGTCCGTTGCACCCTGCCTAAGTTGCCTGTCGGATCGTCGGATGCCATCAGGAGGTGGCCCTCGAACGTCAACGCGGCGCGCATGGTCAGATCGGCCGAGGTCCCGTTCCGGGCGTACAGAACGCGGTCACATAACGTTCACCAGCGAGCCACGTTGACCCCGTGCGGATCGGCGACTCTTCGCGCGTCGGACATGCCGTCGGCGGCGAACAGATCGACCGCTCGGCGTGCGGCCCGACCGTGGTCCGCCGCGCCAGAACGACGACCAGGCGCTCGCTCTGACTTGTCGGACGGAACTGTCTACCGAACGTCATGGGGTTGGCGGATCAGGTTCCTCACAGCTCGATTCCCAGACCACGCTCGAGCGCATGATCCTGGTGCGGCTGGTTGATTCGCTGGATCATCTCGGCCGTCTTCACGGCTGCGGTCCATTCTCGGTACTGAGTGCCGTCGATGGGTGGGCGGCGGATGTCTTCCGGCTCGATGCCCCAATGCTCGCTGTAGGCCTCTACGCGGCCCGCGAGCTGGGACCAGCGCTCCCGGCCGGCGCCGTCGTCTGGTACGGGCCCGATGAGTTGGACAAGGTGGTCTGGCTGGGTGGAGACGGCGTCGGCGGCGAGCGCGGCGCGCCGGTCGGCCACCTGGGCGGCGAGCTGGTCGCGGTAGCCAAGAGTGTCAGCGTGTTGCTCGAGCC
>Ga0299907_10000857_pt1 | contig 16127 bp, 13 predicted proteins | sample RVTome_16_FD_198680 | JGI IMG/M metagenome (GOLD analysis project Ga0299907, IMG submission 198680) | Soil microbial communities from uranium-contaminated site in the Upper Colorado River Basin, Wyoming, United States - RVT152D67 (version 2) ...
CGCGGATCGCCGCCAGGGTGTCGGCCGTCTCGCCCGATTGGCTGATCCCCCCGACCACCGTGCGCGGCGGGATGATCGGATTCCGGTACCGGAGCTCCGAGGCGTACTCCACCTCGACCGGGATGCGTGCCAGCTCCTCGATCATGTATTCGCCCACGAGCGCGGCGTGCCATGATGTGCCGCAGCCGGTGAGGATGATGCGCTCGGCCCGGTCGAGCTCGTCGGAGATCTCGTTCAGCCCGCCCAGCTTCGCGGTCCCCTCTTCCTCCAGCAGGCGACCCCGCGACGCATCGCGCACGGTGTTCGGCTCCTCGTGGATCTCCTTCAGCATGAAGTGGGGGTATCCCGCGCGCTCGATGCGCTCGAGATTCCAGGCGACGTGGCTGATCTCCTTCTCGATCGGACGCATGCCGCCCGGCGAGCCGAGCGACTTGAGGTCCATCATCTCGTAGCCGCCCTCACGCAGCACGGCGAGCTCGTCGTCCTCGAGATAGATCACCTGACGGGTGTGTCCGAGCACGGCCGCGACGTCCGAGGCGACCCACATCGCGCGGTCGCCGTTCTCGCCCACCCCGAGCAGCAGCGGGGCGGCGCGGCGCGCGACCACGATCTTGTCGGGGTCCCCCTGGCTCATCACCGCGAGCCCGAACGTGCCCTCCACCTGCGTCAACGCGGCGGCGACGGCCTGCTCGAGATTGCCTTCGAAGGTCTCCTCGATGAGGTGGACGAGGACCTCGGTGTCGGTCTCGGTGATGAACTCGTGCCCGAGCTCCTGGAGCTTCTGTCGGAGCACGTCGCAGTTCTCGATGATCCCGTTGTGGACCACCGCGATCTGTCCGGTCTCGTTCGTGTGCGGGTGCGCGTTCACCTGGTTCGGCGCCCCGTGCGTGGCCCACCGGGTGTGCGCGATGCCCGTCGGTCCGCTCAAGGGGAGGCTGGCGACGAGCGCTTCGAGACTGGCGATCTTCCCCGGGGACTTGCGAACCTCCAGCCCCGCGCCGTTCTGGATGGCCAGCCCGGCCGAGTCATAGCCCCGGTATTCGAGCCGCTTGAGCCCCTCCAGCAGGAGGGGGACGGCGTCCTTTTTTCCCACGTACCCGACGATTCCGCACATCCGCCAGACCGTCGCTTTCTATTGCGTGGCGCCAGTGACGTGCGCCTCTACCCAGTCCGCGAGCTCGTTCGCCCGTTCCTCGTGTGGCGCCTCGGCCACGATCCGCAGGATCGGCTCGGTTCCGGAAGGTCTGACGTGCACCCAGGAACCGTCCGGCCACTCCAGCCGCAGGCCGTCCTGACGGTCGTGTTCGACGCCCTCAGGCGCCGCCCCGGCAACGCGTTGCAGTGCCTCGGGGATCGCGAGCCCCTCCCTGCCCAGTTTCCGCTTGACGATCCGGTACCCCGGGCGCTCCCGGAGGATCGCGCCGAGCGGTCCCCCGGTCTGCGTGACGAACTGCAAGATGAGCGCCGCAGCCAGGGGCGCGTCGCGGGTCAAATGGAGACCGGGGTAGATCACCCCACCGTTCCCCTCGCCGCCCAGCGTCGCGCCGACCTCCATCATGCGCGCGACGACGTTCGCTTCGCCGACCGGTGCCCGGTGGAACGGGATCCCCACCCGGCTCGCGGCGTCCTCGATCGCGCGGCTCGACGAGAGGTTCGTCACCACCGGGCCGGGCTCCGCCTCGCCCACGAGCTCGGTCACGAGGGCGAGCGTCCAGTCCTCTCCTACCGGCGTGCCGGTCTCGTCCACCAGCGCCAGGCGGTCGACGTCCGGATCCACCGCGAAGCCCATGTCGGCCCGCTCTGCGATGACGGCGCTGCCGAGCGTCTCGAGGTTCTCCGGCACCGGCTCCGGCTTGCGGGGGAAGCGTCCGTCGGGCTCGAGGTCGATTCCTACGACCTCGCACCCGAGGCGCTCGAGCAGCGACGGGACGATCACTCCCCCCGCCCCCCGCACGCAGTCGAGCGCGATGCGGAACCGACGGGAGCGGATCGCCGGCACGTCGAGGATCGGGAGCGCGAGGATCCGCTCGAGGTGTCGCTCGTTGGCACCCTCGAGCTCGCTTCGCGATCCGACGCCGTCCCACGCGGCGTATTCGATCCCTTCCCGGAACAGGGCCTCCACGCGCCGGCCGGCGTCAGGCGTCAGGAAGCGTCCCTCGGCCGAGACGAGCTTGAGCCCGTTCCATTCGGCCGGATTGTGGGAGGCCGTGACGAGCAGGCCCCCGGCGGCCTCCGAGGACTCCTCGACGGCGAGAAGCCCCGTGGGGGTCGAGACGATCCCCATGTCGGACACGTCGACACCGACCGACCGGAGCCCGGCGGTCACCGCATCCAGCAGGAGCGCCCCCGAGGTGCGGCTGTCCCGGCCCACAAGGACGCGCGGCCGGACGCCGGCCCCGCCCGACACCGTCTCGCGCACCCGGGTTCCGAACGCGGCGCCGTACCGCGCGGCCACCTCGGGTGTGAGACCTTCGCCCACGATGCCCCGGATGCCCGAGGCGGAGATGATCAGTGATTCGGACAACCTGCCCCCGCTCCCATGCGGTTCTCGCGAACTCCGTCGCGCCCGTGCAGGACCCGTGCTAGCGGAACGCGGTTCGCCGGGCCGTCGAGCCGCGCCGCCGGTGCGGGAGCGCGCCCGGCCGGAGAGTACACCCGGACAGCCCGGACCGTCAGCCCCGCCGTCCCCGGATCCGTCGAGCCGGACGGCCACCCCCACGCCCCGGACGTCCGGTGCGCCCCGTCAGGTCGAGGGAGGCGAGACGCCGCCGGACCCTGCGCACGTCGGACGGGGACACCGTGACGGCCGCGAAACCGGGGCTCCAGCGCACGACGCGTCCCGAGTCCGCGAGCAAATCCTCGACGGTGCGGCGCACGTGCGACGCGAGACCCCGGACGCTCAGGACCGGCGGGAGCCCCGCCAGGAGGTGGACCCGGTCGGGGAGCACGCACACCTCGACGGGCTCCGCCCCGATCCAGCGGCAGCTCGCCAGCATGTGGCTCTCGATCATCGCGCGGCGCGCGGCGTCGAGGTCCGCGACCGGTGCCAGCGTCGACCAGGCGACGTGCACGTAGAGCCGGTGGGGCGCGCGCGGGCGTGGCATGCGACACGGTGCGGGCGGGGAGTCAAGCGGGCCTCAACGGGGCCGGGGCCGGTTCGCGCCTCCCGAGCGCCATTCGTTACTATCGGGCGGCCGAGATCCTCCCCTGCCACCGAGACCAGGAGACCGATCCGAGTGGGCCAGGAAACGCAGCGATTCGGAACCCGCGCCGTGCACGCAGGCCAGCGGCCCGACCCGTCCACCGGCGCCATCATGACGCCGATCTACCAGACGTCCACGTACGTGCAGGAGCGCGTGGGCGCTCCCACCGACGGGTACGATTACGCGCGCGTGAAGAACCCCACGCGCGAAGCCCTCCAGGGCAACCTCGCGGCGCTCGAGAACGGCCGGTACGGGGCGGCGTTCGCATCCGGTCTCGCAGCGATCGAGGCGCTGATCAAGGCCACGCTGCGCACCGGGGATCACCTGATCTGCGGGGCGGACGTGTACGGCGGCGTGGATCGCATGCTCCGACACGTATGGGAGAAGTTCGGGGTCGGGTTCGACTTCGTCGACACGACCGACGCGGAAGCCGTGCGCGCGGCCGTACGGCCCGCGACGCGGCTCATCCACGTGGAGACGCCCTCGAACCCGATGATCACGATCACCGACATCGAAGCCTGCGCGACGATCGCCCACGAGGCGGGGGCGATCCTCTCCGTGGACAACACGTTCGCGACCCCGTTCCTGCAGCGCCCCCTCGAGCGCGGGGCCGACGTCGTCATGCACTCGACGACGAAGTTCCTGAACGGCCACAGCGACATGATCGGCGGCGCGCTGATCACCGACTCCGACGACCTGGCCGAGCGCTTCCGCTTCCAGCAGAAGACGACGGGCGCGGTGCCCGGCCCCTTCGATTGCTGGCTCGTGCTGCGGGGGACGAAGACGCTCCACCTCCGGATGCCCGCCCACTGCCGGAACGCGGCCGCGGTCGCGGGGCTCCTCGTCCGGAGCGCGGGCGTGGAGCGGGTGCACTTCCCGGGGCTTCCCGAGCACCCGCAGCACGCGCTCGCCGGGCGTCAGATGAGCGACTACGGCTCGATGGTCAGCTTCGACCTCGGGTCGCCGGAGCGCGCCAACCATTTCGCCGCGGCGACGAGCGTCTTCCAGCTCGCCGAGAGCCTCGGCGGCGTCGAGAGCCTGATCTCGGTGCCGTCGTCCATGACGCACGCGTCGGTCCCCGAGGCCAAGAAGAAGGAGATCGGGCTCACGCCCGGGCTCGTGCGCCTGTCGGTCGGGGTGGAGGACGAGGCGGACCTGCTCGAGGATCTCGAGCGGGCGCTCGCCTCCCTCTGAGACCGCGTGTGAACCGCGTGGAGGCGCGCGAGACGGGGCGGGACGTGAAACAGGGGTCCGGGGGCGGTCGTACGAGCGAGCGAGCGCGGACCGCCGCGCCGACCCCCATGACGACCATGAATCTAGCCCGCCCCGCGGGAGGAATCGATGAGTGAAGACAGCGGCGTCCAGCGCAGGATCCTCACCCAGATCAGCCCGGTGGCCTGGGAGCACCCGGCGGATCGAGCGGCGCTCAACGCGCTCCGCAAGGTCCCCGGCTTCGACCTCGCCCTCCGGAAGATCTTCGGGCTGTTCGGCGAGCGCGCGCTCCGCCTCGCGTTCAAGGCGAACGCCGTCCGCGTGTCGCCCAACCAGTACGGCTGGATCCAGGAGCGGCTCGAGCGCGTGTGCGAGGTGCTCGATGTCGAGAAGCCGCCCGAGGTGTACGTGTCGCAGACGCCGGTGGTCAACGCCGGCGCGGTCGGGATGGGCGAGCCGTTCATCGTGCTCAACTCCTCGATGCTCGAGATCCTGTCGCACGACGAGGTCGAGGCGGTGCTCGGGCACGAGGTGGGGCACATCCTCAGCGGGCACGTCCTCTACCGGACGCTCCTCATCCTCATCCTCAACCTCGTCCTGTTCCGCTACACGATCATCGGGCTCGCGATCAGGCCGATCCTCATGGCGCTGCTCGAGTGGTACCGGAAGAGCGAGCTCTCATCCGACCGCGCCGGGCTCCTGGCCGTGCAGGACGCCGAGATCACGATGTCCTCGCTGATGCACATGGCGGGCGGGATGCGCGGTCAGACGCTCGACCTGGACGAGTTCATCGCGCAGTCCGACGAGTATCGCGAGAGCGGCGACCTCCTCGACGCGGTGTACAAGGTCCTGAACGTGCTCGGTCAGACGCACCCGTTCGCGGTGATCCGGGTCGGCGAGCTGCGCGACTGGATGGAGAGCGGGACGTACGAGCGCATCCTGGCCGGGGACTACCCGCGCCGCGATGAGAAGGACGAGCGCCCCTACCGGCAGGATCTGGCCGAGGCGATGAAGGGCTACAAGGACGCGGCCCGCGAGCTGCTCGACGAGGTCGACGCGACGGTGGATCGCCTGCGGAGCAAGATCGGCGAGGCGTTCCGGGGATCGCGGCGCGAGTGAAGCTGCTGGTCGTCGGGAGCGGGGGGCGGGAGCACGCGTTCGTCGACAAGCTCCGCCGCGACGCGCCCGACGCCACCCTGTACGCCGCCCCCGGGAATCCCGGGATCGCGTCGCTGGCAGAGTGCCTCGACATCGCCGCCGGCGACATCGAGGCGCTCGCCGGATTCGCGACCGAGCGCGAGATCGACCTCACGATCGTGGGGCCCGAGGGGCCGCTCGCCGCGGGGATCGTCGATCGCTTCCGGGCCCTCGGGCTCCCGATCTTCGGACCCACCGGCGCGGCCGCGCGTCTCGAGGCCTCGAAGGCCTTCGCGAAGCGGCTCATGGAAGCGCGCGGCGTCCCCACCGCCGGCTTCGCCTGCTTCGACGACGCGGACGCCGCGCGGGCCTGCGTCCGCGACCACGCGGAGCCGCTCGTCGTCAAGGCGAGCGGGCTCGCGGCCGGCAAGGGCGCGCTCGTGTGCGAGACGCGCGCGGAGGCCCTCGACGCGATCGACCTCCTCATGGTCGAGGCCCGCTTCGGCGACGCCGGCGCGGAGGTGGTGGTGGAGGAGTTCATGGAGGGCGTCGAGCTCTCGGTCTTCTTTCTCGCGGACGGCGAGCGCGCGGTCCCGCTCCTGACGTCGAGGGACTACAAGCGCATCGGCGAGGGCGACGCCGGGCCCAACACGGGCGGGATGGGCGCATACGCGCCGGCTGCGCCGTCGAACGCCGACTTCCTGGAGGAGATCCGGGCGCGGATCGCCGATCCGGTGCTCGACGCGATGGCCGAGGAAGGCACGCCCTACCGCGGCTTCCTGTACGCGGGGCTGATGCTCACGGCGGAGGGCCCCAGGGTGGTCGAGTTCAACTGCCGGCTCGGAGACCCGGAGACGCAGGTCGTGCTGCCACTCACCCGCTCCTCGCTGCTCGAGCCCCTCCGGGCCGTCGCGCTCGGCGACTCGCTGGAGGGCTGGACCTTCGAGGAGACGGGGGGCGCCGCGCTCGTCACCGTCCTGGCGAGCGCCGGCTATCCCGAGTCGAGCGACCCCGGGCGTCCGATCGACCTGCCGGCCTTCGACCCGGACGAGGTCCGCGTGTACCACGCGGGCACCGCGCGGCGGGACGGCGCGCTCGTCACCGACGGCGGGCGGGTCCTCGGGGTCACCGGATTCGGCGGCGACCTCGGCGAGGCCGCGCGCCGGAGCCGCGAGGCGGCGGAGCGCGTCCGGTTCGAAGGGAAGCAGTGGCGCCGGGATATCGGCTGGCACGAGCTCGAGCCCGCCCGGGTGGCGCCGGCCGAGGCGTCGCGCCTCGCGGGCGACTGACCGCGGCGGGACCCGTGCCCGAGCTCCCCGAGGTCGAGACGATCCGCCGCGAGCTGGCGCCCGAGCTCGCCCGACGCCGTATCCGCGCCGTCCGGGTCCACCACGACGACCTCATCCTCGGTCCGGCATCGCCGGCCGAGTTCGCCCGGGCCGTCCGCGGCCGCGTGATCGGCGAGGCTGCGCGACGGGCGAAGGTTCTCCTCCTCCCCCTCCACGACCCGGCGCGGGCGGAGGCGCCCGCCCCGAGCCTCATCCGCGTCCAGCTCCGCATGACCGGTCGCTTCTGGCTGGCCGCCTCGCCCCCGGACCCCGCGGAGTTCCGACACCCGGGGATCGACCTCGCGCTCGACGACGGACGCACGCTCTACTACGACGACGTGCGCCGCCTGGGGGGCTTCGAGGTCCTGCGCGCCGAGACGTGGGCCGAGATCGAGCGCGATCTGGGGCCGGAGCCGCTGGAAGCGGGGTTCACCGGCGCCCGGCTGGCCGGGATCCTCGCGGGACGGCGCGCGCCCATCAAGAACGTGCTGCTCGATCAGCGGCGCGTCGCGGGGGTGGGGAACATCTACGCGAGCGAGGCGCTCTTCCGCGCGCGGATCGACCCGCGCCGGCCCGCGGGCTCGCTCGGCCCGACCGAGGTGGCGCGTCTCCAGCGCGCGATCCGCGGCGTGCTGCGCGCGGCCATCCGGGGCTCGGGCACGACCGTGAGCAGCTATCGGGCGATGAACGGTCGCAGCGGGACGTTCCAGAACGAGCTCCGCGCATACGGCCGGGAGGGCGAGCCCTGCGTCCGCTGCCGCACCCCCGTCGAGCGCGTCGTGCAGGCCGGGCGGAGCACGTACTTCTGCCCGCGGTGCCAGCCCCGATCGCGGTCGGCGTAGTTTGTTCCGCTCCGGCGTGTCGGCTATCCTCCAGCCGGCGGAAACGCGGCCGAATCCGCCCTCCGCGACCCGGCGCGGGCGCCCCGGTCGCGGCCACGATCCACGGCCCTGTGAACGGGGCGGCGAGCGGGTGGGATACACCGACGACAGCGACCAGACCCTGGTCCGGAAGTGCCTCGACGGCGATGAGCGCGCGGCGCGCGAGATCGTCGTGCGCTTCGAGAAGCCGGTATTCTCCCTCATCTACCGGATGGTGCGCGATCGCGAGCTCGCCGAGGATCTGGCGCAGGAGACGTTCGTCCGCACGCTGAACAACCTCAAGCGGTACGACCCCGCCTACAAGTTCTCCTCGTGGCTGTTCAAGATCGGGTACAACCTGACGATCGACCATCTGCGCAAGAAGGAGCTCGACGTGGTGTCGATCCAGGGCGCACCCGACGCCGTCACGCCGGATCGGCAGGCCGCCACGCAGATCACGCTCGAGGCGGGAGACGAGCGACCGGACGAGCTCATGGAGGCGCGGGCGATGGGGGAGGAGATCGAGCGCGCGATCGACGACCTGCGCCCCGAGTACAGGACCGCGATCCTCCTCCGGCACGTGGAAGGGTACGCCTACGAGGAGATCGCCGAGGTGATGGACGTGCCCCTGGGCACCGTGAAGACCTACATCCACCGGGCCCGAAACGAATTGAAACACGCGCTCGTACACCTGCGCGAGCCTTGACTTCCGTGGCGATTCTCGGTCTCGGGGCGATGAAACCCGCGCGGGGCGCGCCACGTAGGGAAAAGGGACGCTTCGCGCGTGGTCGCGAGGCCACGGGAGAATGGAATCGATGCACCTGACGCCACGAGAGATCGAGCAGCTCGCGGAGCGCTCCGACGAGTCGCTCCCGGCCGATCGGGTCCGGCACCTGGATGCGTGCCCCCGATGCCGGGAGGAATTCGACGACCTCCGTGCGCTGATCGCCTCGGTCGAGCGACTTCCGGGCCTCGCACCCGAGAGAGGGTTCGCCGACTCCGTCATGGCGCGCGTGGAGCTCCCGGCTCCGTGGCTGGACCGCGCCCTCGCGGCGCTCCCGCGCGTGGAGCCGTCGCGCTCGTTCGCCGACGCCGTCATGGCGCGCGTGGACCTCCAGGTCTCCTGGCTCGAGCGCGCGCTGGCGGCCCTGCCGCGCATGGCGCCCGCGCCCGGATTCGCCGCGGCGGTCATGGCGCGGGTCCGGCTTCCGATCCCGTGGCACGAGCGCGTGTGGCGCTTCGCCCGCCGGCGCAGGACGGCCCTGGCCACGGCCGTGGCATCGCTCGTCGGAGTCAGCGGGGCGGGCGCCGCGTGGCTGTTCGGGCTCCAGGGCGTCACGCTCGGACAGGTGGGCATCTACGTGTGGACCGGTGTCCGGGACCTCGCGATCCGCGGGCTCCTCACGCTGGGACGCGCGGGCTACGAGCTGGGTCTGCTCGACGCGGGGACGGCGATCACGGACCGGATCAGCCCGACACAGGCGCTCGGAGGCCTCGGCCTCGCGAGCCTGGCCGGGCTCCTGGCCGTATGGGCAATGGTGCGCCTGGCGCGGTCGATGCCGCCGGTGGCGTTGCGGCTCGGAAGGGCCGCCTGAGGTGACCTCGACGTACGAGCTCCCCGGAGATCGGACGCGGAGAAAACGAACCGAGATGATGAGCAGCTTCTTTCGACGAGCCCCGCTCGCCGCCGCCTGTACGGCCCTCGCCGTGCTGCCCGCCACCCGAGTGGCGGTCGGACAGCAGGCCGCGCAGGAGGCAGGGGCCCAGATACGGATCGAGCGGAGCGCGGTGACGCTCTCCTCCGGGGACGGGGGACGGGCGGCGCTCGAGCTGGGGCTCGCCGATGACAGCGAGCACGTGATCGCGTTCGCCGACGGGGCGATCTCGCTCGACGGCGACCGCCTCGGCGGGTACGAGCCGGGCGGGACGCTGGTCACGGCGTGGCGCGCGTTCCTGCGCGACCAGGCCGGCGCGGAGGGCGCTCCGCTGCGCCGCGGACTCGAGGAGCTCGTCGGGACGCTCGAGAGCCTCGGACGCGAGCTCGGCGGCGCGGAGGGCGAGTCCTCGCGTGCACTCGGCCTCGGGATCGCCGGCATCCTCGGGATGCGCCAGACCGCCGCGGTCGAGGAGACCGCGGAAGTGGAGGGGCCCGGAGGCGCGCGTCTGTCGATCGCCCCCGGCGGCGTGCGGTTCGACGAGCTCGTCGGACAGCTCGATCGGCTGCGCGATGCGATGGCCCGGCTGGGCGGCGCGGCGGACGGGTCGGCCGACCGCCTCGCGCTCATCGTGCACGATGACTTCAGCGTGGACGCCGGGGATGTGATCGGCGGCAACCTGGCCCTGCTCGACGGCACCCTGCGGCTCGCGGGACAGGTGGCCGGCGACGTGCTCGTCCTCGACGGGCACCTGCTGCTGGCGGACGGCGCGCGCGTGGAGGGCGACGTCCTCCAGGTGGGCGGCGATGTCGACGTGGCCGAGACGGCCCTGGTGACCGGGGAGATCCTGTCGGACTTCCCCTCGCCCTCGGCGACCGCGACGACCGGGCGAGCCCCCCCATCGGCCGCGGAGCGGGCGCCCGCTCCTCCCTCGGTCGAGCGGGTCCGCGAGACGTGGGAATCGCGCGAGCGCGGGTTCTTCGGCCGGATCGCGCACAACTTCGGGCACGCCACCGAGGAACTCCTGGGCGCCCTGGGCGCGTTCATCATCCTCGGCGTGCTCGGCCTCCTGCTCGTGTACTTCGCGCGCGCCCGGCTCGAGACGGTCGCCGACACGGTGCGCCACGAGTTCGCCCGCTCCTTCGCCATGGGGCTCGCGGGCGAGGTCCTCTTCTTCCCCGCCCTCCTCATCCTCGCCGTCCTCGTGATCACGTGGCCCATCGTGCCGTTCTTCGTGCTCGCGACCGGGCTCGCGATGGTGGTCGGCTATCTCGCGGTGGCGCACGGGGCGGGCGAGATGTTCGCGCAGCGCCGCTACCGCTACGAGTGGCTGGAGCGGTTGCGGCGCTCGAACTCGTACTACTACGTGCTGAGCGGCCTCGTCCTCCTCCTCCTGCCGTTCGCGGCGACGGCGATCCTGTGGATCGGCGGCGGCACGGTCGACTTCTTCCGCGGGCTTCTGGCCTTCGTCGCCTGCGTGGCGACGTGGATCCTCATGACGGCGGGCTTCGGCGCGGTCCTGCTCACCCGCGTCGGTTCGCGCAGCGTGGTCGTCGATTGGCGCGGCGACGGGCCGACCCTGGACCCGCTCGTCGATGTGGAGCCGTCCGCCGGCCCGGCGGGCCCCGCCGCGAGCGGAGGCGCGGGCGCGGGAGACCGCGATGCGGCGCCGTCCGCCGCGGGACCCGCCGCGGCGGATGTCGAGGATGCGGCGGACCGCGACCGGGAGGACACGGGACGCTCGCCGGAGGTCGGCGGACCGGACGAAGAGGAGCGTCCGCATGCCTGATCTCCGCCCGCTCGCGCTCGCGGGGGCGGCGCTCCTGGCGGGACTCCCCACCGCTTCCGCGCCGCTCGCGGCGCAGGAATGGCGCGACTTCCGCGCCGCGCGGCAGGCCGCCGAGACGGAATCGCTCGAGGTCGAGCTGATCTACGGCGCGGGGCGGCTCCAGGTCACGCCATCGGAGATGCCGTTCCTGTACGACGCGCGCGTGCGCTACGACGCCTCGCGCTTCCGGCCGCTGCGCGCCTGGACGCGCGAGGGCGACCGCGGCCGCCTGCGCGTCGCCGTCACCTCGGTCGGCGAGACCGACGGCCCGGCGACGATCCGCCTCGACGACTGGAGCGTCGACGTGGACCTCGACGACCTCCGGCGTCGCGGGGACGAGCTCGGTCGCATCGACCTGGCGCTCCACCCGGGGGTCCCCACGGATCTCAAGCTGCTCGTCGGCGCCGCGACCGCGGATCTCGATCTCGGGGGGCTCTCGCTGCGCTCGCTGGAGTTCGCGACGGGGGCGAGCGAGACCGACATCACCTTCGATGCGCCGAACCGCGTGCGTATGGAGCGGCTCTCGCTCACCGCCGGCGCGGCGGAGTTCGAGGCGCACTCCCTCGGGAACGCGCGCTTCGACAGGCTCGAGTTCGATGGGGCGATCGGAGACGTCCTGCTCGATCTGAGCGGCCAGTGGGACGAGAGCGCGACCGCCGCGATCAGGATGGGGATCGGCGAACTCACGATCCGGGTGCCGCGCGACATCGGCGTGCGGATCGAGCGGAGGTCCGTGCTCATCTCCCTCGACGCGCCGGGCTTCGAGAAGACGGACAGCGTGTACGTGACGTCGAACTGGGACACGGCCGAGGTGCGGCTCGAGATCGAGCTCAAGGCCGCGTTCGGATCCGTCGAGGTCGAGCGCCTTTAGCAGGCTGCTAGCGGTGCGCCGTCTCGATCCGGACCCCATCGCCCCGCCCCGTCCCGAGCGCCTCGTCGGCACGCCCGTCGCGCACGGATACCTCCAGCGTCCCGATCGAGCCCCGCGTGAGGAGCGGCTCCCCCGGCGCGACGTCCGCGTAGCTCGCGCTCAGTCCCGCGAGCCGCGCCGACCCCACCCGTACCCGCGCGTCCGCCGCCAGCCACTCCACCGGCACATCCGTGACCAGGTTCCCGAACCCATCCACGTGCACGATCGTGCCCTCGATCACGTCCCCGTCGCGCCGCGGCGGCGCGAGGTCGAGCCCGACGAGCGATTCGGGCGCGACCCGCTCGCCGAGCGTCTCTTCGGGCCGCCCGGACGCGAGCGCGGCGGCCGCCGGGGCGAACACGTCGCGTCCGTGGAAGGTGGGCGCGGGAAGCGGGGCGCCGGGTGTCGCACGGAGGGCGCGGACCTCCTCGATCCGGATCGGCCCGAGCGGCGCGTGGCCGAGAAAGCCCAGGAGCCCGTTGTCGGGGCCCACGAACCAGCGCTCCCCGGCGCGCGCCGCGATCGCGCGCCGCGCGCTGCCGACCGTCGGATCCACGACGCACAGGTGGACGGTGCCGGCCGGGAACCGCATCCAGATCCGGCGCAGCACCCAGGCGCCGCCCCAGATGTCGCCGGGCGGCAGGGCGTGGGTAATGTCGACGATGACGATGGGGACGCGCGCGCGCGCGAGGATGGCGCCCTTCATCTCCCCGACGTAGCTGTCGGCGAGCCCGAAGTCCGACGTCAGCGTGACGAGCGCGGCGCTCAGACCCGTCCCCGGGTCACGGGGTCCGGATGGGCTCGGCGGCGAGGGCTTCGAGACGGGCCGCCGCCGCCTCGGCGACCGCCATGAACGCGTTCGCCTCGGGCGTGTCGGGCCGTCCCACCACGGTGGGGAGCCCGCGATCGCCCTCCTCGCGCACGGCGGTCCCGAGCGGGATCGCGCCCAGGAAGGGGACGTCGATCGAGGCGGCCAGTCGCTCGCCCCCGCCCGAGCCGAAGATGTCGTGGATCTCCCCGCAGCCCGGACACGCGAACCCGCGCATGTTCTCGACCACCCCCACGACCGGAACTTCGAGCTTCTCGAACATGCGAATCCCGCGCAGCACCCCGCCCACGGCCACGTCCTGCGGCGTGGTGACCATCACCGCGCCATCGACGCGCACGAGCTGGCAGAGCGAGAGCTGGGCATCGCCCGTGCCCGGGGGGAGGTCCACCACGAGGTAGTCGAGCTCTCCCCACGAGACCTGCTGGAGGAACTGCCGCACCACGCCCATGATGATCGGTCCCCGCCAGATCGCCGGGGTGTCCTCGTCGATGAGGAACCCGATGCTCATGAGCTTCACGCCGTGCGCCTCGAGCGGCACGACTTCCTGGTTCGCGACCCGTGGCTTCCCGTGCACGCCGAACATGGTGGGGATGTCCGGGCCGTAGATGTCCGCGTCCAGCAGGCCGACCCGGGCGCCCGTCTTCGCCCACGCCGCCGCGAGGTTCGTCGACACGGTCGACTTGCCCACGCCGCCCTTCCCCGAGCTCACGCCGACGACGTAGCGGACGCCGGCCATGCGCGGCGCGTCCGACGGGTGCCGGCTGGCCGCCTCGCGGTCCGAGCCCGGGCGTCGGGGGGCTGCGGCCGGCTCGGGACCCGGTGGAGGGCCCGGCGGGCCCATCACGGGGAGCGGGCGCCGCGGGTCGTTTGGCTTGTCGGACATACCTGCCGGATTCGTCGGGGTTCAGCGGCGCGAACGGGTGTGGCGGAGGCGGTCGCGACGAGGCGAAGGGCTACTCGACCGCGGTGACCGAGCGGACGGAGGGGACGGACAGCCGCAGCCGCTGCTCGATGCCCGCGCGCAGCGTGGCCATCGACATGGGGCACGCGTAGCAGGCCCCCACCAGACGGACGTCCACCCGACCCGCGGCCTCGTCGAAGCCGACGAGCTCCACGTCGCCTCCATCCGCCCGGATCGCGGGACGGATCTGGTCCAGGACATCCTCTATCCGTCGCAGGGCGGCGTCGTCGGTGGCGGTGCTCATCGCGATCGTCGTTCTCTGGCTTCGTGTCCTCGAATGCGGCCTCGTCCGGCGGTGGCAAAGCTACCGACGGGCCAGAATCACGTCAATGAGAATGCCCTCTCAGCGGCCCGGCACGGGCACGAGTCGAAGTCGGGACTCCTCGCGGGCCGCCTGGCTCTCGAGGTCGAGCGAAACCTCGATGAGCGCTCCTGTCGTCCATACCCGGGACATGTCGCGATAGTGCCGGTCGAGCGGGTTTCCGGACTGTCCGGTCGGAAGCAGGAAGTACCCGGCCGGGGCGCCGGGATCGAGACGCGCGACGAAGCGCTCGCTCGGTCCGGATTCCGACACGATGGGGAGGGTCCACGAGGTGGAGTCGAGGGCCGACCAGCGGTCGTAGTCGTCGGGTCGCACGGTGTGACGGCCGCCGGGGATCGGGTAGGGGCCGACGTGGAACCGGAACAGACGGTCGAGCCAGGCGAGGTCGCCCAGCGGGTGCGCCGAGCGCTCGCGGTGGACCTCGCCCCACGCGCGTCCGGCCACCTCGCCGATCGCCGTGCGCATCGCCTCCTCCTCGAGCGCCGCGAGGCGCTCGACCTCCGGGGTCGTCACGTCGTCGATCCATGGGCTGTCCCCCTCGTCCAGCACGCGCTCCAGGGCGATGTCGGGGAACCAGCCGTCTCCCCGCGCCTCGTCGCCCGCCATCCGGTACTCGTCGCCCGCGATGCGCTCGCGCAGCCGGTAGAGCCACACGTAGAACCAGGCCGCCTCCCGGGACTCGAGCCCCGCGGACCGGTCCCACGCGGCGAGCGCTTCGGCGACATCGGTCGCCCCGATCCGGGCCGCCGAGGCGATCATGCGGGGAAGGTGTCGGTCGGCCCACAGGCTGCGCGTGTCCCGCTGCAGGGCGAGCATGTCCGCGACGGTCCACTCGCGGGCGCTCGCGACCCGGTCCACGATGCGCCGGGCCCGGTAGGGGAGCGGGTAGTCCACCCCCACCCGGCCGAAGGCGTTCCACGACTGGAGGTTGTTCGCGCTGGCCACGTAGTCGGACGCGGGGCGCACGAGCGCCGGCATCGAATCGGCCGGAACGTAGCCCACCCACCCGTCGGGGAGGCGCCCGGCCGACACGGGCAGGCTCGCGTCCACCCCGCCCCGCTCCGGGATCGACCCGACGAGACGGACCCCGAGATCGCCGTCGACGGTGGCGTAGATCAGGTTCTGGTGCGGCGCGCGGAACGAGCCCGCGGCGGCGTGGAGCTCGTCCGCGTCCTCGGCGCGGTTCATCCGCAGGATCGCGCCGGCCGCACCCCGCGGGTCCCGACCCGTCCACAGGATCGACATCACCGGTCCGCCCATCGAGACGACATCGGTGATCACCGGACCGCGCGGCGTCTCGCGCACCCGATGTCTGACGGGCTCCTCGCGCCCCTCTACCCGGATCTCCTCTTCGCGGATCTCGAAGGGGACCCAGCCCTCGCCGTCGCGCACTCGCGAGCCATCGGGGCTCGGCTCCTCGACGATGAAGTCGGCGTCGTCGAGCATCGCGTTCGTGAAGCCCCACGCGACCGTGCGGTTCAGGCCGACGATGACGCCCGGGGCTCCCGGGATCGAGAGACCGGCGACCGCGAGGCCCCCGGCCTCATCGTGGAGCGCGTTCAGGTACCACGTCGAGGGCGCCCGCAGCGCGAGGTGCATGTCGTTGGCGAGCAGGGGGTGGCCATCGGCCGTGCGCGACCCGCCGAGCGCCCACGAGTTCGAGCCGTGCAGCCCGAACGAGGCGAGCGTGGCGATCGGATCCCACCTCTCGTGCACGGCCTCCGGGGCGACCGGCCCCGCGCTCCGTGGGTCCGCGCCGAGCGCCGACCCCTCCGCCGCGCCGCCCCTCCCGGCTTCGCCGGCCGCCCCCCACGGGGGCGGGGAGTCGGCTCCCGGGCGCAGACGAACGCCCCCTTCGGGCGGCGGGCCGTCCTGCAGCATC
>Ga0299907_10000858_pt1 | contig 16124 bp, 14 predicted proteins | sample RVTome_16_FD_198680 | JGI IMG/M metagenome (GOLD analysis project Ga0299907, IMG submission 198680) | Soil microbial communities from uranium-contaminated site in the Upper Colorado River Basin, Wyoming, United States - RVT152D67 (version 2) ...
GCCTATCGGCGACGGTCATTGCGGCGGACGCAGGGGCATGGACCGGCGTGGCCGGCACGGCCGATGGAGAGCATCCACTCGAAGCGGACTCCCAGTTCGCGATCGCCAGCATCACCAAGACGGTCATCGCTGCCGAGGTCATGCACCTCAGCGAAGAGGGGCTGCTCCGTCTAGGCGACCAGGTGTCCCGTCATCTGCCCGAGGAGTTGGATTTCGATACAAGCGGAGCCACCATCGAGGACCTGCTCGCCATGGAGAGCGGCATTCCGGATCCGAGGATGACACGGGCGGAGGCGGTGGCAGACCCGGGCCGCATCTGGGATCCCACCGAGATCCTTGAGACCGTGCCGGACGCCCGATCCGAGCCGGGAATTCAGTTCGTGTACGAGGACAGCAACTACATGCTGCTCGGCCTGGCCATCGAGGAGGTCACAGGAACCAGCGTTGCTGCTGCGCTCCGTTCGGACGTCGTGGCCGATCCTCGTCTGTCGGCAGTTGTGTATCAGCCCGAGGAGCGCCCGGATGGTCCGTTCGCTCTTCCGTTCGGAGGACGAGACGGGCCTGAAGCCCTTGAGCTTGGCGGCGGCTACCTTCCGAGCGCAGCGGAGACGAGCTGGGGAAACGGATCGGGTTGCATGGCCAGTGACTCGGCGAGCCTGGCGCTGTTCGGCTATCTTCTCTTCGGTGGAAGCCTGGTCTCCGAACCGTCGTTATTGGCGATGAGCAACTTCGGTAGTGGGGCGGATTACGATCGGTATGGCCTCGGCGTCTTCGAGCAGACGAATCTCGCTCAAGGCTTCGTTGTCCAGGCCGTCGGCAACGGAGGATGGGAGGAGGGCGGCTACGCGAGCGTTCTGGCCGTTCTGCCCAGCGAGGGGGTCTCGATCGCCGTCATGACCAATCGTGCCGGAGCTCCGGTCCAGCTGGTGATGCCGGTCGCACAGGAGCTTGCTTCCGCCCTCGATCGCTGAGATGTCCCGGGTGCTCAGGAGCTCGAGCGACTGGACCCTCTTATGGATCCTGTCTCACGTGTCTCATGCGTCTCCTGGATGTACTGGGTGTGTACGCGGCTGAGACGCATGAGACGTTTCACACGGAATCCGGTATGGGGTACCACGCTCATACCACAATATCTAGTGGTGTCTAGGGGTACGAGACCGCTATATCTTGTGGTAACGACGCTACTGGCCTTGACTGCCCCCAATATCACAAAATGCTGTGATTTCTGTGATTTCGGAGCCGAAGAGTAGGCGTCCCTGACCCTCGGCGGGTTCAAAGGCTCGGTTCGATCCTCACCTTCGAACCGGCCGCGCGGTCGGGTGCGGTCGGATGAATCAGATCCGTCCGGCCCGGGCCTCGGATGACTCATGTTCGACGCGATGCCCGCCACCGGGAACGCTAGCGGCGCCCGGCCGCCTCGATGACGCCCATGATCGCGGTGCGTACGCGTTCGGCCGCGTGCTCGGCGTCGGGCTGGCCGGCATCGAGCCACGCCAGCACCGCCTCGATGGCGACGATGGGAGCCAGCTGCGCCGCCCAGCGCGCCCAGGCGCGGTCGCGGATCGCGCGCGTCAACTGTCGATGGGCGAGCGCCACCATCTCGGATTGGAAGCGCTCCATCTCCTCGCGGAACTCCGGCTCGCGCGCCGCATGGCGGAAGAGCAGGCGAAAGGCAGCCGGATCCTCGGCCGCCGCGGCCAGTAGCCCGTCGACGCTGGCCGCGCTGAACTCCGGTCCTTGCGCGGCGGCTACGAGCCGCGCGCGGGCCCGATCCAGCACCGCCCGGTACAGGTCCGCTTTCGAATCGAAGTGCCGATACAGGATCACCCGACTGACGCGCGCCTCGCTGGCGATGGCGTCGAGGCTGGTGGCGGCGAAACCGGTGCGCGCGAACGCCTCCGTCGCGGCGGCCAGGATCTGCTCCCGGCGCGCGCTGCGCGGCAGGCGCGGCGCAACCGCTTGCGCCTCATCGCCTGGGACGACGTCCCTCGTATGACTACGCGCCAATGCTCCTCACCTGGCTGCCGGTTGACATCACGATGTATATGATAGAGTATACATCCTAACGATAACTCGCAGGTCTCAGAGAGGATGCCACAGCGCGATGGCTTCGCAAGACACACGAACACCACGGGACGCAGCGATGCCCGGCGCCGAAACAGCTCCAGTCATCAGCGTCCACCAACTGGCTCGACGCTTTGGATCCATTGAGGCAGTGCAGGGAGTCAGCTTCGAGGTCGGCGAGGGCGAGGTCTTCGGCTTCCTGGGGCCAAACGGCGCAGGCAAGACGACCACCATCAACATGCTGTGCACGCTGTTGCGGCCGACGAGCGGCAGGGCGACCGTGAACGGCTTCGACGTGGTTCATCAGCGCAGCGATGTGCGCCGCTCGATCGGCCTCGTCTTCCAGCAGCCGACGCTGGATGAGACCCTGACCGCCGAGCAGAACCTGCGATTCCATGCCTACGCCTACGGCGTGCCCGGCGACGTGCGAGCGCAGCGCATGCGCGAACTGCTGACGCTGGTCGAGCTATGGGATCGGCGGGGGAGCAAGGTGCGCACCTTCTCGGGCGGCATGAAGCGTCGCTTGGAGATTGCACGCGGCCTGCTGCACCGGCCTCGCGTCCTGTTCCTGGATGAGCCGACGCTGGGCCTCGACCCGCAGACGCGGCGCCGCATCTGGGAGTACCTGGCCGAGCTGCGGGCGCGCGACAGGCTGACGATCTTCCTGACCACCCATTACATGGACGAGGCCGAGCAGGCGGATCGCATCGCGGTCATCGATCACGGCCGCATCGTGGCGCTCGATTCGCCGACCAATTTAAAGAGCGCGGTGGGCGGCGACCTGATCACCATCGCCACTGCCGATCGCGATGCGGCGGCGGACGAACTGCGCACTCGCTACGCCGTCTCGCCGGTGGTCGCGGACGGCACCGTCAGCTTCCAGGTGCCCGGCGGCGAGGCATTCCTGCCCGAGTTCGTACGTGGCTTCAGCCAACCGCTCGAGGCGATCGGGCTGCGTCGCCCGACCCTCGACGACGTGTTCCTGCATCTGACCGGGCGTGAGATCCGCGATCCGGAAGGCGACGCGGGGCCCGAGCCGGCGAACGTGGGGTGGCGGCGATGAGCGAGCTCACGCGCGGCCTCTGCGTCGTCGCCTACCGCGACGTCCTCGGCTTCGTCAGCGACCGTTTCCGGATCGTGGCCAGCCTGGCCTTCCCTCTCCTGTTCCTGCTCATCTTCGGTGGCGGGTTCAGCAACGTCATCGGCCCGATGGCGGGCGGTGTCGACATCGTGCAGTTCATGTATCCGGGGATCATCGCGCAGGCGGTGCTGACGACTTCGCTGTTCGCCGGCGTGTCGATCGTCTCGGACCGCGAGGTCGGCTTCCTGCGCGAGATCTTGGTCGCGCCCCTGAGCCGGACCGGGATCGTGCTCGGCAAGGCGACGGGAGCCGCCGCGGTGGCCCTACTACAGGTGCTGGCGCTTCTCATCCTGGCCCCCATCGTCGCCGTGCCGTTGGGCCTGGAGACGGTGGTGCTGCTGGTGCCGACCGTGATCCTCCTATCGCTGGTCCTGTCGGGGTTGGGCATCTTCATCGGCTCGTTCGCGCGCTCGCAGCAGGGATTCCAGCTATTCATGCAGATGCTCGTCTTCCCGATGATTTTCCTGGCCGGCGTCTTCTTCCCGGTCGACAACGTGCCGCTGTGGATGGAGGTGGCTTCCAAGGCCAACCCGGTCACCTACGGCGTCGACGCCATCCGGCAGGTGTTCCTCGGCGCGGGCGCGTCCGGAGCGGGACTGGGGGTCACCGTGTTCGGCCACACCATGAGCTTCGTCGAGGAGATGGCCATGGTCGGCGCACTCGGTGTGGTGCTCCTGACTGCCTCCGGCTGGGCCTTCGGGCGTCAGGAGTGATCCGAATCCGGTTGGCTGGCGCCCGCTCGCGATCCGGAGCCAGGGGTTTCGTCAAGGCCGAGGAGCGCCGCGACGGCGGGCCCACAGTCGGCGCCCGCGCTGACCTCCAGTTGTCGCATCGGTCCGTCGACCCGCAGGCTGAAGGTGTAGAAGGGGCAGCACTCCGACTCGAGCGCCGATCCAGTCCACAGGCCGATTATCGGCGGGAGGATACGGAGAGCCGGCCGTCCGGGGGGAGAAGACGGCCGGCTCTCGCCAGCTGATCGTAGCGCGTGGCGCAACGGCACCGGCGGCGATGACTCGGACTCGGCGACGCTCGCCTTCCCGCCACCGAGGCGGCCGAACACCTCATGCGCTGACGGAGATGTGCTCATCGAGACACGCGGTGCTAGGCAGCGGGATCAAGGGTCAGCTCAGCGCCGCCCAGCGCGTACGCCTCGTCTTGCGAGGCGCCTGATCCACGAGGTCCTCCGACTGGAGCGGAGGGACGCCTCACCAACCCTTATGGGAACCCTCATGCGCGGTCAGTCGTCGATCGTCTCAGCTGCGATCGACGCCATCCACCACGTGATAGGGCACGTCGGCCACGATCGTGTTGCGTCTGAAGAAGAGCCGGAGCTTGAGGCGCAGCGCGGTCTGGTTGTGTAGGAGGCTGTCCCACCAATGGCGCGGCACGACCTCGGTTAGCACCACAAGCAGCCGACGCTCTGGATCCTGACCCTGGAGCGCATCGAGGTACCGCACCAGCGGCCCGATGAGCGCCCGATACGGCGACTCGACGATCACCAGCTCGGCACCGCCGCCCACTTCCGGCCACTGCTCGCGCAGCGCGGCGGCCGTCTCGGGTTCGTTCGTCACGTGAACCGCGAGCGGCTCGGCGGCGATCGACCGAGCGAACGCCAACGCATCCAACGCCGGGCGGTCGATCCGCGCCAGCGGCACGACCACGATCGGTGGCCGTGCCGTGCGCACCACGCCCCGCACGTCGGCGACGCCAACCGCCCGCTCGATTGAGCGATAGTGGCGTCGAATCGCCCACATCAGTCCGACCAGCAGCGGAATCATGATCATCACCAGCCACGCGCCGCCGAGGAACTTGCTGACGGCCACGATGCCGACGATGACGCCAGTCGTCGCCGCTCCAAGCCCGTTGATGAGAATGCCGCGACGCCAGCCGGATTCTCGACGGCGCCACCAGCGGGTCACCATGCCGCTCTGCGACAGCGTGAAGGCCACGAAGACGCCGAGGGTGTAGAGCGGGATGAGCGCCGTGACCGATGCCTCGAAGCCGATGAGCAGCGCGACCGCCACCGCGGCCAAGGCGACGATGCCGGTCGTGAAAGCGAGACGATCGCCCCGATACGCGAACTGCCTTGGCATGAAGCCGTCGCGAGCCAGGAACGACGAGAGGCGCGGGAAGTCAGCGAAGCTGGTGTTCGCCGCCAGGGTGAGGAGCAATGCGGTCGCGATCTGGACCAGGACGAGGAACCAGCCCCCGCCGGTCAGATGCCGCGTCAGGATGCTAAGCACCGTCTGCTGCTCGGTCGGGTCGGGAAGGATGCCCAGGAGGCTGACGAGGAGACTGATGCCGAGGAACAGGGTCCCGAACAGCACGGCCGCCCATGTCAGCGTGGTGCGCGCGTTGCGCCACTCCGGTGGCTTGAACGCCGGCACGCCATCCGAGATGGCCTCGACGCCCGTGAGGGCCACGGCGCCGGATGAGAACGCACGCAGAATCAGCAGCAGGCCGAGCGGTTCGAGCACGCCTTCCGTCTCCGCTGCGAGCCAGCCCTCGGGCGGCGTGTACGGGGCGATGAACCCGAATGCCAGACCAACCAGGCCGAAGCCGATCATGCCGAGCACTACCACCAAGTAGAGATAGGTGGGTGCCATGAAGATCGTGCCCGACTCCCTGACCCCGCGCAGGTTGCCGAGCGTTAGGATGACGACGATGCCGACGGCCAGGGCGACACGCTCGTCGAACAGCGCCGGCACGATCGAGGTGATGGCGGCGACGCCCGCAGAGACAGACACCGCGACCGTGAGCGTGTAGTCGATCAGCAGTGCGGCGGCGGCAACCAGTCCGACCGGCGCCCCGAGGTTGTCCGAGGCCACGATGTAGCTCGAGGCGCCGAGCGGATAGGCCCGAATCGTCTGCCGATACGAGGTGGCGACGATGGCCAGCACCACGGCGATGACGATCGTGAGCGGCATGACGAGGCTGAACGCACCGACGCCGGCCACCACGAGCACTCGCATCATCTCCTCGGTGGCGTAGGCGCTGGAGCTGATGTTGTCGCTGCTGAAGACGGCCAGCGCCTTGGTCTTGGTCAGGCGTTCGTGCTCTTCACGCTCACTGGAGATGGGTCGTCCGATGAGAAACGAACGTGCCTTGCCAACGAGGCGCTGCCAGCCGCCGCGCTCGAGCAAGGTCTCGCGCGTTGCGACCAGGCGGCCGTTCGCGCCGCGTTCGAACTCGTCCTCGAAGGGATGAACGATGTGGACGTAGGCATCGCCCGGGCGACGGCCGCGGCGGCGCTGGCGGACCTCGAGGAGCGGATCTACACGGGGCGAGTCCGACTCCGGCTCTCGCGTCACGCGGTCTCCGTGGGGTGCGGGCAAGGCACGATGCGAGGGCCGAACCTGACCTCAAACCTACGTCCGTCGAGGCGCATCGTAACGACGTAGTCGTACTCTGCGGCCAGCCGTTCAGCGGCCGACAACAGAGGGAGCACCGACCGAACGCCTTGCGGCACCGGTCCGCCGAGGCTGACCGCCGTGACGCGACCGGCGCTGACGCGTAGCACTTCGCAGGCGGCGCGAAGCGAGGCGACGGTGTGCGCCGAGGCGGCACCGCCATCGAGCAGAGTGAACATGTTCGGATCGATCGTGCCCGCCGAGTCCTCAACGACGGGTCAACACGCGGGCCTCGCGCCTCAACGCGCGCTCAACATTCGACCGCGATCCCACGTCGCGATCCGGTCATGGGGTGGCGGGGCGATACTGGGCATCGATGGCTCGGGACGTTGGGTGGCTTTCGACACCAGCTGCGCCGGTCGTCACCTACGGCGGTGCGGTCGTCGCGTGCGCGGTGGCGACGGGGATCGTCATCGTGCTGCCGCCCGCGCTGTGGTTGACCAGCGGCGTGCTGGTGTACCTCCTCGCCGTCGTCGCCGTGTCGGTGCTGGCTGGGCGGGGGCCGGGCATTCTCGCCTCGTTCGTCTCCTTCGCGACGTTCGACTACGTATTCGTCGAGCCGCGCTTCAGCCTGACGATCTCGAATCCGAACGAATGGGTCGCGCTGCTCGCCTATCTCATCGTCTCGCTGGTCACCTCGCAGCTCGCCGCCCTGCAGCACGAGCGCTTGCTGGACGCCGAGGCGCGCGAGCGCGAAGCGCGCATGCTTCACGACCTGACCGATCTTCTGGCCGGCGCATCGTTCGCCGACGCTCTCGCCGCGGTCAGCGAGCGCCTCCGTCACGAACTCGGGGCGGAGGCGGTGATCATCGCGATCGGAACGAACGGCGGTGCAGGCGGCCGAGCGGAGGCGGGAACGGCCGATGGACGCGCCGCCCTACGCGCCGTACCGGGAGCGATGGACGTCCTCAGCGAGGGGCGACCGGCGAGCGCCAGCCTGACGAGCGTCCCCGGGCGGTGGGTTCGGGTGCTGCCCGCCTATCGGCCGGTTGGAGGCTTGCCGCGCAACATCGCATACGCCCCAATTCGGCGCGGGAACGAGGTGCTCGGCCAAGTCCGGGTGAAGTGGCGATCGTCGGTCGGCATCGGCCCGCGGCAGGCCCGGCTCCTCGACACAGCTGCCGGCCAGCTCGCTGTCGCCACGGAACGCGAGCGGCTGCGCGAGCGGGCCTTGGAAAGCGAAGTGCTTCGAAGGACGAGCGAGCTCAAGAGCGAACTGCTGAACGCGGTCTCGCATGACCTGCGCACCCCGCTGAGCTCGATCATCGGCGCCGCCGGCAGCATGCTGCAGGCCGACGTCGAGTGGGGCGCCGATGAGCGTCGCGAGTTCGTCGAAACGATCGAGCAGGAGGCTGTGCGGCTAAATCGGATCGTTGGCAACCTGCTGGATCTCAGCCGCATCCAAGGTGGCACGCTCGTGCCAGCCCTCGACTGGCACGACCCCGCCCTGGTGGTGCGCGAGGCCCTTCACAGGTTGGAGCCCATCACCCGCGAGCATCGGCTGCGGATATCCATCGCCGACGACCTGCCGCCGGTGTTCATTGATCCGGTCGAGATCGATCAGGTCGTCACGAACCTGGTCGAGAATGCGGTCAAGTACACGCCATCCGGCGCCGAGATCGCGGTCAGTGCCGACGTGGCCGATGATGAGCTACGGGTATCAGTGGCTGACCAAGGGCCAGGCGTGTCGCGCGAGGCGCTCCCGAGGCTGTTCGAGCCGTTCTACCGCGCGCCGGCCGCGAGCACGATCCGCGGCAGCGGGCTGGGCCTCGCCGTGGCGCGCGGACTGGTCGAGGCCCATGGCGGCCGCATCCGGGCCGAGAACGAGGACGGTCGGGGGGCGCGGTTCACGTTCGTCATCCCATCGGCGCCGCTCGAGGTCGAGCCGGAGCCATGACGTCGAAGCAAGCCGGCGCGCGGATCTTGGTGATCGAGGACGACCCCGGCGTGCGGCAGGTCGTGACCCGTAACCTTGCCGCGCACGGGTTCCGCGTCGAAGCCGCGAGTGCCGGTCGCGAAGGACTCGACCGCGAGCCCAGCTTCCACCCCGACCTGGTCCTGCTGGACCTCGGTCTGCCCGATATGAGCGGCCTCGACGTCATCACCGATCTCCGGGAGCGGACCAGCACCCCGATCATCGTGCTCTCCATCCGCGGGGCCGAGACGGACAAGGTCCGCGCGCTTGACCTCGGAGCCGACGATTACCTGACCAAGCCCTTCGGCGTCGACGAGCTGTTGGCCCGGGTCCGTGTCGCGCTGCGGCACGCCGGCCGCACATCGGGGGCCGATGCGGTCTTCCAGACGGGCGACCTCCGCATCGACCGCCAGCGTCGTACCGTCGAGGTCGACCGCAGCGAGGTCCATCTGACCCCGACCGAGTACGCGCTCCTCACCGCTCTCGCGTCGCAACCCGGCACGGTGCTGACCGAGCGAGCCCTGCTGCAGCGGGTGTGGGGACCCGAGTACGGATCGGAGAACCACTACCTACACGTGTACATGGGGCGCCTGCGCAAGAAGCTCGAAGCCGATCCCGCCCAACCGCGCTACATCCGCACCGAACCAGGTGTCGGGTACCGGCTGATCGAACACGAGCCGGCCGACGGCTGACCTAGCGCCCGAGGGCGCCTGCCTCACCGACGACTGCCGTCCACGACTCGCACGTCGAGTCGATGCGTAGGCGGTACGAACCGGCTCCAACATCATCGACCGGCTCTGAACCCAGCGCCGCGCCGCCGGACGGGTAATCGCCAACCCCGCGACCGACCGGGGATCCGTCGGCGGCCGCTACCAGCTCGACCGCGATCTGACAGCCTTCCGTCGTCTGAGCGCTGATGCTCCAGGCGAGCAGGTACGAGCCGTCCTTCAACTCAAACGGCTCCGATTCAGTCGCGCCCGCCCGCCTTGGAACAGGGGAGACCCCCCGCCGCACCCCGCGAGCAGGATGGCAAGGCCAACAACCACGCCGGCGAACAGTCTGGTCGTCTTGGTCGGCTCCTCCGACGGTCGCATTCAGACATGCTGCGACCGGCCACCTGCCGGATCGGGCGCCATCTGACCTGTGGGCGCTCAATACCGCCTCAATATTCGGCCCGAATCCCTTGCGCACCGTCAGGGATCGATTTCAGAATCTACTGACATCACCGCAACGAGGCCCGAGCAACCCGTGAGGATTGACGACGAGGACGCCTTCATAGAGGCAATGGCCCGGGTGCTCGGCGCAGGCATGCCGCCGATGGCTGGCCGCATGTGGGCCTACCTTGCGATCTGCGAACCCCCTGAACGCACGGCGGCGGAGATCGCCGAGCGGCTCCGCGCGAGCCGCGGCTCGGTGAGCGGCATGGCCCGCATCCTCGAGCACGCCGGCCTCATCCGCCGCGGCACGAAGCCGGGCGATCGACGCGAGTACTTCTACGTCCCGCCCGACGCGGCACGCCGGCTTATCGAGCGCGGAGCGGAGCAGATGCGTACCTCGCGCGAGGTGATCGACGCCGGACTGGCGCTCATCGCCGACCGACCAGCGGCGTCACGCGAACGGCTGCAGGACCTGCGCGACATGTACGCCTTCTTCGAGCGCGAGTGGCCCTCACTGCTCGAGCGACTGCACGAGACCGATCCGGACGCATCGGCTCAACGAAAGGAAGCATCCGCATGACAGCGGTCATCGAGACACAACAGCTCACCAAGTCCTACGGCCCCCATCGGGGCATCGTCGACGTCGACCTCACCGTGAACGAGGGCGAGGCCTTCGGCTTCCTGGGCCCGAACGGGGCAGGCAAGACGACGACGATTCGAACGCTCCTCGACCATCTGCGTCCAACGAGCGGGCGCGCCATGGTCTTCGGCATCGGCACGACCGATGACCCGGTCGCCATCCATCGGCGCCTCGGCTACCTGCCCGGCGAGTTCGCCCTGTACGACAAGCTGACCGGCGGGCAGACGATCGACTACTTCGCGAACCTGCGCGGCAACGTCGACCGCGCCTACCAGGCAGAGCTTATCGGGCGCCTCGACGTCGATCCGAGCCGAAAGTTCAAGGAGTACTCCAAGGGCAACAAGCAGAAGATCGGGCTCGTGGTGGCCCTCCAGCATCGGCCCGACCTGCTCATGCTCGATGAGCCGACCTCCGGGCTCGACCCGCTCATCCAGCAGGAGTTCTTCAGCGTGATTCGCGAGGCCAAGGCCGAGGGGCGGACGATCTTCATGTCCAGCCACATCCTGTCCGAGGTCGAGCGCACCTGCGACCGGGTCGCCATCATCCGCGACGGCCGGCTGACGCGGATCGACCGCGTCGCCAACCTGCGCGACATGGCCCATCACACCGTCGAGCTGCGCTTCGCCGGCCCGGCGCCCAGCGCCGACTTCGAGGGCCTGCCCGGCGTCAGCGACGTCGTCAGCGAGGACGGCGTCCTGCGCATGCGCGTCAGCGGACCGATCACCCCGGTGGTCAAGGCCGCCGCACGCTACGAGCTGCTCGACTTCGTGAGCCGCGAGCCGACGCTCGAGGAGACGTTCCTGGCCGAGTACAGCAGCGAGCCGAAGGCGGCCGTCCGATGACCGCCGAAGCTCGGCCCCTGCCAACGCAGGTCAGTGTTCCCCTCCGCCGCCGCCTCTTCGGGCTGGGCAGCATCTTCGGCAAGACGCTGCGCGACTCGCGACGGGCGATCCTCATCGTCGGCGGGTTCCTCTCGGTGCTGATCATCATCAGCGGCGCCTTCGTATCCTCGACATGGGGCACGCCCGAGACACGGGCGGAGGGCGTGGCGCTGACCACCGTCCTGCCACCGATCTTCACCGGCCTGTACGGTGGATCGGCGATCGCGCCGGAGACGCTGGGCGGGTTCACGAACTGGCGCTATGGGCTGGTCTTCTTCGTGATGCCGGGGGTCTGGTCGCTGATCGCCCTCTCCGGCACGCTGGTCGGCGAGATGCGCCGCAGCAGCATGGAGTTCGTTGCCGGCTCGCCCATCCACCGCCGCCGGATCGGGCTCGAGAAGCTCGGCGGCCACGTCGCCGCCATGACGCTCGCCATGCTCATCGTGGCGTTCTTCCTGTGGCTCATTGGAACCGCGTTCGCGACGCTGCCGGGCGATGAGATCCCGCTCGACGCGGCGCTGGGGTACGCGCTGGCCATGGGCCTCTCCGGGCTGACCGCCGGCACGCTCGCATTCGCGCTGGCCCCGTTCGTCGGTCGCGGCGGAGCCGCGGGGATCGCTGCTCTGCTCCTTGTCGGAAGCTGGATCGTGTTCGGCTATCGCGAGTCGGTCGCCGCCTTCGAGGCGATCCAGCCCCTGTCGTGGTTCTCGTGGTTCGCCGACCACCGGCCGATCGCCGGCACCTACGACTGGGCCTCACTCCTGCCGCTGGTCGGCATCGCGGTCGTCGCCGGCGCCATTGGCGTGCTCGCCTTCGAGCGGCGAGACCTCGGCGACGTCGGTGCGCTGCGGCTGCCGAGCCGCCCGAGGTGGCTCCTCGGGTTGTCCGGGCCGCTGACCCGGGCGCTCGGCGAGCGGCTGACCGCGGCGATCGCGTGGGGGCTGGGCATCGGCCTGTATGCGTTCGTCATCGCCGTGTCAGCCGCTGACCTCCAGCGGGTCATCGAGGAGACCCCGACCCTCGAGCAGATCATGCGCGTGGCGTTCCCGAACGCCGACCTGAGCCAGCCGGGGTTCGCGCTGCAGGTGCTGTTCGTGCAGCTCGGCACGCTCCTGGGGGGCGCCGCCGCGGCCGCGCTCGTCGGCGGCTGGGCCTCCGACGAGTCCGACGGCCGGCTCGAGATGCTGCTGACCGCGCCGATCGCGCGGTTCCGATGGATGCTCGATAGCGGCATCGGAACCTACCTCGCCATTGTCGTCGTGGCGGTCATCGTCGGCATCGTGACCGCGCTCGCCCTCGCCGGCAGCGGAGACGACGTGCTGACGCCAATGGCTGGGATCAGCGTGATCGCGCTATACGGTGGCGCCGTGGCCGGGATCGGGCTCGCCGTCGGCGGACTGATCCGGCCGTCGCTGGCGGTGCCGACCGTAGTGGTCGTCATCGTCGGCATGCTGCTGATCGACATCCTGGGACCGCTCCTCGAGCTGCCGCAGGTCGTCCAGGACCTGTCGCTGGCCCGTCACTACGGCGAGCCGATGATCGGGAGCTGGGATCCGGTCGGCATCATCGCCTCGCTGGCCCTTGCGATCGGCGGGCTGCTGATCGGGGCGTGGGGCTTCAGTCGGCGAGATCTCAGGACGTAGCGGATGGGCTCGGGGCAGTCAGCCCGAGCCCGTTCACCTTGACCTCGCGCTCCGCCCGCCAAGGTACGCGTGCGGCACCACGCCCGCCCGGGCGAACGACCGAGTCGAGGACGACAAGCATGGCCAGTCGGCGAAGGTCATCTAGCACCCTCGTCGAATCGCCCGAAGAGGCCGCGCACGAGGACCAACAGTGCGATCCCCGCCAGGGGGAACGGGAGGATGCCCGCGAACAGGGCGACGAAGGCGACCAGGCCGATGGCGACCATCAGCACCACGCCCCGCCAGCCCGGGCCGTCACCGTCGTCATATGGCCTCGACCCCGCGGAGGAGTACGTCGGCGCCGCCGGCGGTGGCGACGCCCATGGCCCATGCCACGTCGCCGGTGGTGGGCTCATCGGCCCCGTCCGGCGGGAGGCGGACCAGTGCCCGCCGCCCGCTGATCGGCGTGACGCGGACTCCGCGTCATAGCTGGCCCGCCGCGTGGGGCTCGAGAGGATCTCCCATGCCTGGTTGACGCGCTGCATCCGCTCGGTCGCTTCGGCATCCGGGTGGAGGTCCGGGTGGTAGCGCCTGGCCAGCCGGCGATAGGCCTGCTGCACCTGCCGGGCGCTGGCGCCGCGCGGGACGCCGAGGGTCGCATAAGGGTCAAGCGTCGCCCTGGTCATCGGCCTCGCCAATCTCGGATCGGGCTGCTGTTCACGCTCTACCCGGTCGGGTATCTGGGCTTGGGGACTGCGTATCGGTCATCGGTCGGAGCTCGAACAGGGGATAGCGCCGCGCCGCGGCGGTGTGCTCCTCGAGCGTGTCATCGATGCGGATCCGGAATGCCCACATGATGCCGACGGGTCCCCGTGCGCGTGGGCCGAGCAGCGCGCGGAACACGCGCGAGCGGCGGAACGGCGCCAGTGCGCGTTGCAGCACGGCTCCCGCCTCCTCGGGCGAGAGCTCGATGGCTTGAATTGGTACGCTACGGCCGCCGGACTGGGTGACGGTCGCCTCGCCGGCCGCCCGAAGATTGGCGACCCAGCCGGTCTCGCCGTAGCACGCGTGAACGAACCAGGCGCCGTCGAGCTCGAGCATCGCGACCGGGACCGATCGAAGCTTGCCCGATCGCCGACCGCGGACCGTCAGGAGGACGTTCGGAGCGCCGGTCGGGATCCCGGCTGAGATCATCCAGCGGGCGAGGGGATTGAAGAGGCGGAGAAACCGCCCGGCCACCCGATTCCAGAGAGGGAGCCCGGCGGGCGCGGCATGCTCAGCTGTCATGAAGTGTACCTCGTGGAACGAAGCGGGACCGTAGTCACACTGAGCACGTACCGATGCCGCCGGATGTGACCCGCGACGGTCGATCGGCGACGATGTCACATGTACAGCAGCGCATTCGTGTTCCACGCATGACGACCCCGCACCGGACGACGACGTGACGCGACGCGACTGGCTGGCCGAGGAGTTCGAGCGACACCGCGGGCACCTGCGCGCAGTTGGCTACCGCATGCTCGGATCGGTCAGCGAGGCCGAGGACGCCGTGCAGGAGGCCTGGCTGCGGCTCGACCGCAGCGATCCGGGCGGGACCGATGATCTGCGTGGCTGGCTGACGGTGGTGGTCGGCCGGATCTGCCTGGACGCCCTGCGCCGACGCAAGTCACGTCGGGAGCAGCTCGCCGGCTCCTGGCTTCCGGAGCCGATCGTGCGCATGGCGAACGACGCCGAGCCGGAGCGCGACGCGGTGATGGCGGACTCGGTCGGCCTGGCGCTGCTCGCTGTGCTCGAGTCGCTCACACCGGCCGAGCGACTCTCGTTCGTGCTGCACGACGTGTTCGGCGTGCCGTTCGACGAGATCGCACCCTTGGTGGAGCGATCACCGGCCGCGGCGCGGCAGCTCGCCAGTCGCGCACGACGGCGCGTGCGGGCCGAGGCGCCGGAGCCGGATGCCGACCTCGCCGTCCAGCGCCGGGCGGTGGATGCCTTCCTCGCCGCGGCCCGCGACGGCGACTTCGAGGGGCTGCTGCGGGTGCTCGATCCCGACGTGGTCCTCCGGGTCGACGGCGGCCCGGACGCACCGCGACCGTTCTCCCGGCCTCCGCTCGTCGGGGCCGAGGCCGTGGCACGCGGGGCAATGGAGTTCCGGGGCGCCGCCGATCGGGTCGAGCCGGTGATCGTCAACGGTGGGCCCGGAATGCTCCTAAGGTTCCCGGCCCGGTCACTCGTCGCGGCGTTCACGGTGGCCAACGGGCGCATCGCCGCGATCGACATCATCGCGGACCCGGACAAGCTCCGCGGGCTCGACATCGCCTGATCCGACCGTTTAATGCCAACTGTGAGTCGCCGCCCCGCGAATTTGCTCGCCCAGCCCCTTTCTGCGCGCGGATGAGACCGACCGCGTAATCGGCGCCGTCGCGAGTGGCGACCTGAGCGACGGGGCTTCCGCGATAGGATTGCCGAGCGCGGCTGTGGCCTCACCGATTGCGGAGTGCGCCCCACTCCAGACCGGCGAGGGGAGGTGGAGATGAGGCGCATCCCCTTAAGCTGAAGCACCCTTATAAGCACCCTTATGGGATCGCGTCATGCTTCCCACAGCGACTCAAACGTGCTCAATCGATCCAAACTGGGCCGCATGACACGGGAATCCCGCGCATCCGGTATGCGGTACCAGCACTCACGCCCGGCCCGATCTGAGCTCAGATCGGGCTTCTCCGTGCCCTAATTCTCGGCCGAGGAACCCTTATAGGAGACCTGATAGGAACCGATAGCCGCGTCCGAGGTCGATCGGGTGAGGCGCGCCAAGCCCCACCACTTCAATAGGCGATACCGCCGCCGTCGCTCGACTGGGGTGCGAAACTCGCACCACATGGAACGCAGCGGCGATCTTCCGGCCGGCACCCTGACCTTCCTGTTCAGCGATATCGAGGGGTCGACGCGACACCTTCAGGATCTCGGTCCGGCGTGGAGCGGCGCGCTGGACGACCACCACAGCCTCATGCGCGAGGCGATCGCCGAGCACGGCGGAACCGAGGTGGTCACCGAGGGTGATTCGTTCTTCGCCGTCTTCCCGACCGCGTCCGACGCGGTAAGGGCCGCGCTGGCCGCGCAGCGGAAGCTCGGCGCCCATCCGTGGCCGGGCGGCGCGGCGGTGCGGGTGCGGATGGGGCTCCACACCGGCAGCGCGACGATCGCCGGCGGGAGCTACGCCGGCCTCGACGTCCACCGCGCGGCGCGGATCATGGCCGCCGCCCACGGCGGGCAGGTGCTCCTGTCGGAGGTGACGCGGGCGCT
>Ga0299907_10000859_pt1 | contig 16119 bp, 15 predicted proteins | sample RVTome_16_FD_198680 | JGI IMG/M metagenome (GOLD analysis project Ga0299907, IMG submission 198680) | Soil microbial communities from uranium-contaminated site in the Upper Colorado River Basin, Wyoming, United States - RVT152D67 (version 2) ...
GCGGCTGGGCACGGTGCGGGTCGGCGAGACCGTCACCGAGAAGCTGCAGGCTGCGCTCGATCTCGAGCGCAGCGCCATCGAGCGGCTCAACCGCGGCGTCGCTACCTGCACCGCGCAAGGCGACAACGGGAGCCGCGAGCTGCTCGAGCAGATCCTCGACGGCGAGGAAGAGCACGCCGACTGGCTCGAGACGCAGCTCGAGCTCATCCGCCAGGTCGGCGACGCGCACTACCTGGCGCAGCAGATACGCGACTGAACGGCTGAGCGGCTGAGCGACTGAGCGGCTGAGCGGCCGGGCGTCAGCTGAGGGCGGCAGCCTTGCGGCCCAAGCGGAGGAAGACCCGGCCACCACCGGCTGCGTCCTCGGGCGACAAGCGGCCCGAGAGCACCTGGCCCAGAGTGAGGTCGACGTCGGCCCGCTCCAAGCGCACCTTCACCGGCGCGTCACCTTCGTTCTCGACGACCAACGCCAAGCCGCCTTGCTCGGCCACCCGCCGGCAATGCGACAACGACGGGGCGAACCCCAACGTCCCGGTGAGCAACGCGCCAACCGTAGAAGGGTCGTCACGCGCCACCGTGGGAAGGTCGGCCGCGTCGGACAGCCGGCGGTCGCGGAAGTGCGCGAGGAACGAGGCCCGCGCCTCGGCGGCAGCGTCCGCGCCGGCGAGCGTGTCGACGACCGTCGCGGCGAGCAAGTGCTTGAAGTGCTGCGGCGGTTGCTGCGTGAGCGCGGCGTCGAGCTCTTCGTCGGCGATCTCGGTGAGCATCCGGAAGTACTCGGGCGTGAGCCGGTCGGGGATCGACATCAACTTGCCGTAGATCTCGCCCGGCGCATCCGCGATGGCGACATAGTTGCCGCGGCTCTTGCTCATCTTCGCACCCGACCCGTCGGTGCCCTCGATGAGTGGCGACGTGCAGACGACCTCCGCCTCCTGGCCCGAGATCGACATGAGCGTGCGGCACATCTGCATGTTCAACAGCTGGTCGACGCCGCCGATCTCGACGTCGCAGTTCAGCTCCACCGAGTCGAGCGCCATCACCACCGAGTACAGCTGCTCGGCCATGGTCAACGAGTGGCCGCTGCTCAACCGCTCACGGAAGTCCTCGCGCTGCATCGACTGCGACACGGGCACCTTCGCCAGCAGCGGGAGCAGGTCGGTAAGACGCAGCGGCGCCAGCCACTCGCTGTTGTTGCGCAGGACGGCGCGCGAGAAGTCGAACAGCGGCGCCATCTGGTCGCGGTACTGCGACAGGTTGGCGGCAATGTCCTCCTCGGTGAGCGGCGGGCGTTCGTCGACGCGCCCCGACGGGTCGCCGATGCGCGCGGTGATGTCACCGATCACGAGCGTGACGTCGTGGCCCATCCGCTGGAAGCGACCGGCCAACACCATCGGCACCGCATGGCCGAGGTGGATGTAGGGGGACGTCGGATCGATCCCGAACTTCACGTGCAGCCGCCCGCCATCCTTCCGCCGGCGCTCGATGCGCGACGCGAGGTCGGCGGCAGACGGGAGCAGGTGCTGCGTGCGGCTCTCGACCAGCGCGGCTTGCCGGGCCGCGGGCAGCCCGCTCAGGTCGATGGCCCGGCGCTCGCGCAGCAGGGCGAGGGCCTGGTCGAAGGTGACCTGCTCGCCCAGGTCGCCCTTGAGCAGCAGCTCGACCAACGAGCCGATCGACTGTTCAAGCGGGTCCACGTGTCTCCCCTGTCACTCACAAGCTGGCCAGCGATCATACGGGCGGAGGCAACCTGAGGCGCCGCCCATTCGACAGGGAGGTCGAAGGTCGGGCCATGGGGACCCGGCCGGACAAGGAGCTACACGTGACGTTGAAGCGAAAGGTGCGGCGAAGCACCGCGGCAGTCGGCTTCGGCCTGGTCGCCCTCGCAATGGCCACCACGGCGCCCGGCGCCCAGGCGAGCAACCCGGCCACGGGCTTTGCCGACGAGGACGGCGTCGAGGTGCAGATGCTCACCGGGCCCACGTGTACATGGGCGGTGCCCGCAGAGGGCGACGACGACTACCGCGACCCTCCCGGCCGCGATGACCGCGAGAACGTCGTCTGCGACAACGAGGACAAGGACTGGTGGCACGCCGCACCCAACCTCGCGGCCGGTCCCACGGGTGAGCTGACGTTCCGCTGGGACACCGATGCGCAACCGTTGAAGGTCAGCCACTTCGGCGGCCGAAACGACGACGAGCAGCCCCTCCCCGCGGCGATCGCGATCACTGCGGTCCGGAGCAGCGACGACTGCAAGAACCCGTGCACGATCAACCGCACCGAGGTCAACACCGGCGGCTACACCTACGTCGTCGAGGCCTTCTGGGGCGAGACGTCCTCGACGAAGTACGCAGTCAACCTGGAGGGCTGACACCCCACGGCAGCTCCCAGCACCGGACCGGCCGGGCCCACGTCGGTGGACCCGGCCGGTCCAGGGGTCTGGCCTTTGGCGCGCTCGAACCCGGCCGTGGGCTCGAACGCGCCCTGGAGCACGTAGGCCCCCGTACGGTTGCGCCGTGAGCGCAGCCGAGCTCGTGGTAGCGACGTTGGTGATCGCGGTGGGCGCCGCCGTGCAGGGCGGGGTCGGGTTCGGGATGAACCTGCTCGCCGCCCCGCTGCTCGCGCTCATCGATCCCGACCTCGTGCCGGGACCGGCGATCGCGGCAGCTGTCGTGCTCACCGTGCTCGTCGCCGTGAGGGAGCGCGCCGCCATCGACCGGCGCGGCGTGGCGTTCGCGCTGACCGGGCGGGTGCCGGGGACGATCGTCGGCGCGCTGCTGATCGCGTCGATACCGGAACGCGGCGTCGCCATCACCGTGGGCCTCGCGGTGATCGTGGCCGCCGTCCTCAACGTGAGCGGTGTGCGCTTGCGGCCGACCACGCCTACGTTGCTGATCGCCGGAGCTGTCTCAGGGTTCGCGAGCACGGTGTCGTCGATCGGCGGGCCGCCGATGGCAGTCGTCTACGCCAACGAGCCGGGGCCGGTGATCCGCGGCTCGCTCTCTTCGATCTTCGTCATCGGCGGCGTGATGTCGCTTGTGGCGTTGGCCGCGGTCGGCGACTTCGGGCGCCACGAGGCGACAGCGTCGGCGATCTTGGTCGTGCCCGGCGCAATTGGCTTCCTGCTGTCGCGCCGGCTCGCCACACTTGTCGACGCCGGCCGGGTGCGGACGGCGGTGCTGGCGGTCTCGGTCCTGGGGGCGGTGGCGGTGATCTTGCGCGAGCTGGTCTGGTGACGATCGAGGTCGTCGGGCTTCTTCGCCCTCGCCGGCTGGGCGCTGTTCACCGCTAGGCGTTCTCGGCGATGCGGTCCATGGCCTTGGAGATACGGGCCTCGCTGACAGGTTGGGACGTGCCGAGCACCTGCGCGAAGAAGCTCACCCGCAGCTCTTCGAGCATCCAGCGCACGTTGTCGAGGCCGCCCGCCGAGGGATGGTGCGCGGGCAGCTGCAGCAGCAGATCCTCGTACTCGCGTTCGAGCACTCGCACGCGGCGCATGTGATCGGCGTCGCGGCGCGGGTCGCTCGCGACCTTGTCGAGACGGCGGTTGATCGCCTCCAGGTAACGGGGCAGCTCCCGCAGCCGGGCGGCGCCGGTCGCAGCGACGAAGCCCGGCCCGGCCAAGCGGGAAAGCTGCGACTGCATGTCGGCGACCGCCGGCGCGACAGCACCGGGACCGACCGATTCGAGACGGTGGCCCACACCCGAGGCGAGCACCACGACACGGGCGGCGATACCGGCGACGTCCATCGCGACATCGACCACGTCGTCCCGCACCCGCAACAGCAAAGCAGCGAACCCCGCTTCGTCCCACGCCGGACCACCCGCCGCCGCGACGACGGCATCGACCGCGCACACGACGCAGTCCTCCACGAACGCGGTTGTGCTCGCATACGCACCCGACGACGCGACGGCGAGCTTCGTCTCGTTCGTCAGCAAGCGGTCGAGCGCCCGCGCCGGCGACGGCACGTTGAGCAACACCAGCCGCCGCGTACCCGCCCACATCGCCTGCGCTTGCTCGGCCGGCGTCGGCAACATGCGCACGGACACTCCCGCGTCACCGCCCTCGTCGACAAGCGCCGGGTACGCCTTCACCCGGTGGCCGCCGCGCTCGACCTCGACCACGCGGTCCAGCGAGCCGAACGTCCACGTGCGTGACGACGACAACGGCACACCCGCAGGCGCGACGTCGGCGATCACCGCTTGCACCCGCCCCGCCAACCGCGCCTTCAACGCATCGAGGTCACGGCCGTACGCCACCATCACGCCGTGTTCGTCCTCTACCGCAAACGCCATCCGCAGGTGTCCGGGCACCTTGTCGAGCTGCCAGCTGCCGGGCGGCACCGGGTCGCCGGTCATGCGGCCCAGCTCGATCGCCAACAGGTCGAGCAGCGGGCCGTCGCCCGGCTCCACCCGCTGCAGGAACGCGCGCGCGTAGTCCGGCACGGGGACGAAGTTGCGCCGCACCTGCTTCGGCAACGAGCGGATGAGCGCGGTCACCAGCTCCTCCCGCAAGCCCGGCACCTGCCAGTCGAATCCCGCTGGGTGCACCTGGTTGAGCACCGCCAGCGGCACGTGCACCGTCACGCCGTCGGTCTCCGAGCCCGGCTCGAACTCATACGTCAGCGACAACGACAACGAGCCCTGCCGCCACACGTCGGGATAGTCGTCGCTGGCGATCCCCGAGCGAGCCGCCACCGGGTCCACCAGCATGTCCACCGAGAACGTCAACAGGTCAGCCCGCCGCCCCCGTTCGTCGCGCCACCACCGGTCGAAGTGCGCGGCGGACGTGATCGTCGCCGGCAGGCGCTTGTCGTAGAAGTCGTACAGCGCCTCGTGACCGACGAGGATGTCGCGCCGCCGGGCCCGGTCCTCCAGCGCGCGCACCTCGTCCACCAGCTTGCGGTTGTCGTGGAAGAAGGCGTGGTGCGTCTCCCAGTCGCCCTCTACGAGCGCGTTCCAGATGAACATCTCCCGCGCCACAGCAGCGTCGACGCGCCCATACATCACCTTGCGCGCCGTCACCAGAGGCAGGCCGTAAAGCGTGACGCGCTCGTACGCCATCGCCGTGCCACGCACCGCGTCCCAGTGCGGCTCGGTGTAGCTGCGTTTGACGAGGTGCGCGCCCGCCTTCTCCGCCCACTCGGGTTGGATGCGGGTGGCGACACGCGCCCACGTGCGCGTCGTCTCCACCAGCTCGGCCGCCATGACCCAGCGCGGTGACTTCTTGAACAGCGCGGAGCCGGGCGAGATCGAGAAGCGCACGTTCCGCGCGCCGAGGTACTCCTGGCGGTCGGCCACGAGCATGCCGAGGTGCGACAGCAGCCCGGCCAGCAGCGAGAGGTGCACCGGGTTGGCAATCGCTCGGACATCGCCGGTGCCGCTGCCATCGCCGTGCTGTTGCAAGTGCAGCCCGAGCGAGCTCGCGGTCTGGCGCAGCTGGCTGAAGATGTCCTGCCACTCGCGCACGCGCAGGTAGTTCACGAACTCGGCCTTGCACAGCTTCCGGAATTGGTTCGACGAGAGCTGCTTCTGCTGTTCGCGCAGGTAGTCCCACAGCTTCAGGTACGAGAGGAAGTCGGAGTCCTTGTCGGCGAAGCGCGCGTGCTGCTGCGCGGCTGCCTGCTGCTGGTCGGCGGGGCGCTCGCGCGGGTCCTGGATCGACAGCGCAGCCGCGATCACCATGATCTCGCGCACGCAGCCGTGGTGCTCCGCTTCGAGCACCATGCGCCCGAGGCGCGGATCGAGGGGCAGCTGTGCGAGCTTGCGGCCGATCGGCGTGAGTCGCTTGCGGTCGTCGTCTTGCGACGGGTCGAGCGCACCCAGTTCCTCCAGCAACGCCACGCCGTCCTTGATGTTGCGGGCGTCGGGCGGGTCGACGAACGGGAACGACGCCACGTCGCCCAAGCCGATCGCGGACATCTGGAGGATGACCGACGCGAGGTTGGTCCGCAGGATCTCGGGCTCGGTGAACTCGGGGCGCGCCGCGAAGTCCTCCTTCGCGTACAAGCGGATGCAGATGCCCGGCGCGACACGACCGCAGCGCCCGGCGCGCTGGTTGGCCGACGCTTGTGACACCGGCTCGATCGGCAGCCGCTGCACCTTGGTCCGCCGGCTGTAGCGCGAGATGCGCGCCGTGCCGGGGTCGACCACGTAGCGGATGCCGGGCACGGTGAGCGACGTCTCCGCGACGTTGGTGGCGAGCACCACGCGCCGGCCAGTGTGCGGTTGGAACACGCGGTGCTGCTCCGCGGCGGACAGCCGCGCGTACAGCGGCAGCGTCTCGGTGTTCGGGAGCCTCATCGCATTGATCGCCTCCGCGGTGTCGCGGATCTCGCGCTCGCCGCTCAGGAAGACGAGCACGTCTCCGGGGCCTTCGCTGCCGAGCTCCTCCACCGCGTCGCAGATCGCCTGCGTCTGGTCGACGTCGCCGCGTCCGTCGCCGCTCTCGTCTTCGAGCGGGCGGTACCGCACGTCGACCGGGTACGTACGCCCCGACACCTCCACGATTGGTGCGTCGTCGAAGTGGCGCGAGAAGCGCTCGGTGTCGATCGTCGCGGACGTCACGATGACCTTGAGGTCACGCCGGCGCGGCAGCAGTTGCTTGAGGTACCCGAGGATGAAGTCGATGTTCAGGCTGCGCTCGTGGGCCTCGTCCACGATGATCGTGTCGTACTTTCGCAGCTTGCGGTCACGCTGGATCTCGGCGAGCAGGATGCCGTCGGTCATCAGCTTGAGCCGCGTGCGGTCGCTCACACGATCGGTGAACCGCACCTGGTAGCCGACGATGCCGCCGACGGTGGTGTCGAGCTCCTCGGCCACCCGCTCGGCGATCGTGCGCGCCGCCAACCTGCGGGGCTGCGTGTGGCCGACGATGCGCCCTTCGGTGGCGCGACCGAGCTCGAGGCAGAACTTCGGCAGCTGCGTGCTCTTCCCCGACCCGGTCTCGCCCGCGACGATGACGACCTGGTGGTCGCGGATCGCGGCCAGCAGCTCCGCCTTCTTGGCGTGGATGGGAAGGTCGGCCGCCGCCACGCCCCCCAGCATGGCCCCCGCCAGCCCCATCCCCCCACTCGTTTGTCATGTGGAACGTTGCGCTATCCGCAACGTTCCACATGACAAAACGAGCAGGAGGCGCCCCGGGCTCAGCCCAGGGCGAGGGTGCAGGCGTCCGCGAGGGCAGTGCGAGCGACGAGGAACGAGGCGGTGCCTGGGGCACCGGCAGCCCGCAGCTCCACGACGGCGTCGGCCACGCGGCGGTCTGCTCCCTGGGACTCGCGCTGCAGCTCGCCGAGCTCCGCGTCGAGCTGGTCGGGCGTGAGCGTCCCGCTGGCGAGGCCGCTCCGCAGCCGCTCGACGTGCGCGCACGCAACCACGGTGCCACGCGCCGACGACGGCTCGGCCATGCGCACGCCGACGACGAACCCTGCGGCAGCGACCGCGGCGGCCACCCCGAGGGCCACCAGCTTCCACCGCCGCTTGCGGATGCCGGCGCGCACGCGGGCGCGCTCGTCGAGCATCGCCTGGTGCTTGCGCCGCGAGACCACTTCAATCGCGTCGGGGACGTACGACGGCGTCCTCCACCACGAGCGCGTGAAGTGCCCGCAGCCGGTGCACCGCCACGACTCCTGGCGCTCCAACGTCAACGCCAACTCGTCGCACCCCGCGCACACCGCCCACCGCCACGTGCGATCACACGGCGCGCACGGCAGCCGCGTCGCCTCCAATTGACGGGCGCGAACCTGGCGGCAACCAGGACAGCGGACGGTGACCTCGGCGCCGCCAGGCTCGACGTCCCAGTCGTCCTCGGCGATCTGCGACCAGTGCTGCCCGTCGTCGTCAGTCGGCGCGGGCGTCCACGGCACGAGCGGGATGACGGCCTCGTCGCCCTCAGGCCGCGGCTCCTTGGGCACGACGATGGCAGGGCCGGTGGCCAGCAGCCCGCGGGCGGCGAGCCTCGCCCGCACGTCGTCGATGTCGAGGGGGGACTCGCTGTCGAGGAGATCGCTCATGGCTCCAGTCCGGACGGGAAGGTGAACGACGACGAGGGAACCTCGCCGTATCTCGAGACGCGCCACTTCGGGCCGAAGTACGTCGACAGGTCGGTGTCGTAGCCGATCATGAGGTTGGGCGAGCCGTTGACCTTGAGCTGGCCGACCATGATCGAACCGGTGAACCACTTGCCGCCGTTGATCGTGAGCGTGGAGTCGGGCGCGTACAGCACGCCGCTGAACGTGAGCGTGCTCGACGTGTTGCCGGTCCCGACGTCCAGCTCGCAGTCGTCGTCCTTGTAGATCTGCACCTGCCGCGCCGGCTGCGCCGCGTTGATGACGGCGTCGCCGATGTCGAGCGAGTGGCAGGCGTTCGGGTCGACGGTGCCGTCGGCTTTGAGGCTGTTGAGGACGTACATCACAAGCGGGCCGTTCACGACGCTGACGACGCCCGTGAACGTGACGTCCTCGCGGCACACGTAGGGCGTACCGCCGTTGCCGTCGACGACCCCGGTGAACAGGCCGCCCGCCGGGCAGCTCACGTTCGGCGATGGCGGCGGCTCCATCTCGATGCGCGCCTGGCGCGGTTCGAGCGCCTGCCACTGGCCGGACGGGCAACCACTGAATCCCCCGGCCGACACGAAGCGCACGGTCGGCGACATCGTGCCGTGACAGGTGACGAGGCCGTTCGAGCCCACGTTCACCGGCGAGGTCGTCGCTCCGACGACGTAAAACGTCTGCGTCCCCGTGGCGCCGTCGAGGTCGAGGTTCTGGTAGCCGAACATGGCGAACGGGAACAGCGCGCTGCGCGTCACCTTCGCCTGCACACCGTGGCGCGACGAGCCGACGCGACCCTTGGCGGACACGATGAACTCCGTGGCCGGGCCCATGCCGGACGTCTGGCGCTGCGCGTAGAAGCGGTAGGTGCTGCCGCCGTTCGTTCCCGCCTCCTCCCACGACGCCGACGCGCCGTTCTCGATGCGGAACACCGCCTGGGCCAGCCCGGAATCGGCGGCGGCAAGGGCGGCGTCGTAGTCCTGCCCCGTGCGCACGAACGACATCGTCGACAGCGTGCGCGCCAGCAGTGCGAGCGTGAGCGTGCTGAGCACCATCATCACGACCACCGAGATGATCAGCGCCGAGCCCGCGTCGTCCCGCCGTTCCATCAGTTCGGGCACTCCTCGGCACCGGGTAGCCGGTTGCGCAACTGCACGTCCGACAGCACGGCCACCGGCATGCGACCGCCGTTCGGCGCGGCGCGCAGGTCGATGCGGACCCGCACGGTGCAATACACGACCGTGCCAGACGTGATCCCGATGTCGGCGAGGGCGAACGCGGCATCGTCGGCGTCGTAGTACGTGAACAGTGGCGCGCCGGTGTTCTCGTTGGTGACGCCGCGCAGCCGGTGCGTCGTGGCCACGACGACGTCCGCCTCGTTCACCTGCTCCCGCAGCAGCTCGTCGGTGGTGGGATCGAGACGCCAGCGGATCCGCACCGGCGCCGTCGCGCTCACGTCGTCGTACACCTTGAGATCAACGCGGTAACGGAGGTCCAGCGGGTTGCTCACCTCGGTGAGCGGCTCGGCGGAGCGGAGGTCCTGCTGCATGGCGACGATCGCCTGGCGGATCTCCTCCTGGTTGGATGCGAAGCGGTTGACGGCGCGCTCGGCGTTCATCTGCGACACGAGCATGCTCAGGATGGCGACGCTGATGATCGCCACCAGCATGCTCGTGATCGACAGCTCGACGAGCGTGAAGCCCTGGTCGTCTCTCGGGTCGCGCCCGTCGCGCCCGTCGCGCCGGTCACGCATCAGGCACACCGCTGGACGTTGTGGGCACACACGACGAGCAGGATGGACGCGACCTTCGTGCCGGTCGTGCTGTCGAGGATGTCGATGTAGCGCTTCCCTACGTCCCACGCGACGTCTTCGCCGTCGAGCGTTCCCTGGTACGTGCCGTCGGCCGACGCGACGAGGAAGGTCGTGATGCTCGTCGACGCCGTCGGTTGGTAGACGGCCTTGAAGCCGGTGCACACACCTTCGGTGGGCAGGCTGACGGTCGGGTCGTCGTCGAGCCCCGATCCGCTGCTCGCGCTCTTCTTGTTGATCGTCGACGGCGTGATCGTGAGCGTGCCGATCGTGCAGCTCGACGTGACCGCGGGCGCGGTGGTGAGCGTCGCCACCGGGCTCCACCCCGACGTCCGCCCGGCTGCGGAACGAGCGGCGACGCGGAACTTGTACTGCACGCCGGCCGACAGCCCCGTGAGGTGGTACGTGGTCGCGGTGGCGGTGCGCGTCACTTCGTCGCTCGTGACGAAGTCGTCCGTCGACGACTGCACGATGAACGTCTCGGCCGGGCAGCTCGTGACGTCGTGCGTCCACGCCAGGTCCGCCTCGCTGCTCTGTTGCAGGATGTCGACCGGCGCCGTCGCCACCAGCGCGCTCGGCGCGCTCGGGGTGCACATCGTCGTGGACGTCGTCGTCGTCACCACCGTCACCGCCGGTCCGACGCCGCCGGGGTACACGTAGGTCGACTGCGTCACCTCGTGCGTGCCCGAGCTGTCGGACCACGACACCGCTACGACCGCCCGGCGGTACGCGCTCGTCACCGCGCCGTCGGCCACCGATACCACGGTCTTCTCGACGCTGTACGCGACGCCGCCCTGCGTCTGCGTGCTCGTCTGCACCGTCGGGGCGGTGGCCACGAGCTGCGAGTACGGGATCGCGCGCACCGCCTCGATCTCCTTCGTGGCGATCGCCACCGCCTTCGACCGGGTCCCCGCCCCCGCGGCCACGCGGAACGACGAGTTGGTCACGCCGACGATCGACACGATGGCGATCGCGAGGATGGTCATGGCCACCACGAGCTCGACCATCGTGAAGCCCACGTCGTGGGACGGCTGACATCGCCCGTCGGGAGGGTGACACGATGCGCGCTTCATGGCCATTGTCGTTGTCGGCAGGAAGGCCCACGAGCAACGAGTCGCAGCCGCTCAACAATCGGTCAACCCTGCGAGCAATCGTCTCGGACGACCGTTTTGTCCCTTGGAACGTGGCGCCTGGTGCCACGTTCCAAGGGACAGAACGTCAGTCAGTCGCGCACTCCCGGCACTGGCCGACGATGGCGAAATGCGTGGGTCGCATCACGAAGCCGTAGTCGTTGCGGAGGCGCTTGCCGAGGTTGCGCAACAGCGACGTCGGCACCTCGGTGACGTCGCCGCACGCCTCGCACACCATGTGCTGGTGCAGCTCGTCGGCCAGGTGGTACACGGCGGGGCCGTGGCCGAGGTGGCTGTGCTCGGTGACGCCGAGCTCGGTCAGCGTGTCGAGCGTGCGGTAGATCGTGGCGCGGTGCACTTCGGGGTGCGCCTCCTGCACGCACGTGCTGATCTGCTCGGCAGTGAGGTGGTCGCCGGAGGCGACGAGCGCGTCGATCACGGCCCGCCGGGCGCGGGTGAGGCGCTCGCCGCGCTCGCGCAACAGCTGGCACAGCGCGTCGACGCGCTCGACCGGCGCGTTCACACGCTCACCAGGTTGACGCCCGCCAACAGCGCGGTGTCGTCGAGTACGTCCGCGGGCTTGCCCTCGGCCACGATGCGGTGGTCCTCGGAGAACACGACGCAACGGTCGGCCAGCTCGGGGAGCGACCCGAGGTCGTGCGAGGCGAGCACCACGGTCTTACCCCCCGCGTTGAGCTCGACGATGAGGTCGACGAGCCAGCGCTGCGTTCGCGGGTCGAGCGCGGCGGTCGGCTCGTCGAACAGAAGCACCTCGGGATTCATCGCCAGCACCGAGCCGATGGCGACGCGCTTCTTCTGGCCGCCGGAGAGCTGGAACGGGGCGCGGTCGGCGAGGTCGGTGATGCCGAGCATCGCCAGCGTGTCGTCGACCCGCCGCTCGACCTCGTCGCGCGGCAAGCCCATGTTCAGCGGCCCGAACGCGATCTCCTCGCGCACGGACGGCGAGAAGACCTGCGACTCCGAGCTCTGGAACACGAACCCGACGCGCGAGCGGAAGCCCTTGGAGAACTGCGCGTCCTCGAGGCTGTCCTCGGTGACGTCCGCCCCGAAGGCGCGGTACGTTCCTTTGTCGGAGAACAGCAGGCCGTCGAGCAGCTTCAGCAGCGTCGACTTGCCGCACCCGTTGGCGCCGAGCAGCGCGACGCGCTCGCCGCGGTGCACGTCGAGCGACACGCCGTCGAGCGCGCAGAAGCGCCCGAGGTACGCGTACGACACGTCGTCGACGCGCAGCAGCGGCTCGTCAGCCGGCGAGCCGACCATCGGCCAGGACGAACAGGATGGAGAGTGCGACGGCCGCGGACGCGAATGCGAGGTCGGCGACGTTCGGCGCCCGCGCCGTGAGCGTGCGGACGTCGCCGTCGTAGCCGCGCGACACCATCGCCATGTACACCTCGTCCGACAGCGCGTGAGCCTTGCCGAACAGCGCGCCGGCCGACGCGGCCACGAACGCGCGACCGCGCGCCGAGCCGCCGCGGCGGGCGTCGACAGTACGAGCCTTGCGCGCCTCGTACATCTCGGTGACGGCCGACAGCAGGTGGAACAGGTAGCGGTAGGCCATCCCGAGCACGAGCACGAACAGGCGGGGAACGAACAGCGCCCGCACCGCGGCCAGTAGCCTGTTCCACCGCGTGGTCAGCGTGAGCAGCACCACGATCGACACCGACACGGCGACGCGCGTCACGAGCATCGCCGCGGCCATGAGCCCTTGGGCCGTCAGGCCGACCTCGTGGCCGAACCAGGTGCCGAGCGGGACGACGACCTCGCCGGGCGTGACGAGGTTGAGCGTGGCCGGGAGCACCACCGCGCCCGTGAACAACGGGATGAACAGCCACACGCGTTTGACGAAGAAGCCGATCGGCAGGCCGGACGCGACCGCGAGCACAACGGTGACCGCGTACAGCGCAGCCAGCGCCGCGAGCTGGTGCACGAGCGACGCAGTGAGCAACAGCGCGAGGAGGGCTACGAGCTTCACGCGGGGCTCGACCGACTGCAGCAAGCCACGTCGTGCGGCGACGTCGTCAGAGAACATCGCCTCGCGCATCACCCGCGCCGCGCCGGCGATGGTCTTGTCGACGAAGCTGCCCTTCCGGCGCCGGCCGATCGGCGAGCACGGGCACAAGCCCGCTTCCTGCGTGACCAACCACGCGGGCGCGGTCACGTCGTAGCCACGACGCGGCGGCGTTGCACGAACCGCACCGTGAGCGCGGCACCGCCGACCACGACGGCGATGGCGCCGATGCCAATGACGGCAGAGAGGATGTAGGCGAGCTGGGGATACCTCTCGTCGGCGAAGCCGTAGTCGTCGAAGAGCGTGTTGTGCCAGAAGCCGGCGTACGAGCGCAGGCCCTTGGGCACGGCGTCGATGTCGTACGCAGCGAGGTCGAGGTCCTCCGGCGCGTCCTCGCCGAACGCGCTGCCGGGCGCGACGAGGCCGAGCGGCGTGAGCGCCACCATGACGGCAAAGGCCACCACCAGCAGCCGCCATCGCGGCCGTGCCGGTACGTCGCCCTCGCCGGCCTGGTCGCCCTCGACCACTGCCGATTCGACACCGCGATGGTTGATGCGCAGCAACGGCAGGTTGGCGCGCTGCAGGTACGCGATCACACCCATCGTGAGCGCGAACTCGACCGCGCCGGCGACGGTGAGGTGCGCGAGCGCCATCGCCGGGATCGTGTGCGCGAGGTCGAACGGCGCGTAGAGCGGGGTGCCATCTGCGGCATGGAAGAGGCTCGGCTGGATGCCGAACTCGATCGCGGTCAACAACGCGGCCGCGTTCAGCCCGACGTAGCCGCCGATGCCAGCCGCGACGGCCCTTCGCCGTGACGTGAGCGATGCGCCCCGGCTCAGCAGCCGGTACACCGCGTAGCCGCTCAGGGGCATGACGACCGCGAGGTTGAACGCGTTCGCGCCGAACGCGAGCACGCCGCCGTCGCCGAAGAAAAGGGCCTGGATGGCGAGCGCGACGCTGACGGCTACGACCGCGGCCCACGGCCCGAGCAACACCGCCACGAGCACCGCGCCGACCGCGTGCGCGGTGGTGCCGTCCGGGACGGGGATGTTGAACATCATCACGAGGAAGCAGTACGCCGCGCCCACGGCGAGGAGCGGCACCGACCGGCTCTTCACCACCTTGCGCACCTTGCGGCTCGCGACCACCCACGCAGGCAGGGACGCGCCGTACAGCGCCGCGCACGTGAGCGGGCTCAGGTAGCCGTCCGGTATGTGCACCGCCGCCTCCTCACGTTGCTGCAATCAGGTCGCAACTGGAGGTGAACCTAACCGTTCTTGCGACCTGGACGCAACAGTGGAGATCGGCCGGTAACGGTCGTTCTGTGCCAAGCTTCGGTACCAGGGAAATTTGGCCGGTTCGGGAGGTTCCGGCCACGCAGGGGGATGGGGTCTCAACGTGGCGACACCACCGAAGAATCGATCGCGCACGCCCTCGGGCAAGCCGACGATCCAATGTCCGGAGTGTGGGGAGTGGGTGCTGCTGGAGAGCGGGGTGGGCACACCCCCCTACCGGCAGTACAGCTGTCCGCGGGGCCATCGGTTCGGCTTGGCCCAGGCCGGCAACGGGCACGGGCACGAACCGCAGGACACGCCCGCGAAGCCGGCCAAGCCCGCGAAGCCCGCGGCGCCGGCGAAGAGGAGGGCGCAGACCAGCAACGGCGACCAACGCTGACCGCTCGCTGACGCCCCACCGCCGTCCCCCTCACCGTGTGTCGTCAGGCGAGGCGCATGTGGAGGCGGACGATGGTGCCCGCCGGCGATGAGCGCAACTCGACGAAGTCGCACAGCTGGTTGACCAGCCAGATGCCGCGGCCGCCCTCTCCATCCGCAGGGGGCAGGTGACGGCCCACCAGCGGGTCGCGGATGTGGCCGCGGTCGCTGACCTCCGCCACCACCTCGCCGCCGTCCTCCCACACCCGCAACCGGCCCTCGCCCCCGGCGTGGCGCTGGCTGTTGGTGGCGAGCTCGTTCACCGCGAGCACGAGGTCCTCCACCTTCGAGCGCGACAGGCCGGCCGCGGTGCCAAGGCGCGACACCAACTTGCGGAGGTCGCCGAGCGGGGTGTGCCCGAACGACAGCGTCGCCGTGCCCGCGGGCGGCGGTGCCAGGGGCGCGTCGAACGTCGACGTCCACGCGTCGGTGCCGGGGAACGCGTTGCTGGCGACGCTCGCCCCGCCCTCCATGAGGAACGGGTGCGTGCGCCGCGCCGCCTCGAGCACCGGCTCGTCGAGCGAGTGCACGTCGTACGGGCACAGCAACCACCACGCAGGTGCATCGGCGAACGCGAGGTTGAGCAACGCCTCGTGGCGCTGGCACTCGGCCAGCTCCGCTGCGCTGCGCGCAGCCCAGATCGGCTCGCCGATGCCGCGCAGGCGCCGGCCATCCGTGGCGTGCTCGGCCACGAACTCGCGCCAGGCGGGGATGATCCGGGCCGGGTTGCCGCCGACGTTCGCCATGTCGGCGAACAACACCGGGCTGCCGCGGCGCGCGTTGCCGACCGCATCGCGCAGCGCGCCGATCTTCTTCGCGTCCACGACGACCAGCACGGGCTCGCCGGCCTCGAAGCCTTCGCGCACGAACGCGCTGGTGCCCGCGACGAAGTCGTCGAAGCCCGCGTAGAACAGCGCCTCGTGGCGGAACGTGTCGATCATGGGTGTCGCGGTCACGACACCCCCACTCCGAGCAACGCGCCCGTTGCAGCCGGGCGTGATGCACCGGCGTCTTGGGCATCGACAGGCCCCACCGCGCTTCGTCCCTCCTCGCCTCCCACCGCTGTCTGCGGCCCGCTCTACCCAGCACGCCGGCCGTTGAACCGCGGTCACCTCCGCGGTGGTCGCGAAAGCGGGCGAATGGAGAGAAAGGGCGCGGGTCGGCGACTCAGCGAGTCAGCGACGACAGCGACTCAGCGGCGAGGGGCCGGCGCCCACCGGTCGCGCAGCTCGCGCACGCGCGTGCCGTCGTCGACCTCCACCGCGCTGGCCTTGCCGTCGACCACGAGGGCAGTGATCGACACGTCGTCGCCCGTCTTCACGTCCGCAATGCCGTCGTTGCCGGCGTTGACGAGCGTATTGTCGTCGACGGCGTACGTGCGCGTGAACCCGTC
>Ga0299907_10000860_pt1 | contig 16115 bp, 14 predicted proteins | sample RVTome_16_FD_198680 | JGI IMG/M metagenome (GOLD analysis project Ga0299907, IMG submission 198680) | Soil microbial communities from uranium-contaminated site in the Upper Colorado River Basin, Wyoming, United States - RVT152D67 (version 2) ...
CAGCGAGTTGATGCCCATGAGCCGGCGGAAGCCGACGACCCGCCCGGCGGCGACGATGGCGGACTCCCGCACCATGTGGCGCAGCTCGGCGCCTCCGGAGATCGGCGACGAGCGAGTGGGCGACACCTTGGCCGCCAGGTGCAGCTCGCCGGCGATCGCCGAGACCCGGGCGGAGTGGAACGGGTCTGACACCAGGACCACCCGTGCCCGCTCCTTCTCCGGGCCGCCGCCGCGCAGCACGTTGGCCGTCGACGCGAGCGACTGCCACGTGTTGCACCCGTCGTTCTCGCGCAGGATCTTGTCCTGCGGCACGCCGTGCGTCACCGCCAAGTAGTCGGCCGACGCGCTCGCCTCGGTGTTGGGCGTCGGGTCGTCCACCGCCTGCCCGCCCGTCACCACGATCGTGGGCGCCAACCCGCGGTCGTACAGCTCGGCGGCGTGGTCGAGGCGGGCGCGCAGCACGGGGGACGGCCGGCCGTTGTACTGCGCGGCGCCGAGCACGACGATCGCCTCCACCGGCGACGACCGCCGCACCTCGCTCGCCTCGTCGCGCCGCGCCGCCGACCACACCTGCACGAACGTGACCGCCAGGTACACGACGCAGGCCAGCAACGCGAACAGCACGACCCGCCGGGCCAACCGGAGAGGGCGCAGCATCAAGCGCTAGGAGCCGGGCCCGGCCGGGCCCAACTGGTCGAGCGCGCCCCGCAACCGCAGCAACGTGGCCTCCCGCCCGAGCACCTCCAACGACTCGAACAGCGGGGGGCCGACCGTCCGCCCCGTCACCGCCACCCGCACCGGCGCCTGGGCTTTGGCCAACCCCAACCCGTGGCGCTCGGCCACCGACGCCAGCCCCTCGTGCAACGCCGGCGCCTCCCACGACAACGACGGCGCGCCGTACACACCGAGCGTGTCGGACAGGATCGAGTGCGCGACGCCGACGTCGCGCAGCATCGCCTTGTCCCACGACGCCTTGTCGATCACCGGCGACTCGCGCACGAGGAAGTCGAGCATCTGCGGCAGCTCGGCCAACCGCTCGACCCGCGTCTGCACGTGTGGCGCCATCCGTTCGAGCACCTCGGCGCCGTCGAAGAACTCGGACGCGCGCCGCACGAACTCCTCCACCGTCAGCTCCCGCACGTAGTGCCCGTTGAACGCGGCGAGCTTGCGCTCGTCGAACGCCGCCGGCGACGAGTTCACGTCCTGCAGTTGGAACGTCGCCACCATCTCCTCGACCGGCGCGATCTCGTCGTCGCCCGCGCTCGGCGGCGACCAGCCCAACGTCGCGAGGTAGTTGACCATCGCCTCGGGCAGGTACCCGTCGACGCGGAACGAGTCCAAAGCCACCTTGTCGCGCCGCTTCGACAGCTTCTTGCGCTGCTCGTTCACGATCATCGGCAGGTGGGCCCACACGAGGTCGGGCTGGCCCAGCGCGTCACGAATCAGCATCTGCTTCACCACGTTGGCAAGGTGGTCCTCGCCGCGCAGCACATGAGTGATCCCGTCCTCGATGTCGTCGAGAGCGTTGGCGAGCACGTACAGCGGCACGCCGTTCGACCGCATGATGGCGAAGTCCTCGACGGTCGCCAGGTCGATCTCGGTCTCGCCGCGGATGACGTCGCGCCGCAGCAATGCGCCCGAGTCGGGAACGCGGAACCGCAGCGCCCGCCCCGGCCCGGGACCGAGCTCGCGGTCTCGGCAGAACGAGTCGTAGCCCGGCGTCTTCTGCCCGGCCGCGGCGTTGCGCGCCTCGACGTCCTCCTTCGTGCACTCGCAGTAGTACGCGTAGCCGTCGGCGAACAGCTTCTCCGCGGTCACGCGGTGCGACTCGAACGATGCCGACTGGAACTTGGGCTCGCCGTCCCAGTCGAGCCCGAGCCACTCGATCGACCGGTAGATGACGTCGACCCACTCGGGGTGGTTGCGCGAATCGTCCGTGTCCTCGATGCGAAGCAGCGTCACGCCGCCGTGGCCGCGCGCGTACAGCCAGTCGAAGAGCGCGGTGCGGGCATTGCCGACGTGCAGCATGCCCGTGGGCGACGGGGCGAAGCGCAACCGGGGGACGGAGGTGGACACCCCGCCGAGGCTACGCGTTTGCGCCGCGGGGCTCGCGTGCGCTGGCGCTCAGCCCCGAGCGGCCGAAGCGATCTCCTTCGCGCCGCGCTCGGACAGACCGATCGTGTAGTGGTTCACGCCGTCGATTCGCCGGTCGCCGAACCGGTCGCCGAACCGGTCGCCGAGCCACGTGCGGAACGGCGCAACGAGCTCCTCGGTGTAGAGGCCAGGCACCTGGTCGAGCATGCCCCGCTCGGCCCACAGCAGCTCGATGGCGCAGCGCGACTCCTCGGCCACGCGCCGCACGCGCTCGTCGTCGAGGTTGTCGATCGAGTCCCTGCGTACGGCGTCGAGCGACACGCCCGACCGCAGCTCCGGCGGCGTGCCCACGAGGTCGTAGTCGACCGCGGCCTCCATCACGTCCGACCAGTCGGAGGCGAACGCGGGGTGCGCCTTCCAGAAGTCGCGGTACGCCTGCGCGCTCGGGAACGTCATCGACAGGCGCTGGACCGCGGGGCCGATGATGGCGTCGAGGATCTCGTCCACGTCGCCTTTGGGTGCGTCGAGGGCGAGCCCACCGTCGACGAGCACCAGCCGCTCGACGCGGTCGGGGTGGTTGGCGGCCATCGTCGTGGCGACGAACCCGCCCATCGAGTGGCCGACGACAACGGCCTTCTCCGCGCCCACGTGATCGAGCACCGCGACGAGGTCGCGCGCGTGCACGTCCATCCCGAACGGCCCGGTGATCGCGGCGCTCGCTCCCCTGCCCCGCAGGTCGGGCGCGACGACGCGGCGGTCGGTCGACAGCTCGCGCGCCACGAACCCGAGGTGCAGGTGGTTGCCGGTGATGCCGTGGGCGGCGAGTACGACCGGCGCGTTCGGCGGGCCCCACATGCCCCCGTACAGGTCGCCGCCCTCGACGGGCACCGTGAACGCTTCGTAGTGCGGCCCGGTCATCGCTTCGTCCTCCTCAGTCTTCGCAGCAGCAGGGCCACGACAGCCGCCACCAGCGGCCCCATGGTCAGCGCCATGCCCGTCGCCGCCAACTCCCCACCTGCTTTTGGCCGCGCTGGTGCCGGCATTCCGGCATCAACGCGGCCAAAAGCCGAAGGAGTGGCGCTCGCTGGGGCTGGCGACGCCGAGGTCGCAACGACCCCCCTCGCTGCGACCTCGGCGTCCTCCAGGAACGTCCGGTACGCCGTCACGATCTCCGGCGCGATGCGGAGGTCGTTGTGGTACGTGCCGGGGAACGTGCGGTTGTCCGCGCCCTTCAACACCGGGCTCTCCGCGTAGGCGGGACCGGCGAACGCAGGGTCGCCGCCGCCGCTGCCGTCGTAGATCGTGAGCCACCGCGCCGGGCCGTACGTCTCGTCGCTGCCGTCGGGACCGTTGAGCGCGGCGAGCCACTCGGTGCCTGCCGCGATCTCGTCGCACGACACGACGTTGCCCTCGCTGCCCGGCGGGCAGAAGCTCGTGCCGTGGTTGGCGCCGGCGATGCCGACGAACGCGACCAGATCGGCGCGCAGCTGGGGATGCACCTTGAGCATGCGCCGCGCCAGCGTGACGCCGAGCGAGTGTCCGACGAGCGAGAACTGCTGCGACCCCGTGTACGACTGCACGGCGCGCACGAAGTCGTACAGGTCGGGGACGTTGGCCTCGTTGTTGGTGACGCGCGCGAGACCGTCCCATCCCATCTCGCGGTGCTCGGCGTCGCGCTCGGGGTTCTGCCGCGTCAGCGCAGAGCCGTTGTTGGCACCGAGGCCGTTGTAGGAGAGGGCGAACAGCTCCTGATCGCTCCAGCCCGCGGCCTTGAAGTCGTCGCGCACGGGGTACCAGTCGGCGGCGTCGACGTTGTTGCCGTGCACGAGGATCACGGGAACGTGTACTCGCGGCGCGCCGGCCGCGATGCCGCCGAACCCGCCCAGCCGGAAGCCCCACTGGTGGTCGACGAGCGCGGGGAAGTCGGCCGCGAAGCGCACCTTGGCCGGTCCTTGCGGGGGCGTGTGCGCGGCTTCGGCCGCCACCGATGCCGCCCACCCGCACACACCGGCGAACGCGATGAGCACGGCGGCTGCGATCGCGGCGGCGGCACGAGGTCTCATGACGTTGCCGCCCGCCGCCGCTGCGCGCGTGCTGCCCGCCGCGCCGCCCTACGCTCCGGCACCTCGCGCGTGTCCAGGGCGGGTCGCCGCGACGTCAGCGCCGCGGCCGTCATGTCGCCGAGCATGCGCCCGATGCCGAGGTACCCGGCAAGCGCGTCCTGGTCGAGCGCGGCGACGTCGCCCGAGTACACGATGCGTCCCGTCTGAAGGATGTGGGCGCGGTCGGCGAGCTCGAGGCCGAACGTGACGTTCTGCTCGACGAGCACCATCGTGACGCCCGAGCCCGCCACCGCCTTGAGGGTGCGGAACAGCTCGGCCACCGCTACCGGCGACAGCCCGGCCGACGGCTCGTCCACGAGGATCAGCGCCGGCTCGTTGATCAGCGCGCGCGCCACCGCGAGCGACGCTTGCTGGCCGCCGGAGAGCGTCCCCGCGAGCTGCGACCGGCGCTCGGCCAGCAGCGGGAACCGGTCGAACACGCCGTCGAGCGCCGTCGCATAGCGCGACCCGCCGGCGGAGCCTGGCGAAAGGAGGCGTCGATCGCGGCGGCGCAGCGTGTACGCGCCGAGCCGCAAGTTCTCCTCGACGGTGAGCGCGGGGAACACCTGCCGCCCTTGCGGCACGTGACCCATGCCGGCCGCGACACGGTCCTCGGCCGGCACGGACGTGATGTCGCGCCCGCCGAACATGATGCGCCCCGAGCGGAGGGGAACCACGCCCGCGAGCACCTTCATCGACACGCTCTTGCCCGCGCCGTTCAGCCCGAAGATGCCGGCGATCTCGCCTTGCTGCACGGTGAACGAGAGCCCGTGCAGCACGGTGGTCGCGCCGAAGCCGGCCGTCACGCCTTCGACCGACAGCAGCGCCGGGGTGTTCACGCCGTCGCCGCCTCGTGCTCGAGGCCACGGCCGAGGTAGGCCTCGATGACCTCTGGCCGGCGGACGACCTCCAGTGGCTCCCCCCGAGCCAGGAGCTCGCCGCCGGCCAGGACGTACAGCTCGTCGCACACGTCGAGGACGAGCGGGATGTTGTGCTCGATGAGCAGGACGGTGCGCCTCAGCTCGTCGCGAATGTCGCGCAGGCGGACAGCGAGGTTCTCCGCCGCGCCTGGCGACATGCCCGCGGACGGCTCGTCGAGCAGCACGACCTCGGGCGCGGTGACGAGCGCGCAACCGAGCTCGACGATGCGCTGCTGGCCGTGCGACAGCCGCTTGACGGGTGCATGCGCGTACTGCTCGAAGCCGAGTGCGGCGATGGCCTCGGCCGCGCGCGACCGCAGCTCGCGCTCGACGCTGTTGGCGCTACCGACGCGCGTCAGCGCGGAGCCGACGGAGTAGCCGGCGACGACGTGCTGCGCGAGCAGCAGGTTCTCCGTCACCGACAGGTCGCGGGCGAGACCGATGAGCTGGAACGTGCGGCCGAGCCCCTTGCGCGCCCTCGCGTGCGCGGGCAGCGCGGTGATGTCCTCGCCCAGCAGCTCGACGCGCCCGCTATCCGGTCGGAGGAGCCCCGACACCGCGTTGAAGAGCGTGGTCTTGCCCGCGCCGTTCGGCCCGATGAGCCCGACGATGCGGTTGGCGCGCACCTCGATCGACGCATCGCGCAGCGCTTGCAGCCCGCCGAAGCTCACCGACACGCCGGTGGCCCGCAGCACCCAGTCACCCGACGTCGCGGCCGGCCGCTCGGGCAGCCCGCTCGGCCGCGGGAGCTCGGGCAGCTTGGGCATGGGCGGTTCGGTGTCACCCTCGCCGTTTGCGTCCTCCACTTCCACGTGGCGGGCCCGCCTGCGCTCCGCGCCTTCGCCCCATGCCTCGGCGAGGCCGCCGGGGTGGCGCGCGACGGTGAACATGAGCAGCGCGGCGCCCACGATGAGGTCCGTGCCGCGGAAGCCGTCGCCGAACGCCTTCACGATGTAGACAGGCCACAGCGCGTAGAACGCGGCCGAGATCAGCACGCCGACGCGGCTACCGAGTCCCCCGATCACGACGATGACGACGAGCAGCAGCGAGCGGTCGAACGGGAACGACTCGGAGTTGGCGAACTGGATGAGGTGGCCGTACATCGCGCCGGCCACGCCCGCGAACGCGCCGGACAGCACGAAGGCGAGCAGCTTGTAGCGGCCCACGTCGACGCCGAACGACGCGGCTACGGCCTCGTCGGCGCGCACGGCTTGGAACGCGCGGCCGATCTTGCTGCCCGTTACCGCGCGGTCGAACAGCCACAGCATGGCGAGCAGCAGCAAGAGCACCACGAGGTAGTCCGCGTTCCTCGTCATGATGAAGTCGTCGATCTGCGGCCTCGGCAGCTCGACGCCGGCCGAGCCGCGCGAGATCGCGTCGATCTTGAAGACCGAGAGCTGCGCCGCGTAGGTGAACGCGATCGTGACTACTGCGAGGTAGAGGCCGCGCAAGCGCAGCGCGGGCACGCCGATCACGAGCGCCACCGCGGCGCCTGCCGCTGCTGCAGCCGGCACCGCCGCCATGAACGGGAGCGCGAGGCGGTCGGCACCGGTGAGCCAGCCGCTCATGAACGCGCCGACGCCCAGCAGCGTGAACTGGCCGAGCGAGATCTGCCCGGCGTAGCCCATGAGCATGTTGAGGGAGAGGCCGGCCGCGGCGTAGCAAACGGCGAGCCCTGCGTTGAACCACACGTCGTCGCCGAACAAGCCGGCGCGCGACAGCAGCGCGGGGAGGAACGCGAGCGGCGCCAGCAGCAGCGGCAGCGGGACACGGCGCACGTCGAAGCCGCTCCTCGTCGCGGTCCTGGTCGGGGCGGCCGTCGTGGTCACGCTTTCACGCCTTCGCTCCCGCTCCCGTGCCGATCGCCCGGAGCAAGCCCTGCGGCCGCAGCAACAGCACGGCGAGGATCACGAGGAACACCGCGAGGAACCGCACGTCCGGCAACGAGGAGTCGACGAACACGCGCCCGGTCGTCGCCTCGACGAGGCCGATGACGATGCCGCCCGCGAACGCGCCAGGGAGGCTGTTGAGGCCGCCGACGACCGCCGCAGCCAGTCCGGACAGGAACAGCACGGTGGCATAACCGGGCGTCACGAACCCGACCGTCGGCGCGATGAACAGCGCGCCGAGCGCGCTCACCGCTGCGCCTGCGCCCCACACGAACGCCGACACGCGCCGCAGCCGCACGCCGACCAGCCGCACCGCGACCGGGTCTTGCGCGGCCGCGAGCACGCCGAGGCCGAAGTCCGTGCGGCGCAGCAGGACGGTGAAGCCGACGCCGACCGCAGCGGCGAGCACGAGGGCGAGGATCTGCGTTGGCGACACGACGATGCCGAACAGCTCGACGCCGCTCGCCTTGATGGGGTGCTCGATCGGCCGCGGGCTGGCGCCGCCGAAGTAGCGCGTCTCGACCGCGAGCAGGAACAGCAGCAGCCCCACGGTCGCCACCGCGACGGTGACGCGGCTGGCCTCGACCATGCTGCGGACGATGGCGGCCTCGAAGGCGAGACCGAGGAGGATGGCGACGCCGATGGCGGCGACGGCACCCGCGATCCACGGCAGGCCGAGCCGCGTGTCGACGTACCACGCCGCGTACAGGCCGAACGTGCCGATCTCGCCCTGCGCGAAGTTCAACGCGCCGGTGCCGCGGTAGACGAGCACGATCCCGAGCGCGAACAGCCCGTAGATGCCGCCGCTCACGAGGCCGAGCACGAGCACCTGCCCGATGTCGTTCACCGGCTCCCCTCCCGCTTTTGTCCCGTGGAACGTGGCGCCCGCTGCCACGTTCCACGGGACAAAACGGTCCGGGTCACAGGAGGTGCTCCACGCAGCTGTCGGTGTTGCGCCAGTTCACGCGGCCGTCGGGCGCGCGGTACGTCTCCATCACGTTGACGGCCCAGCCGCCGAGGTGGCCGTTGCCGCGCGTGAAGTCGATCTGGCAGGCGGCGGGCATGGGCCGCTTGTTGTAGCCCTTCATCACGTCGATGAAGCGGTTGCGCGTGCAGTCGGGACCGCACTCGAGGAGCTGGAGGTGCAGCGCCTTCATCGCCGTCCAGTTGAGGAACAGGAGGTCACCGCCGAGCCCCTTGAGGTCGGCGCTCGGGCGGTACTTGGCGTACTGGCGCTCGAACTCGCGGATGTCCTCGGCGTACGGGGCGAACGAGCCGCTGTAGTCGCCGTTGCTGTAGGCGGTGAACATGGCCACGCCGACGAGCTTCGGGTTCAGCGCGTCGTCGCCCAGCGTCTGGCTCGTGAGGTTGAACGGGAACAGCAACCACGTCGGGTTGTACTGCTGGGCCTTGGCCTGCTTCACGATCTCGGTGGCCGCGAGCGCGTTCTCCCACCCCCACACGACCTCCGCGCCCTTGTTCTTCATCTCGAGGATGTCTTCGAGGTAGTTGCCCTTCGATGCGGCGACGGCACGTTCGGCGACGATGTCGATGCCGTGCGCGGCGGCGATCCTCTTGAACGCCACGACCCCCGGATCCCAGTTGGGGCTGTCGCGCTTGATGATGCCCAGCTTCTTGCCCTTGAAGCGCGCTGCTGCGAGCTCGCCGAACACCTCGCCCATCCGCTCGGTGGAGGGGAGGGCGCTGAAGCTGAACTGCTTGCCCTCGGAGCCGTTCACCGTGGCCGTGTGGTGCAGGTAGAGCATGCGGTTGGTCTCGGCCCAGTTGCGCACGGCGGGGATCTGGTCGAAACCGATGCCGCCGAGGAGCACGAACGGGTTCCGCGCCTTGCACGTGTTGGCGGCCTGCACGGCGGTGTCCGGCTGGTAGTTGTCGTTCTCGTAGGTGATCTCGACCTTGCGGCCGTGGATGCCGCCCTGCTCGGCGTTGATGGCGTCGAAGTACACCTTGAGGTCGTCGACACCGGTGTTGAACGCGGCGCCGTACGTGAGCGCGGCATGCGCGCACAGCACGATCTTGTCGCCGCTGATACCGACGCGGTCCTCGTCCGCGTTGAACAGCGCGGTGCGCGCCGGCACCGGCCCGCTGTCCGGAGGCACTGGTGTGCCGGTGTTCGCGCCGGTGCCCGTTCCGGCACCGGCAGCCGTCCCGCCCGTGCCGCCCGCGCCCGTGCCGGCCTTGGTCCGCGCCTTGCCGCCGGTGGAGCCGGCGGCCGGCGTGGCCGGGCCGGCCTCGTGGACGGGCACGTCGCCGGTCGCGACGTCAGTCGGGGTGTCGAGCGCGGTGCCGTCGGTGTTCCCCGCGGCGACGTCGACGTCCTGCGGGCGGCTGGCGCCCGTGCAGGCGGCGAGGAGGAGGCAGGCCGCGGCGGCGACCACCACCAGCACGCTCGATCGTCTGGTTCGCATGGACCCCTCCCCCTGAGCGAGCCGAACCATCGTTCGGTTGGCACGGTACGGCTGTCCGATTCGTGCCGTCAAGTGGTGTTGGTTGCCTTCGGTGCCCGTTCGTCCCTAACCTAACGCTTGTTCGTATGGCGAGATCCCTGGCTCCATCTCCCGCGCCCCCCGGCGCCGACCTCCTGCCGCCCCGCGCCGGCACGGACGGCACGCTGCGGCGCCTGCAGGAGTCGGCGCTCGAGCTCTTCGCCGAGCGCGGCTACCACGGCGTGTCGATGCGCGAGCTGGCCGCGGCCACGGGGGTGCAGGCGAGCTCGCTGTACGCGCACGTGCCGTCGAAGGAGCAGCTGCTGCGCGACTTGATCCTGCTGGCCCACGAGGAGCACCGGGCCCAGCTGCGCGCCGCGCTCATCGAGACGGGCGAGGACTCGCGCGAGCAGCTCGCCGCGTGCGTGCGCGCCCACGTGTCGTTCCACGTCACCTACCCGATGCTCGCCACCGTTGCCAACAACGAGCTGCACGCGCTGAGCGCGGCCGGCGCGCGCGAGGTGCGGCTCGTGCGGGGCGAGGCCGAGCGTCTCATCCAGGACATCGTCGAGCGCGGCGTGCGCCGCGGCGTCTTCCACGTAGCGGACACGTGGCTCGCCACCGCGGCGATCGGCGGCATGGGCATCCGCACTGCGGTGTGGTACCGCACGGAGTACGGCAGCGGCTACTCGGTCGACGACGTGTGCGCGGCCTATGTCGAGTTCGCGCTGCGGCTCGTCGGCGCCACCTCCGGCGCCGACGCGTAGCGCGCCACCCCGGCGCAGACCTCGGACATCGCCTCGACGCGCTCCACGAGGCCCATCGCACCGGTCAGCACGGCGACGACGGATCCGCCGAAGTCGGGTGGCCGCCGCTCGAAGGTGTCGGCCTGGTCGAGCGAGCCCTTGTCGTTCACGAACCACGTGCGGTTCAGCGCGAACAGCACCTGCACGAGGAGCGCCGCGGCGCGCGTGAGGCAGCCCATCGTGGTGTAGCTGTCGTCGCGGAAGGCAGGTGTTCGAGCGTTGGCGACGGTGAACTCGGCCCGCCACAGGTCTTCTGCGACGATGCGCCGGCGCAGCTCTTCGGGGTACGGCGACGTGAGCTGCTTCAGGTGCTCGACCGTACCGTGGTCGTCGCGCAGCGGGCGGCACGTGTGCACCTCGCCGCCGTAGATCACGCTGGTGAAGCCGAACGCCGGCTGCTGCCACCAGTCGTGGTGGCGCTCGCCCTGCCGCAGCTCGTGCAGCGTGCGCTCGACGTGCTCGACGCTGCGGTAGAGCAGGTCGACGCGCCCGAGCCCGTCGCTGTGGAGCCACGCACCGCCGTTGACCCACGGTCCCCAGCCGCCGATCTCGGCGACCTCGGGCTTGGTCGGGTCCAGCTCGTGGGCGACTGCAGTCAGCGCCGCGATGTCGAGCGGCTGCGCGTCCGAGTAGAAGATGCCGATGTCGGTGTCGGAACCGGTGTCGTGCGTGCCCCTCGCCCGGGAGCCGCCGAGTACGACGGCGACGACGCCCGGTACGTCGTCCGCGATGCGCCCAGCGAGGACGGCGAGGTGGGCGAAGTAGGCGAGGTCCGTCACGCCCGCCGAGGATAGGGAGCACTAGTCCGGTTGGCAGGTGGAATGACGCGGGCGCGCCATTGCCCCCGCCCCGTTCGAAGGTGCACAAACGGGACGTGGCGATCATCCGCCTCCCATGGGTTCGACAACCGCTGCCCAAGACCGTGTTCGTGCTGGGCGGCGGCGGCAACCTCGGCGCGATACAGGTGGGGATGTTGCAGGCCGCGATCGAGCGGGGCATCGTGCCCGACGAGATCGTCGGGTGCTCGGCGGGCGCCATCAACGCCGCCGCGCTGGCCGCCGATCCGTCGCTCGACGGCGTGCAGCGGTTGCGTCAGGTGTGGTCGTCGGTTGGCGAGTCGGTGCTCGGGTCGTCGGGCCGGCTCGACGCGCTGCGGCTGCTCGCGCACCGAGGTCCCGCGCTGCAGCCGAACGACGGCTTGCGCGAGCTGCTCGAGTCGTCGTTGCCGTACCGGCGGTTCGAGGAGCTCGAGGTGCCGTTGCACGTCGTCGCCACGTCGTTGCGGACGGGCCGCGAGCGGTGGTTCTCGTCTTCGGGCGACGTAGTGCCGGCGGTGATGGCCTCCGCCGCGCTGCCGGGCGTGTTCCCCCCGCTCGTGCTCGACGGCGAGCTGCTCATCGACGGCGCCGTCGTCAACAACGTGCCGATCTCGCGCGCGTACGAGCTCGGCGCCGACCGCGTGGTGGTGTTCCACGTCGGCAACTTCGAGCGCGCCCGGCCGCTGCCGAAGCGGCCCATCGACGTGATCGTGCAGGCGCTGTCGATCGCCCGTGGCTACCGCTTCCACTTGGACACCGCGGTGTCCGCGCCCGAAGGCGTCGAGCTGTTGGTGCTGCCCGGCGTCGACCCGGGCAAGCTGCGCTACAACGACTTCTCTCGCTCGACCGAGCTGATCGAGCGGGGCCGCGCGACTGCGGCTGCGTTCCTCGACTTGCGGGATGCCGCGGCGGTGGGGGCCACGTAGCTGGTCAGGGCGACAGGTGGCCGGCGCACGTCCCACCGACCATCGAACCCTGAGCGTCGCGCTTCGCTACGTCATCGCTGTTCGTGCCGTCGGGGCAGGTGGTGTCGTTCCACACCACGTCTTCGACTACGGCATCCTTCAGCTGCGCGCCCGTGAGGTCCGCCCCGGACAAGTTGGCGCCGGTGAGGTCCGCCTTCTGGAGTGATGCACCCGTGAGGTCGGCACCGGAGAGGTCGACGTTCCGGAGGTCAGGCGTGAGGTCGTCGCCCGGGTTGGCAGCCCACGCGAACGTGCCGATGCCGAGAGCAGCGACGACCACGAGCATGCTGATCCACCAGCGCGCCCGGCGAAAGCTCGTGAGGAGCGTGCGGTAGCCCGCGATCGACTCGACCTTCTCGATGAGTGCGCGCAGGGGCGCGAGCTCTTCCTCCTCGTAACCCTCGCTCCACCAGCGGTCGTTGATCTGCGGGACGGTGCGGTCCTTGTCGCCACCGAGGTACTGCCGGTGCGTGGCGAGGTAGTGCACGACCGGATACCGCCACCGCCGCCACAACGCCCAGCGCGGGATTCCGTTGGCGTCGGGCCGGGCCTTCTCCCATTGGGTTGCGAGCTCGTCGATCGTCACTTGGTGCGGGAGCAGCAGAGACGCCATCCGCCAGATGGCAAGCAAGATCGCCGTGAGGGCGAGGGCCAGACCAATGACCGCCAAGCGGAGCCGCGACTCCGACCCCTGGAGTGAGCCGATGCTCGAGAGCTGGCTGCCGGCGACGAGCAGCGCGCCAATCGCACCGAGCGCGCCGATGAGCCACCGCGCGGCGGCGCGGATCAGGTCGCCGGCGGGCTTCAGCGCATCGTCACCAGCGCCATCGCTGCCGGTGTCATCGCCCGCGTCACTCACAGCCATTGTTCGTCCCGCGCCGCTCAGCGCTTGCGAGCCCGCCGTGCGGTCTTCTTGGCCGCGGTGCGAAGTCTCGCTGACTTCTTGATCGGGAAGTCGGCCTTCTTCTTCGCGACCGCTTTGACGGTTGGTGTCTGCTTCTTCGCTGTCGCCTTCTTCTTGGCTGCGGCCTTTCTTGCCGCCGGGGTCTTCTTGGCTGCGGTGGCCTTCTTGACCGCCTTCTTGGACGTGACCGCCTTCTTGGACGTGGCAGCCTTCCTCGCCGGGGGCATGCGCGCTCCTCTCACCGTTCCGCCGTGATCGGCGCGAGCCTACGCTGGCACTTCCCCCTTGACGGTGACACGGTGGAGCAGCCGGGGCTCGTCGCCGTGGTCGTGGATCGCGTAGTGCAGCAGGCAGCGGTTGTCCCACATGACGAGGTCACCCTGCTCCCAGCGGTGGCGGTAGGTGAAGTCGAGACGCGCGCTGCGTTCGAAGAGGAACTCGAGGATGCCGCGGCTCTCGGTGGTGGTCATGCCGTCGATGCGCGTCGTGAAGGCGCGGCAGACATACAGCGCCTTGCGGCCCGTGTCGGGATGTGTGCGCACGATCGGGTGGACGGCGTGCGGTGCTTGCTGCGCGTCCTTGCCGACGATGCGGGCGAACGCGTCCGACGAGTGCACGGCCCCTAGCCCGTCGAGGAGCGACTTCATCCCGTCGCTCAAGCTGTCGTAAGCGCGATGTTGGTCGGCGAACGCGGTGTCGCCACCGAAGCTGGGGACTTGCAGCGCGTGCAGGATCGTCATCTTGGGCGGCACCGGCTCGAAGGACATGTCGGTGTGCCAGTGCTCGTTGAGCGTGGCCTTCTTGCCCGTGTTCTCGATCGCCTGCACCGGCGGGTGATCCGGCAGGTGGGGCGTGAGCGGGTGCACGAGCGGCTCGCCCCACCGCTCGGCGAAGCGCACCATGTCGGCGGGTTCGAGCTGCTGGTGCTTGACGGCGAGCATGCGGTGCTGCGTGAAGGCTTCCTTGAGCGCCGCGAACGCGGCGTCGTCCATGGTGCGAACGTCTACGCCGCTTATGGCCGCGCCGAGCGACGGCGACAGCTTCTCGACCGTGAGGGCGGTGGCCGGCCGCGGGTCCGTGGTCGTCATCGCGCAACCGTACTGCCGAGGTTGATGCTGGCGCCGGGGACCCTGCTTGAAGCGCTCTTGGATCCATGGCCGAGCACGGCGTACGCGCCCCAAGCCATTCTGTGTGACACCAGCCGCGAGTACCGCGACTCAGGCGCGCAAGAACGCGGCCTCAGGCCGGCGGCGGCTCGGCTCAGCCGAGCAGCCGCTTCGCCATAACCACGCGCTGGATCTGGTTGGTGCCCTCGTAGATCTGCGTGATCTTTGCGTCGCGCATGAAGCGCTCCATGGGGAAGTCCTTCGTGTAGCCGTAGCCACCGAGCAGTTGCACGCCGTTGGTGGTGACCTCCATGGCCACGTCGGACGCGAAGCACTTGGCCATGGCGCCGGCCATCGTGAGCTCGCCGCGGGGATCGCCCTCGTCCACCAGCGCGCACGCCTTGTAGACGAGCTGGCGGGCGGCCTCGGTCTTCATCGCCATGTCGGCGATCATGAACTGCAGGCCCTGGAACTCGGCGATCGGCCGGCCGAACTGCTGGCGCTCCTTCAAGTAGCGCGCCGCGTAGTCGATTGCACCTTGCGCGATGCCGACTGCTTGCGCGCCGATCGTCGGCCGGCTGCGGTCGAGCGTGCCCATGGCGATGTAGAAGCCCTGGCCCTCGTCGCCGATGCGGTTGGCTGCGGGCACGCGCACCTCGTCCAACACGATCTCGCCGGTGGGCGACCCGCGCACGCCGAGCTTCTTCTCGAGCTTCGCCACCTTCACGCCCCAATCGGCTTCAACGAGAAAGCACGAGATGCCGCGGTGGCCGGCAGAAGGGTCGGTCTTGGCGAAGACGGTGTACGTCTTCGAGATGCCCGCGTTCGTGATCCAGTACTTCGTGCCGGTGATGACGTAGTCGTCGCCGTCGCGCACCGCCCGCGTCTTCAATGCCGCGACGTCGCTGCCGGCGTCGGGCTCGGACAAGCAATACGACGCCTGCCACTCGCCGCTCGCAATCCTCGGCAGGTACTTCTGCTTGAGCTCCTCGCTGCCCCAGTTGATGACGGGGATCATGCCGAGCTTCGAGATCAGCATCGTGAGGCTCGTCGACGCGCACACCCGCGACAGCTCCTCGATCATGATCGCCTGCGTCACGTGGTCGGCGCCGCTGCCTCCGTATTCGGCCGGCACACCGAGCGCGGGCAGCTCCATGGCCCGGCACGCCTCGAACGTCTGCCACGGGTACTCGGCCTTCTCGTCGATCTCGGCCGCGTAGGGCGCGACCTTGTCCTCGGCGAACTGGCGCAGGACGGCGCGGAACTCCCGCTGCTCGTCGGACAGGGTGAGGGGTTGGGGCTGGGCAGCGTTCACGCCCCTAGTCTGGCCGTCAGTGGCCGTGGGCGGCCAAGTGCTCCTGGAGCAGGGCCGACACCCGCTCGGGGGCCGACTCGGGGATCCAGTGGTCGACGCCTTGGAGCACGTCGAACCGGTACGGCTCACGCACGTACCCCGCGGTGGCCTCGGCGCCCTCGCGGCCGATGGCGATGTCCTCGGTGGACCACACGAACAGCGTCGGCACCTCGATCGGCGGAACGTCGATGCCGGCCTTCAAGTCGTTGGCCCGGTAGTAGTTCAGCGCCGCCGTCAACGCCGCACGGTCGGACACCAACACGCGGGCATACTCCTCGACCGCGCCCTCGCCGAGCTTGGCCCACATGCCCCGCAGCTGCGCGCCGTCGTTGGCGAGGAACACGTCCTCGGCCGCGCCGCCCTCCTGCCGGAAGAAGTCGACGTACCACGAACGCTCGGGCTGATCGCCGCCGAGCTCGCCGCGCATCGCCGCGCCCATCGCCAAGGGATGCGGCACCGACAGCGACGTCAACGTGCGCACCCGCCCCGGCCAGCGACCGGCCACGTACCACGCCACGCCCGCACCCCAGTCGTGGCCGACGAGATCGAACCGGTGCCCGCCCAACTCGTCGGCCAGCGCGAGCACGTCGGCGCCGAGGTGCTCGATCGCGTACGCCTCGACCTCGGGGGGACGCGCCCCAGGCGAGTAGCCGCGCAGGTCAGGGGCGACGGCGCGGTACCCCGCGGCGCCGAGAGCACCCAGCACGCCC
>Ga0299907_10000861_pt1 | contig 16107 bp, 17 predicted proteins | sample RVTome_16_FD_198680 | JGI IMG/M metagenome (GOLD analysis project Ga0299907, IMG submission 198680) | Soil microbial communities from uranium-contaminated site in the Upper Colorado River Basin, Wyoming, United States - RVT152D67 (version 2) ...
CTCAACTCGGCGGCCAGAGACACCAGCTGATCGGTGGTCTCACCCATGGCGGAGACCACCACCACGACATCGTTCCCATCGCGACGGGTCGACTCCACCCGGTCGGCAACCGCCTTGATGCGCGCCGAATCGGCCAACGACGTCCCACCGAACTTCTGAACCACGATTGACATGCTCGGCACAGTTTGGAACGTTTTGGCGCAGAACCGAAACACCGGTCGGAGGTTGGCGACCGTCGGCGCCTAAAGTCGCTGCGCCATGACCGACCGACGCAGGCGCCAGAAAGAGCAGCGCGCCACCAGAAGACAGGCCGAGAAGAAGCAGGAAGCCCGCAAGGAACTGGGGCGTCGGCTGGGCACGGCCGTGATCTTCGGACTGGTCGTCGTGGGGATCTTCGCCGCAGGCACCATCTTCGGGGGCGACGAGGGTCAACTCCCCGGCAGCTACGAGGGGTTCCGAAGTCAGCCAACGGCCTGCGGTGCAGATCAGCCGGATCCCGAGCCCGTTCTTCGCTTCGACGGGCCGGAGCCGCAGCCCGATGTCACGCCCGAGGCGTCGGTCGTCGCCACCCTCGAGACCTCGTGTGGTGAGATCGTGCTCGAGCTCGACCCCGAGGGCTATCCAGCCACGGTCAACTCGTTTGTCTTCCTTGCTCGCCAGGGGTTCTTCGACGGTCAGGTCTTCTACCGGATAGCCGAGGGATTCCGGGTTTTTGCCGGTGACCCGGAAGCAACCGGGAGCGGTGGTCCGGGGTACCGGGTCGCCGACGAGTTCCCACCCGCGGACTTCGTCTACGGCCCGGGGGCGGTGGTGATGGACAATGTGGGCAAGGGGACAACGGGAAGCCAGTTCTTCATCGTCCTCGGAGAGTCGGCCTCAGCCCTCAACCCGCAGTTCAACCTTTTGGGCAACGTCGTCTCCGGTGACGAGACACTCGAGCTGATCGCCGAAGTGGACACGGCCCGTCGACCCGGGTCGCGGGAGAACAGTCTGCCTCTGGAAACCGTCTACATCGAGACTGTCACGGTCGAAGTAACCGGTTCTTGACAGCCCGGCACGGCATCATCGAGGCTCATGGTTGTCGACCTCCACACCCATTCGACCGCCTCCGACGGATCGGAGACACCCTCAGCACTCGTCGAGATGGCGGTGTCCATGGGTCTGAGCCGTCTGGCGCTCACCGACCACGACACCCTGGAAGGCATCCCGGAGGCGCGGGCGGCCGCAGAGCCCGCTGACCTCGAGTTGATCCCCGGAGTCGAGCTATCCCTCGACTACCAAGGGGGGATGCACCTTGTCGTGCTGTGGCTGGAGCCCGGAGCAGGCCCGCTTCAGGATCGATTGGTCTCGCTTCGGGCGGGTCGAAGCCTGCGCAACGCCGCCATCGTCGATCTTCTCGTCGGGTTGGGGATGCCCATCACCCTCGAGGAGTTGGCCGAGGAGGGGGGAGGGGGAAGTGTGGGTAGACCACACATTGCCGCCGTGATGATGCAAAAGGGCTACGTCTCATCGGTCGCCGAGGCCTTCGATCTCTGGCTGAGCGCCGACAAGCCGGCATACTCGGGGCGGCCGCGGATGACGCCCGAGGAGGCGATCTCACTGGCGGTCGCCTCCGGTGGGGTCCCGATCCTCGCCCACCCTCACACCCTCGGTATCAACCGCGCCCACGAGATGGCACAACTACTGACCCGACTCCGCTCGGCCGGTCTAGTCGGCCTGGAAGCCTTCTGCGCCGGATATCGCCGCCACGAACGCGAGGGTTATGCCGACCTCGCTCGGCGGTTTGGCTTGGTGGCCAGCGGTGGCAGCGACTACCACGGGTCCTACAAGCCGGGACTGGCGCTGGGCACCGGTTATGGCGACCTCGAAGTGCCGGACTCGGCGGTCGACCTACTTCGAGCACATGCGGTGCGGCCGTGAGCCGCCCGCTTCGTATGGGGGCGGCAGCGGCGGTCGTCTCGGCGAGCGTCCTCCTCTCCCGGATCCTTGGGTTGGGAAGAGAGGCGTTGCTCGCCTCGCTGATCGGGGTCGAGCCCGAGGGCGATCTCTACCGGCAGGCCTTCGCCATCCCCGACTTCCTCAACTACCTGCTGGCCGGCGCCTATCTCAGCATCACCCTGATCCCGATCCTGAGCCGACATCTCGAACGAGGTCAGACAGTGAAGGCCAGTCAGGCGTTCACCTCGGTGTTCCGCTTCGTGGGCTGGGGGATCCTGGCCCTCACCGCCCTCATGTGGTTGGTCACCGACCCCCTGGTGTCGCTCCTCTTTCCCGACGCGGTCGACCACGACCGGCTGGTAGCCCTGACCCGCCTGGTGCTCCCCGCCCAGGTCTTCCTGGTCATGGGCGCCCTGCTGATGGCGGTCCAGTACACCCACCGCCGATTCCTGCTCCCGGCTCTCGCCCCCCTCATCTACAACCTGGGGATCATCGCCGGTGGTTTGATCGGTGCAGCCATGGGTGAGGCGTCGCCGGAGAGTTTCCTCTGGGGGGCGGTCGCCGGCTCCGCGTTGGGCAACTTCGGGCTGCAGTGGTTTGGGGCGAGGAGGACCGAAACCTGGCTCACCAAGGTGACACGCGGAGAGTCGGCGGTCAAGGATTACCTGCTGTTGGCGTTACCACTGATGCTGGGCCAGTCGGTGGCGGTGCTCGACGAGCAATTCGTCAGGTTGTTTGGACAGGTGGAAACGGGTGCCGTCTCCGCGCTCACCTTTGCCCGCCAGCTCAACATGGTCCCGGTGGGGGTCATCGCCCAGGCAGCCGGAGTAGCCGCCTTTCCTTTCCTCGCCCGGCTCGCGGCTGGTGGCGATGACGACGAGCTGGCTCGGACCACGGGACGGGCGGCGCGCAACACTCTGTTCGTGGCGGCGGCCGCGACCGCGGCGGTGGTGGTGTTGGCCCGCCCTCTGGTGCGGCTCATCTATCAGTACGGGAAGTTCACCGAGCAGGACACCGAGCTGGTCGCCAGCCTCCTGATCCTCTACGCCTTCTCGATACCGGCATGGGGCTTGCATCAGATCCTCTCCCGCCATTTCTATGCCAAGCGAAAGATGTGGACCGTGGTTCTCATCGGTACCGCGGGCACCGTCGCCGCCATCCCCGTCTGGCTGGGTCTTCACACGGCGTTGGGAGTGGAAGGCTTCGCACTGGCTTCGACCCTGGTGATGACGGCCTATGCGCTGGGCCTGTTGGTGGCCTGGGGATTCGACTCGGGTTGGGCGCCGGTTCGCCTCCTCATCCCATCATTACTCAGAGGTCTGTTCGCCGCCGCGTTAGCCGCCTTGATCGCCTATCCCCTGGTGCAGGCGATGTTCGGGGGATCGGACCTATCGATCATCGGAGGTCTGATAGCTGCTTTGGTGGGTGCTCTGACGACAGTGGCGGCTTTCCTCGGGGTCTCCCTCCTGCTGCGGGCACCCGAGCTCACCGAGCTCCGCAGAAAGAGCCGCTAAAGCAAACCTTGTCGGATGGATCAGGGGGCCCGCTCAGACCGGGCGAATGATTCCCAGCGGGAAGTTGGGCTGTTCCGGTTCGTCGGCCCGCATCCACGCCGGCAGAGGCGCGTCGTGAGTGTGCCTCTTGATGGCGGCCTGCTCTTCTTGGGCGATCCGATCGAGCACCACCGCGATCACGGCGGCTTCGAACTCGCTGGCACCTCCCCTTATCTCCATGCCCTCATGCATCGGGCAACTCCACCAGCTCGATCAAGGTGCCGACGAGATCCCCGGGATGGACAAAGGCGATTCGGGCGCCTCTCCCGCCGTCCCGCGCCGATCTGTCGACCAATCTGGCCCCGCTCTCCTCGAGGTGCTGGAGGGCCAGGTCTATCGACGCCACGGCGAAGGCAACGTGATGGAGACCTTCCCCGTTCTTGTCGAGGAAACGGCCGACCGGGGTATCAGGCCCCAAAGGCTGCAAAAGCTGGACGAACGACCCACCGACCGGGATCATCGCCTCCTCGACCCCCTGGCTTTCGACTGTCTCCCGATACAGAGGCTCGACGCGATAACGCTCTCGATAGCCGGCGAGGGCGTCGTCGAGGTCATTCACGGCTATTGCCACGTGATCAAGGTTGAGCAGCTTCACCCGCAGAGGCTATTGCGCCTATGGGGTGGTGTCACCCTCGGCCGGTAGGATTCGCCCTCAGGAGGTGTTCTTCTCACCATGCTCAACCCCGTCATAACCGGAATCGCCCGAACACCAATCGGGAAGTACTACGGCAGTCTGGCACCGCTTAGGGCGGTCGAATTAGGAGGCGCGGCGATAGCGGCCGCTATCGAGCGCAGCCGGGTGGATCCGGCGTCGATCGATGAGGTTCTGTTCGGTCACGTCCTCCAGGCCGGGGAAGGCCAGATCACGGCCCGGCAAGCCGCGGTGGGGGGCGGTCTCAGGATGACCGTCCCCTCGGTGACAATCAACAAGGTGTGTCTCTCGGGAATGTCGGCCATCGGCCTCGCCGAAAGGGGAATACGCGCCGGTGACACCAAATTCGCCATCGCCGGCGGGATGGAGAGCATGTCGAATGCGCCCCACGTGGTCCGAGAATTGCGATGGGGCGTCCGGATCGGCAACGCCGAGATGGTCGACGTCATGCAGCACGATGGCCTGTTCTGTGCCTTCGACCACTGCACGATGGGTGAGTCGTCCGATCACAAGAACCAGCGTCTCGGTATCGAACGGAGCGAGCAGGACGATTGGGCGGCCAGGAGCCATCTCCGTGCTGCCGAGGCTACGGACAACGGCACTTTCGCAGGTGAGATCACACCGGTACTCGTCGTGCCCGGAACGGGAGACCCAACGACGATCGACCGTGACGAGGGTATCCGTATAGGTTCCACCCCCGAATCCCTGGGCAAGCTGGCGCCGGCTTTTGTCTCCGGAGGAACGATCACCGCGGGCAACGCCTCGCAGATCTCCGACGGGGCGGCGGCAGTCGTGGTGGCCGATCGTGAGGCTGCCGAGGCCTCCGACGCACCGATCCTCGCCGAGATACTCGCCTACGGTCAGATCGGTGGTCCCGACGCCACACTCCACGAGCGACCGGCCGAGGCATTGGGGGTTGCCCTGAAGAACGCAGGTCTCGGCCCGGACGACCTGGACCTGGTCGAGATCAACGAAGCATTCGCCGCGGTTGCGCTCTGGTCGGCGAGACTCCTCGGCATCTCCGAGTCGAAGGTCAATGTCAACGGAGGGGCCGTGGCTCTTGGGCATCCGCTGGGAGCAAGCGGGGCCCGTCTCGTAGTGACGCTGATCAACGCTCTGCAGGCTCGCGGCGGTGGCATCGGGGCGGCCACCCTTTGCGGTGGAGGTGGCCAGGGAGATGCGATCGTTGTGAGGGTGGAGGGCTGATGTTCGAGCCGGTTGAGAGAAATCTCGGTCTCGAGATGGTGCGTGTCACCGAGACTGCTGCCATGGGAGCGGCTCGGTGGCTGGGACGTGGAGACAAGGAAGCAGCCGACCAGGCTGCCGTCGACGGCATGCGGCTCCATCTCGCCACTCTGGACATCGACGGTCTGGTGGTCATCGGTGAAGGCGAGAAAGACTCGGCGCCGATGCTGTTCAACGGAGAGCGGGTCGGGACCGGGATAGGCCTCGTCGTCGACGTCGCCGTCGACCCGGTCGACGGGACCACTCTCACCGCCTCGGGCATTCCCGGTGCGATTGCAGTCATCGCATTGAGCGAAGGACGCGGGTCGATGTACGCGCCGGGCTCCCTCGTCTACATGGACAAGATCGCGGTAGGGCCGGAGGCTGCGGGTGTCGTCGATCTCGAGGCTCCGATCGAGCACAACCTCCGGCAGGTCGCCAAGGCCAAGCGCAAGGATGTCAACGATCTTCGGGTCGTCATTCTCGACCGGGCACGAAATCAGCAATACATCGACGGAGTCCGCCAGGCAGGAGCGCGCATCTCGCTGATCGGAGACGGTGACGTGGCCGGAGCCATCGCCACGGCCCAGGACGAAACCGCAGCAGATGTCCTTCTCGGCATTGGTGGATCTCCCGAAGCTGTGATCGCGGCTGGCGCACTGCTCTGCATGGGTGGAGAGATCCAATGCAAGCTCTGGCCCCGCGACGACAGCGAGCGCAAGGAGGCGATCGACACCGGCCTCGACCTCGATCAAGTCATGACGACCAAGGATCTCGTCAGATCCGACAATGTCTTCTTTGCGGCCACAGGAGTCACCGGTGGTGATTACCTGCGGGCGGTGGAATTCCGGCGCGAAGACCACGTCGTCACCCACTCGGTGATCATGAGGTCGAAGACCGGGTCGATTCGTTACATGACCGCGACCCACAATCTCGCCCGGCTCAGCGAGATCTCGGCCCAGACCCTCGACTGAGCTGTCACGCGGCTATGCGGAGAGGATCGACACCAGGTCGAATACGATCCCTACACCGAGCAGGGCGATCACTACCGCGATGAACGTCGTGTAGGCCCAACGGGCCTGATGATCGGCGATCCAGAAGCGCCTGACCCCGGCGACACCCATAAAGATCGCCGTGAAGGAAAGAGCGATGGCGAGCGGGGCGCCGACAGTCTCGACCAATCCCACGAACGGGGCCAGGATCGGGACCAGAAGGTAGGTGATAGTGCATCGGATCCCTGACATGACGATGGCGGTGGTCGTCGAGCGCCGCGCCCCGAGGATGGCGCCCTTGTCCACCACATCGCCGACGCGGAGTAGACGTCGCATGAAACGGTCGGCGGCGACCCGAACCGGGCGAAGCTGGCCGGTGGCGCTAATCGCCGGCCCCCGGAGCCGAGCGCGACACCGTGGGAACACCGAGGGCGGATGTCAACGCCGAGTCTGCTGCCCGCTGTCCCGAGGAGATGCACTCGTTGAGACCGATCCCGTACAGGGCGGCGCCGGCCACGGCCAGCCCGGGTCGTGCCGCCAGCATCGACTCGGCACGAGCGACCCTGTCGAGATGACCCACCGTGTACTTGTGCAAACCGTCTTCCCAGATGTGGGCCCATGACCGGACTGGTCGGGCATCGATCCCGACCAATGTCTCCAATTCCTCGATGGCCACCGCCCGTACCCGATCCTCGCCGGCCCGGACAAGGTCCTGGTCTCTCGGCCCTCCCACGAACACCCGGAGAAGGGTGTGTGAGGGATCGGCAACCCGGCCCTCCCACTTCCTGGACAGGTACGAGACTCCGATGATGCGACGACCGGCGGCTGCGGGAACGACAAACCCCGTGCCAGACAATGGGGGCAGGTCGCCGGTGCGGTAGGCCAGGGTGACCGCGGCTGTGGCCACCTGCTCGATGCCTCCGATCAGTCGGGCGGCCTCAGGCTCCAATCCCGAGAGCAAGCTGGAGATGACACGGCTGGGGACGGCCAGGACAACGGCGCGAGCCCCGATCTCGTCTCCGTCGCTCGAGATCACCCGGTACCCGCCATCGCCGCTTTCGGCAATGGAGGTCACCGCCACTCCGGTTCGGATCTCCTTTGGCTCCAGGCCATCGGAAAGCGCCGCGATCAGCCGGCCCATGCCGTTTCTCAGACTGGCGAAGTGACTGAGCCCGCTCCCGCGGGCGGCCCGGGCGGCGGCCCGGGCGGCGAGGATGAGACTTCGATGCTTGTGCTCCATCTCGAGGAATCGGGGGAAGCTGGCCCGGACGCTCATCGTGGCCGGTTCGGCGGCATGGATGCCCGCGACTAACGGTTCTGCGATGCGATCGAGCACCTCGCGCCCGAGACGACGGGTGACGAACGATTCGAGGTTCTCATCGCCGCCTGGTGGCAGGCGGGGAAGCACCAGGTCGGCCAGAACCCGGCTCTTGCCTCTCCAGGAGAGCAACGACGAGCCGAGCAGCGGGCCGAGCCGCGAGGGAACCATGAGGAGGAACCCACCGGGAAGGGGATGGAGCCGGCCCTCCCACCAGACGTACGACCCGCCGGCATCAGGGCTGACCGGGATGACCTCATCGGTCAGACCCAGCTCCCTGGCCAACTCGAGGACCACGCCCTTACCGGCAACGAAGCTGTCCGGGCCGCCCTCAACGAGGAAACCGTCGTCATGGTCGGTGACCACCACACCCCCGACACGGGCAGACTTCTCGATCAGCAGGACATCAGCGCCGGCGGACTTCAACCGGCGGGCGGCGACCAAACCGCTGATCCCACCTCCGACCACGACGGTATCGACCCTCACGACGTCGACCACGCTGCAGTCTCGACCACCAGGTCGGCGAGAGTTGCTATCAACCCCGGGTGTTCGTTCAGGCAGCGGCATCGATGGAACTCGAGACCGAGAGAAGAAGCCGCAGCCCGATGCTCGACATCGTTGTCGTACAGAGTCTCCACGTGATCGGAGATGAAGCCGATCGGGTCGACCAGCACCGCAGTGGATCCGTCGGCGGCGAGTTGTTCCATGACGTCGTCGACGGAAGGCCTCAGCCACGGCTCGCGGGCCGCGGCGCTGACACTCTGATAGGCCAGGTGCCAGTCATCCAGCCCGAGACGGGTTGCCACTGCGCCGGCCGTATCGGCAAGCTGGTCGGCATAGGGGTCACCCTGTTCGATCATTCTCATGGGAAGGCTATGGGCGGCGAAGACGACCGGGATGCTCACCGGCGCCCGGTTCAAGGCCCCGGCCAGCATGTCGGCCAGGGCTTCGACGTAGGACGGGGCCAGGTTCCAGTCGGGGCCGAACAGCAGTCGGACCGGGCACCCTTCGAAGGCCGCCTCGACGGCTGCCTCGTAGGCGTCGGTGGACACCTCGCAGCGATAAGGGGCGAGACTGATCACGACCAGTTCCTCGACCCCGTCCGCCCGGATCTCCTCCGCCGCTTCCTCGATCGTGGGCCGGGCATGAAGCATCCCGACATGGACGTCGGCCCGTTGTCCCCGCCGGCTCAGCTCCTCGGCAACGAGCACCGCCTGACGCCGCGTCGTTGCGGGTAGTGGCGAGCCGCCTCCGATTGCCTCATATCGCCCGATGACAGAAGGGATCACATGCTCGGGTGGGACCCGGCCCAACACGCTCTCGACGAATCCGGGAACCTGCTCCAGACTCTCCGGGCCGCCGAATCCGGCGAGGAGCACGGTGAGCCGACGATCATTCACCGAGCCACCCCCTGAGGTCCCCTGCGTGGAGACGATGTCCCACGTAGAAGGGCCCGAACTCGGCGAAGCGGGCGCTGACCTCGTCGAAGCGCATCTCGTAGATCAGTTTCTTGAACTGAATCGGGTCGTCGGCGAAGAGGGTCACGCCCCATTCCCAGTCGTCGAGCCCGATGGAACCGGTGACGATCTGGCTCACCTTGCCGGCGTAGCGCCGGCCGGTCCGGCCGTGAGCCCGCATCAGCTCGCCACGCTCCGGAGCTTCGAGGCTGTACCAGTTGTCAGCCCCTTCCCTCTTCTTGCTCATCGGGTAGAAGCAGAGATACCGGCTGTGGTCGGGAATCTCTGGGTAGAGCCGGGACTGCATGTAGGGGGTGTCCTCGACGTTGCCGGCCGTGCCCTCGGGACCTCCGTGCCGGCTGACCTCTATCACCGAGAGATACGAGTAAGGACGGGTGGTGTACATGGCCAGCCTCGTCTGGTCGAATGCCCGCTCCAGAGCCTGCAGCTGGCCCATGTCGGGGCGAAGATGGAAGAGGAGGAGATCGGCCTTGTGCCCGATCACGGTGTAGGCGACGCTACGCCCGGCCGGGGCGTCCTCCACCTGCTGGAACGAGCCGAGGAGGTCGGTCGCTTCGGCCAGGGCCTTCTCTCGCTCCGCTGCGTCAAGTCGGCCCCAGGCGCTCTGGTCGAGCCGACGAAAGTCGTGGAGGGCGAACCAACCCTCGAGGGTCTCGGGAACCGTCATCGCACCGCCCGGCTCACTCTCGACATTCTCTCGGTCGGGTCGGCGCTACCAACGACGGTCTCGACCATGGCTTGCACGTTCTCCAGAGGGGTGTCGGGAAGCACCCCGTGGCCGAGGTTGAACACATGGCCAGGTCGGCCGGCCGCCTCCTCCAGGACACGGCTGGTGCCGGCTCGGACCGTGTCCGGGTCGGAGAGGAGCAGAGCCGGGTCCAGGTTGCCCTGGACGACTTGGCCCTCCTCCAGCCGGTTCCAGCAATCACCGAGCGGGAGCCGCCAGTCCACGCCGTATCCGGTAGCCCCGATCCGGGGCAGCAGGTCGAGCAGATGGGTGGCGGCCGGGGCGAAGTAGATGGTGGGCACTTCCAGCCCGGCCAGGGCCTGACGGGCGGCCGGGAGCGCCCATTCCTCGAATTGCTGTCGTGACAACAGCCCGGCCCAGGTGTCGAAGAGTTGCACCACCTGGGCGCCGGCGTCTACCTGCAGCTCCAGGTAGATGCGCATGGCTCGGGCGAGAACGTCCAGTGCGCCGGTGGGGTCGTCGCCGTGAAACACCCGACGGAAACGGGGGAAGTGCTGGGATCCTCCTCCCTCCAGCAGATAGGCGAGGAGGGTGGCCGGCCCACCGGCGAAGCCGATCAACGCCACGTCGAGCGGGAGTGCCGCGCCCACCTTCTCGATCGTCTCGCCCAGGTGATCGACTCTCCCCGGCTCGAGTTCACCCAGATCGGCCACGTCATCGAGACTCAGAGGTGAGAGCCTGGGACCAGGGGCGAATTCGATGGGCACGCCCATGGCATCGAACGGGGTCATGATGTCGGCGAAGACGATTGCGGCGTCGAGAGGGAAGCGGCGCAAGGGCTGGAGTGTGATCTCGGCGGCGAGAGCCGGGGTGCGCATCGCCTCGTCGAAGGTGTGGCGCGACCGCAGGTCCCGGTATTCGGGTAGATAGCGGCCCGCCTGACGCATGAACCAGACCGGAGGCCGATCGAGAGGCTGGCGATCCAGGGCGGCGAGGAGCCTGCTCACACCGCCTCCGCGATCGCATCGGACAGCACGTCGAGCACGGTGTCGAAGGTCTCGTCGAGATGTGACTCCATCAGGAACCAGGCCTCGAATGGGGAGGGGGGCAACAGGACTCCTCTGCTCAGGGCGGCGTGGAAGAAGCGGCCAAAGAGCTCCTGATCGATCCCGGCCACGTCGTCCCAGTTCCGGGCCTGGTCGATGCCGATGAACAGACCCGCCATGCCTCCGATGTGGTTGACCACCCCGGGCACGCCGGCCCGGGAGAGGGAGGACCCGAGCCGGTTCTCCAGCCGGTCTCCGGCACGGTCGAAGTCCTGATAGAGATGGGGGTGATTCGCCAGGTAGCGGAGTGTGGCTAGTCCGGCCGCGGTGACTATGGGGTTGCCCGCCAGCGTGCCCGCCTGATAGACCGGCCCGTCGGGAGCGATCTGCCGCATCAGATCGGCCCGGCCCCCATAGGCGGCGGCCGGTGTCCCGCCGGCCACGACCTTCCCCAGAGCGGTGAGATCGGGGGTGACCCCGTACCGTTCCTGGGCGCCTCCGAGGGCCACCCGAAAGCCGGTCATCACCTCATCGAAGATGAGGAGGGCTCCGTGGGTGTCACAGAGACCGCGCAGACCGGGGAGAAACCCGGGGTCGGGAAGGACGCATCCCATGTTCCCCGCCACCGGCTCGACGATCATCGCCGCCACCGACCCGTCGCCGAGCAACTCAGACACCGACTCCAGGTCGTTGTATCGGGCCACCCGGGTGTCGGCCACGGTGCCCGGGGGAACCCCGGGGCTCGACGGCGCTCCGAATGTGGCCAGCCCCGATCCGGCCTTCACCAGAAAGGCGTCGGCATGACCGTGGTAGCAGCCTTCGAACTTCACCACCGTCGGGCGGCCGGTGACGGCCCTGGCCAGACGCAGCGTGGAGGCGGTTGCCTCGGTGCCGGAGTTGACCATCCGCACCACTTCCACCGACGGGACGAGGGCACAGATGACCTCGGCCAACTCGACTTCGGCGGTGGTGGGGACTCCGAACGACGTGCCGCGGGCGACAGCCTCGCGGACCGGCTCGACGATCTCGGGACGAGCGTGCCCCAGGATCAGCGCTCCCCACGAGGCGATGAGGTCGATCAACTCGTCGCCCTCGACCGTACGCAACCGGGCACCGTGCCCGGATTCGACGAAAGGTGGGGCTCCACCCACCGACCGGAAGGCCCGCACCGGAGAGTTGACCCCACCTGGCATCACATCGAGGGCCCGGCTCTGCCACTCCCGGGTCGTCTGCTTCGGCGAGACCCGGGCGCTCATCCGGTCTCCTCGATGAGCCGGGCGGCGTCGAGGGCGAAGTAGGTGAGCACGATCCCCGCCCCGGCCCGGACGATGCCGGTGAGGGACTCGATGATCACCCGGTCACGCTCGATCCATCCCTTCGCCGCGGCTGCCTCGATCATGGCCATCTCCCCCGACACCTGGTAGGCCACAACCGGGACGTCGACGGTCTCTCTGACCGCCTTGACCACGTCGAGATAGGGCCCGGCCGGTTTGACCATCACCAGGTCGGCACCCTCCTCGACGTCGAGCGATGCCTCCCGGATCGCCTCCCGCACATTGGCGGGGTCCATCTGATGGGAGCGACGATCGCCGAAGGCTGGAGTGGACCCGGCGGCGTCGCGGAATGGGCCGTAGTAGGCGGAGGCGTACTTGACCGCATAGGAGCAGATCACGGTGTCCGTGTGTCCCCCCTGGTCGAGAGCGGACCGGATCGCCCCGACCCGTCCATCCATCATGTCGGAGGGCGCCACCACCTCGGCGCCGGCGTCCGCGTAGGCCATGGCCGCCCGGGCGAGCAGGGGTAGGGCGGAGTCGTTGTCCACCACCTCCCCGAGCAGCGGTCCGCAGTGCCCATGGCTGGTGTACTCGCAGAGACAGACGTCGGCCCAGCGGATCAGATCGGGAGCCGCCGTCGACACCGCCTCGATCGCCCGAGGAACCGGGCCCGATGGATCCCAGGCGCTCGACCCGATCTCGTCCTTGTGATCCGGCACGCCGAAGAAGAGCATCCCTCCGATCCCTGCGGCCTCTGCCTCCTTGGCGAGCAGGGCGACCTGGTCGACAGAGAGCTGGGCATGACCCGGCATCGATTCGATGGGCCGTCTCACTCCTTCTCCCGGGACGACGAATACCGGGAGCACGAAGCGGGCTGAATCGAGCCGGGTCTCGGCAACGGCCCGACGCATCGCACTGCTCATGCGGAGCCGCCGTGGCCGGACGACGGGAAAGCCACTCACACGGATACCTCCAGATAGGACCTCAGCGCCCGAGCCAGTGAGTGGTGGCTGGGCTCGGGGGCCACCACCTCAGGCACTCGAGATCGAGCCACCGCAGTTCGGGTCGTAGGCCCGATGACGCCGACCACGACGTCCTCGAAGTCCCGGGCCAGGAGCCATCCGGTGACGGCTGAAGGCGAGGCGAACACAACGGCATCCACCAGGGTCGACTCCGGGGCTACCGGGACCGCCCCGTATATCTCCTGATCGTCGAGGTCTGATACCAGACTGCGCAGGCGTGCCACCAGGCCGGTGTCGGTCCCGGCGGCGTGAGGGAAAACGACCCTTGCTGCGCCCAAGACATCGGCCGCCCCATCCAACAGATCGGCCAGACCGGAGCGGCCGGTGGCGACCACCCGGCCGCCGGCGGTTTCGACCGCGACCGCCGAGGTGGCTCCGACGGTGACCACCCCGGTCGGTGGCATCCCGCCCTCAGGCCAGAGCAGTTCGACAGTGCGGGGCGAGGTGATCAGCATCAGATCGGCATGTGATGCCGCTTCACGGGCCCGGGTCAGGACTCCTTCGACTGCCACCACGACATCCACGCATGGAACAGGCAACGGCTCCAACCCGACACCCAGGTACTCGGAAGCCACCGAGTCGAAACGGTCGGTGGTGATCGCGACCCGGGTCACAGACCCAACTCCTTCCTGGCGCCGGCCACGACCGCATCGCCATCGTCGCCGACCACCACCGTCTGGCGCGCTCCCCGCTCGTCGGAGACGAATGCGTCCAAGCGCATCCTTCCCTCCTCCCACCTGGCCAGAACGCCCATGGCAGACCGGCAGCCTGCACCGGTCTGGGCAACCAGTTCCCGCTCTGCCATGAGCAGGGACCGAAGCCGAGCATCGTCGAGCAATCCCGCCATCGCCGCCGCCTCGGATCCGGGGCGGGCCTCGACGGCGAGGGCACCTTGGCCCGGCGCCGGCACCATCTCCTCCACTGCGAAACGCTGGGCGGTCATCTCGGATCTTCCCAATCGCTCCAGGCCTGCCTCGGCGAGCACCGCCGCGTCGACCTCGCCGGCCTCGATCTTGCGGAGCCTGGTGTCGACGTTTCCCCGAAGCTCTGTGGTCCGGATTCCAGGCCGTTGACGGGTGAGTTGAGCCGCCCTGCGCGGGCTGCCGGTGCCGACCACCGCCTCTTCGGGGAGGTCTTCGAGGGAGGAGCCCACCATGACGTCGAATGGCGAGGCGCGTTCGGGAAAGGCGGCCAACACCAGGTTGTCCGACTCGGTGACGGGCAGGTCCTTCAGCGAGTGCACCGCCAGGTCGGCCCGGCCGTCGATGACCGCCTCCTGCACTGCCCGGACGAAAGCCCCCAGCTCGGTCAGTCTGGCGATCGGGCCACTCCGATCCCGATCACCGGCGGTGTCGATCTCAACCAGGCGGACCGCCAGGTCGGGAACGACCGTCTGAAGCAGGTCAGCCACCCTCAGGGTCTGAGCCATGGCAAGGGAGGAGCGTCGGGTGGCGAGCCGGACCTCAGGCATCGTCCACCCCGAAGGCCTCGGCCACGGCCTCGATCGCCTCCGGCCCTCCCGCCTTGGATCCGACGAACGAGATGGGGGGGTGCAGAATCCGACGGGCAACGGTGTGGGCCAGCTGCTGGAGCACCGCTTCGGGGTCCTCGGCTCCGGGCAGTCGATTGGCGAAACGGCGCACTTCTTCGTCGACGGCCCTCTCCGCCTGGTCGACCATGGCGTTGATGATCGAGCCGACCCGGTCCGGGGTGGTCAAGCGCCGCCAGGCGAGATCGGCTTCCGAGATGAGAGCGTGCTCGGCGTCGACCGGAAGCAGATCCCCTACGGAGTTGGCCAGATCGTCAACGCCGAGATAGGAGACCCGATCGGTCTCAACGGGGCGACTGAAGGCGGGCGGCATGCCCAGGTCGACGAGCTGCAGCGGCTCGCTCCGACGGGCGAAAGCATCGAGGATGGCGGGCTCCGTGAACACGCTCTGCCCGCCAGGGACAGTGGAGATCACCGCCGGGTAGGTGGCCAGGGCCTCGGGCACCTCGTCCCAAGGGAACGACGAGTTCCCCGCGATCACACCGGGCCGACGGGTGAAGACCGAGACCTCTGCGTCGGTGAGGTGCTGGGCGGCGGCGCGGGCCATCGCACCACCACCGATGATCGCCACCCGCTCGGCCGATGCCACCGCATCGGCGGCTACCGACGCCAACGACCCATGTGGAGCCGGGCCGAGGAAGCGTCTGGTCATCCGTCCCACACCAATCGCAGATTCCAGGATCCTGGTCAGCTCTCCTCGTCTATCCGACGACTGGTTGAAAACGGCCACCGCTCGACGGAACTGGCTCAACACCTCTGTCTCCCCGACCAACGGGGATTCGAGGCCGGCAGCGACACGGCAGAGGTGGAGGAAGACCTCCCGATCGGTGCGGGTCACGGCCAGGTCCGACATCGAGTGGTCTCCATAGAGAGAAGTGAGCACGTCGGGAGCCCTCTCCGGCCCGCCGACCCAGACAATCTCCACCCGAAGACAGGTTGAGAGCAGGAAGACTTGGTGACCGCTCGCCACGACTCGACCTTGGGCGCGGAGATGCGACCCATCCCCAAAGGACAAGGGAGCGCGATGATCCGCGGCGACCGCGGGGTGCGCGTATGACAGCCCGGTCAGGCGTAACACGCCCTCGTGATCCTGCCCGTCGTCGCCATGGCGGAGCAACGTAAGCACTGGATCGCCCGACAGCGAGTCGACAAGGATCCGACGCGGAGTCGGATCCGCCGTGCCTCATTTTCGACTACCCGCTCAGGCCGGAGCGATGCCAGACTCGGGTCACCCAACCGGCCGCCAGCACCCCCGCGGTGACCCCGGCCAGACTGACCAAGGTACCCCTGGCCTCGACGCCCTCCACCAGGAGAACCAGGACCTGGACCAGGACTGCCGCCACCAGGGCCGTGGTCAACCCCCGGGCCACGAT
>Ga0299907_10000862_pt1 | contig 16107 bp, 15 predicted proteins | sample RVTome_16_FD_198680 | JGI IMG/M metagenome (GOLD analysis project Ga0299907, IMG submission 198680) | Soil microbial communities from uranium-contaminated site in the Upper Colorado River Basin, Wyoming, United States - RVT152D67 (version 2) ...
GGCCAGTCGACCTCGGACGAGCTGTTCCGGGCGGGGGGCCCTCTCTGGTGGGGCCTGCAGGTGCCCACCTGCGCGCTCCTCGCGGCGGTCGCCGCGGCGGTCCTGCCCCGGCCGCGCGCGGGCGCCCCGAAGGAGGGGGGCGCGGGCCTGTGGCTGACCGCGGGTCTGATCCTCGGCGCGACGCTCGGCATCGGGGTCGTGCTCGCGCGCCGGCCCTGGGAGGGGCCCGAGCCGGCGCTGGCGCTGGCGTGGGTCGCGCCCGCGTATCTCGTGGCGCGCGCCACGCGGTCGTTTCGCCCGGGCGGGCTCCGGCGCTGGCTCGCGGCGGTGGCCCTCGCGGGCACGGCGCTGCTGCCGCAGCTCTGGCTCGGCGCGGAAGCGGCGCGCGTGCGCGGCGCGGCGGAGGACGTGGACCGGCTCGCCACCGCCGACGACCCCTACCTCGACTTCGTCATGAGGCGGTTCGCCATCGAGGTCCGACAGCGCCGCGAGCGCGGCGAGGACGGCGCCGCGCTCCTCTACCGCGCGTGGGTGGGCAGCGGTCTCGCGGCCGAGGGCTACCCCGTGCGCATGGCGCTGTGGACCCCGGACGGGTCCGTAGCGGAACGGCTCGACGTCACCGACTACCAGGCGGATCCCGAGGCCGGCGCCCACGTGATAGCGGACCTCGTGGCGTCGGCGCGTGAGAGCGACGCGACCGTCGCCCTTTCCGCGCCGACCGCGGCCGTGCGCCACGCTCGCGCCGTTCCGCTGGGCGCCGGGTGGACGGCGTCGGCGTTGGTGCTGCCGCGGCGCTCCCTCGCGGCCGAGGGGTTGGCGGCGGCGGCGCTCGCGGCGCGCCCGGTTTCGCCTTCGGCGCCCGTCCTCACCCTGACCGAGAGCACCACGGCGGCGGCCGTGGACGGCATCACCTGGGCCCGCTCCGCGGCGGGCGTCCACGGCGAGGGCGAGGTCCGGCTGGGCGAACGGCTGTACCACGCACACGTGGAGATCGACCTCGACCCTCCCCTCGTGCGCGCCGCGCGCGGCGTGCTGCTCCTGGTCGTGGACCTCGCCGCGCTGGCGCTCCTGTGGGCGCTGGCCCACGCGCTGGCCGGGTCGGTCGGCCCACCCCTCGCGCCCTGGCTCCCGGCACCCGGCAGTTTCCGGTCGCGCGTGACGCTGGCGCTGTTCCTGTTCTTCCTGGCGCCCACCCTGGCGTTCGGAGCGGTCGCCTACCGCGCGCTCGCCGGCACCGCCGAGCGGGAGGCCGAGGCGGTGGTGGTGCGCGCGAGCGCTCAGGCCACCGAAGTCTTCGCCGCCGCGGGCGGCAACCTCCAGGCGGTGGCCTCGCTGGTGGGCCTCGACGTCCTGCGGTACGTGGACGGCGAGCTGTACACGTCGTCGCGGCCGGAGCTCGTGGGGCTGGGGGTGCACGACGCGTGGTTGCCCCCGGCCGCGCACCTCGCCCTCGAGCAGCGCGAGGCGCTCGCGCTGGACCGCGGGGGGAGGCTGCTGGGGCGGCGCGCGGTCGCCGCGTTCCGGCGGCTCCCGCCGGCGGGCGTCCTGGGCGTGCTGGCGTTGCCCGGCGGCGCGGCGGCCACCCGCCGCGAGGAGCTCACGGACATGCTCGTGTTCGCCGTACTGGTCGGCGCCGTGCTGTCCCTGGCGCTGTCGCTGGTGGCCGGACGCGCGCTCGCGCGCCCCATAGGCGAGCTCAGCCGCGCCTCGTCGGCGGTCGGCGCCGGACGCCTGCGCGTGAGGCTGCCGGCCGATCGAAGGGATGAGTTCGGTGACCTCTTCCGCTCCTTCAATCGCATGACGCGCCGCCTGCGCCGTGCCCGCGCGCGGGAGCTGCGCAGCGCCCGCGTGCTCGCCTGGGGGGAGATGGCGCGACAGGTGGCCCACGAGATCAAGAACCCGCTCACGCCGATCCGACTGTCGGTGCAACACGTCCGCCGCGCCTACCGGGACGGGCGCGACGACTTCGAAGAGATCCTGGAGGGCAACGTCGAGCAGGTCCTGCACGAGATCGACCGCCTCAGCGAGATCGCGCGCGCGTTCGCGCGCTACGGCGGCCCGGCCGAGAGCGGCCCCGCGCTGGAGCCGGTGGCGGTGGCCGCGGTCGCGCGCGACGTGCAGGCGCTCTACGCGTCCGGGGACCGCGGCCTCACCGTACGCGTTCATTCCGAAGGAGACGCGCCCCCGGCCGCGGCGCGCGATGCCGAGCTGCGGGAGGTCCTGGTCAACCTCTTCGAGAACGCGCGCGCGGCCCTGCCCGATGACGGCGCCGTGGACGTCCGCGTGCGCGCCGAGGACGGCGGTGTGACGCTCGAGGTGACCGACGCCGGCGAGGGCATTCCCGCGGACGTGCTCCCGAGCGTGTTCGACCCGCACTTCTCCACGCGCAGCTCGGGGACCGGCCTCGGCCTGGCGATCGTGAAGCGGCTCGTGGAGGACTGGGGCGGCCGGATCAGCGCGGAGAGCGAGCCGGGGCGCGGCACCACCTTCCGGGTGTGGCTCAGGGAGCACGGCGGGGGGGCGCGAGAGGAGGAGTAGTGCCGCGTGTCCAGATCAGCCATGTCCGCGCGCCCGCGCCGGCGGCACACTGGCCACCGTCGGAGGCGTCCCGTGAAGGATGCGGCCGGCCTCGGGTGGCGAAGGGGGGCGGAGAGGAGGATGGGAATGAAGAAGATCGTGTTGTCGATGCTGTTCGCCGTCTCACTGGCCGTGGTGACCATCGCGGCGGATGGCGCGCAGAATCCGACGTTCGCCTCGACCGGCGAATGCGGGGGAGGCACGGGACCGGTGTGCCGCACCGAGCGGGAGTGCACCGCGTGGTCGTACGACATCGGCTGGCCGCTGAGGTTCAGCCGGACGTGCGCCAGCTGGGTCGAGTCGACCTACTACTGGGTGCTGAGTGACGGCGGCGAGGGAGATGACCCGGCGCTGCCCCCGGGGGAGGATGAGGAGGAGCCGGATCCGCAGGTGCCCCAGGAGGGCTGATTCCACGTCGGAGCGGCCGTCGGCCGCTGCGTCGAACGTAGAACTCGAACACCGATAGGCTCCCCTCGCTGCCCGATGAAACGTCTCCCGACGGTCTCGTTCCGCACGGCGCCCGCGGCGCTGGCGGCCACGCTGGGGGTGATCGCGCTCACCGCGACCCTCACGCCCGAGACCGGCATGACCGGCCGGCTCGACCTCGCGGACGCGCCGCCCGGAGCGCTCGGAGTCCACGTCGCGTTTCAGCTCGCCGACTGCGCCTCGACGCTGGCTTTCCTCGAGATCCTGGATCACCCCTCGCTCCTCGGCCGCGTGAGTCTGGCCAGCCTCGTATTCCTCGGCGAAGCGCGAGACACCGCCGCGGCGGCCCGCGCGCTCGGCGGCACCGGCAAGGGGCGTCCGCTGATCGTGGCTTCGGCGGCGACCAGGCGCGCGCTCCAGCGGCTGGGCTTCCGCCGGACGCCGTTCTTCGTCGTCGAAGACGCCGATGGGGTCGTACGCTTCGCGTCGCCGGTGCCGGCGGGGCCGCGCCAGCTGCGGGCCCTGCACGGGTCGCTGCGGGCGCTGGCCGACCTCGAGACCCATCGGGCACGGAGCGCTCGGTGATCAGGGGTCTCGGGCGCGCTGTGGCGTGCGCGTGCCTGGCCACGCTCGTGGCCGCGTGCGGCGAACCGGGGCGCGGCGCGACCTTCCCGCAGTTCGAGGGCGGCTCGCGCCGGGTGGAGGCGGCTCCGGCCGAGGAGCTTTGGGCGGTGGGCGGCGACCCCGCGGACACGTTGCTGCTGCTTCCGGTGGGGATCGCCGCTCGGGGGGACCTCGTCTATCTGCTCGACCGGTTCGGCAGCCGCGTCGCCGCGCTGGAAGCGAACACGGGCGCGCATCGGTGGACCCGGGGCCGGCGCGGCGCGGGGCCCGGCGAGATGGACGCCCCCCGCGAGCTGGGCCTGGCCGTGGACGGCGGCCTGGCGGTGGCAGACGGCCGCAATCCCCGGATCGCGCGCGTGTCCGCGGACGGGCAGGCCGCGGCGCCCGTCCCGCTCCGGGAGACCGGATCGGTCCACTCGGTTTGCTCCCTCCCGGCCGGGAACTGGCTCGTGGCCACGCACGACCCCGAGGCGCGGCTCGCGCGCCTCGATTCCGTCGGCGCGGTCCTAAAACGCTACCAGCTCCCCGGGCCTTACGAACCGGACGCGCCGGCGCTGGCGACCCAGGTCCTCCTCGCCGGAGGGGGCGGGGCGCCCTGCGTGCTCCTGTTCCGGCTGGGGGCGGGGTTCGCGGTCTTCGAGGGCGACGGCTTCGACGCGTTCCGCCTGTTCGTCGAGCCCATGACGCCGCCCCCCGTGGAGGTGCGCGTCGACGGGCGCCGCACGTCGGTGCGCCTCACCGAGCAGCGGACCGCCGCGCTGGACGGCGCGGTCGTGGACGGCGAGATCTGGGTGCTTTTCGACGGGGCGAGCGAGGACGCCGGGCGGCTCATCGACCGCTACGAGCTCGAGACCGGCGAGTACGTCGGCTCCTGGCGGCTGCCCTTCCGCGCCGACCGCTTCGCCGCCGACGACGAGCGCCTCTACGCGCTCGCAAGGCGCACGGGCTATCCCGTGGCCGTCGCGCTGCGAAGGCCCGATCGACCCGCGCTGCCCTGACGTGCTCGCCCGTCTCACGAGCGCGGCCGTGGCGGGCGTGGAGGCGTATCCCGTTTCGGTGGAGGTCAACATCTCCTCCGGGCTCCCGGGCATGAGCGTGGTCGGCCTCCCCCACTCGGCGGTGCGGGAGGGCAGGGAGCGCGTCATCGCGGCGGTGCGCAGCAGCGGGCTGGAAGCGACGCCGAGAAAGATCACGGTGAATCTCGCGCCGGCCGACGTGCCGAAGGAGGGCAGCGCCCTGGACCTTCCCATCGCCGTCGGATTGCTCGCGGCGAGCGGCCAGGCGCCGACCCCGGCGGCCGACGTCTGCCTCGCCGGGGAACTGGGTCTCGACGGCGGATTGCGGACCGTCCGCGGCGCGGTAGCGGCTGCCGTCTGTTGCGCGAGTCACGGGATGCAAACGTTGATCCTGCCAGAGCACGCGGCGCGAGAAGCGGCAATCGTGCCGGGGATTCGGGTGTTCGCCGCGCGCAATCTCACGGAAGTGGTGGACCACCTCCGCGGGGAGCGGGAACTGCCGCGCGCCTATCCGGCCGCGGCGCCGGCGCCGCGGGAAACCGCGGATCTGGCCGACGTGAAGGGGCAGGGCCACGCGAAACGCGCGCTCGAGATCGCGGCGGCGGGTGGCCACAACCTGCTGTTCGTCGGCCCCCCCGGGGCGGGCAAGTCCATGCTCGCCGCGCGTCTCGCGGCGCTGCTGCCGGATCTGGACCTGCAGGCGGCGCTGGACGTGGCGCGCATCCATTCCGCGGCCGGCGTACCACGCGTCGGGCTGGACCGGAGGCCGCCGTTCCGCGCGCCTCACCACGGCGTCTCGGACGCGGGCCTCGTGGGCGGCGGAGCGGGTCCCCGGCCGGGCGAGATCTCGCTCGCCCACCACGGCGTGCTCTTCCTGGACGAACTCCCCGAGTTCCGCCGCTCGGCGCTGGAGGCGCTCCGGCAGCCGCTCGAGTCCGGCGAGGTCAACGTGGTCCGGGCGCGCGGTTCGGCGCGCTTTCCGGCGCGCTTCCAGCTCGTCGCCGCGATGAACCCGTGCCCGTGCGGACGCCTGGGCGATGGCCGGGACCGGTGCGTATGCACCGACGCGGACGTGCGCCGCTACCGGGGGCGCGTGTCCGGCCCCCTCCTGGACCGCGTCGACCTGACCGTGGAGGTGCCGCTGCTGGACCCCGAGGACCTGCGTGGTCCCGACCCGCGCGCCGTCGGATCACCCACGATGCGTGGCGCGTCGAACGGCGCCGACGTGCCCCGGGCCGACCCGGGCTCGAGCCCAGCCGTGGCTGAGCGCATCACCGTCGCCCGCGGCCGGCAGGCGTATCGGCACGGCCACGAGAGCGCGCTCAACGCCCGCCTCGACGTCGCCGGGCTGCACCGCCACTGCGCGGTCGGCGAGGACGCGTGGCCCCTGCTGTCGGCGGCGGTGGAACGGATGGGGCTCTCGCCGAGGGCCTACCACCGGATCCTGCGCGTCGCGCGCACGATCGCCGACCTCGCGAGCGTCCGGGACATCGCCCGCGATCACGTGGCTGAGGCGCTCCAGTACCGGGGGGCCGGACATTCCTGATGGGCTGGCACCATCAGCCCGGCCCGTGCACCCTCCACAGCCCTTCCAGCTCCGCCACCGCCCGGGCGTCCAGCGCCCAACCCAGAGACGACAGCGTGCGACGCTTGAGGAGCGCGCTGTCCGGGGTCTCGAGCACCACGCCCGACGGCGCCATGCGGACGCCCGCGATGTCCGTCCAGCGCACGAAGCTGCCCTGGATGAAGACCCCGGAGGAGGTCGCCCGGATACCCGCCACGAAGAGCGCGCGGATCGCCCATGCGATCCCCGCCACCGGAAGCGTGAGGATGAGCGCGAACGCGACAGCTAGCGCCCACTCTCGTCCGCCGGCCGGAGCGGGTTGCGCCAGCGACAGCGCCACCCGAACGGCGATCGCGAACAGCCCCGCGACGAGGGCGGGGAAGGCCCAGCCGACGAGCACGCGCACCCAGCGCCTCGGACCGATCACGAGGAGCTCGTCCGAGGGATGCGGCAGGACCACGAACCTCCGCACCAGAACGACCGGAAGCGCGGCGAGCAGCAACGCGCCGGTCCCCAGCAGCGCGAACGCCATCTCCGGGTTGGCCTGAACGAACCCGGCGGCGCCGGGGGGCGGCAGCGAAGGCGTCTGCATGCTCCCATCTCGCGGCCCGGGTCGCGTCCCGCAAGACGAGCGCGGGCTCTGCCGACGCGCGCGGAACCTTGCCGGAATCGCGCCATCCCCCTAAAATCCGCCGGCCGAAGGCCGGCAGCGATCGCCGGCGAACTCGCGCCCGGACGGGGATCGGGCGCCGCACTCCCACCGTGCCGAATGTCCCAGACTCTGTCCGACCGCCTCAAGCGGGCCGCCGGCATCCTCCGGCAGTGCGAATCGGTCGTCATCGGGTTCTCCGGTGGGGTCGATTCGGCGCTCGTCGCTCGGCTGGCGCGCGACGCCCTGGGGGCCGGCAGGGTGCTGGCGGTGACCGGGCTCAGCGCTGCGGTGCCCGAGGTACAGAGGCGGGCCGCGCGCGCGTTCGCCGCGGATCAGGGGATCGCGCATCTGGAGCTCGCCACCTCCGAGCTGGAGAGGCCCGGCTACGTCCGCAACGACGGCGACCGGTGCTACCATTGCAAGAGCGAGCTGTGGCCGACTCTCGCGGCCATCGCGCGCGAGCGGGGGTACCGCTCGGTGGTGGACGGCGCGAACGCCGACGACCGCGCCGACTATCGGCCGGGCGCGCGCGCCGCGCTCGAGCACGCGGTGCGTTCTCCGCTGGCCGAGGCCGGCATCGACAAGGCCGGCGTGCGCGCGGCCTCGCGGACGCTCGGGCTCGACACGTGGGACGCCCCCGCCGCGCCGTGCCTGGCGAGCCGGCTGGCGTACGGAGTCCGGGTCTCCGAGGAGCGGCTCGCGCACGTGGAGCGCGCCGAGGACGGACTGCGCGCGCTCGGGTTCCGGGAGTTCCGGGTGCGCCACCACGGCGATTGCGCCCGGGTGGAGCTGGCGCCGCCGGAACTGGACGCAGGGGTCGCGCGCGCCGCCGAGATCGCGAGCGCGGTCCGGCGCGCGGGCTTCGGGCGCGTCCTGCTGGACGTGGAGGGGTACCGCCGGGGCGCGCTGAACGAGGCGCTTCCCCTGGTGACGCTCGCCGCGGGGCGCGTCGCGTGACGCCGGGCGATGGTCGCATCGAGCGGGCGCTGGCGTTGCTGCGGTCTCACGGAGCGTCGATTCGCGGCGCCACCGCCGCCGGCGCCGCCAGGGACGTCCTCGCGGTGCACGCCGATGCCTCGCAGGTCGCGCGCGTGCGCTCGATCGCGCCGCGGCTGCGCGAGCTGGGCTTTCGATACGTCGCCGTCGAGCTGGGTGGGGACGGGCAGGGTGATGGGTAGGGGTGCTCCGACGCCGTCGGGCGCACGACGTCCACGTACCGGTGTAACAGGTGGTCCAGGCAACAGGGAGCCATGAGACTTTTCGCCGCCATCACGATTCCAGCGCGCGAGCGCAAGCGCCTTTTCAAGGCGTCCGCGTCGCTGCGCGAGGCCGGGCTGCCCGTTCGCTGGGCGGAGGTCGACGCGATCCACCTCACCCTGAAGTTCCTAGGCGAGGTGCCCAAGGACAGGGTGGGCAGGGTGCGGGGCTCACTCGCCGCGGTGGCGGCGAAGTCCAGACCGTTCGAGGTGGGGCTCGGCGGGTTCGGGGCGTTCCCCAGCCTGCGCAAGCCGCGCGTCATCTGGGCGGGCGCGTACGCGTCACCCGAGCTGCGCTGCCTCAAGCACGACCTCGAGTGGGAATTCGCGGCGCTGGGCTACGAGCGGGAGGCGCGCGCATTCCACCCGCACCTGACCCTGGGCCGGGCGCGGCCCGAGGCGGCGGCGGGCGATTTTCGCAACCTGGAGGATCTGGTCGAGCCGCTGAAGTATCAGGGCGCGCTCACGGTGAACTCCGTGGTCCTGCTGCGCAGCATCCTGGGCCCGCAGGGCGCCTCGTACGACACCATCGACACGGTCAGGCTGGGCGAATCGACGCCGACGAGGGCCAGCGCCTGAATGGGCTGTCTGCGGCGTATCCTGGCGCTGGCGGTCCTCGTCGTGGCCGGCGCGCTGGCGTACTTCTACTTCGGCGACGAGCTGCGCGGGGCGTGGAACGAGCGCTTCGGCGAGGAACCGCGCGAGCTGGCCGGCCCGGAACTCGCGGCCGCCACCATGGCGAGGATCGAGGGGCTGTCCGAGACCCCGGGCGGCCGCATCGCGCTTTCCGGGGAGCAACTCCAGAGCCTCATCGACCACCGGTACGAGGCGATGATCCCGGCCTTCCTGGCGTCGCCCTCGGTCGGTGTCGACGGCGGTCGCGTGCGAGTCAGCGGCAAGGTCTCGACCGCGTTCATCGAGGAGTACGTGGACCTGGGGGACGCCGCCGGCTTCCTGCCCGACACCGCCGACGTGACGCTGCGCGGGCACCTCATTCCCGCCGACCCCGGCAGGGTCGGCCTCGCGGTCGATCGCGTGACCGCGGCGCGCATCCCGCTCCCGGAAGCTCTCGTCGCGCGCCTGTTGCGCTCGGCCGGGGCCGGCTCGGACCCGGACCTCGGCGAGAACGTGATCCCGGTCACCCTCCCCGAGCCTCTGGAGTCGGCCTACATCCACGGCGACTCCATCGTCCTGACGTCGAGGGGCTGACGAGCGTGGCCGACGTCCTGGTCGTCGACGACGAGGAGGGGGTCCGCCGCGCGCTCCGGCAGCTCCTCGAGTACGAGGGACACGACGTGCGCGAGGCCGGAACGGGCGGCGAGGCGCTGACGTCCATCGAACGCTCGTCCCCCGACCTGGTCTTCCTGGACGTCAAGATGCCGCGCGTGGACGGGCTCGAGATCCTGCCGCGCATCCACGACATCGACGGCGCCGTGCCGGTGGTCATGATCAGCGGCCACGGCACGATCGACACGGCGGTCGAGGCGACCCGCAAGGGAGCCTGGGACTTCCTGGAGAAGCCGCTGGACACCGACCGCGTCCTGCTCACCCTGCGCAACGCGCTGGAGCGGCGCGGGCTGACGCGGGAGAACGAGCGGCTCCGGACCGAGGTCGAGACGCGCCACGAGATCGTCGGCGAGAGCCCCGCGATCCGCGCGGTCCTCGAGCGGGTCGAGAAGGTCGCCCCCACCGACGCCCGGGTGCTCATCACCGGCGAGAACGGCACCGGGAAGGAGCTCATCGCGCGCGCTCTCCACAGGCTTTCGCCACGCGCTGGGGGGCCGTTCGTGGAGGTGAACTGCGCGGCGATCCCCTCGGAGCTGATCGAGAGCGAGCTGTTCGGCCACATCAAGGGCTCCTTCACGGGCGCGGTCGCCGACCGCGCGGGCAAGTTCGAGCAGGCCGATGGGGGCACGCTCTTCCTGGACGAGATCGGCGACATGAGCCCGGCGGCGCAGTCCAAGGTGCTGCGCGCCCTCCAGGAGGGGTTCGTCACGCGCGTCGGCGGAGCAGCGCCCATCCGGGTGGACGTGCGCGTGCTCGCGGCGACCAACAAGGATCTCGAGGAGGAGATCGAGGAGGGACGATTCCGCGACGACCTCTACTTCCGCCTGAACGTCGTGCCGATCGATCTCCCGCCGCTGCGCGAGCGGCCGGGCGACATCCCGCTGCTGGTCGAGCACTTCGCCGCGATCGCGAGCGAGCAGCAGAGACTTCCGGCGCGCACGTTCACCACCGCGGCGCTGGACCGCCTGGCCGAGATGCCGTGGCCCGGGAACGTCCGCGAGCTCCGCAACACCGTCGAGCGGCTGATGATCCTCTCCGCCGGCGACGAGATCGACGAGGGCGACATCCAGCGCATCGGGGGGGCCGGCCGCGAGCAGGCCGTGGGCGCGTTCGGGCTCCTGCAGGCGCGCAGTTTCGCCGATTTCAAGGCCCAGTCCGAGCGCGCCTACATCCTCGCCCGCCTGCGGGAGTACGACTGGAACGTGAGCGAAACCGCTCGTTCCATTGACATGCCCAGGTCCAACCTCTACAAGAAGATCGAAAAATACGGGATCGAGCGGGAGGACACTTCCTAGTGCCTTGCGCCGTGCGGTCCGCTCGGCGCGCCCGCTCCACCGACGCCCGCGCCTCCACCGAAGACATCCATGGCTGACAGGTTTCGGAATTTCATAGATGGCTCGTGGGTCGACGCCGCCTCCGGTGCGACGTTCGAGAACCGCAATCCCGCCGATACGGAGGACGTCATCGGCTCCTTTCCGCGCTCGGCGAAGGCCGACGTCGACCGCGCGGTGGAGGCCGCCCGCGGGGGATTCGAGTCGTGGCGCGCGACTCCGGCGCCGCAGCGCGGGGACGTCCTGCGCCGTGTCGGCGACATCATGAGCGCGCGCAAGGAAGAAATCGCCGACGCGATGACGCGCGAGATGGGCAAGGTGCTGGAGGAGACGCGCGGGGATGTCCAGGAGGGCATCGACACGGCCTACTACGCGGCGACCGAGGGGCGCCGTCTTTTCGGCCGCACCGTGCCCAGCGAGCTGCGCGACAAGTGGGCGATGACATACCGGCGGCCCATTGGCGTGTGCGGCATCATCACGCCGTTCAACTTCCCGCTGGCGATCCCCACTTGGAAGATCTTCCCCGCGCTGGCGTGCGGGAACAGCGTCGTCTTCAAGCCCGCCGAGGACGTTCCGCACACCGCCACGATCTTCGTCGAGATCCTGCTGGAAGCGGGACTGCCGGAGGCGGTGGTGCAGCTCGTGCACGGCTTCGGCGAGGACGTCGGCGCGGCGATCGTCGAGCACCCCCACGTCCCCGTGATATCGTTCACCGGCTCCACCGCCACGGGATCGATCATCGGCGAGACGTGCGGTCGTCTGCACAAGCGGCTGACCCTGGAGATGGGCGGCAAGAACGCTCAGATCGTCATGCCCGACGCCGACCTCGACCTGGCGCTGGACGGCGTCCTCTGGGGCGCCTTCGGCACCACGGGCCAGCGCTGCACGGCGACCAGCAGGCTCCTCCTGCACGAGGACATCCACGACGATTTCCTGGAGACCCTCATCGCGCGCGCGTCGGAGCTCCGCCTGGGGGACGGACGCAAGGATGGCATCGACGTCGGCCCGCTGATCAACGAGCAGGCGCTGAAGAAGGTCGCCGGCTACATCGAGGTCGCCCGCGGGGAGGGCGACAAGGTGGTGCTGGGGGGCGAGCGGGCTCGAGACGAGGGCCTCGACCGCGGGTTCTTCTTCCAGCCGACCATCCTGCGCGACGTGCAGCCCGGCGGCCGGCTCGCGTGCGAGGAGGTCTTCGGCCCGGTGCTGAGCGTGATGCGTTTCGCGCACCTCGACGAAGCTATCCGCATCAACAACGAGGTCCCGTACGGCCTCTCGAGCGCCATCTACACCCGCGACGTGCGCGCCTCGTTCCGCGCCATGACCGAGCTGGACAACGGCATCACCTACGTGAACGCCCCCACGATCGGCGCCGAGGCGCACCTCCCGTTCGGCGGCGTAAAGGCCACGGGCAACGGGCACCGCGAGGGTGGCTGGGAGGTCTTCGACTTCTACTCGGAGACCAAGGTCCTGTACGTCGATTTTTCGGGGAAGCTGCAGCGCGCCCAGATCGACACGTATGGCGAGTGACGGACGACCGCCGGACTTACCATCCGACGCATGACGGGCCGGGCCCGGAAGACCGCGCTCGCGTTTGACAGCCGAGTTTTCGCGGTGTTATTACGATCGGACCGCTCCCGCAGCAGTGCAGCGCACGTGGAACCCGACGCCCGCACCTCCCGCTCCCTCGCCGAAATCGGCGCGCCCTCGTGAACGCGCTCCTGCGTTGGGCGCGCGACATCGCGACCGTCGCGATCGTCCTCGCGCTCTTCCTGGTCGCGCGCGTGTTCGTCGTGGAGGCGTTCCGCATCCCCACCGGGAGCATGGAGGGGACGCTGCTGGTGGGGGACTTCCTGCTCGTCAACAAGCTGCTCTACGGCGCGGACCTGGCCGGCGGCGTGCGCGTCCCGGCGCTCGCGCATCCGAAGCGCGGGGAGGTCGTCGTGTTCGTCCCCCCGCACGAACCCGGTCGCAGCTACGTCAAGCGCATCGTCGGCGTCGCCGGCGACACGCTCGCGATGCGCGCCAAGGTGCTCCATCGCAACGGGGTCCCCCAGGTGGAGCCGTACGCGCTGCACCTGGACCCGAACGGCGACCCCCTGGATCCCGACATGCTCTGGCAGGCCCCGTACGTCGTGGACGGCAGCGAAGTGCAGCGCCCGTCGCGAGACAACTGGGGCCCCATCATCGTGCCGCCGGACAGCTATTTCGTGCTCGGCGACAACCGCGATGACTCGCACGATTCCCGCTTCTGGGGGTTCGTTCCGGCCAGCGCCGTGCGCGGGAGGCCCCTCATGGTCTACTTTTCCGTCGACCGCGAAGCGCGGGAGGCCGGGCTCGGTGCCGTTCGCTGGGGACGCATCGGGGAGGCGATCCGGTGACGGATCGGGACGACGGAGGGGGCGAGGACCGGAACGTGGGCGATTCGGCAGAGGGAGCGACGCGGGGCGATGTCGAGGCATCGGGGTCGGCGAAGAAACGCGCCAAGCCGGACCCGAAGGGCCGCGCGAAACGGTCCTTCGCCAAGGTCCGTCGCGACGCCTACGACGAGAGCTCGCTCGACCAGTACCTCAAGGAGATCAGCGCCTACCCGCTGCTGAAACGCGAGCAGGAGGTCGAGCTCGCGATCCGGATCAAGAAGAACGACGACGAGGCGCTGAACACGCTCGTCCGCTCCAACCTGCGCTTCGTCGTGTCGGTCGCCAAGAAGTACCAGAACCAGGGCGTGTCCCTGGGCGACCTCATCAACGAAGGCAACCTGGGGCTGATCCGGGCGGCGCATAAGTTCGACGAGACCAAGGGCATCAAGTTCATCTCGTACGCGGTCTGGTGGATCCGGCAGGCGATCCTGCAGGCGCTCGCCGAGCAGAGCCGCATCGTCCGGGTTCCGCTGAACCGCGCCGGCGCGCTCCACCGGATCGGCCGGATGTCCTCCACGCTGCTGCAGGAGCTCGGGCGGGAGCCGACGCCCGAGGAGGTAGCACAGGAACTGGACATCTCGAGCGACGAAGTCGAGCGCACGATGGCGATCTCGCGCTCGCACCTGTCGCTGGACGCGCCCATGACCCCGGGCGAGGACAACCGGCTCCTCGACTACCTCCCCGACCAGGTGTCGCCTGGGCCCGAAGACCAGACGTTCGATCGCGCGCTGAACAACACGATCGAGGAGGCGCTGGGAACGCTGAAGGAGCGCGAGGCCAAGGTCCTGCGGCTCTACTTCGGGCTGGACGGGCAGGACCCGATGACCCTGGAGGAGATCGGCTCCCTGCTCGGGATCACGCGCGAGCGCGTTCGGCAGATCAAGGAGAAGGCGCTGTTGCGCCTCCGGCACGCCTCCCGGGCGCGCTTCCTGGAGACGTTTCTGGGCTGACGCGACGCGCGCTTTCAGGACCCGCCGCGGCTTGACACCCCCAGCGGCCGTGGATATCCTTTCCTGCTTTGCTGGATTTGCCCGGAAATCTCGATTCGGTTCGATGAAAACCTACACCCCCAAGCGCGACCACATCGAGCGGAGCTGGTACGTCGTCGACGCGGAGGACCGCGTGCTCGGCCGGCTGGCGACGGAGATCGCGCGCGTGCTGCGCGGGAAGCACAAGCCCATGTACACGCCTCACCTGGACACGGGCGACTACGTCGTCGTCGTGAACGCCGAGAAGGTCCGCCTCTCGGGCGACAAGGCCGACAGGAAGACGTACTTCCGGCACTCGGGTTACATGGGGGGAGAGAAGCACATCCCCTTCAGGAAGATGATCGCGGAGCACCCCGAGCGGGTGATCACGCTGGCGGTGAAGGGCATGCTGCCGAAGAACAACCTCGGCCGCCTCATGCGGAAGAAGCTCAAGGTATACGCCGGACCGGAGCACCCGCACGAAGCCCAGCAGCCGAACCCGCTGGAGATCTGACATGGCGAGAAACCCCATCCAGTACCACGGCGTCGGGCGGCGCAAGACGAGCGTCGCGCGCGTCTACCTCCGGCCCGGCCCGGGCACCTGGAGCATCAACGGCCGCGACGCGGAGGAGTACTTCCCCCGGGAGTCGATGCGCATGCACGCCAGCGAGCCCCTGTCGGTGACCGAATCCGACGGTCGCTGGGACGTGCTCGTCAACGTCAACGGGGGCGGCCTCACCGGGCAGGCGGGCGCGGTTCGTCTGGGGATAGCCCGCGCTCTCCTCCAGAGCGACGAGGATCTGCGTGTGACGCTGCGTCAGCACGGTCTTCTGACGCGGGACGCGCGCGAGGTCGAGCGCAAGAAGCCCGGACGCCCGAAGGCGCGCAAGCGCTTCCAGTTCTCGAAGCGCTAGGACGGCGGCGGTGCCCCCGGGCGGGCGCCGCGGGCCGCTCGAGGCAGGATCGCGGTACGGCAGGGAAATACACACGCCGCTGGACGCGGCGCCGGGGTCCCGATCGGGCGGCGCGCGGAGGAAGGCGGCGGACGCGAAAACCCGACGACAATTCCGACCATGGTTGAAACGCAGATCCGAGAGCTGCTGGAGGCCGGAGTACATTTCGGCCACCAGACCAGCCGTTGGAACCCGAAGATGCGCCGGTTCATCTTCGCGGAGCGCAACGGCATCCACATCATCGACCTCAAGAAGACCGCGTCCTATCTGGAGCGGGCTCAGAACGCCGCGCGTGAGGTGACCCTCCAGGGCCGGCGCGTGATGTTCGTGTGTACGAAGCGCCAGCTTCGGGGGATCGTGGAGCAGGAGGCCGAACGCAGCGGCGCGCACTTCGTCACGGAGCGCTGGCTCGGTGGCATGCTGACCAACTTCCAGACGATCAAGAAACAGATCCGCCGCATGAAGGAGCTGCAGCGCGGCATGGAAGAGGGCTCCTACGAGTTCTATACCAAGAAGGAGCGGCTGCTGCTCGACCGGGAGCGCCTCAAGCTGGAGAAGTACCTGAGCGGCGTGTCCGAGATGGCGCGCCTTCCGGGCGCGCTGTTCGTGATCGATTGCCGGCGCGAGGAGATCGCGGTCCGCGAAGCCAACAAGCTCGGGATCCCGGTCATCGGAATCGCCGACACGAACGCCGACCCGGACCGCATCGACTTCCCGGTCCCGGGCAACGACGATGCGATCCGGTCCGTCGCCGTCATCACGCGTTCCATCGCCGACGCGGTCGAGCGCGCGCGCAAGGAGCTGCCGCCCGAGGAGCGGGATCGCCCGGCGGACGAGCCGACGACGAGCTACTCCACGGAAATGGGCATGACGACGCGCGACGAGGAGAGCCGGCCGCGCCGCCGCCCCCGGCGTCGCCGCCGGCCGAGGCCCGAGGCGATCGCGACCATCCGCGGCGATGGCGAGGGCGAGAACGGAGGCGAGGGAGCGGTGCAGGTGTCCGAGGCCGAGATGCCGGCCAGGATCACGCCCGCGG